>JAESGK010000056.1_pt1 | contig 152798 bp, 156 predicted proteins | sample 9269681 | NCBI WGS metagenome assembly JAESGK01 (sample SAMN14515347, study PRJNA621673) | algae metagenome | isolation source: Timaviella obliquedivisa GSE-PSE-MK23-08B and co-occurring heterotrophs from... | place: USA: Grand Staircase Escalante National Monument, Utah | collected 2006-08-15 | reverse complement strand
TCAACCGGGTCGCGTCACACCGCTCGACGCGACCGGCTGGCAGGGGCTAGCCCCTGCCAGAAAACAAAACCGAGCGGACACATCACACGCTACCTAGACCGGACAATTTAACTTGCTACCAACACTTGCAGACATTGCTACCGATGCAGGCATTGCTACCGATACAGAAACGTCCCCAGCAGCACCCAGCGCGCAGCCTTCGCCGAACCCACGAGCGGCGTGGTGTAATGCCAGAACGGCAGGCGATAGGCCGTCACCGCCGCGGGCCTGGCCACCGAGACGATCTCGCTGAAATGGCCGGCGCGGCTATAAACCAGCCACTGATGGTCGACGCTGGGCGCCGCAAGGCTGAGATGCACGTCGATGTAGCCGCCCTTGGCATCCTTGTTCTCGGGATGGTGGTCGTTGTGCGGCCCGGCATAGTCGCCCGGCCCGTAGCGCAGCACCTGCAGGCCCCAGCCTGACGCGAGCTTGCGCCCGGCCAGAGCTTCGGCGAAGGCACGGAAACTTTGCGAGCGCATCATGCGCACCAGGCCCAGCCGTTCGGCAGCCTTGAAGCCGGGCTCGCGCCGGCTCTCGAAATAGATGGTGCGGGCGCGGCTGGTCTTGGGCAAGCGCTCGCCATAGTCCTCCCGCATGCCCCAGATGCTGTCGGGCGGGATGGGCTTCTCGATCGCCTCGAGCTTGTCGGTGAGAGTCTCTTCGAGCGCCCGGCGCAGCCGCGTGGCCTTGGTCCGGTCGATCAGATCGTCCTGGGCGAGGAAGCGGATGCGCGGATTGGCCAACGCGCCACACAAGGGATGCGTGCCCGCCAGCACCCGGCGGCCGGCCCGGCTCAGCAAATCCTCGAACTCGCCAGGAATCTCTGGGGGTATAGCGACGTTCCGCATGACAAACGCCAGATTGCCATGGCGGGTGACGCGAAGCACCTTCCCATGAAAGCATTTCCGCCGCTCACATAAGAAACGACCCAGGAGGAAGCCCCATGGACGTCGGCATGATGATGGTGTTCGCCAGCTACGGCTGGGACGACTGCTCCGATGCGCGCGTGTGGGACGAGGAAATCCGCCTCGCCCGGATCGCCGCCGATTCGGGCTTCGACTGTCTGTGGTCGGCGGAGCACCATTTCAACGACTACTCGTTCGTGCCCGACAACCTGGCGCTGATGACCCACCTGACGGCGCTGTGCCCGAACATCGACGTCGGCACCGCGGCCGTCATCCTGCCGTGGCACGATCCGCTGCGCGTGGCCGAAAACGCCGCCGTGCTCGACATGCTGAGCAAGGGGAGGCTGCGCCTCGGTATGGGACGCGGCCTTGCGCGACGCGAGTTCAACGCCTTCCGCCTCAGCATGGACGAATCGCGCGGCCGCTTCGACGAGGCGGCCCCGATGATCATCGAGGCGCTGAAGACCGGCTTCATGGAAGGCAACGGCCCGTTCTACAAGCAACCACGCATCGAAATCCGGCCGCGGCCGCAACACTCCTTCGACGGCCGCATCTACGCCGTGGCGTCGAGCGAGGATTCGATCGACTCGGCCGCCAGGCTCGGCGCCCATATCGTGATGTTCGCCGACCGGCCCTGGGGGATGCGGGCGCCGATGATCGAGAAGGGCCGCGAGCTCCATGCCAGGTATCACGGCACCGCACCGCCCAGCGTCATGCTGACCGAGTTCTGCGTCTGCGGCCCCGACGTCGCCACGATCGAAGACGAGGCGCGCCGCTACCAGGGCAAGTTCGTCGAAAGCAATTTCTACCACTACGAATTCCTGGGCGAGCACTTCAAGACGGTGAAGGGCTACGATTCCTACCAGCAGAAAGCCGAGATCGCGCGCAAGGGCGGTATCGAGGGCGCCATCACCGGCTTCATGCAGGCGGCGAGTTGGGGCACGCCCGACAAGATCCTGCGCGGCATCGAGGCGCGCCGGAAGGTGGTCGGCGACTTCGAGATGAACGTCGCCTTCCGCTTCGGCGGTACGCCCTTCGAAGTCTCCGAGCGCGGGCTGAAGCTGTTCGCCAAGGAAGTGCTGCCGGTGCTGAAGTCATGGGGACCGGTCACGGCGGCGCAGGCGGCCTGATCTCGGCGTGAGATGACAACCGAGGGCATCCTCCTCTAAAGAGCCGCATGCCCTTCGCCTCGCTGCGCGACTTCATCGACCGACTGGAAAAGGCCGGCCGCCTCGTGCGCGTGAAGGCGCCCGTGTCCCCGGTCCTCGAAATGACCGAGATCCAGACCCGGCTGCTGGCCGAAAAGGGCCCCGCCGTGCTGTTCGAGAACGTCGTGGGCTCCGACATGCCGGTGCTGGTCAATCTCTTCGGCACGGTCGAGCGCGTGGCCTGGGGCATGGACCGCGAGCCCAGCCAGCTCCGCGCCGTGGGCGAGACGCTGGCCTTCCTGCGCCAGCCCGAACCACCCGGCGGCTGGCGCGAGGCGCTGGAAATGCTGCCGATGGTGCGTACCGTCATGGCGATGAAGCCCAAGACGGTGAGCAGCGCCCCCTGCCAGGAAGTGGTGCTGACCGGCGACGACATCGATCTCGGCAAGCTGCCCATCCAAACCTGCTGGCCGGGCGAACCGGCGCCGCTGATCACCTGGCCGCTGATCGTCACCCAAGGACCCAATCCCAAAGGTGACAAGCAGGACAGTTTCAACCTCGGCATCTATCGCCTGCAGGTGACGGGCAGGAACACGACCCTGATGCGCTGGCTAAAGCATCGCGGCGGCGCGCAGCATCACCAGCGCTGGAAGAGTGCCGGCAAGCGCGAGCCGCTGCCTGTGGCCGCCGTCATCGGCGCCGATCCCGGCACCATCCTGGCCACCGTCACGCCGGTGCCCGACACGCTGTCGGAATATCAGTTCGCCGGCTTGCTACGCGGCAAGAAGGTCGAACTGGTCCAAGCCAAGACCGTGCCGCTGAAAGTGCCGGCCGAGGCCGAGATCGTGCTGGAAGGCCATGTCAGCCTCGACGATTACGGCGACGAGGGCCCCTACGGCGACCACACCGGCTACTACAACAGCGTCGAACGGTTCCCGGTGTTCACCATCAGCGCCATCACCATGCGCAAGAAGCCGATCTATCTCTCAACCTTCACCGGCCGGCCGCCCGACGAGCCGTCGATTCTCGGCGAGGCGCTGAACGAGGTGTTCATCCCCCTCTTCCAGCAGCAGTTCCCCGAGATCGTCGACTTCTGGCTGCCGCCCGAGGGCTGCAGCTACCGCATCGCCGTGGTCTCGATGAAGAAGGCCTACGCCGGCCACGCCAAGCGCGTGATGATGGGCGTGTGGAGCTATCTGCGGCAATTCATGTACACCAAGTGGGTGATCGTGGTGGACGCCGACATCGATGCGCGGGACTGGAAGCAGGTGATGTGGGCGCTCAGCACGCGCATGGATCCGGCGCGCGACATCACCGTGATCGAGAACACGCCGATCGACTACTTGGACTTCGCGAGCCCGGTGTCGGGCCTCGGCTCCAAGATCGGCCTCGACGCGACGGACAAGTTCCCCGGCGAAACCAATCGCGAATGGGGCCGGCAGATCAGGATGGATCAGGCCGTCGTCGACAAGGTAGATGCGATGTGGAGCGAACTGGGATTGCCGGGCAGCGGCAACAAGATCTGGCGCTAGGCTAGAGCATATTCTGGTTGGATAGACTCAGATCCCTGCTGGGGGCGCGCGACTCCAGTCGCGCGTCATCGCTCGCTACGGAAAAGATCGCGCCACTGGAGTGGCGCGCCCCCAGCAATGAGCTGCGTCTGTCCCAAAGGAATACGCTCTAGTAGCGCATTGTAACCTTGTTGTCGGCGGTCGTGACCGTCTTGAAGCCGAGGCGCTCGCAAAGAGCGCGCGCCGGGCTATTGGCCAGCACGTCGAGCATGAGATCCTTGCGCTTGCGGTCGGCCCGTTCCTTCATCCAGTTCAGGAAGCTGGTGCCAAGGCCGTTGTTGCGCGCGTCGGCCAGGACGAAGAGCTGCTTCAACTCCACCGCCCCGTTGCTCTCCACGACCTCGACCCAGCCCTTGTCGGCCTTGTCGGAATGCAAGATGGAGGTGCCGGCGTGGCCGACCGCTCGCTCGACGAGGCGATGGTGCTCCGCCTCGTTCCAGCTGGCAGTGAGCGGCTGGACGGCGTCGCGATAGATCGGCCAGCAGAAGACCAAATCGGTTTTGACGGCAGGGCGGAGTTCGAAAGCAGTCGGCATGCTTGCAGAGGGCCACAAGACGCGACGCCACGCAAGCGCGATGGGGTTGCCGGGAAGCGGCAAGAGCATCTGGTGCTGAATTTCTCTCGTGGTCTCCCGGACCGCACGCGTCTCGCGCGCCTCAAGGCGCATCGGGCGGAGTAACCGCCCGATGCGCCGGAGCGAGCCGGAGGCTCGCGGTCCGGATGATCATGAACGCATCCCCGGCAACACCTGCTCCGCGACAAGCTGCTTGCCCACCGCCGCATCGCCGGCGTCGACACCACGCATGCCGCCGCTGATCGCCACCTTGTCCAGGCCGAGCTTGGCCAGTTCGCGCAGCCGTTCGATGCAGCGGTCGGGGGTGCCGACGATGGCGAAGCGATCGACGAAATCGTCGGTGAGGGTGCCGGCCTGGCGGGAATCGCCCTGGGTGTGCTTCTTCATGTCGTAGTTGTTGCGCAACGTCTGGAGCACGTCGGCGTCCTTGGCCGAGACAGGACCGTTGGCCTTGCCGTGCATCACCGAGAAGCGAGCGAAAGTGGTGAGGCCGCCGCGCACCAGGCTGCGCGCCACGCCCATGTCGTTGTGGCAGCCGAGATTGACGTAGGCGCCGAAGGCGATGGCGTCGGGATCGAGGCCGGCGTCCTTGCGCGTCTTCTTTGCCAGCGCGATGCCCCAGGCCAGCCGCTCGGTATCGGCGCCGAGCGTGAACATCACGCGCTCGGCATGAAGGGCCGCCAGGGCGATCACCTTGGGGCCGCTGGCCGCGACCTCGACCGGCACCTTGCCACTACCCTGGGGGCTGCCGCCCTTCGCGCCGCGCTCGAGGCCGTCGGCGATCCAGCCGATGCAGCTGGCCGGCGGCGCGTCGTGCAGATGCAGGCCCGCGAGCGGCGGCGCGAAATCGGCCGAGATGTCGATCTCGTCGAAGCTCACCGAACCGCCGCTCAAATAGATCTGGAGATGGCGCAGGTAGCGCTCGAACTGCGCGAGGCGCGCCGGCGCGCGGCCGAGATGGGCCAGCGCCGAGTCGCCCCGGCCGATGCCGAGCACGGCGCGCCCGTTGGAGATGCGATGGACGCTGGCGATGGCGGTGGCGGTCGCCGCCGCATGGCGGGTGACGGAGTTGGTGACGCCGGGCCCGAGGCCGATGCGGGTCGTGACGGTGGCCGCCAGCGCCAGCGAGATATAGGGATCGCCGGAGAGGTTCTGCGAATCGACCACCAGCATGCCGTCCCAGCCGGCCGCCTCGATCTCCTGCGCGGTGCGCGCCGCGCCGCGCGCCGAAGCGACGCCGGTGGTCCAGAATTCCACGCTTTCCTCCGCCTATGCTTTCCGCACGAATTGGTCATTCTGACATCGCACGCCGTTGCGTTATAATGATTTCATGTCGAGCGCCGACCTGACCCTGGTTCGCGAATTCAAGCGCCGCGCCGAGCAAGCCCTTCCCGGCAGGATCGTGCGCGTGATGCTCTATGGATCGCGCGCCCGCGGCGATGCGCGGCCCGACTCGGACTGGGACGTGGCGGTTTTTGTCGATGGCGTACCGACGAGCGGCGAAGCCGATATCTTGTCCGATATCGGCTTCGACCTGATGATGATCTACGGTCAGCACGTACAAACCGTACCGATCGATGCCGCCCGCTCGCCCGAGCATTCCTCACTGGTGGCGAACATCGAACGGGAGGGGCTGGCGGCATGACGCCGAAAGTCGCGCAGCGTCTGGCAAAGGCGGAACGTTTTCTCGGCCAGGCGATGCGGCAGTCCCCCGAGGAAGTTCCAGAGGCGGTGATCCACACGGCCTACTACGCGATGCTCCACGCGGCCGCGGCATTGATCGTGGCCCGACAAGGTCAGGCCCCGAAGACGCATGGCTCGATCATCGGGCTGTTTTCCCGCATGATCGAAGGCCACGGCGACCATGCTCGCTCCCTCGGTCGCGCGTTCAATCGCGCGGAGGACAGGCGTCTACGCTCCGACTACGACGAGGTCTTCATTCCAAGCGCGGCAGAGGCCACAAAGATCAGGGAGTCGGCCATCGAATTCGTCGCCTATTGCCGGTCGCTGCTTTGATGTAAACTCCCTTAACATGAGCTGGAAGAAGCGAGCGGAGCGCGCCTACCATCACGGCAATCTGCGCGAGGCGCTGATCCAGGCCGCGCGCGACCTGATCAAGGAGAAGGGCCCGGCGGGCTTCACCTTCGCCGATGCCGCGCGCTCGGCAGGCGTCAGCCCGGCCGCGCCCTATCGCCACTTCCGCGACCGCGAGGCGCTGCTGGCCGACGTGGCGCGCGAGGGCTTCCAGCGTTTCGAGGCGATGCTCGTCACGGGCTGGAACGGCGGCAAGCCCGACCCGATGACGGCGTTCAACAACGTCGGCAAGGCCTACCTCGCCTTCGCCCGCGCCGAGCCTGCCTATTATGCCGCAATGTTCGAATCGGGCCTGCCGCCCGACCTCAGCCCCGACCTGCGCGCCGCCTCCGACCGCGCCTTCGGCGTGCTGCGGTCGGCGGCCGACGTGCTGGTCACCCTGCTGCCGGCCGGCAAGCGGCCACCGGCCCTGATGATGAGCCTGCACATCTGGTCGATGTCGCACGGCATCGCGTCCCTGTTCGGGCGCGGCGACGCCGGCCGCCGCCCGCTGCCCATGACGGCCGAGGAACTGCTCGAATCGGAGGTCCTCATCTATCTCCAGGGGCTGGGTTTCCCACAAAAGACCTGATTGCCGCCGGGCCACCCCTTGACTCCCGGGGCGGGAATACCCAATGTAAATGTCGTTAACATTTACATCGTTAACGGCAGCAAAAGGGGGGCTCCGCATGGGCCTGATCTCGAAAATAGACGACATCGGCAAGCCGGCCTGGATCGCGCTGATGGTGCTCAGCTTCATCCTGTTCTGGCCCATCGGCATCGCTCTTCTCGTTTACCTGAAATGGAGTGGACGCATGTTTTGCTCGAAGCGCTATGGCCACTGGAATACGCCGGACGGCAGCAACGCCCGCGCCGAATTCCGCGACTGGAAGCGGCGTCATCGCTGGGGCCGCGATGCCTCGAGCGGCAACGTCGCCTTCGACGAATACCGCGAGGAGACGCTGCGCAAGCTCGAGGAGGACCAGCGCGAGTTCCGGGACTATCTCGACAAGCTGCGGGCCGCCAAGGACCGCGCCGAGTTCGACCAGTTCATGAACGACCGCCAGGGCCGCCCGCCCGCGCCGCCGGCCGTGCCTCCTGCGGCCTGATCTCTCCTCCCCGATGGGGAAGAACCGACCGCCCGCAGCGCGCCCGCGTTGCGGGCGGTTTCGCGTCAGTAGTCGATCTTCATCGGCAGACGGTGATCGACCGCGTGCTGGGCGGCTCCCACCATCGCCGCGAAGCCGTAACGGGCGCGCTGTTCCAGCGGCGCGGTGTCGGGCGGCGGCTTGCGGCCCCATCCCGCCACGGCGCCGTCGGCGGCTTTCCAGGTCGCGGCATTGAGTTCGGCGAGCTGGCGCCGGAGCGTCGGCGCCGAGCCGATGACCACCCGATGACCGCCGACATCCTCGCCATCGAAGGTGAAGGGAAAGAGACTGGGCAACCACAGCTCGACATGGCGCACGAGATGGGAATAGCGCGAGCGGAAGCCCTCGGCGTTGCTGCGCGCCAACGCCGGATCGTTCTCCCACTCGTCGGGCAGGGAATTGGGGCGGCCGAGCGCCGGATGCTCGGCATAGGCCGCCCAAAGGACAAGCGCGGCCCAACCGTCCCATCCCGGCCGGCCGGTGAAGTGCGGCGCGGCGGGCGTTTCGTCCCAGTCGAGCGGCGCGGGGATATTGTGGCCGAGCCGCTCGCTCAACGCCATGCGCCAGGCGAGCACGGCCGGACGAAGCCGCTCCGGGCTGTTCGCGAAAGCCGCGATCCGGTTGTCCACACCGCCATAGTATCGCGTAAGCGACCCGACATAGACGCCGAGGGCCATGAGTCCTCTTCAGGTTCGCTGGACGCCAAGGCACGCCCATACAACTTTCAGTTGCTCTACACGTTCTTTTATCGCGTGCCTACAACCGAAAACAAATACCTGAAGACCCAAACGCGGGCCCCGCCCGAGGGCGGGACTTACCCAGGGCTTATTGCGGTTCGAGGTTCAACCCCTTCACCAGCTCGATCCAGGGCGGGCCCTGCTCGGCCATGAACTTTTCGAAGAAGGCCTGATCCTGGGCCGCGCGGTCGATGCCGAACGTGTCCAGGATCTTCTGGATACGCTCGCTCTTGCCGGCCTCGACCATCATGTCGGAAAGCTTGTTCACGATATCCTTGGGCATGCCGGCCGGACCCACGAGGCAGATGAAGCCCTGGAGCTGGAAGGCGATGTCGGTGACCCCTTGTTCGTAGAAGGTGCCGACGTCCGGCAGCTTCTTCATCCGCTCCTTGGTCGGCACGGCGATCGCTCGGCCGTTGCCGCTCTGCAGCACGCTGGAGGCGGCGGCAAAGCTGCCGCTGCCGGCCTGGACCGCGCCGGACATCACGTCGGTCCACATCGGCGCCTCGCCGCGATAGTGAACGGCCTCCATTTTCAGCCCGTAGTGACGGTTCAGCGCCTCGACCGCGACGTGGCTGTACGATCCCGCCCCGTAAGTGCCGATGCTCACCTTGTTGTTGCGCGCGTACTCGGCGAATTCCTTCAGGTTCTTGGCCGGCACGTTCTTGTTGACGATGAACGGCAAGTGGCCCGCGTCCATCCACGAGATCAAAACGAAGTCCTTGTCCGGGTCGTAGGGCAGCTTCTTGAACAGCACCTTGTTCATGATCATCGTGGTCGAGATCGTCCACATCAGCGTGTAGCCGTCGGGGGCTGCGTTCTTCACCTGCTCAGCGGCGATGGCGCCGCTGGCGCCCGTCTTGTTCTCGACCGAGACCGGCTGGCCGGTCTTCTGCGAGATGTAGTCGCCATAGGCGCGGGCGAAGGTGTCGGTGAGGCCGCCGGCCGGATAGCCGCAGATGATGCGGATGGGCTTGCTCGGCCAGGGTGCCTGGGCGATGGCGGGAACCGGCAGAGCCGCGGCGGCGGCGGCAACGGAACCAAAACGCAGCACTTCACGCCGCGACGGACGAACGGTCATTCTCTATCCTCCCTGCGGCGCGACGGGTTTACTGCGACGGTCTATGCCGACTTTGTCGCGCCAGTCTGCAGCATGGCTGCGATTGCGGCTGCCGTAAAGGCGGCTTCAAGGCGGAGTCATGGCAATTGCGCGCTTGCGGCTCGGAGAGAGCGCCCGCCGGTCTAAGCCGTCTTGGTCGCGCCGGTTTTAAGCATGGCGTCGATCTCGCCGGCCGTGAATCCCGCTTCGCGCAGGACCTCGACGCTGTGCTCGCCCAGCCGGGGTTGCAGGCGCGTCACCTCGGGCTTGGTCTTGCTGAAGCGCGGCGGGATGTCCGGCATGCGGAGTCGGCCCTCGGTCGGGTGGTCGACTTCCTTCCAGAAGCCGGTGGCCTCGAGTTGCGGATCGACGAACAGGTCGTCGAGCGTGTTGACCGGCCCGTGCGGTACATTGGATTTGCCGAGCAGCGCCACCCATTCGGCGTTGGTCCGGGTGGCACAGATCTCGGCCAGCGTCGAATAATAGTGCTCGACGTTCTTGAGGCGGTTGGCGAGCGAGGTGAAGCGCGCATCCTGGGCGAGCTCGGGCCTGCCGATCAGGCCGCAGAATTCCTTCCAGTGCCCGTCGGTGTAGGGCAGCAGCGCGAAGTAACCGTCCTTCGAGGGATAGGGCCGCCGCTCCTTGTTGAGCACGCGCTTGTAACCGGCCGTCTCCAGCGCCGGCCGGAAGGTCTCGCCGTAGAGATGCTCGACCATCACGAACGAGACCAGGGTTTCGTACATCGGCACTTCGACCGCTTGGCCAAGGCCCGTCTTTTCCCTTGCATAAAGAGCCGCGAGCAAGGCCGAGACAACGCCGTTGGAACTCGTCTTGTCGGCCACGATGGTGGGCAGGAAGCGCGGCTGACCGGCCACCACGCTCTGCAGCGCAGCGAGTCCGGAACCTGCCTGGATGATGTCGTCGTAGGCGGCCTTCGGCCCCATCGGGCCGGCGGCGCGATAGCCGTAGGTGGCGAGATAGACCAGGCGCGGATTGATCTTCTCGAAGGCCTCGTATTCCACGCCAAGGCGCCGGGCGGGATCGGGCCGGTAGTTGTGCATCAGCACGTCGGCGGTCTCGGCCAGCTTGAACAGCGCCTGGCGGCCGGAGTCCTGTTTGAGGTCGAGCACGATCGAGCGCTTGGACCTGTTGCAGCCGAGATAGAAGGCGGCCATGCCGGGATTGCGGCCGGGTCCGAGCTGGCGCGTCGTGTCGCCCTCGGGCGGCTCGATCTTGATCACGTCGGCGCCGAGATCGCCCAGCTGCTGCGCGGCCCACGGTCCCAGCACAACCGTCGTGCAATCGAGAATCCTGACGCCGGCCAACGGACCCGCCATCGCTGCTTCCTCCTCTGCTTTCCTCTCGACTAGCACAGACTGCTCACAGGCCGCTGCGAAACTTGACCAGATGTGGCCCGATTCGCCCTCATAGCCGCCACAATCCAGACGCAACGTTTAGAAACTTGCTGGCGTTTTCCTGTCGTTTATGGAGGCTGCAATGCGCGACCTGAACAAGCTCCCGAGTGGACGGAACTGCCGAGGCATTCTGGCGGCTTTGGCGGTCGGCATCGCCGTTTTGGGGGCTGCGGCCGGAGCCGAAGCTGGCGAGGGCAACGGCAAGAAGTATCGTGGCTACTACGCCCCGCCGGGCTACGTCATGGTGCCGCCGGGGCGCGTCCACTATTACGCGCCCGCACCGGTCTACTATGCGCCGCGTCCGGTGGTCGTTTATCCAGCGCCGGTGATGTATGCGCCGGCCTATCCCGTCTATGCCGCGCCCTATCCCCCCGTCGGCAGCCTCAACCTCGGCATCAGCCTGCCGTTGCGCTAGGCAAGGCCTGAAGATCAATCCGACCTCGCGGTTGACGCGCGCCCCCAAATCGGGGAAATTTGCGTCAATATGCTGCGACTGACGACGCTTCGACTTATCGGCTGACCCGCCGCCCCACACCCGGGGCCCTGCGGGTCGCGTTGTCGTCCGTCTCCCTACCTTCACAAGTCGCCGCCAGCCCCTTTCCATCGCAGTAGATCGCCAGAGCCTTTTAGGCCGGCAGCGGCGCGAGGAGTTTCAAATGTCCGTCCAGAAACCGATGATGCCGTCCGCGGCCGAGAAGTATGTTCCGTTCAAGCCGATCGACATCAAGGACCGCAAGTGGCCCGGCGTCGTCATCACCAAACCGCCGATCTGGTGCGCGGTCGACCTGCGCGACGGCAACCAGGCGCTGATCGAACCAATGGACTCCGACCGCAAGACGCGGATGTTCAAGCTCCTCGTCCAGATGGGCTACAAGGAAATCGAGGTCGGCTTCCCGGCGGCGTCGGAGACCGATTTCGAGTTCGTGCGCGAGCTGATCGAGAAGAAGATGATCCCGGACGACGTCACCATCCAGGTGCTGACGCAGAGCCGGCCCGAGCTGATCGAGCGCACCTTCGAGGCCTGCCGCGGCGCCAAGCGCGCCATCGTCCATCTCTACAACTCGACCTCGACCCTGCAGCGACGCGTCGTGTTCGGCCAGGACACCGCCGGCATCATCGAGATCGCCGTGTCGGGCGCCAAACTGGTGAAGCAGCTCGCCGACGCCGATCCGAAGACCGAATGGGTGTTCGAGTATTCGCCGGAGAGCTTCACCGGCACCGAGCTCGAGTTCGCGCGCGACATCTGCGCCGCCGTCGGCGACATCTACAAGCCGACTCCGCAGAAGAAGATGATCATCAACCTGCCGGCCACGGTCGAGATGTCCTCGGCCAACATCTATGCCGACCAGATCGAATGGTGCCACCGCAACTTCAAGTACCGCGATTCGATCATCCTCAGCCTGCATCCCCACAACGACCGCGGAACGGGAGTCGCGGCGGCCGAATTGGGCTTCATGGCCGGCGCCGACCGCATCGAAGGCTGCCTGTTCGGCAACGGCGAGCGCACCGGCAACGTCGATCTGGTGACCTTGGGCCTCAACATGTTCACCCAGGGCGTCGATCCCGAGATCGACTTCTCGAACATCAACGAGATCCGCCAGACGGTCGAATACTGCAACCAGTTGCCCGTCCATCCGCGCCATCCCTACGGCGGCGACCTGGTGTTCACCGCCTTCTCGGGGTCGCACCAGGACGCGATCAACAAGGGCTTCAAGGCGCTCGAGGCGTCGAACAGCAAGGTCTGGGAAGTTCCCTACCTGCCGATCGACCCGGCCGACCTCGGCCGCAGCTACGAGGCGATCATCCGCATCAACAGCCAGTCGGGCAAAGGCGGCATCGCCTACATCCTGAAGAGCGACTACGGCATCGACATGCCGCGCCTCCTGCAGGTCGAATTCTCCAAGGTGATCCAGCAGATCGCCGACGAGACCGGCAAGGAGATCCAGCCGGCGCTGATCTGGGACACGTTCCGCAAGGAATATCTCGAGAACGCAACGCCGGTGGCCTTCGCGAGCCACACCACGGTGCCCGAGCCCGGCCATCCCGACGTGCGCCTTCTCGACGCCAAGGTGACGTTCAACGGCAAGGAGCAGACGATCAGCGGCCGCGGCAACGGCCCGATCGCGGGCTATGTCGATGCGCTGGCCAGGAACTGCGGCGTCACGATCAAGGTGCGCGACTACCACCAGCATGCCGCCGGCGCGGGCTCCGACGCCACGGCGGTGAGCTACATCGAGGCCGAGACCGGCGACGGCCGCGTGCTGTGGGGTGTCGGCATGGACGCCAATATCGTGACAGCCTCGCTCAAGGCCGTGAGCTGCGCCGCCAACCGCGCCCTTCGCGCCCAGCGGTAGGGCCTTGGCCAAGCCACTCCCGGCGGTCCCGCCCGACCCCAGCTCGCCGCTCCGGCGGCGGGAGGGGCCGGTCATGCGCGCGGCGCGGTTCGTCTGGAACGTGGCGATCTCGCTGATGCTGGGCACGATGATCGGCCTCATCGGCCACCAGTTCGCGGCCGAGGCCATCGCCCGCCTGTGGCCGGAGGTCGAATTCGTGGCCGATGCCGCGCGGGCGTTCTTCTGGCTCCTCGGAACGGGCGCTACGGGCGTGCTCTTCTTCTCGTACTATCTCGACGACACTGCCCGTTAGCGCGTAGAAACGGCGTCATGGCCAAAGCAAAGAAATCCGCTCCCGACGCCGATCTCCTCTCCGACCTCCTGAAATGGGCAAAAGCCGCCGGCGCTGATTCAGCCGATGCGCTTTACGTCCACGGCGAGTCGATCTCGGTCGCCCAGCGGCTCGGCCGGCGCGAGAAGCTCGAGAGCAGCGAGGGCCGCGACCTCGGCCTTCGTGTCTTCGTGGGCAAGCGCCAGGCTTTCGTCTCCTCGACCGATTTCGCGCCCAAGGCGCTCCGGACGGTGGCCCAGCGCGCCGTCGACATGGCGCGCGCAGTCCCCGAGGACCCGGTCTGCGGCATCGCCCCCGAGGAGCTCTTGGCGCGCAAGTGGCCCGACCTCGATCTCGACGACAGGGGCCGGCCCTCGGCCAAAAAGCTGCTGTCCCTGGTCGCGGAAGCCGAAGACGCCGCCCGCGCCGTCAAGGGCGTCACCAATTCCGAAGGCGCCGAGGCCGGCTGGGGGCGCTCCTCCGTCGTGCTGGCCGCCAGCAACGGCTTTTCCGGCGGCTATAGCCGCGGCGGCTGGTCGCTTTCCTGCTCGGTGGTGGGCGGCGAAGGCACCGGCATGGAGCGCGACTACGAATGGACGAGCGCCGTCCACTTCGAGGATCTGATGTCGCCGGCCAAGGTCGGCCGCAACGCCGGCAAGTTCGCGGTCCGCCGTCTCAACCCGCGCAAGGCGCAGAGCGCCCGCGTGCCGGTGGTCTACGACCGCCGCGTCTCGGGCGGGCTGATCGGCCATCTCGCCAGCGCCATCAACGGCCGCGCCGTGGCGCGCGGCACGTCCTTCCTCAAGGACGCGATGGGCAAGAAGGTTTTCGCCGACGGCATCAGCATCCTCGACAACCCCTTGCGCAAGCGCGGGCTTGGCAGCCGGCCGTTCGATGCCGAGGGCCTGGCCAGCAAGCGCATGGCCGTGATCGACGACGGCGTCCTCACCACCTGGCTGCTCGATCTCGCCGCGGCCCGCCAGCTCAACCTCAAGCCCACCGGACATGCCTCGCGCGGCGTCTCCGGCCCGCCCTCGCCCAGCACGTCCAACTTCTACCTCGAGAAGGGCAAGCTCTCGGTCGACGAGCTGATCGGCGACATCAAGAGCGGTCTTTTCATCACCGACCTGATCGGCTTCGGCATCAACGGCGTCACCGGCGACTACAGCCGCGGCGCCTCGGGCTTCTGGATCGAGAAGGGCAAGCTCGCCTGGCCGGTGAGCGGAATCACCGTCGCGGGCAATCTCAAGGACATGTTCCTGCACATGACTCCGGCCAGCGACCTCCAGTTCAAGAGCTCGACCAACGCCCCGACCGTGCGAATTGAAGGGTTGACCGTCGCCGGGTCGTGATATTCTCGCGGCCATGACCCCCTTCACAAAACTGACCCTTCTCGCCGCAACGACGGCGTTCCTTGCCACCCCGGTATTCGCCCAAAGCGGCGACTTCCGCGACTGCCTGCAGGGCATCAAGGCCGAGGCGACACGCCAGGGTGTGCCGGCGGCCGTCGCCGACAAGGCCTTCCAGGGCCTGACGCCCGACCAGAAGGTGATCGACCTCGACGGGCGCCAACCGGAATTCTCGCTGACCTACGGCAAGTACATCGGCAACGCGGTGACGGCCGACCGCATCGTCAAGGGCCAGCAGCGGATGGCGCAGCACCGCACGCTGCTCGATGCCCTGCAGGCCGAGTATGGCGTGCCGCCGCAATACATCATGGCCTTCTGGGGCGTCGAGACCAACTACGGCAGCTTCATGGGCGACTTCCGTGTCGTGCGCTCGGTGGCGACGCTCGCCTGCATGACCAAGCGCACCGCCTTCTTCTCGAACGAGACCGTGCAGGCGCTGCGCATCCTCAACATGAACCATATGACCAGCGAGCAGATGCGCGGCTCCTGGGCCGGCGCCATGGGCAACATGCAGTTCATGCCGTCCACCTTCACCAAGTGGGCGGTCGACCGCGACGGCAACGGCCGCATCGACATCTGGAACAGCCTGCCCGACGCCTTCGCCTCGGCCGCCAACTTTTTGCGCGGCATCGGCTTCAAACCCGGCCTGCCGTCGAGCGAGGAAGTGGTGCTGCCCAGGGGCTTCGCCCTCGACCAGGCCGACGCTTCGATCGAGAAGCCGGTGCGGGCCTGGACGGCGATGGGCGTCAAGAAGGCGGGCGGCGGCGCGCTCCCCGCATCCGACGAGCCCTCGTCGATCATCCTGCCGGCCGGCTTCCGCGGCCCCGCCTTCATCCTCTATCCCAACTTCAAGGCGGTGATGAACTGGAACCGCTCCACGCTTTATGCGCTGTCGGTCGGCATCCTCGCCCGCCAGATCGCGCGCGGTCCGGGCGTCCAGCAGGCCGCACCCGAAGACGACCAGCCGCTGTCGCGCGAGACGGTGATCGACATCCAGACGCGGCTGGCCCGGCTCGGCCTCTACAAGGACGACACCGACGGGCTTCTGGGCCCCAAGACCCGCTCGGCGCTGCGTCTCTTCCAGCAGCAACAGGCCCTGCCGGCCGACGGCCATCCCTCGGCCGAGACGGTGCGGCGTCTGCAGTCCCGCTAGATCGGCAAGCGCGGCATAACTCCGCGCCGAAGTCCCCCTCCAAGTCCTCAGTACCGATTTCGGCTCTCCGCACGCCGGAAAGCCAGCAATGGCGGGCTTCTCGCCCGACAATTGCGGACACCCGAATGTAACGCGTAGTGTCCGCGACCCTGTCCGGGATTCCGGAATAAGCTCTATTCCATTGGCTTTTGCGAGACTCCGGCTTCTTCGATCACACGAACCCCGGCGCGCCCTGTTTCCCAGGCGTCGTTAAGTGTCTGTTCCCACGTCGTTGTTCGGCGTGTGGTTGGGACGGGGTTGTTCTTGGGACTGTCCACGGGTCAGGACCCGTGGCGGCTGCACCAGGCCATAAGGCGACCCGCGGGCGTGCCGCGGGAGGTCTTGCCGAAATAGAAAAGGCCGGCGCAGTTCAAGCGCCAGCCTGTCACGATTCATAGCATATTCCTGCTGAATCTGCAGTTCACATCCGCGTGAACGGATGCTGGCAGTGCGAGCAGTCGGCTCGCGATGGCAAGTCCAGAAAGGCGAGCGCCGATCAGTGATAGATGAACAGCGGCAACGGTGCGGCGTTGAAGAGGTGCCGGGTACAGGAACCGAACAGGGCCTTCATCCTGAAGCAGGCCGCAGCAGCCGCACGGCGCCCGCCGCGAGGCCGATCGACACCGGCAGCGTCAGCGCGTCGTCGCCGTCGATCTGCACGGGTTGGCGGCGATGCTCGCCGGCATCGCTCAGCACCGCGACCCGGATATCGTGACCGGCGATCACGCGATAACCTGAGGTGCGCGGCAGCCGGCCCAGCAGCAGGGCGAGGCCGAAGCGCAGGGTCTGCACGCGGCCCCAGCGCTCGAACAGGCAGACATGCAGGAGCGGCAGGCCAAGCGCGGCATCGGGCGCCACCATATAGGGCCCGGCATAGAGACGGCCGTGCGTCACGATCACCGACGCCGCCTCGTGGTGAACGCCGTCGATCTCGACGGCATAGCGCACCGGGCGGTAGCGGCGGGCCTCGACCAGCGAACGCCAGACATAGGCCGCCCGCCCGAGGCGGCGTTTCAGCGGCGCGCTGACGCCGGCCACGACCTTGGCGTCGAAGCCAGCGCCCGCCATCAGCGAGAACTGCCGCGTCTTGCCGGCACCGCTGGCCTCCCCGGGCTGCATCAGGATTTCGCGGCCAGCCGTCAGGGTCTGCGCCAGGGCGGCAGCGGAGAAGCCCAGGCCCAGCTCGTGCGCCAGCACATTGGCGGTGCCCAGCGGCACGATCCCCAATGCCGGCCCTGCCCCGCCGCGGCTGGCGAGCCCGTTCACCACCTCGTTGATGGTGCCATCGCCACCGGCCACGGCGATCACTGCATAGCGGGCGGCATCGCAGGTCTCGGCGATCCGTCGCGCGTCGCCCGCGGCCGCGGTCTCCACCAAGTCGACCGCCCAGCCCAGCTCCCGCACGCGGCGCGCCACGGCATCGACCAGCCCGCGGCGCCGCCGGCCGGCGGTTGGATTCAGAATGAGCAGGACGGCGCGATTCGAGGAGAATGTCATCTAACTGTCACAACCGATTCACGGCCACGCAACGGCCTCCATACACAATCTGCTGCGTGTCGTGCAATCGCGCCCGACAGATTTAGTACCGGCCGGATTTTATCCACATGACCGTGCCCTCATGACGATGATCGAGCGTCATCAGCCTGCCCGCCACCGCGCCATCTTCCTGTCCGACATCCATCTCGGGACACGCGGATGCCAGGCCGAGCTGTTACTCGACTTCCTCAAGAAGAACGAGAGCGAGCATCTGTTCCTCGTCGGCGACATCGTCGATGGCTGGCGCCTGAAGCGCTGGTGGTACTGGCCGCGCAGCCACAACGACGTCGTGCAGAAGATCATGCGCAAGGCGCGCAAGGGCACCAACGTCGTCTATGTCCCCGGCAACCACGACGAGGCGGCGCGGCAATACTGCCAGCTCACCTTCGGCGACGTGCGGGTCGAAGACGAGGTGATCTACGAGACGCCCGAGGGCCGCAAGCTTCTGATCATCCACGGCGACCAGTTCGACGGCATCGTGCGCTATGCACGCTGGCTCGCGATCACGGGGGACTGGGCCTATTCCGCGGCGCTTCGCCTCAACACCTGGTTCAACTGGGGCCGCCGCCGGCTCGGCCTGCCCTACTGGTCGCTATCGGCGTTCCTGAAGCACAAGGTCAAGAACGCCGTCCAGTTCATCGACAACTTCGAGCATGCCGTGGCCAACGAAGCCCGCCGGCGCGGCGTCGATGGCGTGGTCTGCGGCCACATCCATCATGCCGAGATCCGCGACATCGACGGCATCCTCTACTGCAACGACGGCGACTGGGTCGAGAGTTGCACCGCCCTGGTCGAGGATTTCGAGGGTCGCCTGCGCATCGTGCGCTGGGCCGAGGAGCATGCGCGCGCGACCTCGCGGCTGCCGGTGCGGCTCGAGCCGGTCCGGCTGGCCGCGGAGTAGCCCGGTTGCGCATCGCCATCGTCTCCGATGCCTGGCGGCCGCAGATCAACGGCGTCGTCCGCACCGTCGAGACGGTCTCGCAGATCCTGGGCGCCCAGGGCCACGAGGTGGAGGTCTTCGGGCCCGGCCGCTTCCATACCCTGCCCTGCCCGACCTATCCCGAGATCCGCCTCTCGCTGTTCCCCTCGGGCCGCCTGGCCCACATGCTAAAGCTGTTCGCGCCCGACGCCATCCATGTGGTGACCGAAGGCCCGCTGGGCTGGGCCGCGCGCGCCTTTTGCCGCAAGCGCGGCATTCCCTTCACCTCGGCCTATCACACGCGCTTCCCCGAATACGTGCACGCCCGCATCCGCCTGCCGATCTCCTGGAGCTACGCTTTCGTCCGGCGCTTCCATGCACCGTCGGCGGGCGTGCTGGTGGTGGCGCAGACGATCCGCGACGAGCTGGCGGCGCAAGGCTTCAAGAACCTCGTGCCATGGTCGCGCGGCGTCGACATCACGGCCTTCAAGCCGCGCCTGCGGGACGCGCACAAAGGCGAACGGCCGATCTGGCTCTATGCCGGCCGTGTCGCCATCGAGAAGAACATAAAGGCCTTCCTCGATCTCGACCTGCCCGGCACCAAGTGGGTGGTGGGTGGCGGGCCGCAGCTTGCCGAACTCAAGCGCCGCTACGGTGGCACCCAGGACAAGGGCATCGAATTCTTCGGCTCTGTCGGCACCGAGGAGCTGTCGATGCGCTATGCCCAGGCGGACTGCTTCGTCTTCCCCAGCCGCACCGACACGTTCGGACTGGTCATGGTCGAGGCGCTGGCGTCGGGCGTGCCGGTTGCAGGCTATCCCGTGCCCGGCCCGCTCGATGTCGTCACGGTGCCCGGCGTGGGCGCCGTCAGCGAGGATTTGCGCGCCGCCTGCCTCGCGGCCGTAACCGGCGATCCGGCGGCCTGCCGGCGCCATGCCGAGAGCTTCACCTGGACCCGATGCGCCGAGCAGTTCCTTGCCAACCTGCGCCAGATCCCGCGCGGTGCCTGGCAGCCGCTCAAGGGTCGCGTCATGCCCGACGCGGCCGCGTCCTGACACGGCGCCGCCGGCGCTCAGGGCAGGTGCATGAGGGCGCGGCCCGCCCGGAGCACGGTGCCTTCGCCGATGTCGTCGCAGAGCCTAAAGCCCTTCGGCGCAAACACGATGATCGTCGATCCATGTTCGAACCAGCCGAGTTCCTCGCCCTTGCGGAAGGACGCATCGCAATCGATCTCGGCGGCGCCGCGGTAGTTCATGTTCATCGTCACGTCGAGGAAATGCAGCCGGATGCTGGCGACGAGGATCGCCGCGACCGGCACCAGGGTCACGAGGTGACCGGAGTCGCGCAGCCGTGTGCGAATCACCGCGCGCTCGTTCTTGCAGAACAGCTCGGCGACGCGCTTCAGCGCGATCGGATTGACGTTCCAGGTATCGCCCGAGATGTAGGTCACATGCTCGACCGTACCGTCGGCGGGCGCATGGAATCGGTGATACATGCTCGACGTCAGCCGGATCGTCACGTAGCGGCCATCCCGGTAGGCATCGACCAGCGCCGGGTCGTGCAGCAGATCGCGCAGTGCATAGGGAAATCCCTTGGCCTGGAGCAGTTCGGTTCCGGCGATCGTCCCGTGAGCGCCGACAATGCCGTCGCACGGACTGGCCAGAACCTGCGGATCGACATCGAACGGCCGGATCCCAGGCTTCAGTTCGCGCGTAAAGCAGGCGTGGAGACTCTTGAAGCTCTGCGACCTGGCTTCGCGGAGATCGAGGTCGGCAAACAGGCGCCAGATCGCGATCGAGGCCCGCGCGACAAGAGGATTCTCGATCCGGCTGAACCAGCCGAGAAACCGCGTCGCGAGCCGGCGCGGAATGCGGTTCGTCAGCAGGAAGTTGATGTCCTCGTGCTGCAACACCTTCTCGAGTTCGGAACGAATTGTCATTGCCTTCAAGGGAGCTAGGGAGAATCGATGGGTATCGAGTGGAACGTTTCCTCGGCAATCGGCCTCATTCTCGGCGCCCTGCTGCTCGGGGTGCTGATCCTGAAGCTCAGGGCCCGGCTTGCTCTTTCGCGCGCCAAACACCGGTCTCTTGGCGGGCACTCGCGCCTGTCACGCCGCATCGCCGGCCTGGTCCCAAACTACAGCTTCGACGAGGCGCGGTTCTTTCGCGCCGACGACGCCACGACGGAGATCGCGGACCGGCGGCGCGCCGAATTCGAGCGTCTCTCGCGCCTCTTCCGGACGAAATATCGGCGAACCTTGGAGCAGACGAAGGAAGCGGGCCGGCACATCTCCGACCTGCAGTTCACCGAGGCCTACCGCGTGCCGTTCCAGTTCAGTCCCTTGGCGAGGGCGCAGTTCCCGATGGGTTCGTTCCTCGCAGCGTCGGACGGCGTCACGGTCACCGACCTCGACGGCAATGCCTGCTACGACCTCGCGGGCTCCTATGGCGTCAACCTGCTGGGCTACGACTTCTACAAGGCCTGCCTCGACCGCAGCGCCAGGCGCGTCGACACCCTCGGCCCGGTGCTGGGTTCCTACCCGTCCCTGGTCAATGACAACGTCGCGCGGTTGGCGCGCATCTCCGGCAAGGATGAAGTCTCGTTCCACATGTCGGGAACCGAGGCCGTCATGCAGGCCGTCCGCCTCGCGCGCTACCACACGCGACGTTCCCATCTCGTGCGGCTTTGCGGTGCCTATCATGGCTGGTGGGGCGACGTGCAGCCCGGCGTGGGGAATCCCGTTCCCGCGCACGACACCTACACCCTGGCGGACATGTCCGAGGCCACGCTCGAGGTGCTGCGCCGGCGCAGCGACATCGCCTGCGTCCTCGTCAATCCATCGCAGGCGCTCTATCCCAACCAGGCGGCCCCCGCCGATTCGACCTTGATCCACAGCCGGCCGAACGCCAGCGTCGACCGTGACACCTACACCGCATGGCTGAAGGAACTGCGCGCCGTCTGCAGCGACCGCGGCATCGTGCTGATCTTCGACGAGGTCTTCGTCGGCTTCCGCCTCGCGCTGGGCGGCGCCCAGGAATATTTCGGCGTCGAGGCCGATCTCGTGACCTACGGCAAGACGGTGGGCGGCGGCCTGCCCGTCGGTGTCGTGTGCGGCCAGCACAAGTACATGAAGCGCTTCCGCGACGATCGCCCGGCCGACGTCTGCTTCGCGCGCGGCACGTTCAACTCCCACCCCTACGTGATGGCGGCCATGAACGAGTTCCTGCACCATCTCGAGACGCCGGACATGCAGGCGCTCTACCGCGATCTCGATGCCACCTGGGACCGGCGCACAGCGTCGCTCAACCGGCGGCTGGGCGAACTCGGCCTGCCGCTCGAGGTGGCTCACCTCTCGTCGATCTGGACGGTCTGTTACACGCAGCCGTCGCGCTACAATTGGATGTTCCAGTATTATCTCAGAGCCGAGGGCCTGGCGCTCAGCTGGATCGGCACCGGCCGGCTGATCTTCAGCCTGAATTACACCGATGCCGACTTCGAGGCCGTGGCCGAACGCTTCATTGCTGCCGCCGAAGCAATGCGCCGCGGCGGCTGGTGGGAGGTCGCTGCGCTCGGCACCGACCGGGCCATCAAGCGGCGGATCCTGCGCGAGATGTTGGCCCACTACATCGCCTCTTGGAAGGCCGGTAGCCGGACGCCAGACAGCGTTGTCGGCCGTCCCCTAGACGCCCGGCTTTGAGGCTTCAACGGGGATTGGTTCGACAACTTCCTCGTCGATGACCTCTGAGATCGTCTCCGAGATCGATTCCGAGATCTCGTCCCCTCGCCGCTTGCCCGCCATCAACTGAAGCGGCGCTCGGTGATAGAGCTTGATGTCGTGAAACGGATCGGTGGCGATCTTGGTCGCCCACACCAAGCCGGTCTGTATGTCCTGCAGGATGAAGAGCTGAAGCACCCGGAAAGCGATGCCGGCAAGGCCGACAACCAGCCAAAGCTCGCCGACATGGCGGACGAACTCGGTCGTATCGGCGTGCGGCGCGAAGATGCCGAGCAGCGTCGGATCGAGCACCAGCAGGAGCGGCGAGGCGGCCCAGATCGCGAGCAGCACGAGCTTGCGCTTGATGTTGTAGCCGACCTTGATTTCTTCCTTGTACTCGTCGGTGGCCTGGTTGACTTGGTCATAGCCCCGCGGCTCGAAGAACAGATGGCCTGCCTGGCGGGTGGTCATGGCGACCAGCCAGCCGATCAGAGCGGCCATCGCTGGGTCGGAAAAGGCCAGCACGTAGGCGACGAGGAAGCTCGTCGCGCTGACGAAGTGGAGCGACTGGTTGACGAGGCTGTGATGATAGTAGCGATGATCGTCCCAGCGCTGCACTTTCAGCGCCGTCAAGAAGTCACTCATTAGTGCTTTCCTTGTTTTTTTGGAGAGGGGGCAGCACACCGTCTGACTTTGTAACCCCGGCTCGTTACAATTGAACGACGATCACCTTCAGGAGGTCGCATGGCAGCCCTCAACCACATCATCGTTCCGGCCAAGGACAAGCTTGCCTCGGCCAGGTTCCTGGCCGACATCCTGGGCGTCGAGCCCGAAGCGCCCTGGGGCCATTTCGTGCCGGTGCGCACGAGCAACGGCGTCGCGCTCGACTTCGTCGACTCCAAGGACGTCCGGACCCAGCACTACGCCTTCCTGGTCGACGATGCGGAATTCGATGCCGGCTTCGCCAGGATCAAGGACCGCGGCATTCCCTACTACGCCCGCCCCGACAAGAGCGGCCCCGGCGAGATCAACCGCTACTGGGGCGGCCGCGGCGTCTACTTCGAGGACCCCGACGGCCACCTGCTCGAGCTGATCACCAAGCCCTACGGCAACCTGGCCGACCTGCGCTAGCGGTCGAAATCTGGCACAAGAATCCGTTGGACTCTTTGCTGGGAGCGCGCCACTCCAGTGGCGCATCGTGACGATGAGCGCCACTGGAGTGGCGCGCTCCCAGCCATGAAGGCCGCGATTATCCGCGGCGCCGCCGTGCCATCGAATGGGTATCAAGTGTTAGATTAGATCCACTAAGTCAGGGCACCAAGCGTCCGATCGCCCAACCGAGGGCGGCGACGACTCCGGCGATGAACGCCAGCGGAATCGCCAGGGCAACGAGGGGGTGGATGTTGTTCAACCGGCGGAAGAAATTACACAGGAACCCGACGGCAACCTGCGGCGGCGTGCTAGGGCTCTTGGAATATTCCATCGCCGCCTTCACGACGTAGAACACGGTCGTGTTGGCGGCGAGCGCGGCGCGACCCAGCAGGGCAGCGTTGCGCGGTGTCACCAGGTAGTTGCACTTGAGCAGGATGCGCTGCCGGTCGGCGGGATTGTATTGCCCCTCGACCCAATGCAGCTCGCGGTGAAAGTCCAGCAGGCCAAAATCGTAAGTGGCAAAGGCCTTCTCGACGTGGCTGTCATGAAACACGACCTTGTAGGTCGCATCGGACTGCAGATAGATCAGCGCACGCACCACCACGCTCCCCGACAGGAAGCGCAGGTTGCCGTCGTAGTGCCGGTCGAAGAGGCCCTGATCCCCGCCGCGGTCCTTGTTGTAGTGGGACACATAGAGTTCGTCGGTGTGCTTCATCGGCGCGATGACACTGCCCGCTGGCACCTGAGCTTCGATCAGGGAGCGGATGAGAGCGCCGTCGCGCAGCCGGTCGATCCGCTCGATCACGGGGGTGGGCAAGGTGCGGATGTAGACATGCTTGGACGGCCGCTGCAGCAGGTCCTCGCGATAGCGATCCTCGACCCATCGCACGAGACCGTCGATCACGGCCCGGTCGGCCCGCTCGTCGAAGCGGCCGATCGTCGCCGGAAAGTGCCGCGACGCATGGACCTGCGGCCGGGTCTCGGTGCGTTGGCCCGCCCAGTTCAGCGTGCTGTTCATGAGGCTCTCCTTTTGATTTCTTGCGCGTAGCAGCGATAGAGGATCCCGGCGCAGGCGACGGCCGCCACGCCCAGCAGCGGAGCTGCGAAGACTGCGCCGACCAGGATGCCGGCGAAGACGAGGCTGCCGCCAATTCGCACCGCGGGCCCACGCCCCGCGCGTTCCATGACGAGCAGTCCGATGTTGAAAGCGACATGCAGGCCGGCCAGCGGCCACCAGTGCCGGGCAAATTCCGGGTTGATCAAGGTGCCGCCAAAGGCCGCGACGTTGCCCAGGATCATCGGATGGGCGGTCAGCGAATAGGGAAAGACAGTGACTCGCTGCTGGGGCAGGTCCGCCACCTCGTGACCGTAATAGGTCCGGTCCATGCCCAGGACGGAAGCCGCCCGCAGGTTAAGCAGGAAGCCACCGGCGATGACCGCGAGCGAGACGAGGTCGAGCGGGGCGGCGAGATAGACCACGGCCAGGGCCGCGACCGAGACAGTCTTCATCGCGACGGCGTCGCGCTTGAAGATGTCGAACGGGACCGCCCCAAAAGCGAAAGCGAGCCAGTAGAGATAGTAGTGCCAGAAACTCAGCAGATAGACCGCCACCGCCAAGCTTCCCTCGAGAGCGGCGCCGAGCAGGACCAACAGCACGAACAGGGCGCAGGACAAGGTCGATCCGGTCACGTCACGGAACGATACCGCCTCTTCGTTTCAGGCACGTTACCTGTTGGCCGCCGAAACGCCTCCTCAGCCTCCGGCCGGTTCGCCGGCCTTGATCCAGGCCTGATAGAGCTTCTTGGTCTCGTCGTTGGGCGGGTAAGTGCCGGTGATCGGATGGCCCTGGCCGACCCGGATGGCGACGAACTTCTCCAGCCGCTCCTGCTCGAAGGAATCCCGGGCAACCTCATCGGCCAAGTGCCGCGGCACGACAATGGCGCCATCCTCGTCGGCGACAATGATGTCGTGGGGATAGACCGGCACGCCACGGATCCCGACCGGAGTCTGGACCTCGATGGGACGAAGGTTGGCCATGCTGGGCGGTGCGGCAGCGGCGGCGCAATAGACCGGGAAGTCGAACTTGCCGATCACCGGAGTGTCGCGCATGGCGCCGTCGGTCAGCACACCCGCGATGCCCCTCGCCTTCAGCCGAAGCGCCAGGATGTCGCCCAGGGTGCCGGAGCGCGTGTTGCTCTCGGTGGCGATGACCAACACGCAGCCCGGCGGCGACTCCTCGATCGCCGTGCGCTGGGCATTGGGCGGATCGCTGGGCGACGGCGGCTTGTCGAGATCCTCGCGGCACGGGATGTAGCGCAGCGTGAAGGCTGGCCCGACCAGGCGCGCCGCGTTGGGATTGAGCGGCCTGACGCCGCTCACGGCGCAATTGCGGAACCCGCGCTTCAGCATCTGCATCGAGACGGTGGCGGTGCTGGCGTACATGAAATTCTTGATGGTCTCGGCCGACAGCGGCGCGCTGCTCATCGCGTTTCCCCCTACAACAACGAACCCTGATTGCCGCTGCCGCCGTCGCGGCGACGCGCGGTTGGCGGCGGCGCGGGCTTGGGTGTGCCGCCCGCCCCTTCGGTCACCCTTGCGCCGACCTTGCCGTCGGCGAACTCGATGCCGATCGTCTGGCCCGTGCTCGTGGCGGCGGCGGCCAGCACGGGCTGGCCATCCTGGTCGCGGACCAGCGCGAAGCCGCGATTGAGCACCGAGTGGAAGGAATAGCTCTCCAGCAGCTTGGCCGCCTGATCGACCTGGCGCTGGCCGTTCTGCAGCAGGTCGCTGCCGTGGCGTTGTAGGCGCTCGCCGAATTGTTCGAGGCGCTCGAACGCCCGATCGTACTTCTGCAGGGCATCTCCCTTGAACCGCTTCATCGCGCCGTCGAGCGCGCGCACTTCGGCAACGAGAAGCTGCTGCTTGGCCTCGATCACCCGCTGCGGGCTCGCCAGCCGCGCCGCGGCGAGCGCATTGGCCTGGCGATCCACGAGCTGGCGCGTGGCCAGTGCCAGCCGCTCCCCGCTGACATCGAGCCGCTGCTGCCGCTCCTCGATCAGGCGGCGCGGATCGCCGAGGCCACGGGCGAGGCCCGCCAGCTCCATGGCCCGCTCGCGCAGCAGGCGGGTCATGCCGCCGGCCAGGCGCTTGGCATAATCGAGTGTCTCGGTCAGAAGATCGGCACGCACCGGCACCGCCATCTCGGCGGCCGCCGTCGGTGTCGGCGCGCGGCGGTCGGAGGCAAAATCGATCAGGGTGGTGTCGGTCTCGTGGCCGACCGCCGAAATCAGCGGGATCTCCGAGGCCGCGGCGGCACGCACCACGATCTCCTCGTTGAAGGCCCAGAGATCTTCCAGGCTGCCGCCACCCCGCGCCACGATCAGCACATCGGGTCGCGGCACCTTGCCGCCAACCGAAAGTCGGTTGAAGCCGGCGATGGCCGCCGCCACTTCGGCCGCCGCCTTCTCGCCCTGGACCGCGACCGGCCACACCAGCACGTGGCGCGGAAAGCGGTCGGCCAGGCGATGCAGGATATCGCGGATCACGGCGCCGGACGGCGACGTCACCACGCCGACAACCTCGGGGAGGAACGGCAGCGCCCGCTTGCGCTCCGGATCGAACAGGCCCTCGGCCTGCAGCTTCTTGCGCCGGTCCTCCAGCAGCTTGAGCAGCGCGCCTTCGCCCGCCAGCTCGAGCCGGTCGACGATGATCTGGTAGCGCGAGGAGCCGGCATAGGTCGTGAGCTTGCCGGTGGCGATGACCTCCAGCCCCTCCTCGATCTTGATGCCGAGCCGGGGAATCGTGCCTTTCCAGGCGACGCCGTCGATCACCGCGTTCTCGTCCTTCAGCCGAAAATAGCAGTGGCCGGAGCGCGGAAACGAAGGCTGGCTGATCTCGCCGCGCACCCGCACGCGCGGGAACGCCGTCTCGATCTCGCGCTTCAGCGCGAAGGAGAGCTCGGAGACGGAGAATTCCGGGACGTTGCTGACGGCGCCGGTAGGAGCGTCCGGGGGATCGAGGTTATCCATGGGCGGCGGCAGCCTAGCCGCTTGTGCCCACGGCGCAAACCGTGGTCAAAGCCTCGCCATGCGAATCCTCGTGGTGGGCGGCGGCGGCCGCGAACATGCGCTGTGCTGGGCCATATCGGCCTCGCCGCTGTGCACAAAACTGTTCTGCGCGCCCGGCAATGCCGGCATCGCCCAGGTTGCCGAGTGCATCGACGTCGGCGCCGAGGATATCCCCGGCCAAGTGGCGCTGGCTCAGCGCCTGAAAATCGACTTCGTGGTGATCGGCCCCGATGCGCCGCTGGTGGCGGGCATGGCCGACGCCTTTGCGGCAGCCGGCCTCAAAGTGTTCGGGCCGTCGAAGGCGGCGGCCCGGCTCGAAGGCTCCAAGAGCTTCACCAAGGAACTCTGCCGACGTCACGACATTCCCACCGCCGCCTACGAGCGCTTCACCGATCTCGACAAGGCGATCGCTTATATCAAGGCCCAAGGCGCGCCGATCGTGGTCAAGGCCGACGGGCTTGCCGCCGGCAAGGGCGTGATCGTGGCCGAGACGGTCGACCAGGCGATCGAGGCGGTGCGCGACATGCTGGCCGGCAATCGCTTCGGTGCGGCCGGTGCCTCGGTGGTGATCGAGGAGTTCATGGAAGGCGAAGAGGTGAGCCTGTTCGCGCTCTGCGACGGCGAGCACGTGCTGCCGCTGGACGCCGCGCAGGACCACAAGCGCGCCTTCGACGGCGACAAGGGGCCCAACACCGGCGGCATGGGCGCCTACTCGCCGGTGCCCAGCTTCGAGCAGGCGATGTTCGAGCAGGCGATGCGCAAGATCATCCTGCCCACGGTACGAGGCATGAAGGACGAAGGCATCCCCTTCAAGGGCGTGCTCTATGCCGGCCTGATGATCGACGGCAACGGCCCGCGCTTGGTCGAATACAACTGCCGCTTCGGCGACCCCGAATGCCAGGTGCTGATGATGCGCCTGAAATCCGACATCGTGCCGGCGCTGATCGCCTGTGCCGACGGCGGGCTGAAGCACCTCGATCTCCGCTGGTCGAACGACGTGGCGCTCACCGTGATCCTGGCAACCAAAGGCTATCCCGACGCCTATCCCAGGGGCAGCGAGATCCGCGGCCTTGCCGAGGCGGGCAAAGTCGAGGGCGTCGAGATATTCCATGCCGGCACCAAAGCGGACGGCACGCGCATCCTGGCCAACGGCGGCCGGGTGCTGAACGTCACGGCCATGGCGCCCACCGTCGAGGAGGCACGAGCACGGGCCTATCGCGCCGTCGACCTGATCGACTGGTCGGAGGGGTTTTGCCGGCGCGATATCGCATGGCGGGCAGTCGGCCGGAAGCCGTGACACCCGGCCATTGCCGCCGCTAAATTAGGGCCATGCCCGACGCCATCACCGAGTCCCAGCGCCTTCTGGCGCAACTGCGCTTTCCCTGCGGCGACGTGCCGGAGCCCGGCGACATCAAGAATGTCGCCCCCGGCATCTACTGGCTGCGCATGCCGCTGCCCTTCCAGCTCAACCACATCAACCTGTGGCTGGTCGAGGAAAAGGACGGCTGGACCATCGTCGACACCGGCATCAATTCGCAGGACACGCGCGATCTTTGGGAGAAGATCTTCGCCACGAAACTCGCGGGCAAGCCGGTGACGCGCGTGATTGCCACTCACCTGCATCCCGACCATGTCGGGCTGGCCGGCTGGCTGTGCGAGAAGTGGAACGCGCCGCTGTGGATGACGCTGGGCGAGTACATGAGCGCGCAGGCCGCGCGCAACGACTTCGTCGAAAGCGAAGAGACTCGTGCCGCCCATGTCGCGCGCAACGGCGTGCCGCCGGACCGCATCGCCAATTTCCACCGTCACAAGGGAGGCTACGCCAAGGGCGTGGCGCCGCTGCCCACTGCGTTCCAGCGCCTGATCCATGCCCACCCCATCACCATCGGCGGCCATCGCTGGGACGTGATCGTGGGCCGCGGCCACGCGCCCGAGCATGCCTCTTTGTGGTGCCCGGAGCTCAACGTCATGATCGCGGGCGATCAGGTGCTGCCCAAGATCAGTACCAACGTCGGCGTCTGGCCGAACGAGCCGCTGGCCGATGCGCTGACCTGGTTCCTCGATGGCTTCTCTCGCTTCCGCCGCCTGCCGGCAGATGCCCTCGTGCTCCCCAGCCACGGCTTTCCCTTCATCGGCCTGCACACGAGACTCGACCAGCTCGTGGCCCATCACGACGCGCGGCTGAACGAGATCACCCACGCCATTGCGCTACGCGGTGAAGAGGGCGCCACCGGCTGGGACATGGTGCCGGTGCTGTTTCCGCGCCATCTCGACAACAACCAGATCGTCTTCGCTTTCGGCGAGACGCTGGCGCATCTCCATTGCCTGGAAACCCGCGCCCGCGTGAGGCGCGTCGTAGTCGATGGCGTCCATCGCTTCGTGGCCCTGGTCGATACCAACGCTTTGCCGCCGGTCGACGATTCCGATACCGACGTCATGGATATCGGCCAGACCTGACGCAATGCGGGTCGATCTCTTCGACTTCGATCTGCCCCAGGACCTCATCGCCCAGCGGCCCGTCTCGCCGCGCGACGCGGCGCGATTGCTCGACGTTGCGCCCGAGGGGCTGCACGATCGCGGCGTGCGCGACCTGCCCGGCCTGCTGCGCAAGGGAGACTTGCTGGTCTTCAACGACACCAAGGTGATCCCGGCACGGCTGATCGGCACACGGTTGGGCGGCGGCAAGGTCGAGGCGCTGCTGATCCGCGACCTCGGCGCCAGCCGCTGGCTCTCCTTCGCGCGTCCCACCAAGCGGCTGAAGCTGGGCGATAGCCTCGCCTTTGCGGGCGGTCTCGGCGCCACGGTCGAGGCCAAGAACGAAGACGGCTCGGTCGTGCTGGCTTTCGACCGCACCGGTCACGCGTTTCTCACAGCCTTGGAGCAAGGCGGCGCGGTACCTCTGCCTCCCTACATTCGCGGCGGCACCGCCGACGCCCGGGACCGTTCCGACTATCAGACCCTGTTCGCCAAGCATGACGGCTCCGTCGCCGCCCCAACCGCCGGGCTTCATTTCACGCCGGCCCTCATGGCCGCCCTGGCCGAGGCCGGCATTGCCACGTCGGGCGTCACGCTGCACGTCGGCGCCGGCACCTTCCAGCCGGTGCGCGCCCTCGACACCGACGCCCACGTCATGCATGCCGAGTGGGGCGAAGTCCCGCAGGCCACCGTCGATGCCATCGCGGCGGCCAAACGCGTGGTCTGCATCGGCACGACGTCGTTGCGCCTCCTGGAGTCGGTGGCGCGGGATGGACCGCTGAAGGCATGGACCGGCGAGACAGATATCTTCATCACGCCGGGCTTTCAGTTCCGCGTGGCCGACCTGCTGCTCACCAACTTCCACCTGCCGCGCTCCACGCTGTTCATGCTGGTCGCGGCCTTCGCCGGGCTGGAGCGCATGCAAGACGCCTATGCGCACGCCGTCGGCGAACGATACCGCTTCTATTCCTACGGCGATTGTTGTCTGTTGCGCGGATGAGCCTTTCCTTCGAGCTTTTGGGCAGCAACGGCCTGGCGCGCCGCGGGCGCATCGCCACGGCACACGGCACCGTCGAGACGCCGGCCTTCATGCCGGTCGGCACCGCGGGCACGGTGAAGGCGATGCTGCCGCAGTCCGTCGCCGAGACCGGCGCCGAGATCGTGCTGGGCAACACCTTCCATCTGATGCTGCGGCCGGGCGCGGAGCGCGTGGCGGCGCTGGGCGGGCTGCACAAGTTCATGAACTGGCCGGGGCCGATCCTGACCGATTCGGGCGGCTTCCAGGTGATGTCGCTAAAAGACCTGCGCAAGCTCGACCCCGACGGCGTCACCTTTCGTTCGCCGGTCGACGGCACGCAGCATCGGCTGACGCCCGAGCGCTCCATCGAGATCCAGCGCCTGCTCGATGCCGACATCGCCATGTCGTTCGACGAATGCACGACGTGGCCGGTCGAGGAGCCCGCCGCCGCGTCCTCCATGCGGCTTTCCATGAGATGGGCCGAACGCGGCAAGCGTGCCTTTGCCGAGCGGGCGGGTTACGGGCTGTTCGGCATCGTGCAGGGCAGCATCTTTCCGGCGTTGCGCGAGGAGAGCGTAAACTCCCTCACGGCGATCGGCTTCGACGGCTACGCCATCGGCGGCCTCGCCGTGGGCGAAGGCCAGGCGCTGATGTTCGCCACCCTCGACCGCACCGCGCCGATGCTGCCTCAGGACCGCCCGCGCTACCTGATGGGCGTCGGCCGGCCGGCCGACATCGTGGGCGCGGTCGCCCGCGGCATCGACATGTTCGATTGCGTGATGCCGACGCGCGCCGGCCGCACGGCGCAGGCCTTTACGCGGCGTGGCGAACTCAACCTGCGCAATGCCCGCCATCGCGACGACCCCCGGCCGATCGACGAGCGCTGCGGTTGTCCCGCCTGCAAGAGCCACAGTCGCGCCTATCTCCATCACCTGATCCGGGCCGAGGAGATCCTCGCCTCGATGCTGCTCACCTGGCACAACCTGCACTACTACCAGGACATCATGCGCGGCCTGCGCGGCGCGATCGAGAGCCACTCACTCGGCCACTGGATCGCCGCATTCCAGAGCGAACAAGAATTGGGCGACATCCCACCCCTTTGACTTCCGACCAGTAACGGAGCGTACCGGATGCCGAACGAGGCCCTGATCGTGGTCGATATGCAGAACGATTTCTGCGAGGGCGGCGCCTTGGCCGTGCCCGGCGCCAACGGCATCCTGCCGCTGGTCAACCGCCTGATCGGCCGCCACGACCACGTCATCCTGACCCAGGACTGGCATCCGCCAGGCCATGCCTCCTTCGCCAGCAGCTGGACCGACGCCGTGCCCTTCAGCACCGTCAAGTTCCCCTATGGTCCGCAGACCCTGTGGCCGGACCACTGCATTCAGGGCTCCCCGGGGGCCGAATTCCATCCCGGTCTCGAGGCCACCAAGGCGCAGATGATCGTGCGCAAGGGCTTCCACGCCGGCATCGATTCCTACTCGGCGTTCCGCGAGAACGACCGCATGACCCGCACCGGCCTCGACGGCTACCTGAAGGCCCGCGGCTTCACCCGGCTGATCATCTGCGGCCTGGCGCTCGACTACTGCGTCGCCTGGACCGCGATCGACGGCCGCCAGGCCGGCTTCGATATCTCCGTCGTGGTCGAGGCTACCGCCGCCATCGATCTCGACGGCAGCCGGCGGCGCATGCTGACCGAGATGCGCCAGGGCGGCATCAACCTCAACGCGACGGCCTGACCACGCCGACGAACCAGCTCCCCGCACGCCGGAGAGCTGGAGTTTGTCACACCCCGGTGTCACACCAAGTTGAGACAAATGTCGTGACACAGGTTGAGCGCCCACCTGTGACCTTGCGGAAATTTTGACCCTGCGGCCCTGCCTCGAGCAGCCGCAGACGACCGTCGAAATTCAGTCCTCGGACGCGTTTTTCGCGCCTCGGTCCACTCCACTGCCGGACGGATCGTCGGCGGGAGCGTCCTTGTGCTTGCTACTCACGGCTCGGTAGTCGGGTAGCGAATACCCGGTAAAGGCCGCGGGACCTCCCCTCATCCTCCAGGGATACATACCGGCGGGCGCGCCGGGCGGGGCATGGCCAAAGGTTCATAGTCAAAGAAAAGGCCAGCGCGGATCGAGCGCCAGCCTACATGAAATATAGCTCATTTTCTGCTGAACCTGCAAGTTCAGTCTGCTCACATCTGCGTGAACGAATGCTGGCAGTGCCAGCACTCCCTTCCGCCCTAGACGCGCTCGATCGCCAGCGCGATGCCCTGGCCGACGCCGATGCACATAGTGGCGAGCGCGCGCTTGCCGCCGGTGGCTTCGAGCTGGTTGAGCGCCGTGATCATCAGCCGGCCGCCCGAGGCGCCGAGCGGATGGCCGAGCGCGATGGCGCCGCCGTTGGGGTTCACGTTCTCCTGGTCGTCGGCGAGACCGAGCTGGCGCAGCACGGCCAGCGCCTGGGCCGCAAACGCCTCGTTGAGCTCGATCGTATCGAAGTCTTTTATGGTCATGCCGAGCTTGGCCAACAGCTTCTGCGTCGCCGGCACCGGGCCGATGCCCATCACGCGCGGCGGCACGCCGGCCGACACGGTACCCAGGATGCGGGCCCTAGGCGTCAGCCCATTGGCGCGGGCGGCGGCTTCCGAGGCGATGATCATGGCGCAGGCGCCGTCGTTCAGGCCGGAGGAATTGCCGGCCGTCACCGAGCCGCCCTCGCGGAAGGCGGCAGCGAGCTTGGAGAGCGTTTCCATCGTGGTGTCGCCGCGCGGATGCTCGTCCTTGTCGACGACGATCTCGGTCTTGCCCTTCTTGACGCAGACCTTGACGATTTCCTTGTCGAAGAAACCACGATCCTGGGCGGCCTTGCAGCGGCGCTGGCTGCGGTAGGCGAAGGCATCCTGGTCGGTGCGGCTGATCTGGTGCTCGCCCGCTACGTTCTCGGCGGTCTGGCCCATCGGATCGACGCCGTAGGCGGCCTTCATGCGCGGATTGACGAAGCGCCAGCCCAGCACGGTGTCCTCGAGCTTCATCGAACGGTCGAAGGCACCCTCGGGCTTGCCCATGACATAGGGCGAGCGGGTCATGCCCTCGACGCCGCCCGCGATCATCATGTCGGCTTCGCCCAGCTTGATGGCCCGCGCCGCATGGCCCGCCGCCTCGAGACCGGAGCCGCAGAGCCGGTTGACCGTGGCGCCCGCCACCTCGACCGGCAGGCCGGCTAAAAGCCCCGCCATGCGCGCCACGTTGCGGTTGTCCTCGCCCGCCTGGTTGACGCAGCCGTAGATCACGTCGTCGACGGCGCCCCAGTCGACATTGGCGTTGCGCTGCATCAGCACCTTGATCGGATGGGCAGCGAGATCGTCGACCCTCATGGCGCCCAAGCCACCGTTGTACCGGCCGACAGGGGTGCGGATGGCGTCGCAAATGAAGGCCTCGGTCATCTTGGGTACTCCCACCACACATTCGTTGCTGCCGGGTTAGCACCCGGCCCAGCCACTTGCCAATACCTCATGGGCAGAGGGGCTATGCGAGTCACGACAGGCCGCGACCGCGACGTTTCCGAGGATCGTAAGGCGCGAGGGCGATGTCGCAGCGCGAGGGGTCGAGAAAGGGAGAGAATTGACATGCGCCGGCCTGCCCTGAGGCTTGGTCGGCTAACTCCGATCGGCCGGACTCTATTCTATCAGGCCCGCCGAAACACAGCGTACTGGGCGTAGCCGCGATAGGGTCGCTCGAAGGTGAGCAGGATGCCGGCGCTTCCGTCGAAGGTGGCGAACGCTGCCTCCAGACCGTCGCGCGGATCGACATGGAACCGCGCCAGCCAGAGGCGCAGGCTGCGGCGGAACCAGCGCGGCAACTCCTCCTGGCCACCGAAATCGACGATGTGCAGCTCGCCCCCTGGCGGCAACCAGGCCAGCGCCTGCCTCAGCGCCGTCCGCCATTCGGGGATCATCGACAGGCTGTAGGACAGGAAGATGCGCGAGAAGCCCGGGACACCGAACAGAAGTGCTGGATCAAACCGGGTGGCGTCGGCAGAGGCGAGACGAATGCGCGGCGACAGGCCTTCGCGCGCGACCTTGGCGCCGGCCGTCTCGAGCATCGCGGGCGAGATATCGATGCCGTAGAACTGGGCCTGCGGATAGGCTCGCGCCGCCGCCACGAGATTGCGCGCGGTGCCGCAGCCGATCTCCAGCACCCGCCCGCCCTGCGGCGGCGACAGGCGCTCGATCAGCCGGTCGCGGCCGAGCAGGTAGTATTTGCGTGTGCTGTCGTAGAGATGGCGCTGCCGGCGGTAGATGCGGTCCATCAGGTTGGACATGGCGACGGTGTCGCTCACCGCTCAATCCTTCAGGACATAGAGATGGAAGCCGCCGTAAATCGCCGAGCGGTCGCGGGCCGTGAATTCCTGCGAAGCGGCGGCTTCGTAGTGCCAGCGGTCGAGCAGCGCCGGAGCGAGGCGGCCGTCCAGCAGCGACGGTTCGGCCGCGGTCCGGAAGATCGCCCGCGCGCCGGGTCGCGCGGTGCGCGTGATCTCGCACCACAGCGCGTTCAATTGGTCGTCGGTCATCCAGTCCTGGGCATCGAGCAGCACGTAGCGGTCGCGCGAGGCGTCGGGACACGACGCGAGATATTCGGTGATCGAGCGGTTCATCACCTCGACGCGATCGGCGCGGGCCCGCACGAATTCGAACTGGTCGCGCCTCAGGTAAGGCGGCAACGGGCCCAGTTCGCCGCCGCCATAACCGCGGCCGAAGGCCTGCCAAGCGAAGTAGTTGTCGGCGAGGCTGAACCCGCAGGCCAGCCGCTCGACCCGTTCGCGCAGCACCGAATTCATGCCGCGGCCGCCGGCCAGCGCCTCGTACTGCGCCGGCGGGATGCCGAGGCCATAGAGCGAGAGGCGGTTGCCGGTCGCCCAGCGCACGGCGCGGCGGTCGAACAGCGGCGACAGGGCGGTGTCGAAGAAGCGGCGCTGCTCGTCCATCGTGCGGGCGCTCAGCAGGTCGCGCAGGTCGACGCCGTGGAGGCGGGCGGCGGCATGGGCAAGTCCGATGAAGCGGCCCAGCAGGCCGTGGCGATAGGCGTTGCGGGCGAAGATAGAGATCCGTCGACGCCCGAGATGCTGCAGGCGCCGGCTCTGCCAGTAGGCGCGGGTCTCGGGATCGAGATGCGGTGCCAGCAGCCGGTCATAGGCCGCGACATTGGCCTCGTCGTCGGCCGATCCGAAGAAGCGATAGAAGATTTCCCACGACGGCAGGCGGCTGGCCGCCACCAGTTTCAACCGATTGAGCGCCACATGGGCCTGGCTGAGATCGACCGCCGTGATCCGCGCCGGTCCGGCCGTGAGATAGGAGAGCACGTTGCAGCCGCCCGAAGCGATCGCCACGACGTGGCTGTCGGGCCCGAGCGCCAGCGCCTCGAGATCGACTTCGGGATCTTCCCAAATCTGGGTGTAGACGAGGCCGCGGAACAGCCGTTCGAAAACATGCTCCAGGAGTCCCTCGCGGGACAGGACCCGATTGCGGCGAACCGCCTTCTTCAGGCGAACATTGCTCTCGTTTCGCGGATAGGCCAACCAAACGACTCCGGCTCTACTCGACCGATCAAGTTTAGCTCCGGCCTATGCCAGTTTGATGACGGTGCACGGTTCAGAGAGGAAAGAGGGTGATGCCCAATGCGCGTGCCGCTGCCGAAAGGCGCTCGTCGTAGGTTGCCAGATCGATCGTTTGGCCGCGCGCGCTCAGGAATTCGATCGAGGCGAGATGAAGCGCGTCCAAGGTGCGCACGGCCACGGGAAACGGATCGAGCGCACGCGCCAGAATCGGCGGCGCGAGTTCGATCAGGGCGACCCGGCCCACCAGCGCCCGCGCATCCTCGCCGTGGGAATGTCCAAGTCCTCGGGCGTGGAGACGTGTCCACACCTCGTATTCCAACAGTCGGCTCGCGACGAGCGGCTGCTGCCACAAGGATGGGGGCGGTGCGCGATCCTCGGCGAGCATATGCGCCAGGGCGACCGATGTATCGAGATAGATCAACGGCCGTCGCGGTCGTCGCGCAATTCGTCCAGGATCGCGTCGAGCCGCGCGACGGGCCGGCGCGGCGGCGCTCCGCTGGCCGCCAACGGTGGCGGCGAGACCCAACCCTGGCGGACCGCATCGGCCAGCAGCGCGTCGCCCGGTGTCGTGCTGCGACCGGCCGTCGGCGGAACGAGTTCGGCGACGACCTTGTCGCGGTCGGTCACCAATACGGTTTCTCCCGCGGCAGCCGCCCGGACGTACTCGCTGAGCTGATTTTTCAGCATCTTGATGCCGACGATTCTCATGGAACTAAAGTAGCTATGCGTAGCTACTTTGACAATCCCCAGACAGTAGATGCCGACTTGACTGGATATTAGGTTAGGGGGAATTTACCACGATGACCGCCCAAGGTTTTGCCCTGTTCGACTCGCCGATCGGTATCTGCGGAATCGCCTGGAGCGGTCGCGGCATCGCGGGCCTGCAACTGCCGGAGAAGACAGCCGACGCCACGCGCAAGCGCGTGCGGCGGCGCTGGCCCGGCGCCGTCGAGAGCGAGCCGCCCTCGGGTGTCGGCCGCGCCATCGAACGTGTGCTGCGTCTCCTGAAGGGCGAAGCCGCCGATCTCGCCGACATTCCGCTCGACCTCGAGACGGCACCGGATTTCCACCGCAAGGTCTACGAGGTGGCGCGCACCATCCCGCCCGGCCGCACCATGACCTATGGCGAAATCGCCAAGCATCTCGGCGTGCCGCACGAGTCCCGCGAGGTTGGCCAGGCGCTCGGCCGCAATCCCGTGGCCATCATCGTGCCCTGTCACCGCGTGCTGGGCGCCGACGGCAAGATGGGCGGCTTCTCGGCCACCGGCGGCGTCTCGACCAAGCGGCGCATGCTGGAGATCGAGGGCGCGCCGGAAGTGGGCGCCGGCCCGCTGTTCGCGGCGCGATGACCGGCTTTCCGTTCAAGGCCGCCAGGGCGGTCGCGCATCTCGAGGCTGCCGACCCGGCGCTGGCCGCGATCGTCGAGACCATCGGTCCCTTCAAAATGGAGTTGAAGGCCTCGCGCAGCGTGTTCGGCGCCCTGGCCGAGGCCATCGTCTACCAGCAGCTTTCCAACAAGGCGGCGGCCACGATCTACGGCCGCGTCGAAGCGCTCTATCCGCGGGCGACGGCGGGCTTTACGCCGCGCCATATCCTGGCGACGCCGGACGAGAAGCTGCGCGGCTGCGGCCTGTCGCGCGCCAAGGTAGTGGCGGTGCAGGATCTCGCGCGCCGCGTGGCCTCGGGCGAACTGCCGACGCTCGAGCAGGCGCACGGTCTCGACGACGCCGAGCTGATCGAGCGGCTGACAAAAGTGCGCGGCATCGGCCGCTGGAGCGCCGAGATGTTCCTTATGTTCCGCCTCGGCCGCCCCGACGTGCTGCCGCTCGACGACTACAGCCTGCGCAAGGCCTATGCGAAGGCTTTCAGGAAGCGCACCCTGCCCTCGCCGCAGGCTTTGGAAAAAGCCGGCGAGAAATGGCGGCCCTACCGCACGGTGGCGAGCTGGTATTTATGGCGGGTGCTGGAGCAGGCATAAGGGCTTGTGTCCGAAGCGAAGCCGGAATTCTCAATCGAACAGGCGTCTGCGCAACTCCTCTCGGTCGATCCTCAGAGTCTGACTCGAAATGAATGTCGCCGAAACAATGAGTTACAAAAGGGCTCGAAGCGCAGCGACGATTATTCAACGATTGCCTCACCCCGAGGAGCATCGCGACAGGGGCATGTGAATGCCCCGAAGCGATGCGTCTCGATCGGGCGGGGTAACCCCCGCCCTGGGGTGGGAAACGGCCAAGCGCTTTCGCCAATGCCGAGCCGGAAAGATCACGCGGCAACTTCATGCAGCGATGACTTCGTCCTTCACAAAATGCAGTCGGATCAACTTGGGCGCCGTACCGACGTCGAAATGACACTGCACCGCATCCCGTACGCGCGCATGCAGCTCGGCCGCGGAGTCGGCCTGCGTAAAAATAGACTCGCCGATGGCGCGAGCCGAATATCCGCCTTCCGGCGCCTCCTCGACGACAAAAACGATCTCGGTCATCCCCTTGCTCCGGTAGAAAGACATTATGTCAGGAAATTCGCCGTCGCGCACGGCTTGCAGCGGAATGACTACACGCACTGGCGCGGCGAGAAATGGCGACTCCACCCTCCGTGGCGAGCTGGTATTTGCGGCAGGCGTTGGAGACGCCGCAGAGCCGGCCACAATGGTCCAAATGTGAGACCCGTCTCGTTTTGAACGGTGTCGACGACTCGGCAGATGGCATATAATTCGCCCGCGCATTTCCGCGCGGAAAGGGCTGGTCGTACTGGTGAAGAAAGCTCAACCTACCTTCGATCCCAAGGCGTTTCTCGCCACCGTGAGCCATGGCCGCAGCGTGGCGGCCTACAAGAAGAACGGTGTCGTCTTCCAGCAGTCGAGCGTGGCCGATGCCGTCTTTTATATCCAGACGGGCAAGATCAAGATCTCCGTGGCGTCCAAGCAAGGCAAGGAGGCGGTCGTGGCGCTTCTGGGACCGGGCGAGTTCTTCGGCGAGGGCTGCCTGATCGGCCAGCCGCTACGCCTGGCAACGGCCAGGGCGATGGCCGACAGCGAGGTCACGCGCGTCGGCAAGGCCGAGATGATCCGCGTGCTCCACGCCGAACCCTCTTTCGGCGAGCTGTTCATCGCCCATCTGCTGACCCGCAACAGCCGCGTCGAGGAGGACCTGGTCGACCAGCTCTTCAATTCGAGCGAAAAGCGGCTGGCCCGGACCCTGCTGCTGCTGGCGAACTTCGGCAAGGACGGCGGACCGCAACCCATCACGACCCCGATGAGCCAGGAAACGCTGGCCGAGATCGTCGGCACCACGTGCCCACGCGTCAGCCATTTCATGAACAAATTCCGGAAATTGGGCTTCATCGCCTACAACGGCAACCTGCAGGTTCACAGCTCCCTGCTGAGCGTCCTGCTGCGCGACGAGGCCTGAAAGAGTCCCGGCGGCATCTTCGGAAGTGGTCAATAAAGGACAGACTCTCGGGCTTCCCGACTGTCACGGTGTGTCGGGTACCGGACCGAGAGAAGGAGATGCTGCGCGGTGCCCGCTCAGGGGGAACCCGCCATGTTGCATCTCGTCGAGCCCGTCGCCTCGCCAACCGTCTTGCGAACGGACGAAGAAACCCAACGTCTGGCGCATGTAAGGCGCTACGAGATCCTCGATACGCCGCCCGAGGTGGCGTTCGACCGCATCGCGGCGCTGGCCGCCGATCTCTTCGATGCGCCGATCGCCATCGTCAGCTTCCTCGACCGCGACCGGCTGTGGTTCAAGTCGCACCACGGCCTCGACCAGACGGAAGTCCGATGGGGGGCGGGCACCGCCCTCACCACCCTTCAGACGATGATACGGGGCGAGTTCGGCCTGGGATTTTTCGCCAGCGCGCCGCTGATCACGCACGACGGCCACGATCTTGGGGCACTCTGCGTGATCGACCATCGGCCCCGGGAGACCGACGAGCGGCAGCTTCGCCATCTCGGGACACTGGCCGCGCTGGTCACCGACAGGATGGAACTGCGCCTGACCGCCCGCCGCGCCGCCGCTCGGGCCGAGATCCTGGCCAGCGAGATCGATCACCGCACCACGAACAGCCTGCAGCTGATCGCAAGCCTGCTGCACCTGCAGAGCCGCGCCGTGCAGGCCCCCGAGACCTCCCAGCAGCTCACGATCGCCGCCAACCGCGTCCTGGCCGTGGCGCGCGTGCATCGGAACTTCTCCGCCGACGAGACCGCAGAGCGTGTCCCGGTCCTGGCCTACCTCCGCCGGCTGTGCGACGAACTCGCCGACAGTCTCTCCACCGACATCCACGTCGAGGGAAGCGAATCCAGCGTGCCGACCAAGCAGATCCTGGCGATCGGCCTGATCGTGAACGAGCTCGCGACCAACGCCAAGAAACACGGCGCCGGACCGATCAGGATCACCTTCAATCATGGCTTACCGGGGCACTACGAGCTTTGTGTGCTCGACGAGGGCAAAGGCCTGCCCGAGGGATCCACGCTGGACGGAAAAGAAGGTGCGGGTCTCGGCATCAAGGTGGTGAAGGCGCTGGTGGCGCAACTCGAGGGCCGCCTTGCCGCCACCGCCAATCCGGCCGGGCGCGGCGCCTGCTTCGCCATCGTCTTCCCCTACGAGACCGTGGAAGCCGACGCCATCGCGCGACACCAGGGGTAAAGCGCCGTTCATCCGTGCCACTGGAGTGACACATCCGCCATGACATAATCGGCGCATGGCAACTACCTTCTCCAATACGGTCGACCGTACGCTCGAACGCCTGCGCACCGCCTTCATCCAAACCGCCCGCGGCGCGCGCGAGGCGGTCGGCGCGCCGCTCCGCCCCGACCTGCCCGACGACGACATCCCGCGCCTGAAAGGCCGCATCGATGCCTGCCTGGCCGGCAAGGGCGGCGAGACGGCCCGACGCGGCCGCGCCGCCGAACTCGGCCAAGCCTATCTCTCGCTCTCGCCCGCAGGCCGCAAGAAATTCCTGCTGACGCTGGCCCATGACTACGGCCTGCCGCGCGAGGCCGCGATGGCCGCCGTCGACCGCTGGCGCAGTTCCAAGCAGCCGGCATGGGCGTTGCGCCGGGCGCTGGAACCGCCGGCGGTGCGACTGTTGCGCGAGTTCGTGGGCGTGCCGCAGGGCGTGAAGTTCGTGGTCGACCTCCGCGCCGAGCTGTTGGCGCTCGGGCGCAGCGACGCCGCGGCCAAGGCGCTCAGCGAAGACCTGCGCCCCCTGCTCGGCGCCTGGTTCGACGTCGGCTTCCTCGACCTGGTGCGCATCGACTGGCGGGCGCCCGCGGCGCTGCTGGAAAAGCTGGTGGACTACGAGGCCGTACACGCCATCCGGTCGTGGCGCGACCTGAAGAACCGGCTCGATTCGGACCGACGGTGCTTTGCCTTCTTCCATCCGCGCATGCCCGAGGAGCCGCTGATCTTCGTCGAGGTCGCCCTGGTGGCGGGCCTCGCCGGCAACGTGCAGCAGCTGCTCGACGCCCGCGCCGAGACGCACGACACGGACGAGGCCAACACCGCGATCTTCTATTCCATCTCCAACTGCCAGCAGGGCCTGGCCGGCATCAGCTTCGGCAACTTCCTGATCAAGCGCGTGGCCAACCAGCTCACGCAGGAGATGCCCAGGGTCAAGGAGTTCGCCACCCTGTCGCCCATCCCGGGCCTGCGCCAGCACATCGACGCCCGCCTTGGAGGCGAGGGCGACGACGCGCTGACCCAAAGCGAGATCGCCTCGCTGGTGCCGGTGATCGGCGAGGCGCGTGGCGCGGCGGCGGTGCGCAAATTGCTCGACCAGCCGACCTGGTGGGAGGTGCCGGCGATCGACAAGGCGCTGCGGCCGATTCTCTCACGGCTGGCCGCGCATTTCCTCACGACCGCCGACGACAAGGGACGGGCGCCCGACCGCGTGGCGCATTTCCATCTCGGCAACGGCGCCATCGTCGAGCGCCTCAACTGGCTGGCCGACACCAGCGCCAACGGCTTCAAGCAGTCCTACGCCATGATGGTGAACTACCGCTACAAGCTCGCCGACGTCGATGCCAACCACGAGGCCTATTCGAACGGCAGGATCGTCGCCAGCCGCGAAGTACGCGCCCTGGCGAAGGGCTAAGGCGCGCTACTTGTTCAGGTAGTTGAGCTTCAACCCTGGGCGCGGCCACTCAAAGCTCACCAGCTTGCCGGTCATCGACAGCGTGGCGAAGGCGGTGCGCAGGTCCTTGCCGCCGAAGCAGACGTTGGTGACCATCGGGTCGGGCAGCTTGTACTGCGTCACGGACTGCCCGTCGGGCGAGATGTCGGAGACCGCGCCGGTGATGAGCGTGGCGACGCAGATGTGGCCGGCCGAATCGACGGCCAGGGAATCGAACATCTGGTAGCCGCCGAGGCCTGCGATCACGCGGCCTTTCTCGCCGCGATAGGGGCCGTTGGCATCTTTTATGACACCGGGGGCCGAGAGGTCGAAGGCCCAGCAGCGTGCCGTCGGCGTCTCCACGACATAGAGCGTCTTCTCGTCCGGCGAGAGGCCGCAGCCGTTGGGGCGCTCGAGCGGAAATACCTTCTGCTCGATCTTCGAGCCGTCGGCCTTCGCGTAATAGACGGCGCCGCGGTCGTTGTCGTACTCGCGCGTCTTGCCGAGGTCGGTGAACCAGAAGCCGCCGGCATTGTCGAACACGAGGTCGTTGGGACCGTTCAGCTTGCGGCCATCGCACGAGTCGTAGAGCGTCTCGACCTTGCCGCTCTCGGGATCGACGCTCTGGATCGAGCCGCCCTTGTACGAAGCCGGCTGAGTGCCGGGGAACAGGCGGCCGTCGGGCCGCTTGATCCAGTTGAAGCCGCCGTTGTTGGTGACGTAGATCTTGCCGCCCGGCCCCATCGCGGCGCCGTTGGGGCCGCCCGGCATCCTGGCCACGATGTGCTGCTTGCCGTCGGGCGTGACGCGGGTCAGCGTCTCGCGCGCGATCTCGACCAGAATCACCGAGCCGTCGGGCATGGCGATGGGGCCCTCGGGAAACTGCAGGCCCGAGGTGATTTCCCTGTGCGGCGTCATACGCGTTCTCCCCATTTTCAAAGATGCTTCGCTACGCTCAGCATGACAAACACTCTGTCATCCTGAGCGAAGCAAAGGATCTTTCGCTATTTTCCTTTGAAGTCAGGCTTGCGCTTGCCGAGGAAGGCCGTGACGCCCTCCCGGAAGTCGTCGCTGCGGCCGAGCTCGCGCTGGAAGTCGCGCTCGACATCGAGCTGCGCCGACAGATCGTTGGCGCTGGCCTGAGCGAGCGCGCCCTTGATGCGGGCGAGCGCCAGCGTCGGCCCGTCGGCCAGCTTGCGCGCGACCTCGGTGGCGGTGGCCATCAGGACGGCATCGTCGACGACATCCCAGATCAGGCCCCACTCCTTGGCCTTCTCGGCCGGGATCTGCGGCGCCAGCATGGCCAGCGCGCGGGCGCGCTGATCACCCACCAGCCGCGGCAGGAACCATGTACTGCCGCCGTCGGGCAGCAGGCCGATGCGCGCGAAGGCTTGTAAGAACGAGGCCGATTTGCCGGCAATCGCGATGTCGGAGGCGAGTGCGAAGCTCATGCCGACGCCCGCCGCCACGCCGTTCACCGCCGAGACGATCGGCTTGGGAATGGTGCGCATGAGGCGGATCACGGGATTGAAGTATTTGTCGAGGGCGGCGCCTGAATCGGCGGTGGCGCTGGCCTCGCGGTCGGGATCGGCAAGGTCGGCGCCGGCACAGAAGCCGCGGCCGGCGCCGGTCAGCAGCACGGCGCGTACCGAGGTGTCGGCGGCCAGCTCCTCCCAGCAGGTTTTTATCTCGGCGATCATTTTGCGCGAGACGGCGTTGAGCTTGTCCGGCGCGTTCAGCGTCAGGGTGGCGAGGCCATTGTCCCGTGCCAGGAGGATGGTGTTGTAGGTCATTCAGCGTCCCTTTAGCGTCCCGTGAAGTTTGTCGGCCGCTTGGCGAGGAAGGCCGCCACGCCTTCCTTGAAGTCGGCGCTGCGGCCGAGCTCGCGCTGGGCGTCGCGCTCGAGATCGAGCTGCTGGTCGAGGCTGTTGGTGCCGGCGCGGTTCATGGCATCCTTGATGGCGGCGTAGGAGCGCGTCGGGCCGGCGGCGAGGCGGCGCGCGATCTTGGCGGCCTCGTCCATCAGCGCCGTATCGTCGACCACCTGCCAGACCATGCCCATGCGCTCGGCCTCCTCGGCCGGCACCGAGGTGCCCAGCATGGCGAGCGCGCGGGCGCGGGCATCACCCACCGTGTGCGGCAGGAACCAGGTGCCGCCCAGGTCGGGGATCAGCGAGATGCGCACGAACGCCTGGTCGAAGCGGGCGGAGCGCGCCGCCAGGACGATGTCGCAGGCGAGCGCCAGGTTGGCGCCGCCGCCGGCGGCAACGCCGTTCACCGCGGCCACCACGGGCTTGGGCAGCGCGCGGATGGCGCGGATCATGGGGTTGAACAGCCGGTCCATGGCGACGCCGAGGTCGGGCTTGCCGTCGGGGCCGACGACACCGGGGCCGGAGCCGGCAAGGTCGGCGCCGGCACAGAAGCCGCGGCCGGTGCCGGTCAGCAGCACGGCGCGCACCGCCTCGTCGTCGCGGGCGCGGGCGAACTGGGCGATCATCGCCTCGATCAGCGGGTGGCTCATGGCGTTCAGCCGCTGCGGGCGGTTGAGCGTCAGGGTGAGGACGCCGCCGTCGAGGGCGGCCAATACGGGCGTTTCTTCCATGAAGCCCAGACTGGCATGCGTACAACGCCACGCCAACTGGCCCCGCGCCAACCGGTCGCGTCGCAGGGCGGCACGCCGTCCCGTATGTCCGAAGGCGATGGCCAGCATCCTGATCCTGGTCGGCACCGAGTCGGGCAACGCCCAGATGGTGGCCGACGCCCTCCAACCGGTATTGAAGACCGCCGGCCACAGCGTCGCCGTCAGCGACAAGGCGGCCGGCGCCGCCGACTTCCTCGGCAACGACGTGCTGCTGGTGGTTTGCGCCACGCACGGCTCGGGCGACATCCCGACCAACATCCTGCCGCTGGCCGAGGCGCTGGAGCGCGACAAGCCCGATCTCTCCGGCCACCGCTACGGCATTATTGCGCTGGGCGACATGACCTATCAGGACACGTTCTGCGGCGCCGGCAAGAAGCTCGACGATATTTTCGCGGCCTGCGGCGCGGTGCGCATCGGCGAGCGGCTGGAAGTCGATGCCTCCGAGCAGCCGCTGCCCGACGAGGAGGCCCTCGCCTGGATCGAGGGCTGGAAGGCGCTGGTCTGAGCTTCTTCACGGCGGCAGCGTAAAAACCTCGACTGGTTCGGGTACGCCTTTGAGCGGATGGCGGCCGAGCGAGACCAGGGGAGTCTCGCAGACGTCGTTGAACTCCGCGGATGCGCACACCGCCACGCCCAGCTCCTTGGTCAATCCCTCGAGCCGTGCCGCGCGGTTGACGGCGGGGCCGATCACCGTGAAGTCGAGCCGGTCCTCGGTGCCGATGTTGCCGAAGGTGACGATGCCCACATGCAGACCGATGCCGAACCGCATCGGCTCGCGACCGCCGGTGGCGCGCGCGAAATTGGCCGCCTCGGCGTCCTCGACGAGCTGCCGGGCGGCACCCAGCGCACTGGCCGTCACCATCGGCAGGAACATGGCGTCGTCGACGGGAAAGATCGCCATGACGCCGTCGCCGATGAATTTCAGGATTTCGCCGCCGCGCGGAGCGATGGCGTCGCCAACGAGCTGCAGGTAGTTGTTCAGCAGTTCGAGCATCTCGTCGGCCGGCAGCCGCTCGTTGAGGCCGGTGAAGTCGCGCATGTCGGAGAACCACAGCACGGCGTTGATCGTGCGGCCGTCGCCGCGCTTGATCTGGCCGCTCAGGATCTGCTCGCCGACGACGCGGCCGAGGTAGGTGTCGAGCAGCGTGGTCGACAGCCGATGTCCGATGTGGCTTTCGGCGATCGGCGCCAGATGGTCGATCAGCCGGCGGAACTTGGCGATGTCGAGGTCGGCAAAGCCGCCCGGCCGGTCGGTGGCGAAGGTCATCGCCGGCGGTCGGCCGTGTGCGAGTTCGAGCGGCGTGGCGTAGTAGTCGATGCCGCCGGCCGCGGCCAGTTCGTGCAGCACTTCGTGGTTTTCCGGCGTCAGCCGATCGAGGCGGTAACGCACCGGCCGGCCGGTGTCCGCGAGCTGCTGGATCGGGCTGCCGATGTAGGCCGGCGACTGCAGGATGCCATGAGGGCGGGTCTGCTGCTGCACCGCTTCGCCACGCCGCCACGCCACGCCCATGGTGCGGATCTGCGGGTGGATGGTCTGCAGGCCGATCGTGAGCCGCCACAGCGGTGCGCCCGCGGCGACGAGGCGCCCGGCCAGCGCCTCGACCAGCCGCGCCATGTCGGGCAGCAGTCGGCCCTCGCGCGCCAGCCAGTCGAGAACCGGCTCGAGCTTCCAGTCCCGTACGGCGGCATCGGGTTCAGCCACCCACCACCGCCTGCACTTCTTCCGACGAGGTGCGGAACACCCTGGAAGCCGAGACGTCGGCGATCTTGTCGATGTTCTCCAGCACGTCTTCGATCGTGGGCGCGCGGCCGGCGATGCGCACGCCCTCGGCCTCGCGATACTCGATGCGCGCAAAGGTACCGGCGCCGGCGCTCCAGATGTCGCCGGTGCGCTGGCACTGCTCGCTGCAAAGATAGGCCACCATCGGCGAGACGAGCTCGGGCCGGAGCTTGTCGAGTACCTCCGTCGTCATCAGGCTCTCGGTCATGCGCGTGGCGGCGACCGGCGCCAGCGCATTGATCATGATGTTGTACTTCTGGCCCTCGAGGCGGAGCGCATTCATGAAGCCCACGACCGCGAGCTTGGCGCCGCCATAGTTGGCCTGACCGAAATTGCCGTAGATGCCGGAGTTCGACGAGGTGACGACGACACGGCCATAGGCCTTGGCGCGCAGAATCGGCCAGGCCGCGTGGGTCACATAGGCGGTGCCCTGGAAATGCACTTTGACGACGAAGTCGAAATCCTCGGTCGTCATGTTGTGGAAGGTCTTGTCGCGCAGCACGCCCGCGTTGTTGACCACGATGTCGACCGTGCCGAAGGAGTCCACTGCTGTCTTGACTATGTTGGCGGCGCTCGCGGGGTCGGCCACCGAATCGTAGTTGGGCACCGCGACGCCGCCCGCCGCCTTGATCTCGGCCACGACCTGATCGGCAGCAGCGTGGCCGCCACCTTTACCGTCCACCGCACCGCCCGGATCGTTCACCACGACCCTGGCGCCGCGGCTCGCCAGCAGCAGCGCATGCGCGCGGCCGAGCCCGTTGCCGGCGCCGGTGACGATGGCGACGCGATTGTCGAAGCGGATGGTCATTCCCTTGTCTCCCTAGGGTCTTGCTTATGCCGGAGTGCTTATAGGGCCATCGTCGACCGCCCTACGGAGAACTCATATTTGTTCAGACCTTCACCGTTTCAACCCTGCCTGCGTGCACAGCGGAAGCTAAGCGGCAGCGCGTCGCCCGCGTTCGCCGTCGAGTCGATAAGGCTGGACGAGAATGTCCGTGGGAATGTTCCATTCGGTTGCCAGCTTGCGGATCACGGCCAGCGACATCGCCCGCTTACGGTTGAGTATCGCCGAAGCGAGCGAACGCGAACCCACCAGCCTTGCGAAATCGACCTGGCCGAGATCGCGCTCATTCATATGCGTCTCGATGGCCTCGATTGGATCAGGCAGATCGATGGCGTCATGAGTCGCTTCGTACATCGATACTAGGGCAACCAACACTTCGAGACGATCAGCTTGCAGCGAGCCGCGTCGGGCGCCCATGAGGCTTTCGATCTCAGTCAGTGCCCGCTGGTGGTCGGCTCTCGTGCGAATAGGCTTTACGGGCATGAAGTTTCCTCAAACAGTCTTTGCATCGATGCGATCATACGCAGCATGCAGGCCAACGAAGCGGACCAGAACCAACTCAACCTGGTAATCTATCTTCACCACCAAGCGGTACTTGTTGCCGCCGATGTCGAAAATTGCCCGGTTGCCCGCGACGAAATCCACAGTGGCGCCGAACTGGGCGCGCAGATCGCTTGGCCGCTTCCAACGTGCCCTAACAGCGCGCGCATACCACAGCTTGAGCGACACCTCTGCAGCAGGATGGCGCAACCAGAATTCACGCAAAGTGCGCTTGGCAATGACCTGCACAAAAGCATGCTAGCATGTTCTCATATTGTGAACAACGGAGAACGGCTTACCCCCGCTGCAGGATGACCACCGATGCTACGGCTTCTTCCATGCCGATGACGCCGCCGCCGTTCTCGGCGAGTGCAACTTCCGCGCCTTTCACCTGGCGTGGACCGGCCTCGCCGCGAAGCTGGGTCGCGAGTTCGGCCAGCATCGAGAGGCCCGTGGCGCCGACCGGATGGCCCTTCGACACGAGACCGCCCGACGTGTTCACCGGCAGCTTGCCGCCGGGTCCCGTCGCGCCGGAGCCGACGAACTTGCCGCCCTCGCCGTCGGGGCAGAAGCGCAGCATCTCGCACTGGTAGATCTCGCAGAAGCTGGTGGCGTCGTGGACCTCGGCCACGTCGATGTCCTCGGGCCCCAGCCCTGCCATCTTGTAGGCCTTGTCGGCGGCGGCGCGCGTGAGGCCGGGCTGGTCGAGCTGGCGGTACATGCCGCCGGAGAAGCCGACACCGGCGATCTTTATGGCGCGCGCCTGCACATCCTTCGGCAGCTTCTCGAGATACTCCTTCGAGCACAGAAGCGCCGCGGCGGCGCCATCGCCGATCGGCGCGCACATGGCACGGGTCAGCGGATACGACACCGGCCGGTCTGCCATCACCGACTGCGGCGTCATCTGGAAGCGGTACTGCGCCTTCTCGTTCAAGGCGCCGTAATTGTGGTTCTTGGCGGCACCGGCCGCGATCTGCTCCTGCGTCGTGCCGTACTTCCACATGTGCCACTTGGCCTGCATGGCGTAGGTGTCCATGAAGATGGTGCGGTCGGGCCCGGTCTCGAACTTCGAGCCGATCAGGGTGCCCACCTTGTTCATCTCGTCCAGCAACCGCTCGTGCTGGCTGGTGATGTAGCCCTGGTTGAAGAGACCCGCGGTGCGCTCGGGCGCGTCGGGGCTGAAGAGTTTTTCGATTCCGATGCAGAACGACAGCTCGTGGGTGCCGGCCAGCACGTCCTTCCAGGCACCCATGAAAGCGGTGGAGGCCGTGGCGCACGCATTCTCGACGTTGAACATCGGCACGCGCTCGGGAAACAGCCCCTCCTCGACCAGCGGCTGGAACAGCGCCTGGGCGCGGATCGAGTTCTGGCCCCAGAAGCCCATGCCGCAGTTGCCCAGCCACCCCGCCTCGATATCGGCGCCCGTCTTCATCCCGGCATCCGATAGCGTGCCCATATAAGCCTCGCGTGCGAGGTCGCCGAAGCTCATGCCGGGATGTTTCTTGAAGGCGGTCGTGTAGGCGCCGATCACATAGACGTCGCGCATGGAGTGTTTCCTCAGGTTGGCTTTGGCGCCATTTGAGCGTATCCAATCGGCCAGCGCTAGGAGAACCAATATGGCCGCCCCTCAGTCCACGCATTCGGCCCCGGCAAGAGCCCCCAACGTCGACAGCACCATCGCCGAGCTGAAGAAGCTCTATGGCGACCGCCTCAGCACCGCGCACGCCGTGCGCGAGCAGCATGGCAAGGACATTTCGTACCACGAGGCCCACCTGCCCGACGCCGTGGTCTTCGCCGAATCGGCCGAGGAAGTGCAGCAGATCGTGCAGCTCTGCTCTCGCCTGAAGACCCCGATCATCCCCTTCGGCACCGGCACCTCGCTGGAAGGCCATATCAGCGCGCCCAACGGCGGCATCTCGCTGGACGTGAGCCGCATGAACAAGATCGTGCAGGTGAACGAGGCCGACCTCGACGTGGTGGTGCAGCCCGGCGTCACGCGGAAACAGCTCAACGAATATATCCGCGCGACCGGGCTGTTCTTCCCGATCGATCCCGGCGCCGACGCTTCGATCGGCGGTATGGCGAGCACCCGAGCCTCGGGCACCAACGCGGTGCGCTACGGCACCATGCGCGAGAACGTGCTGTCGCTGCAGGTCGTGACCGCCGACGGCCGCCTGATGCGGTTGGGCGGCCGCTCGCGCAAGTCGAGCGCGGGCTACGACCTGGTAAAACTGTTCGTGGGCTCGGAAGGCACGCTGGGCGTCATCACCGAGGTGACACTGCGCCTCTACGGCATTCCCGAATCGATGGTCGCGGCGACTTGTGCCTTCGACAGTCTCGAGGGCGCGGTCAACACCGTGATCCAGACCATCCAGTCCGGCATCCCGGTGGCGCGCATCGAGCTGATGGACACCGAGACGGTCGACACGGTGAACAGGTATTCCAAGCTCAGCCTGCCCAACAAGAACCTGCTGCTTCTGGAGTTCCACGGCACCGAGGCCGGGACCAGGGAGCAAGCCGAGATGGTGCAGGCGCTGGCCGCCGAAAATGGCGGCGGTGATTTCGCCTGGACCAGCCAGGCCGAGGAACGCAGCAAGATGTGGCAGGGCCGCCACGACGCTGCCTGGGCCGCCAAGGCCGCCAAGCCCGGCTGGGGCATGTGGGCGACCGACGTGTGCGTGCCGATCTCAAATCTCGCCGAGTGCATCCTGGAGACGCAGAAGGACATCGTGGCGAACGGCCTCTATGCCCCCATCGTGGGCCATGTCGGCGACGGCAACTTCCATCTCACCATGATGGTCAACCCCGACGACCCGACCTACCTGAAGCGGGCCGAGGGCCTGAACGACCGCATGATCGCCCGCGCGCAGCACCTCGGCGGCACCTGCACGGGCGAGCACGGCGTCGGCATCGGCAAGATCAAGTACCTCTACAAGGAGCACGGCGAGGCGATGTCGCTGATGCGCTCGATTAAGAAGGCGCTCGATCCCGACAACATCATGAACCCGGGCAAGATCATCGGGCCGATCAACTGACTCTTCCGGACCGCAAGCCTCCGGCTCGCTCGGGGTCATGAGCGAGCCGGAGGCTCGCGGTCCAAAAGAAAAAGGGCCGGCGAATGCCGGCCCTTTTCCGTTGACGCAGTCGAACCTTATTTGGCCGCCTGCACCATGATCTCGACGCTGAGGCCGGGGGCCGCGAGCTTGGCCTCGACGGTGGCGCGGGCCGGCGCGTTGCCGGGGGCGACCCAGGCGTCCCAGACTTCGTTCATCTGGCTCCAGGTCTTGATGTCGGTCAGCCAGATGTTGGCCGACAGGATCTTCGACTTGTCGGTGCCGGCTTCCTTCAGGAACTTGTCGATCTTGGCCAGGATCTGCGCGGTCTGGCCCTTGACGTCGGCCTTGGGATCGTCGGCGGTCAGGCCGGCCAGGTACACGGTGTTGCCGTGCACGACCGCGCTGCTCATGCGGGCTCCGGCATTGATACGTTGGACGCTCATGTTCTCTCTCCTCCGTGAAAGCGGCCGCGACCTTAGCAGAGCCTAGATCGCCGCGACGACCATGATTTCGACCTTCATGGCAGGATCGTTCAGCCGGGCCTGCACAGTGGCGCGGGCCGGCGTCTGGCCGGGATCGATTCGCCTGAGATCGCTCATGGCCGACCCTAGAACATTCCGCCCGCCGGCACGAGCTTCCGTTCCCCACGGCCTGTCGGTTCGCGATACAGTCCGCGCCGGGAGGAACTCAGCCATGACGATAAGGCGCCCACTCGAGGGGATGCTCGTCCTCGATCTCGGGCAGATCTACAACGGCCCCTATTGCGGCCTGCAGCTCGCCTTCATGGGCGCACGGGTGCTCAAGATCGAGCCGCCGGAGGGCGATGTCGTCCGCCGCCGCAAGCGCGAGGTCGAGCCCTATCCGCTGGTCATGCTGAACTCCAACAAGGAATCCGTGGTCCTCGACCTCAAGCAGCCGCGCGGCAAGGCGATCTTCCTCGACCTGGTCGCCAAGGCCGACGTGCTGATCGAGAATTTCGCCGCCGGCGTCATGGATCGCCTGGGCATCGGCTACGAGGTGCTCAGCAAGCTCAACCCGCGCCTGGTCTATGGCGGCAGCTCGGGCTTCGGGCTCGACGGGCCCTATCGCGACCTGCCGGCCATGGACGTCACGGTCCAGGCGATGAGCGGCATCACCAACGCGACAGGCGACGCCGACGGGCCGCCGACCAAGGCGGGCGCCGCGGTTTGCGATTTCCTGGCCGGCATCCATCTTTGTGCCGGCATCCTGGGGGCGCTGGTCCAGCGCGAGCGCACCGGCCAGGGCCAGCGTGTCGAAGTCTCCATGCACGAGGCCGGCGCCGTCTCGATCGCCTCGGCGCTGGGCGCGATGATGGACGGCGACAAGGTGCCCGATCGCACCGGCAACCGTCATCCGGCGCTGGCGATCGCGCCCTACAACACCTATCGCTGCCGCGACGGCTATGTCGCGATCTTCACCTCGGCCGAACGGCACTGGATCTCCTTGTGCGGGATGATGAACCGCAAGGACCTGCTGGCGGACCCTGAATACGCGACGATACCCGGCCGTGCCAGGCACATGGCGGAAATCGACGACATGGTCGGCGCCTGGACGGCCGACCGCACCAAGGAGGAAATCCTGACCGCGCTGAACCACGCGCACATTCCCTGCGCCCCGGTGAAGACGGCGCGGGAGGTCGCCTACGATCCGCATCTCGAGGCGCGCGGCTACTGGGTCGATGTACAACATCCGCGCCGCGGCAAGACCCGCGTGCCGATCTCGGCGATCCGGCTGCACACCGGCGGCAAGAGCGAGATCCGCAGCCCCGCGCCGACACTCGGGCAGCATACCGATGCCGTGCTCGCCGAGCTGCTGGGCATCAAGGCCGACGAACTCACGCAGTTGCGCGCCGACAAAGTCACCAAGCCGGTGACTTAGTTCTCATTGGGACCGCGAGCCTCCGGCTCGCCTCATGAGCGAGCCGGAGGCTCGCGGTCCGGAAGACTATGAACGTTCGCGGATGTCGGAGAATTTGATCTTCGGGCTCTTCTCGGCGACGTAGCCCAACTCCCAGGTGTTGCGCGCCAGGAACACCGGGGAACCATCGCGGTCCTCCGACATGCCGCCGCGATTGGCCGACATGAACTCTTCCATATCCGCCTTGGTCTCGGCCGAGATCCAGCGCGCGGTCTCGAACGGCGCCGGCTCGAGATCGATCTTGACCTGGTATTCAGTGTCGACGCGGGTCTTCAGCACGTCGAGCTGCAGCTCGCCGACCACGCCCACGATATGGTCGCCGCCGATGACACGGCGGAACACCTGGGTCACGCCCTCCTCGGCAAGATCCTCCAGCGCGCGCCTGAGCTGCTTGGACTTCATCGGGTCTTCCAACCGCACCCGGCGCAGGATTTCCGGCGCGAAGTTGGGGATGCCGACGATCTTTATCTGCTCGCCCTCGGTCAGCGTGTCGCCGACGCGGAGCACGCCGTGGTTGGGAATGCCGATGATGTCTCCGGGCCAGGCCTCGTCGACGATCTCGCGCTCGCGGGCGAAGAACAATATCGGTGAATTGACCGACAGCACCTTGCCGGTGCCCATCTGCACGAGCTTCATGCCGCGCTTGAACCTGCCGCTGCACAGCCGCAGGAACGCGATGCGGTCGCGGTGGTTGGGATCCATGTTGGCCTGCACCTTGAACACGAAGCCCGCGACCTTGGGCTCGGTGGGCTCGATCGGGCGCGGCTCGGCCGGCTGCGGCCGGGGCGGCGGCGCCCATTGGGCCAGCGCGTCGAGAAGCTCGCGGACGCCGAAATTATTGTAGGCGCTGCCGAAGAACACCGGCGACAGATGACCGGCGCGGTACGCTTCGATATCGAACTCGGGATAACCCGCACGCACCAGCTCGACATCCTCGGCGAGCTTGGGATCGGTGATCTCGTAATTCTCGATCAACTGGCCGATGCGGCTGCGGTCGGCGGTGTCGAACACCAGCATGCGGTTGTTGGCGAGATCGTAGGCGCCCTTGAAATTCTGGCCCGAGCCCTGCGGCCAGCTCATCGGCGTCACGTCGAGCGCGAGCGTCGAGGCGATCTCGTCCAGGAGCTCGATCGGGTCCTTGGACTCGCGGTCCATCTTGTTGATGAAGGTGATGATCGGCACGTCGCGCAGCCGGCAGATCTCGAACAGCTTGCGGGTGCGCGCCTCGATGCCCTTGGCGGCGTCGATCACCATGACGGCGGAATCGACGGCCGTGAGCGTACGGTAGGTGTCCTCGCTGAAGTCTTCGTGGCCCGGCGTGTCGAGCAGGTTGAAGACCGCGCCGCCATACTCGAAATGCATCACCGAGGTGGTGACGGAGATGCCGCGCTGCTGCTCGATCTTCATCCAGTCCGAACGGGCGCGCCGGGCATCGCCGCGCGCCTTCACGGCGCCCGCGACATGGATGGCGCCGCCGAACAGCAACAACTTCTCGGTCAGCGTCGTCTTGCCGGCGTCGGGATGGGAAATGATGGCAAACGTCCGCCTGAGGCCGGCGGGGTGGCCGGCGAGGCGGGCATCTTGCTCGGGAACAACGGCTGAATCGGGCACTTTTTGCGAGGTCCTTCGGGGTGCGAGGGGGTAGCGGACAGGCCCTGCGGCGTCAACTCGGGCTTACGGGCGCAAACGGCAGGGCTAAACTGCCGCCATGAACAGCGACCAGCTCAAGACCTTCGTCGAAAAAATCTGGGACGACTCGATCGTCCCGTCCCTCGTCGAATACATCCGCATCCCCAACAAGTCGCCGGCCTTCGACCCGAAATGGGAAGAGCATGGCTACATGGAGGATGCGGTCACGCTGATGGAAGGATGGGCGCGCCAGCACCTGGGCGCCTTGGGCGCCACCCTGGAAGTCATCCGCCTGCCCGGCCGCACGCCGTTGATCTTCATCGACGTGCCGGGTGAGGGTGACGACACGGTGCTGCTGTACGGCCATCTCGACAAGCAGCCAGAGATGGTGGGCTGGGCGGAGGGCATGGGGCCGTGGACCCCGGTGCTGAAGGGCGACAAGCTCTATGGTCGCGGCGGCGCCGACGACGGCTATGCGATGTATGCGTGTTTCGCCGCACTCCTGGCGTTGCAGCAACAGAACATCCCGCGCGCCCGCTGCGTCATCATGATCGAGGGCTGCGAGGAATCCGGCAGCTACGACCTGCCCTTCTACGTCGACCATCTGATCGACCGCATCGGCGACCCGTCGCTGGTCGTGTGCCTGGATTCGGGTTGCGGCGACTGGGACCGCATGTGGCTCACCACGTCGCTGCGCGGCATCGCGGCCGGCACCTTGAAGGTGCGCGTGCTGAACGAGGGCGTGCACTCGGGTGACGCGTCGGGGATCGTGCCCTCCTCCTTCCGCATCGTGCGCGGCCTGCTCACGCGGCTGGAAGACGAGGCGACGGGCGAGATGAAGCTGCCGGAGCTGTTCGTGCAGATTCCGCCGCAGCGCCAGCAGCAGGCCGAGGAGGCGGCGCGTGTGCTGGGCGATGAGGTCTACCGGAAGTTCCCCTTTGCCGGCACGACCAAGCCGATGGTCGAGGATCTCGGCCAGATGGTGCTGAACCGGACCTGGCGGCCGCAGCTCGCAACGGTCGGCATGGCGGGCTATCCCGAGCCGATCGATGCCGGCAACGTGCTCCTGCCGTACACCGAGGCCAAGCTCAGCATCCGCACGCCGCCGACGCTCGACGCCAGGGAGGCCGTGAAGGCGATCAAGAAGGCGCTGGAATCCGATCCGCCCTATGGCGCCACCGTCGAGTTCGATGCCGGCGAAGGCGGCCAGAGTGGCTGGCATGCGCCGCCGCTCGCGCCCTGGTTGGAGAAGGCCGTGACCGAGGCCTCGCAGGAAGCGTTCGGCAAGCCGGTCGCCTACATGGGCGAAGGCGGCACGATCCCGTTCATGGGCATGCTGGGCGACAAGTTCCCCAACACGCAGTTCGTGATCACCGGCGTGCTGGGCCCGCACTCCAATGCGCACGGGCCGAACGAGTTCCTGCACATCCCGACGGGCAAGAAGGTGACGGTGGCGACGGCGCTGATGATCGCGTCGCATTTCACTCGGAAGGGCAAATAGCGGCGGACGATGCTTGCACTGCCAGCATCTGCTCACGCAGACGTGAGCGCTCTAAAGTTGCAGATTCAGCAGAAATATGATACGGATTCTGGCAGACTGGCGCTTGGAACGTGCCGGCCTTTTCCAATTCCGGCACGACCGCCCCCGGCACGCCCGCGGGTCTGGCCTTGAGCCTTGGTGCAGCCGCCACGGGTCCTGACCCGTGGACAGTCCCAACAACGACCCCGTCTCCACCACACGCCGAATAACGACGTGGGAACAGACACTTAACGACGCCTGAGCAACACGGCGCGCCGGGGCAGGTTCGAATGAAGAAGACGCGAGACGCGTAAAAGCCGGCAAAATCAGGCTTTTCTCGCAATAGTGGACATCTTTCTGGACACAACGCGTTACATTCAGGTGTCCGCAAATATCGGGCGAAAAGCCCGCCGTTACTGGCTTTCCGGCGTGCGGAGAGCCGAAATCGTGGGGGTGGATATTGAGGAGGACTTAGGCTCTAGCCGGCCAGATCCTCCTTCAGCATCTCCAGCTCCAGCCATTCCGTCTCGGCGGCGTCGATCTCGGCCTGGGCGACGCCCAGACGGGCGCTCTTGGCGGCGAAGCCCTTGGGGTCGCGGCTGTAGAGGGTGGGATCGGCCATCGCGGCGTGGATGGCCGCCATCTCGGCCCGCAGCGCATCGATCTTCTTGGGCAGCTCGACCAGCGCACGCTCGCGCTTGAAGCCGAGCCGCTTGGCCGACGTGGACTCGCGCGGCGCGGCCTTGGCCTTGCGCGGCGTGATGTTCACCGTCGTCGGCATCTCGCGCGGGCCGCGCTGGGAGAGATAGTCGGTGTAGCCGCCGGCATATTCGGTGGCGGTGCCGTCGCCTTCCAGGGCCACCGTCGAGGTCACGAGCCGGTCGAGGAAATCGCGGTCGTGGCTGACCAGCAGCACGGTGCCGTCATAGTCGGTCAACGCCTCCTGCAGAAGATCGAGCGTGTCGGCGTCGAGATCGTTGGTGGGCTCATCGAGCACCAGCAGGTTCGACGGTGCGGCCAGCGCCTTGGCCAGCAGCAGGCGGTTGCGCTCGCCGCCCGAGAGCGTGCGCACCGGCTGGCGCGCCTGCTCGTCGCGGAAGAGATATTCGCGCAGGTAGGTCATCACGTGCGTGGGATGGCCGCGCACCAGCACATGGTCGTTGCGGTCGGCCAGGGTCTCCCACGGCGTCTTGTCGGGGTCGAGGCCCGCGCGGCGCTGGTCGATGATCACGGGCAACAGGTTGGCCCCGAGCTTCACCGTGCCGCTGTCGGGTTCTAACTCGCCGATCATCATCTTCAGCAGCGTCGTCTTGCCCGCACCATTGGGGCCGATCAGGCCGATGCGATCCTTGCGGAAGATGCGGGTCGAGAAATCCTCCACGATCACGCGCTCGCCCCAGCGCTTGGTGATGTTGCGCACGGTGATGGCAAGCGCCCCGGAGGATTCCGCCGCACCGACTTCGATGGTGGCGCGGCCGACCGGGCCGATCTGCTCGCGGCGCTGCTTGCGCAAGTCGCCCAGCGCCCGCAGCCGGCCCTCGTTGCGGGTACGCCGGGCGCGGATGCTCTTGCCCGCCCATTCGGTCTCGCGCTCGATCAGCCGGTCGAGCTTGTGCCGCTCGGTGGCCTCGCGTTCCAGGATATCGGCCGACCAGGCGTCGAACTCGGCATAGCCCTTGTCGAGACGGCGCACGATGCCGCGGTCGAGCCACAGCACGGCCCGCGTCAGGTTGGCCAGGAAGCGGCGATCGTGGCTCACCAGCACATAGGCGCCGCGCCAGCTCGAAAGTTTATCCTCCAGCCACTCGATGGTCGGCAGGTCGAGATGGTTGGTGGGCTCGTCGAGCAGCATGACGTCGGGCTCGGCCACCAGGGCGCGGGCGAGCGCGGCGCGCCGCGCCTCGCCGCCCGAGAGGTTGCCGGGCTCGCGGGCCGCATCGAGCTTCATCTCGTCGAGCAGCGCCGTGACGCGGTAATCGTCCGGGCCCAGCGAGTCGGGCAGCGCCGAGGCCACATAGGCGCCGACGCTGGTGTGGCCCGCAAAATTGGGCTCCTGCGGCAGGGTGGCGACCGTGGCGCCGGGCTGGGCGAAGCGGGTGCCGCCGTCGGCGATCGGCTCGCCCGCCAGAATGCGCAGCAGGGTCGACTTGCCCGCGCCATTGCGGCCGACCAGCGACAGGCGCTCGCCGGGCGCGATCGAGAGTTCCACGCCGTCCAGGATGGTCTGGTCGCCGAGGTGAAAGCGGATGTCGCTGAGCGCAAGAAGGGGCGGGTCGGCCATCGGTCCTGAATTCTAAGGGGCCGGTGTCATGACTGAAGCTGTCCAGATGGGCAAGCGCCGCGGGGAGCGGTAGGATCGCGCATGCTGCGGGCCGTGGCAGAACCGAGGCGGATCGACCGTGCCATCAGGCGCCTGCAGGGCGCGCTGAAGGGCGTGCCCGCGCGTGGCGTGCGGCTGACCTGGCGCGGCGGCGAACTCGTCACCACCATCCGCTGGGCGCGCGACGATCGTTTCTGGTGGACCTTCGAGCCGCGTCCCGCCAAAGAGAGCAGAATGGGCAAATCGACCGGTGCCCGCCATGCCCTGCTGCTGGGCCATGCCGCCCATCCGCCGACCCGGCGCGAGAGCATCACCTGCGAGATCAACCTGCCGTTGGGCGGCGCCGACCGCAAAGTGGCCGGCATCATCGCCGCCGACGCCGAGGGCGCGCTCTACCTCGCCCATTCCGGCCGCATGGGCGGCGCGCGGCCTGGCCAGCGCAAGGCGGGCTTCCGCGACTTCCTCGACGACGGCGTGTGGCGGCCCCTGGTCTGGCCCGACGGCGAGGAGTCCGAAGCGCTGATCGTGGCGCCGCTCGACAGCCCCCGCCTCACCCGCCTGCTCGGCCAGTTCGTCGACACGGTGCGCCGCTACAAGGCAGGCGACGCGCCGGTCGCGCGCACCGGCCTCTGCGTCGAGCCGGCGCCGGCCGATTCCGCTACCGCCGCCTGCGACCGCCGTCTGGTCGACGGCGCGCTGCACGAGGAGCTGGTCAAGCGCGGACTCTTCGGCGGCCAGGCCGATCTCTTCTCCTTGCGCGGCGATCGCCCGCAGCCGCTGTTCGCCCTGGTGGCCGACGGAAGGCCCGAGGAGCTGGCGCTGGCCGTGGGCTCGCTGTCGCTCGCCCAGGCGCGCGGCGGCAACGACGTACGGCCGATCCTGATCGCGCCGGCGGCGCTGGTGGCCCGCGACGATGCCACGCTTCAGGCATTGCCCTTTGCCTGCGTCGGCTTCCGCTGGCGCGGCGCGCGCGCCATCTTCGATGGCCTCGACGACGCATTGGCGTAAGTTGTCCAGATGGTGATGGGTCTCACGACCGGACTATGGGTGAGCGCGCAGGTGCGCCTGTGCGACCGCGCCTTCATTCCGGCCACCGTGGTGCGGCGCGGCGATGCCGATGCCGGCACGGTGCTGGTGAAGATCAACCGCTTCGAGGACGGCGTCACCGTCTTCACCCAGGCGAGCACGATGGACGACGGGCCGGCGTGGAGTCGCGGCACCGGGCCCAAGCCCGTGCCCGAGGCGGAAGCCGACGCCTACATCGCCCGCCAGGTCGCCCGCGACCCCGACCTCTGGGTCCTCGAGATCGAGGACCGCAAGGGCGCTTACAAGCTGGATGGGAAAGTCGTGTAGCGACTTTGCCATCCACCCCGAGCGCAGCCGAGGGGTCTGCAACAGGAAGATCCTTCGACTACGCTTCGCTCCGCTCAGGATGACGGGCTTCGCCCGTCACTGCGCCGGCAGGACCGTCAGCGGGTCGAGGGTCTTGTTGGCGCGGCGCACTTCGAAGTGGACGCGCGTGTCGGACTTGGCAACGGCCTGGCCCTTCTTCACGGCGTCGCCCTTCTTGACCAGCAGCGACTCGTTGTTGGCGTAGGCGGTGATCCAGCCGCCGGGATGGCTCACCAGCACGAGATTGCCCATGCCACGCACTTCGTTGCCGGCATAGACGACGGTGCCGGAATCGGCGGCCTTCACGGTGGCGCCCTTCTCGGCCTGGATGTCGATGCCGTCGTTCTTCTGGCCGCCCGCCGTTCCGTAATTGCCCACCACCTTGCCGTTGATCGGCCAGGCGAAGCGCGGCGGCGGCGTGGCGGGCACGGTGACGCTCTCGGCGGCCGGGCTGAGCGGGGTCGGCTGGCCGGCAGGTGCTGCCGAGCGTGGCGCCTCGCCCTGGGATGGCGGCGGCGCCAGGCCTTCGCGCTTGACCGGGCCGGGCGTCGTGGCGCTGGCCGGCGTGGTCTCGCCGGGGATGGAATCCGGGACGTACCTGGCGCCCGGCATGTCGAGGCTCTGGCCTGCGCGGAGCCTGTAGGGCGGTTGCAGCTTGTTGCGCTCGGCGATGGTCTGGATCGGCACGCCGTACTTGAACGACAGGGCTTCGACCGTGTCCTTGTCCTTCACGACATAGACCGGCACGGCGTTGGGGCCGGCGCCGGAGCCGGGATATTCCATGGTGCCTTCGCGGGCACCCATGACGGTGTTGCAGGCGCCGAGCACGACCGAAAGCACCGCCATTGTACCCAGCGTGCGCAACCGGCCGGCCCATCGCGAGGGGAAGCGAGGGGCTCTTTTCATAAGCCTATTCTACTGCATCACGATTCCTGCCCCAAGGCCTATCCCTGCCCCAGAACAGGGAGAGGCCCGGTGACCAGGGGCACGAAGCGGACCGGCATCAGCGTGTCGCGTTGCAGGCCGCTCTCGCTCTTGACGATGCGTTCGACGACCTGGGCAGTGGGATCACGGCCGACCGGCACGATCAGGATGCCACCCATGGCGAGCTGGTCGATCAGGGCCTGGGGGCGCTCGTCGGCGGCGGCGGTCACGATGATGCGGTCGAACGGCGCCTGGCCCGGCCAGCCCTTGCTGCCGTCGCCGATGTCGCAGACGACATTATGGATGCGGAGATCGAGCAGCAGGCGCTCGGCTTCCTTCGACAGCGGCTTATAACGCTCGATCGAGTAGACGCGGCGCGCCAGCTTGGCCAGCACGGCGGCCTGGTAGCCCGAGCCGGTGCCGACCTCGAGCACCTTCATGCGCGGGCCGACGCGCAGCGCCTCGGTCATGGCGGCGACGACCAGCGGCTGGCTGATGGTCTGGCCGAAGGCGATGGGAAGCGCGGTGTTCTCCCAGGCGCGCTCGACGAAGGGCATCGACACGAAGCGCTCGCGATCGACCGCGGCGATGGCTGCCAGCACATTCTCGTCGACGATGCCCGAATTGCGCAACTCGGCGATCAGGCGCTGCATGGCCGCGACGTTCACGGCGCCCGCCCGGCGTCAGCCCGCCGCGAACAACGAGCCGAACTTGCGGCGCGTGGCCTCGTGCGTCAGGTCGAGATGCAGCGGCGTGACCGAGACGTAGCCGCTGCGCACCGCAGTGATGTCGCTCTCCTCGTCGCGGTCGTGCTCGCCGGGCGCATAGGCGATCCAGTAGTAGGTGCCGCCGCGCGGGTCGGTGCGCTCGACGATGCCGCCGCCGAAGGCGCGCACGCCCTGGCGCGTCACGCGCGTTCCCTTGACAGCACCGGCGGCGACGTCGGGGAAATTCACGTTGACCAGCACGTTGCGCGGAATGCCGCCAGCCAGCACGCGCCGCGCCACGTCGGCGCCGAACTGCGTGGCCGTCTCCCACTTCACCGGATGGGTATGCGTATAGGCCTGGCTGAAGGCGATCGACGGGATGCCGAGCAGGCAACCCTCCATGGCGCCGGCGATGGTGCCGGAATAGGTCACGTCGTCGGCCATGTTGCTGCCGCGGTTGACGCCCGATAGCACGATGGTGGGCTTGCGGTCCTTCAGGAGATGCTTGACCGCAAACAGCACGCAGTCGGTCGGCGTGCCTTCCAGCGCGAACCTGGTCTCGGAGAGCTGGCGGGCCCGCACGGGATGGGTCAGCGACAGCGAGTGGCCGGCGCCGCTCTGGTTGTACTCCGGTGCCACGATCCAGACGTCCTGCGCGAGCTGGCTCGCGATGTCGATCATGGCATCGAGGCCCGGCGCGTTGATGCCGTCGTCATTGGTGACGAGGATGCGCGCCTTGGCGAGTTCCTCGGGCGTCATTTCAGGGGCCCCGGGATGGTCTCGACGCCGCGCATATAGGGCCGCAGCGCCTCAGGGATCGTCACCGAGCCGTCCTCGTTCTGGTAGTTCTCCAGAATGGCGACCAGGGTGCGGCCGACGGCCAGCGCCGAGCCGTTCAGCGTGTGCAGGAAGCGCGTCCCCTTCACGCCCTGAGGCCGGTAGCGCGCGCCCATGCGGCGGGCCTGGTAGTCGCCGCAGTTGGAGCAGCTCGAAATCTCGCGATAGGCGTTCTGGCCTGGCAGCCAGACCTCGACGTCGTAGGTCTTGCGCGAGGCCGGCCCCATGTCGCCGCCGCACAACACGATGGTGCGGAAGGCGAGACCCAGCCGCTTCAGCACTTCCTCGGCGCAGCCCGTCATGCGGTCGTGCTCGGCCGCGGACTGCTCGGGCGTGGTGATGCTGACCAGTTCGACCTTGGGGAACTGGTGCAAGCGGATCAGGCCGCGCGTGTCCTTGCCGGCGGCGCCCGCCTCCGAGCGGAAACAGGGCGTGAAGGCGGTGAAGCGCCACGGCAGCACCGCCTCGTCCAGCACCACGTCGTTCGCCAGGTTGGTGAGCGGCACCTCGGCGGTCGGCACCAGCCAGTAGCCGTTGTCGGTGTGGAACATGTCCTCGGCGAACTTCGGCAACTGGCCGACGCCGTAGGCGGCATTGTCGCGCACCAGCAGCGGCGGGGCGACCTCGGTGTAGCCGCCCTCGACCGTGTGCAGATCGAGCATGAACTGAGCCAGCGCGCGCTCCAGCCGGGCCAAGTGGGCCTTCAGGAACACGAAGCGCGAGCCCGAGATCTTCACCGCCTGGGCGAAGTCCATCTCGCCGGTCGCCTCGCCCAACGCCACATGGTCCTTGGGCGCAAAACTGAAGTTGCGCTGGTTGCCGTGGCGGCGGATCTCGACGTTGCCGTGCTCGTCGGTGCCTTCGGGCACCTCGTCGAACGGCAGATTGGGCAGGACTTCGAGGCGGTGCGTCAGCTCCTCGTCGAGACGTGCCGCCTCGGCCTCGCCCCTCTTGAGTCCTTCCTCCAGCGACGCAACCTCGGCCATCAGTGCTTCGGCGGGCTCACCCTTGCGCTTGGCGATGCCGACCTGCTGGCTGAGCGCCTTGCGCCTTGCCTGCAGCCCCTCGCTCTCGGAGATGGCGGCACGGCGGCGCTTGTCGATCTCCAGCAGCTCGGCCGACAGCGGCGCCAGGTTGCGCTTCTTCAGGCCGGCGTCGAAGGCCTCGGGGCTTTCGCGGATGAAACGTATGTCGTGCATGGCCTAGCTCGCGGGATCCTTCGGCGCGTCGATCGCCGCGTCCCTGGCCTTCTTCTCTTCCTCGGCCTTCTTCTCTTCTTCGGCCTTCCTGGCCTCTTCGGCCGCTCTCTCTTCTTCGGCCTTCTTCTCGGCTTCCTCGGCCGCCAGCTCCTCGGCCTCGGTCTTCTTGTCCGCGGCCTCGCGCTTCCGCTCGATTACGCGGCCGATCAGGATGCTGAGCTCGTAGAAGATGAGCAGCGGGATGGCGAGTGCGAGCTGGCTCACCACATCGGGCGGTGTGAGAACGGCGGCGATGATGAAGGCCACGACGATGGCGTAGCGGCGCTTGGAACGCAGTCCCTCGGTGCTGACGATGCCGACCTGGACCAGCAGCGTCAGCAGCACCGGCACCTCGAAGGCGAAGCCGAAGGCGAAGACGAGCTGCAGGATGCGTTCGAGATAGTCCGACGACCGCAGCGTCTTCTCGATGTCGGGCGGCGCGTACACCGTGAGCATGAAATTGATCACGTACGGCAGCACGATGTAATACATCACCAGGCAGCCGGCATAGAACATGAAAGGCGTGGCGACGAGGAATGGCACGAAGGCGCGCTTCTCGTGGCGATAGAGGCCGGGCGCCACGAACATCCAGATCTGCACCGCGATCAGCGGAAAGCCCACGATCAGGGCCACGAAGCCCGACAACTTCACCGTGACGAAGAAGAACTCGAAGATGTCGAGGACGACGACCTTGTAGCCGTCGGCCAGCGCCGGCTGGATCAGGAACGAGAAGATCGGCTTGGCGAAGTAGAAGGTGACGAAGAAAACCAGGAAGAACCCGACCAGGGCATAGATCAGCCGCTTGCGCAGCTCGATCAGATGATCGAGCAGCGGCATCGGCTTGTCGTCTTCGGGTCCGTCGTGCGCTTGGGTCAAGGTGTGCGTCGCGGCATGGCTGGCGCGTTATGCCGCCCTTTGCGCTTCAATTCAAAGCGCTAATTGGCGCTCTAGCCCGCGACCGCGACCTTGGCCGGCTTCTCTTCCGCCGGCGAAGACACAGTCGGCTCGGCGGGAGGGGCTACTTCGGCCACCGTGACGGCGGGCGTCGGCGCCCAATCGGGTGCCGCTTCGGCCACCACGGCCGCAGGTTCGGCGGCAATCTGGGGAGCGGATTCAGGCTCGACCAGGGGATTGTCGATCGCGCTCTTGGCGTCGGCCAGGGCCTTCTCGCCCTCGGTCACGCCTTCCTGGATCATGCTCTTGATCTGCTTGGTCGGGTCGAGCGACTGCAGGTCGAGACCGGGCACGGCATCGAGCTGCTTCTTCACGGCGTCGAGATCGGACTGGCGGACCATTTCGTCGACATGGCCGCGGAACTCCGAGGCCATGCCGCGCATCTTGGTCATCCACTTGCCCCAGCTGCGCAACAGGTTGGGCAGTTCCTTGGGGCCAATGACGATCAACGCCACGATCGCGATGACGAGAAGCTCAGGACTGTCGATACCGAACATCGGTGTTCAGACCCGATCGCTGACTGAGAACGCGACCGCCGACCCCGTCAGACCTTGGCGGCGCTGTCCTGGTGAACCTGGCCGCCCGCCGCCGTTCCCGGCGGCGTGGTCGTGGTCTGTGCCGAGATCGGCTTGGCGGTGTCGCCCGGCTGACCGGCCGGCGACGGCGGCGTCGCTTCCTCGGGGGCCGCTCCGACGCCTTTCTTGAAGGCGTTCAGGCCTTTTCCGAAGTCGCCCATAAGCTGCGAGATCTTGCCGCGACCGCCGAACAGCAGCAGCACCACGGCCAGCACGATGAGCCAGTGCCATACGCTGAAGCTACCCATGTGAAAATGCTCCCAAAAACGATTTCGATCGGCGTATCGAATTCATGAGGGGTGAGTATGGCACTCCGGCCGAAGCCACGGCAACCTGTCGAATGCGGCAGGATCTAGGCCGAACGAACCGGCTCGTCGGCGGCGAGAGGTTCGTCGGCCTCGTCCTCCGCCGGTTCGAGCGGCAAATCCGGCTCGTCCGCACGGAATATGGGGGGCTGCGCGCGCGCGTCCAAGAGGCCGGCGGCCTTCAATTCTTCCTGTCCCGGCAGATCGTCGAGGCTTGGCAGGCCGAAATGTTCGAGGAAGAAATCCGTCGTGCCCCAGGTCACCGGCTTGCCCGGCGCTCGCCGGCGGCCCATCGGCTTGATCCAGTTCTGCTCGAACAACAGGTCGAGCGTGCCCTTGCTGAGGCCGACGCCGCGCACCTGTTCGATCTCGGTGCGCGTGACCGGCTGATGATAGGCGATGATGGCCAGCGTCTCGACCGACGCCCGCGACAGCTTGCGCGTCACCGGCCGCTCGATCTTGAGTTTCTCCGACAGGTCCGGCGCGGTGCGGAAGGCGTAGCCGCCCGCCACCGCCACCAGATTGACGCCGCGGCCGGCATAGAGTTCGGCAAGATCGGCCAGCAGCTGCTTGACGTCGGCGTCGTTGGGCAGGCGGTCGGCCAGCTCCTTCTCGTCGAGCGCCTGGGTACCGGCAAAGACCAGCGCCTCGAGCAGGCGCAGATGCTGGGCGTGATCGGGCGAGACGACATTCGTGACCGCGGGCGCGACCACAGGCTCGACGACTGGCAGCGCTGACGATTCGTCTACGACCGGCTTCTCGGCCTCGTCGTCTTCTTCTTCTTCGTCCTCATCATCGTCGTCGTCGTCGTCGTCATCGTCATCGTCATCCGAATCATCGTCGTCATCGTCTTTCTCGGCTTCCGACTTTTCCTTGGCGGCAGCCAGGCCATGAGCGGTCGACAGCTCGTCGGCAAGCGTCACCGCGACCTTGTCCGGGTCTTCGATGGCGGGCGTGGCATTTTCGATGTCTGACATGTCGGGGACCGTCACCGTTGCTCGGTACGTTTGCGAAGATGTATGGGGCCGAAACGCTCGGCCTGGCGCAGTTCGAGCTGGCCGTCCTTGGCCAACTGGAGACCGGCTACGAAAGTCGAGGCGAGCGCCGAGCGCCGCCGCGCCGGATCGGTGAGGCCAGCCGGCAGGAAGGCTTCGAGCGACTGCCATTCGATGGCGATGCCCAGCATACGGCCCAGGCGCTCGGCCGCTTCCTCGACCGAGAAGAACTCCATCGGCGCGATTTGATAGGTGTCGGCATCCTTGGGCCGTACCTGCGCACCATAGGCATGCAGCAGGTCGTAGAGCTTCACGTCCCAGATCGCACGGCGCACCACAACCACGCCCTCGGGCTGCCCACGCACGAAGATGTCTCGGCCGAGCTGCGGGCGGGCCATCAGGCGGACGCCCGCCTCCTGCATCGCCTCCAGGCGCCGGAGCTGCCACTGCAGCGCATCGGCCATTTCCTGACCCGACGGCTCCTCGCCGGCCGGCGGCTCGGGCAGCAACAGGCGCGACTTCAGGTAGGCGAGCCATGCTGCCATGACGAGATAGTCGGCGGCGAGTTCCAGCCGGAGCCGGCGCGCCTGGGCCACGTGCGCCAGATACTGGTCGACCAGCGCCACCATCGAGATGCGTCGGAGATCGACCTTCTGGTCGCGCGCCAGGGCCAGCAAAAGGTCGAGCGGACCTTCGAAGCCTTCTAGATTGACGATCAGTTCGCCCTCGCCCGGCGCGATGACGTCGGGGCCGGCAGCGGCGAAGCTGTCGGGGCCGCCATCGCTGGCGGTCGGCGGAGGGGTTTGTTCGGTCATGCAGGTCCGGTTTAGTCCAGTGAGAGCGCCTGCCGCCACTGGATTTGACCCGGCCTTATCCCCATTCGGGCAGAAGCGCTTCCAGCCGCCGGCCGGCATCGGCCAGCTCGGCCTTGCCGGCGGCGTCGCGGTGACGGGCCAGAAAGCCCTGCCCGGCGTCGAAACGGCGCCCTGCGGCCTCGGTCATCGGGCCGGTCCGGGTCACGATCTCGGTCATTTCGTTCATGCGGCCATTGCAGTGGAGCGCCACGTCGCAGCCGGCCGCGAGCGCCCGCGACGCCCGCTCGCCCAACGATCCGCCGAGCGCCTGCATCGAAAGATCGTCGGACAGCAGCAAACCGTCAAAGCCGATATGGCCGCGAATGACTTCACGCACGCCCCGTGCCGAAACGGTGATGCAGGCGGCGGGATCGATGGCCTCGAACAGCAGATGGCCGGTCATGGCCCAAGGCAGATCGGCCAGGAGCTTGAATGGCAGGAAGTCGGTGCGCTCCAGCACATCCAATGGCGCACTCACCGTCGGCAGCTTTTCATGGCTGTCGACCGTGGCGCGGCCGTGTCCCGGGATGTGCTTGATCACCGGCATCACGCCTTCGGCCAAAAGCCCTTCGGCCGCGGCACGGCCCAGCGCCGCCACCGGCTCCGGCCGGTCGGCATAGGCGCGATCGCCGATCACCGCATGGGTTTCGGGAAAGGCGATGTCCAGGACCGGCAAGCAATCGACGTCGCAGCCGATCGACGCCACGTCCGAGGCCAGCAGCCTCGAATTCAGCCGCGTCGCTTCGAGTCCAAGGTCAGGATTGCGCGCGTAAAGGTCGCCCAGCAGGCGGGCCGGCGGGGCCTTGCGCCAATGCGGCAGCCTGAGGCGGGCAACGCGGCCGCCTTCCTGATCGATCAGCACCGGCGCATCGGACCTGGCCACGCAGGAGCGAAGATCGTCGACCAGCCGGCGCGTGCGCTCCGGCGTGTCGACATTGCGGGCAAACAGGATGAAGCCCAGCGGATCGGCGTCGCGGAAGAAGGTGCGTTCGTCGGGCGTGAGATCGGGCCCGGCGCAGCCCAGGATCGCCGCGCGCGGGCGGCTCACGAGTGAAACCTCACCGCGCCGTCTCAACGCGCCGGCGGAACCGTGACGCAGTCGGCGCGGCGCCCCTTCAGCGTGCTGCAGACGCTTTGCGCCTGCTTCTCGTCGAGGGGACCGGCCTGGACTCGATACCACACGCCCTTGTCGCCGAGATCGACGCGCGCAGCCTGCATGCGAAGATTGGCAAGCACATCGCCGTGCGCGCTTTGCAGGCGCGCCCAGGTCGACTTGGCGACATCCTCGCTCTTCACGGAAGCGATCTGCACCCGCCAACCGCCGGTCGGGCCGGACATGTTCTCGATCAAGCTGGCGATGGTGGGGCCGGCCTCGGTCGGCACGAGGGTCGTGGCGGTGGTGGCGGACGCGGGGGTCGCCGGTGTCGTTGCACCGGCAGCGGGAGCCGGTGTCGGGCCGGCGCCCTGGGCGGTTGCCTGCACGGGAGTGGGAGTCTTGGCAGCCGATGCTTCCTGCTTGGGCGCCGCAGGTGCCGGCAGGCCGGCCGCCGGCAGCTTGGGCGTCTCGACGCCCGGCAACAGCTTCTCCGGCAGGGTCGGCACCGCGCCCGGCGCGATACGGTTGAAGACTTCCTTGTCCTGGTTGGGTGGCACGAGACCGCCGGCATTCTCGGGCTTGATCCGCGACGGGGTCGTCGGTGCCTGGACGACCAGAGGTTCCAGTCCGCGGCCACCGGCCTTCACGTCCTGATTATGCGCCCACCACACGACCGAGCCGAAGCTCGCGATGGCGGCGATCGAGACCATGATGGTCAGGATCTGGCCGCGGCGGCGGTTGACCAGAGTCAACAAGGAGTCCCGCGGCGGTGGCGGGATGGAATCAGGCTCGTGTGCGACGGGCCGAGGCGGCGGATCGAGCCGTACGGCAACCGACTCGTTGGGTCGGTAAATCGTTGGACCGTCGCCGGAGGGGGACCGGCGCATGTGCATTTTCTTATCTCATTTCATCGACGGGTGTGACGCCGAAGACCTTTAGACCTGATCCTATCACAAATCCGACGGCTTGTACCAATGCGAGACGCGCCCGGGTAAGATCGGCATCGCCCTCGATGACGAATTTCAGCTCCGGCTCCTTGGAGCCGCGTGTCCAGTGGGAATGGAAGGCAGCCGCCAGGTCGTACAGGAAGAAGGCGATGCGATGCGGTTCGTGCGCCACCGCCGCCGCTTCGACCTGCCGCGGCCATTGCGCGATCAGCCGGATCAAGGCGAGCTCGCCCAAGTCGGTCAGCCGGTCGAGCACGGCGCCCGACAGGGCCTCGGGCGCGATCCCGGCCGCTGCCGCCTGGCGCACCACCGAATGCGTGCGGGCGTTGGCGTACTGGACGTACCAGACCGGATTGTCGCGTGACTGTTCGGTGGCCTTTACGAGGTCGAAGTCGAAAGCCGCGTCGTTCTTGCGCGTGAGCATGGTGAACCGCACGACGTCGGGACCGACCTCGTCGAGCAGGTCGCGCAGGGTGATGAAGGTGCCGGCGCGCTTGGACATGCGCACCAGTTCGCCGTTCTTCAGCACGCGAACGAGCTGGCAGAGCTTGACGTCGAGCTCGCCTTTCTTGCCCGTGATGGCGCTCACCGCCGCCTTCATGCGCTTCACGTAGCCGCCGTGATCGGCACCCCAGATGTCGATCATGTCGGCAAACCCGCGCACGAATTTGTCGTGGTGATAGGCGATGTCGTTGGCGAAGTAGGTCCAGTTGCCGTCCGACTTCTTGAGCGGCCGGTCGACGTCGTCGCCGAACTGCGAGGAACGGAACAGGGTCTGCTCGCGATCTTCCCAGTCGTCGGGCACCTGGCCCTTGGGCGGCTCGAGCCGGCCCTGGTAGATCAGGCCCTGCGCGGTGAGCACCTCGAAGGCGCGATTGACCGCGCCCGACTCGACCAGCGCCCGCTCGGACGAGTAGACATCGATCTGGACGCCGAGCGTCTCGAGATCGGTGCGGATCTCGCCCATCAGGGTGGCGATGGCGAAGCTGCGCATCTCGGTCAGCCAGTCGGCTTCGGGCTTGTCGATCCAGCGCGCGCCATCGCGCTTGGCGATCGCGGCACCGACATCCTTGAGATACTCGCCGGGATAGAGGCCTTGGGGAATCGCGCCGATCGCCTCGCCCAGGGCCTCCTTGTAGCGGAGGTAGGTCGACTGGCCGAGCTTGTCGACCTGGGCGCCGGCGTCGTTGATGTAGTATTCCTTGGTGACGGCGAAGCCCGCCTTGTGCAGCAGGTTGGCGAGCGCATCGCCCACCACCGCGCCACGCGCATGAGCCACGTGCAACGGGCCGGTCGGATTGGCCGAGACGTATTCGACGTTGACCTTGCGGCCCTCGCCCACCTGCGAATCGCCATAGCCGATGCCGGCCGCCAGGCACTCGCCCAGCCGCGCCCGCCAGAAGGCGTCGGTGATTTTCAGATTGATGAAGCCCGGCCCCGCCACCGCCCCGTCGACCACGTCGGGATTGGCTTTCAGCCGCTGCAGCAGGAGCTCGGCGATGTCGCGCGGCTTCTTGCCCGCGGCCTTGGCCAGTACCATGGCGGCGTTGGTCGCGATATCGCCGTGCGCCGGATCGCGCGGCGGCTCGGCGGTGATGGCGGAGAAGTCGAGCGAGGGCGGCAGCTCGCCGGATGCCTGCATCGCCTGCAGGGCGCTCACGACCACGCCGATGAAATGACGGTAGGGGTTCATGGCCGGGGGTATTGCCCATTCAGGGCATTTTGTCATCCGCAGGCCGCCGAACCTACTCGTAGAGGTCGAACAGGCGCCTGTGCTCGTCGAGGGCGAAGCGGTCGGTCATGCCGGCGATATAGTCGGCAACCAAGCGGGCACGGGCCTGGGTTTCGGCCTGCTCGGCGCGCTCGCGCCACGGCGGAGGCAGGCAGTTGGGCTCGGCGAACAGCAATCCGAAGAGATCGGCCACGACACGGCGCGCCTTGGAGTGCGACGTGTTGAGCTTCCAGTGCTCGTACATGCGCTTGTAGAGAAACGCCTTCACGGTGCGGTCGGTCGCGGCCATGTGCTCCGAGAAGGCCACCACCGGCCGGCCCAGCGCGCGGATGTCGGCCACCGATTTTGGCGCAGCCTCCTTCAGGCGTCGCCGCGTTTCGGCCAGCACGTCTTCGACCATGGCGTTGATGACCCGGCGCACCGCCTCGTGGATCAGCCGCGCCTGGTCGATGCCAGGATACTTCTGGGTCACGATCGAGAACATCTCGCCGACCAGCGGCAGTTCCCTGAGGTCGGAGACCTCGAACAGGCCGGCGCGAAGGCCGTCGTCGATGTCGTGGTTGTTGTAGGCGATATCGTCGCTCAAGGCCGCGACCTGCGCCTCCGGCCCGGCATGGCCGGTCAGTTCGAGGTCGTGGTCCTGGCAATATTCGACGATGGCGGCCGGCAGTTGCGACAGCGTGCGGCCCGGTTTGATCAGCGGGCCGTTGTGCTTGACCGCGCCTTCCAGCGTTTCCCAGGTGAGGTTGAGGCCGTTGAACTCGGCGTAGCGCTCCTCGAGTTTGGTCAGGATGCGCAAGGTCTGCGCGTTGTGATCGAAGCCGCCATAGGCCTTCATGGCGGCGTGCAACGCGTCCTCGCCGGCATGGCCGAACGGCGTGTGGCCGAGATCGTGGGCCAGCGCCACCGCCTCGCCCAGATCCTCGTCGAGGCGCAGCACGCGGCAGATCGTGCGCGCGATCTGGGCCACTTCCAGCGAATGGGTCAGCCGCGTCCGGTAGTGATCGCCCTCGTGATAGACAAAGACCTGCGTCTTGTGCTTCAGGCGACGAAACGCCGTCGAATGGATGATGCGGTCGCGGTCGCGCTGGAACGGGCTGCGGCTGGGAGAACTCGGCTCGACGTGCAGGCGGCCCCTCGACTGCCACGGCAGGGTGGCAAAGGGCGCCAGCGCCTGGTTTCGCCACATCTCGTCAGCCACGCCGACCTCCGTCCGCCCTCCAGGCCCTGGCAACAACAGCGCGGGTAGCTAGGACGGCATTACTTGACCAGTGTCACGGGTACGTTCGAATGGGCGATCACGTCCTGGGCGACCGAACCCAAAAGAACGCCGGCGAGGCCGGTGTGGCCACGGGTGCCGAGCACGACGAGGCCGGCACCGATTTTCTTCGCGAAGTCGGCCACGATCTCCCCTTGTCGGCCGACGCCGATATGAACCTTGGCCGGCACGGCTGCCTTCCTGGCAATCTCAACGGCGGATACAAGGGCCTTCTGCCCTTCCTCGCGCTGGTGGGAGTCGATCTGTTCGCGGGACACGAACGCCGCCACGGAAGCGCCGAGGTTGGGCTGAACGTTGAGGAGATGGAGTTCCGCGGCGAGACCCGATGCGACCAGTTCGAGGGCATGCTGCACCGCCAAATCCGAGTGGGCCGACCCATCGACCGCGACCAGAATCGCCTTCATCTTCGCCATGCCGTTACCCCTTGCCGTTAGCGGCATCGTCGCTCGCCAGATCGACGGGCGCGTCGCTGCGGCGACGCCGGGCACGAACCTGAAGCCAATAACCAAGCCCCACGGTAAGCGCTGCACCGCCGATCTCGAACGCGATCTTGGCATGGGGAAATGCCGCAACAAGCTGTTCCGCATAGGCGGGATCGCTGACGATCGTATTGCCCGCGATCCAGCCGAGCAGGCCGCCGCCCGCGATGACGATGACCGGAAAGCGATTCAGCAATGCCATGAAGACCTGGGCGCCGAACACCACCAGTGGAATGCTGATGAGCAGGCCGAGTACGATGAGGACGGTGTCTCCCTTGGCCGCCGCCGCGATGGCGATCGCGTTGTCGAGACTCATGACCGCATCCGCGATGATGATGGTGCGGATGGCGCCCCACAGCGAACTCGCCCCCTTCACGCCTTCGCCGTGGCTTTCGTCGCCCTGCACGAGCTTGACGCCGATCCACAGGAGCAAAAGGCCGCCAATCAGCTTGAGATACGAGATCTGCAGGAGCTGGTCGACGATCAGGACGAAGATTATGCGCAGAACGATCGCGCCGCCCGTGCCAACCGCGATGGCCGGCCACCGATAGCGCTTCTCGAGATTCCGGCAGGCAAGGGCAATGACCAGGGCATTGTCGCCGGCCAGAACGATGTCGATCAGGACGATCTGGGTCAGACCGCTCCAAAAGGCCGGCGTAAACTCAAATCCCATCACTTCCGCTATTCTTTCGCTTCGGTTTTCCGCACGATCTTCATTGTCCCCGTCGAAGCTGTTAATGCAGCCTCCGTCGGGGGGCAAGCCAAACCGGACAAGGCCCAAGGAGAAGACCGCATGGCGAGCAGTGCCGGTTACAACAAGATGTTTCCCGTCTCGTGGACGGAATTGCACCGCGACGCCCGCGCTCTGGCCTGGCGGCTGGCCGATCTCGGGCCGTTCAAGGGCCTGGTCGCGATCAACCGGGGCGGGCTCGTCCCCGCCGCCATCGTGGCCCGCGAACTCAACCTCCGCCTGATCGACACGGTCTGCTGCTCGACCTACGAGCGCATGGACCGGGGCGGCAAGGTCGAGGTCCTGAAGGGCACGACCGCCGAGCAGGAAGAGGGCGCAGGCTGGCTGATCGTCGACGACCTGGTCGATACCGGCGTCACCGCCCGGGCCGTGCGGGCGATGTTGCCGCGAGCGCATTTCGCCACGGTCTACGCAAAGCCCGCGGGCCGGCCGACCGTCGACAGCTATATTACAGAGGTCAGTCAGGACACCTGGATCCTGTTTCCCTGGGACCAGGAAGCGGTGATGGCCAAGACCGTGGTCGAGTTGAAAGGCAGCCAGTGATGAAGTGCTACGTCATCCCCTCGCCCAAGGGCATCGACTCGCTCACGCTCAAAGAGCGACCCGACCCGACGCCCGGCCCGCGCCAGGTGCTGGTGCGGGTGCGCGCCACCTCGCTCAACTACCGCGATCTGCTCACCATCGAGGCACAGTACGCGCGCTCGGCGCCCAAGCCCGACCTAGTCCCGCTGTCCGATGGCGCGGGCGACGTGGTGGCGGTCGGTCCCGGCGTCAGCCGGGTCAATGTCGGCGACCGGGTCGCCGGCTGCTTCATGCAGAAGTGGATCGGCGGCACGATCGACGAGGCGGCACAGGCCTCGGCCATGGGCGGCGCGATCGACGGCATGCTGACCGAACTCGCGGTTCTGGAAGAAGACGGCGTGGTCCAGCTGCCCGCGGGCCTCAGCTTCGAGGAAGGCGCCACCCTGCCCTGCGCCGGCCTGACGGCATGGCATGCGCTGGTCGAGATCGGCCAGATCAAGGCCGGCGACATCGTGCAGATCCAGGGCTCGGGGGGCGTCTCGATCTTCGCGCTGCAGTTCGCGAAGATGTTCGGCGCGCGCGTGATCGCGACCTCGAGCTCGGCCACCAAGGCCGCGCGGCTGAAGCAGATGGGGGCCGAGGCCGTCATCGACTACAAGACCACGCCCGACTGGGACCAGGAGACGCTAAAACTGACCGGCGGCCGCGGCGCCGACATCACCGTGGAAGTGGGCGGCGCCGGCACGCTGCCGCGTTCCTTCCTGGCGACAAGGCTCGGCGGCCGCATCGCCGTCATCGGGCTTCTGTCGGGCATGGCGCAGGTCGACCCGATGCCGATCCTGCGGCGGAACCTCCGCGTCCAGGGGCTTTACGTCGGCAGCAAGCAGATGTTCGAGGGCATGAATCGCGCCATCGCGGCCAATGGCCTAAAACCTGTCATCGATAAGGTGTTTCCCTTCGCCCAGGCGAAGGACGCGTACCGGCACCTCAAGAGCCAGAACCATTTCGGCAAGATCGTCATCTCACACGCCTAGGAAGCGCACATCATCATGATCAACCGTCGTCTGTTCAGCGCGGGCCTGCTCACCGCGCCTTTCGCTGCTCCCGCCATCGCCCAGACCTGGCAGCCCTCCGGACCGATCAAGATGGTCGTGGCCTATCCGGCCGGCGGACCGACCGACGTGATCGCCCGCATCGTCGCCGCCGACATCGCGGGCCCGCTCGGCCAGCAGGTCGTCGTCGAGAACCTGTCGGGAGGCGCCGGCTCGGTCGGAACGCGCGCCGTTGCCAAGGCGAAACCGGACGGGCTCACGATCACGTTCGGCAACAACCAGACGCACGGCAACAACATGTTCATGTTGAAGGAGCCCGGCTACGACGCGGTGAAGGACTTCGCGCCGCTCGCCGGTGCCGGCGCTTTCGAGCACGTGTTCGTGGTCAAGAACGACCTGCCGGCCAAAACCATCCAGGAGGTAATCGCGCTCGCCAAGGCCAAGCCCGGCGAGTTGAACTACGGCTCGACCGGCATCGGCTCGGGCTCGCACCTCTCCACCGAACTCTTCATGGCGCGCACCGGCATCAAGATGACCCATGTTCCCTATCGCGGCGCCGCGCCCCTGGTGCAGGACCTGATCGGCGGCCGCATCGACATCTCGAACTCGACGCTGCCCAGCGTGCTCGCCCAGATCAAGGCGGGCCAGATACGCGCTGTCGCGATCGGCAGCGCCAAGCGCAACCCCAAGCTGCCCGAGGTCGCCACGCTCGAGGAACAGGGCGTGACGGGCGCCAACGCCTCGTCGTGGGCCGCGTTCTTCGCACCGGCGGCGACGCCGCAGCCAGCCCTCGACCGCCTGTCGGGCGAGATCATGAAGAGCCTCCGGAATCCCGAGGTCGTGGAGAAGATCGACAAGCTCGGCTTCACCGTCGAGCCGCGCGATCCGGCCCAGTTCAGGCCCTATCAGGTGCAGGAGATCGCGACCTGGGTGAAGATCGCGAAGGAAGCCGGCATCCAGCCGGGGGAGTAAGTCAGCGGCATGAAGAACCTCTGGTCCGATCAGGACGCCAAGGCCGCGATCGCGAGCCACGCCGCCAAGGGCATCGACGAGGACCTGGCGCTGCGCGTCTACACGACGCGCCTGCTGGGTGGCGAACCACGCCTGGTGCTGCACGGTGGCGGCAACACTTCGGTCAAGACGCGCATGGCCGATATCACCGGCACCGAGATCGACGTGCTCTGCGTAAAAGGCAGCGGCTGGGACATGGGCACGATCGAGGCGCCCGGCCTGCCCGCCGTCCGACTCAGCCCGTTGCGCGAGCTGGAAGGCCTGCAGGCGCTCGGCGACGAGGACATGGTCAACGTCCAGCGCAGCAACCTGCTCGATGCCAAGTCGCCGAACCCGTCGGTCGAGACGCTGCTGCACGCTTTCCTGCCGCACAAGTTCATCGACCACACGCATTCCAACGCGGTCCTGGCGCTGACCGACCAGCCCGACGGCGAGGCGCTGGCCGCCGATCTCTACGGCAAGCGCGCCGCGCTCGTGCCCTACGTCATGCCGGGCTTTGCGCTGGCCAAGAAGTGCAGCGAGGTCGGCAAGGCCAACCCCGACGTCGAAGGGCTGATCCTGCTGAAGCATGGCATCTTCTCCATGGGTGCCACGGCGGAAGAAGCCTATGTGCGCATGATCGATCTGGTGACCCTGGCCGAGAAGCGGCTGGCCAAGGCCACGCGCAAGATTTTTGCCGGCGCCAGCCTGCCCAGGGAAATCGCCAGTGCCGCGGACGTGGCACCGATCCTGCGCGGGCTGCTGTCGCTGCCGGCCCAAGGAAGCAAAGCGGGCGGCGGCCGCGAGGCGGCACAACGCTTCGTGTTCGAGTTCAGGACCGGACCGGAGATCCTGGCTTTTGTCGGCGGCAAGGAGATCGCCCGCTACAGCCAGCAGGGCCCGGTGACACCGGATCACGCGATCCGCACCAAGAACCTGCCGTTCATCGCGCCCCTGCCCGAAACCGGCAAGCTCGATGTCTTCGCCAGGGAAACCAGGGCGGCGCTGGAAAAATTCGCGGCCGACTATCACGCCTACTTCGCGCGCCACAACGGCAAGCTCGTGACCGCCAAGAAGGAACTCGACCCGGTCCCGCGTGTCGTGCTGGTGCCCGGCCTCGGCCTGTTCGGTCTCGGCAACACGTCGAAGGATGCGAAAATCGCGGCCGATCTCGCCGAGACGACGGTGGCGGTAATCGCCGACGCCGAGCGGCTGGGCACCTACCAGTGCATTCCCGAGCCCGACATCTTCGACATCGAATACTGGTCGCTCGAACAGGCCAAGCTCAATGCGGCGGCGGAGAAGCCGCTGGCGCGGCGCATCGTCGTCGTCACCGGCGGCGCCTCGGGCATCGGTGCGGCGACGGCCGCCGCCTTCGCGCGTGAAGGCGCCGAGGTCGCGGTCCTCGATCGCGACGTTTCCAAGGTCAAAGGCCTCGGCATCGCCTGCGACGTCACCGATCCCGCCTCGGTGCGCGCCGCCTTCGACCGGGTGGCGACGACCTTCGGCGGCATCGATATCGTGGTTTCCAACGCGGGCGCCGCCTGGCAGGGCCGCATCGGCGACGTCGACGACGCCGTCCTGCGCCAGAGCTTCGAACTCAACTTCTGGGCGCACCAGAGCGTGGCGCAGAACGCCGTGCGCGTGATGCGTGCCCAGAACCTGGGCGGCTGCCTGCTGTTCAACACCAGCAAGCAGGCCGTGAACCCCGGGCCCGACTTCGGCCCCTATGGTCTGCCCAAGGCCGCAACCCTGTTCCTGATGCGCCAGTACGCGCTCGACCATGGCGGCGACGGCATCCGCGCCAATGCCGTCAACGCCGACCGCATCCGCAGCGGCCTGCTCAGCGACGAGATGATCGCCCAGCGCTCCAAGGCGCGGGGCTTGAGCGAGGCCGACTACATGGGCGGCAACCTGCTCGGCCTGGAAGTGACGGCCGACGACGTGGCCCAGGCCTTCGTGGCGCTCGCCAGGGCGCCCAAGACCACCGGCAGCGTGACCACCGTCGATGGCGGCAACATCGCGGCGGCGCTCAGGTAGCGTCGCCGGCTCGGCCCAACTTTTGAAATCGGGCCCAACCCGACACACGGAAATTGGCCTCTTCAGCCGCCTGAGAGCCAGCAAATTCAATCTTTTCCCGCCCTCGGCGGGCCCGCCTGAAACGTGAGAGTGTTGGGCCCGAAGTTGGGCCAGACTCCGAGGCAAGCCCTGTTCCATTGGCTTTTGCGCGACTCCCGGTTTCTTCGTTGGCACAAGCCCCGGCGCGCCCTATTCCCAGGCATCGTTAAGTGTCTGTTCTGGCGTCTTTATTTGGCGCCGAGTTGAGACGGGGTCGTTCTTGGGACTGTCCACGACTAAGGAGTCGCGGCGGCTGCACCCGGGGCTGAGCGCCTGTCCCGCGGGCGTGCCGCAGGGGGTCGTGCCGACATGAAAAAGACCGGCGCAGTCCAGGCGCCAGCCTACAGGAAATATAGGCTATTTCCTGTAAAACTTGATACTATCCTATCGCATGGCTGACCAGCAGAAATGGCAGGTCCCGGCCCTCACCCCTCCGGCAGGCCGGCCTTGCGCAGGCCCTGCGCCAGGCGATCGCGGTCCTCGGCGCGGGCGAAGGGCAGGTTCGCGAGCGAGGCAAGGGTCATGCCCGGCCGCGTGTGCCGGAGATCGGCCGCGACGGTGCGCGCCTCGGCGAGCCGGCCGGCCTCCGCCAGGCTGGCGGCATAAATCATCATGCCCAGCCACCAGTCGGGCAGGACCTGTACGGCACGGGCCGCTTCGTCGACCGCCGGCCCGTAGCGCCGGGCGAGGTAGTGGGCGAGCGCCAAGCCGAAATAGCGGTGCGGATTCAGGGGATCGCCGGGATTGATCTTGAGCGCGCGCTGGTTGTTGGCGATCGACTCCTCGGCGGCACCGGCCCACGCCAGCACGGTGCCGAGCGTGCCGTAGGCCAGCGAGAAACTCGGGTTGATGTCGAGCGCGCGCCGCAGCGAGACCGTGGCGCGCTCGTGCTGGCCCGCCATCAGGTGCGCGAGCGCCTGCACCCAGTGGGAATATTCGTCCGCGTCCTCCGCCAGCACCGCGCGTTGCGCCAGCGACTGGACGCGCTCGGAAGCCGCGCCGTCCCACGGGATATAGCCCTTGTAGGCCTGATGCCAGGTCGCCGCCGCAAGCAGGCGGCAGGCCTCGCCGTTGGCCGGATCGAGCCGTAGCGCCTTTTCCGCGCTCGCCACCGCTTCGGCGAGACCATCGGCCGTGGCGCGATAGAGCCTCTCCCAGGAACGCGCCAGCAGATCGCCGAGGGGTGCGGTCGACGGCGCCTTGCGCGCCGCCGCCCTGCCTTCGCTGACGATGAGCTGCACCTGCACCGAGGCCACGACGCACTGGGTGAGATCGTCCTGCAGCTCGAACCCGCCGCTGGCCGGACGGTCGAACGTGGCCGCCCAGAGCTGGCGACCGGTAGCGGTCTCGGTGAGCTGCACCGAGAGCCGCAACCGGTCGTCGACCCGGTGCAGGCGGCCGCTCACGACATGGTGCACGTCGAGGTCGCGGCCGACATCGCGCACGTCGACCGCGCGACCCCTGTAGGTGAACATGGTGCTGCTGGCGATGACCCAGAAGGCGCGGATGCGCGACAGCCCCGCGATCACGTCCTCGCTCAGCCCGTCGGCGAGACGGCCGAAGCCGGTGTCGTCGGCGCCGCCCACGGCTTCGAACGGCAGGACGGCGATCGACGCCCGCGCATCCGCGGACTCGGCGGCAGCTGGGCCGGCGGCAGAATCGCCGGCCGCGGGCTCGGTCGCCGCCGACACCGGTACGTCGATCGCGTAGCCGCGCCGCGGCACGGTTTTCAGGATACGCGGGCCGGCCCCGCCCAGGGCACGACGGATCTCGCTCACGCATTGCGCGAGCGACTCGTCGCTCACCGTGACGCCGGGCCACACCGCCTTCATCAACTCGTCCTTGGCCACGGCACGCCCGGCATTCTCCAGCAGGTGACGTACGACGTCGAAACTCTTCGGCCGCAACGCCAACTCGCCGGCAGGCCCGAGAAGACGGGACCGGTCGAGGTCGAGGGTGAACGACTCGAAATGAAGGAGCTTGACGGCCATCGGCTTTGCGCTCGGGCAAGCCACGTCGGGCCTGCCTCGAAGTTTCAGGGAAATTTAAGCGTCTGCTGATGTCGCTTTCAAGACGCGCGGCTTGCCCCGCCCTATCTCCCCGGCCCTACTTAAAACGGAGATGGCATCATGGACACGCTTTTCAAGTTCACCTGCAAAGGCCACGACGGCATCGTGCTGTCTGGCGCCCGGGCCGGCGATCCCGAAGGCGAGCCGGTCGTGCTGCTGCACGGCTACAGCGATTCATGGCAATCCTACGTGCCGCTGATCCGCGCGCTGCCGCACTCGCTCCACCTTGTCGCCCTGTCGCTGCGCGGCCACGGCGACTCGGCCAAACCCGAAAGTCCCTACGGCACCGAGCCGATGGCGCGCGACGTGGCAGCGGCGATGGACCAGCTCGGCATCGCCCGCGCCACGGTCGTCGGCCATTCGATGGGCAGCCTCGTCGCCCAGCGCTTCGCCCAGGAGCACGCCCAGCGCGTCAACCGTCTGGTGCTGATCGGCGCCTTCGTCACGCTCAAGGGCAATCCCGGCGGCGAAGCGATGTGGCGCGACGCGCTGGCCGGTCTTGTCGACCCCGTCGATCCGGCCTTCGTGCGTGCCTTCCAGGAGAGTTCTCTCGCCCGTCCGGTGCCCGCCGACTTTCTCGCCGGCGCGATCGACGAGAGCCTGAAACTGCCGGCCCGGGTATGGCGCGCCGCGTTCGACCCGCTCCGGCACGAGGATCGCAGCGCCCTGCTCGGCCGCATCGCCGCAGAGACCACCGTCATCTGGGGCGATCGCGACGGATTCTGCACTCGCACCGAGCAGGACCGGCTGGCGCGGTCGATCCCCCGGACGCGGCTGCTCGTCTACGAGGGCACCGGCCACGCGCCGCACTGGGAAGAACCGGCCCGCGCCGCGGCCGACATCGCGGCCGCAATCGGCACCCCTCGACGGGCGGCAGCCTAGACAAGCTGAAGACCAAGGAGACGATCATGATCGAGGACCTGCAAGGACACGCGCTCACCGGCGCGACCGCCGAGGCGGCGGCGCTCTACAATCGGGCCGTCGAGGCCTTCAATCTCTATCACGGCGATCCGATGGCCCTTCTCGCCCAGGCGATAGAGGCGGCGCCGCGCTTCGCCATGGCGCACCTCCTCAAGGGCCATCTGCTGGGACTGGCGACGGAGCCCGGCGCCAACGCCCTGGCCCGGGCCACGATCGGCGACATCGAGGCGCTTCGCCTCGACGACCGCGAGGCCGGGCACCTCGCCGCACTCGAACACATGATCGCGGGCGACTGGACCCGGGCGGCGGTGACGCTCGACCGGCTCGGCATGCGCTACCCCCGCGACCTGGTGGCGCTGCAGGTCGGCCACCAGATGGATTTCTTCCGCGCCAACGCCCGCAACCTGCGCGACCGCATCGCCCGCGCCTTGCCGGCCTGGTCCACCGACCTGCCGGGCTACTCCATCCTGCTCGGCATGCTGTCCTTCGGCCTTGAGGAGACCGGCGACTACGCCCGCGCCGAGGAGACCGGCCGCCGCGCGCTCGACCTGCAGCCGCTCGACTGCTGGGCGCATCATGCCGTTACCCACGTCATGGAGATGCAGGGCCGCCCGCAGGACGGCATCGGCTGGATGCGCGCGCGCCAGCCCTACTGGTCGAACGAGGCCAACTTCTTCAAGGGGCACAACTGGTGGCATCGAGCGCTGTTCCACCTCGATCTCGGCGAGGCCGACGAGACGATGGCCCTCTACGACGGCCCGATCCGCGGCAACCGCAGCGCGGTCGTCCTCGACCTGGTCGACGCCAGCGCCCTTCTGTGGCGGCTGCATCTGTCGGGTTACGATGTCGGCCTGCGGTGGACCGAGCTGGCCTCGGCGTGGGACGCACACGCCGACGGCCGCACCTATCCCTTCAACGACTGGCACGCCGTCATGGCCTATCTCGGCGCCGGCCGCTTGAAGGACGTGGCGCGCCTCGCCAAGGCCCATCACGAGAACGACGGGACCGGCAGCGAGGTCGCCGCCTGGGGGCGTGCGACGGCACGGCCGCTGATCGAGGGTTTTAGCGCCTTCTGGCACGGCGACCACCGCATGGCGGTCGAGTTGTTGCACCCGGCGCGCTTCATCGCCAACGGCTTCGGCGGCAGCCATGCCCAGCGCGACATCGTCGACTGGACGTTGACCGAGGCCGCGCTGCGCGGTGGTCTCGGCGACGTGGCCGAGGCGCTGGCCAACGAGCGGTTGGCGTTCAAGCCGCACAGCCCGATCAACCGGGCCTTCCTGGTGCAGGCCCGCAGCATGGCCGGCGCACCGAAGCTGGCGGCGTGATACGCCGCCTGCCGCACCCCTGCCCTGCGGGGATGGCCTTTCCCGCAGGGCCCGGCCATGTTCACCTCGCGGCATGAAGCTCGAGCCCCTCGGTCGCCACATCGGCGCCGTCATGACCGGCATCGATGCCGGCCGGCCACTCACGGCAGTCGAGGTCGCCGCGGTCGAGGCCGGCATGGATCGCCACGCCGTCCTCGTGCTGCCCCGGCAGAACCTCACCGACGAGCAGCAGCTCGCCTTCACGCGCAACTTCGGCCCGCTCGAGGAGGGCGCCAACTCGACCGTCCGCGCCGGCGAGCTGCGCCTTGCGCCCGCCTTCGCCGACGTCTCCAATCTCGACAAGGACGGGGCCAAGCTGGCGCGCGACAACAAGCGCCGCATGGCCTCGCTCGGCAACCGGCTCTGGCATTCCGACGCCTCGTTCCGCGCAGTGCCGGCCCGCTACTCCATCCTGAGTGGCCGCATCGTGACGACCGACGCCGGCAACACCGAGTTCGCCGACATGCGCGCGGCCTACGATGCGCTCGATGCCGCGACCAAAACCGAGGTCGAGGAGCTGATCTGCGAGCATTCGCTGATCTATTCGCGCCAGCAGCTTGGCTTCACCGAGTTCCTGCACGACGAGCGCGTCTCGATGAAGCCGGTGCTGCAGCGGCTGGTACGCACGCATCCGGTGACCGGCCGCAAGTCGCTCTACCTCTCGGCCCACATCGGCGCCATCGTCGGCTGGCCCCGGCCCGAAGCGATGGCCTTCGTGCGCGACCTGATGGAACACGCGACCCGGCCGGATTTCGTCTACGTTCACCGCTGGACGAAGCATGACCTGGTGATCTGGGACAATCGCACGACCATGCACCGCGTGCGCCGCTTCGACGATCTAAACATCGTGCGCGACATGCGCCGCACCACGACCCGCAGCGACGGCCCGACGGTGGCCCAGCAGGCGGCGTAAGCACTGGACCGCGGGCCTCCAGGCCCGCTCAGACTCATGAGCGGGCCTGGAGGCCCGCGGTCCAATGACGTGAGCTAACGCCCCGCGAACTCCGCATCCTTCTTCGGAATGAGATCGTAAGGCAGCGCGAAGCCCGGCATTGCCTTCAGACGATCGCGCCAGGCGGCCAGGTTGGGCCGCGTGTCGATCGACAGGCCACCTTCGTGTGCGAACACCATGCGGCCCCAGCAGCCGATGTCGGCGATCGAGCAAGCATCGCCGACCAGCCAGTCGCGGCTTTGCAGCGACCTGTCGGCGACGTCGAGCGCCGCTTCGGCCTGGGGCCGGAAAAAATTCACGATGTCCTGCGACACGTCGGGGCGGAAGCGCGCGAAATGACGAACGCGCGCCACGTTGACGATGGCGTCGTTCTCCCACGAGAGCCATTCGCGCGCCTGCCAGCGGTGCTGCTCGGTCTTGGGCTCGAAATGGCCGGTGGTGCGCGCGAGATAATCGAGCACGACGTTGGACATCACGATTGTGAGGCCGCGGTGGCGCAGCACCGGCACCTGGCCGTAACGGTTGATGGCGAGGTGTGCCGCCTCCTTCTGCACCCCGTTCTTGAGATTGACGGTGCGGAAGGAGAACGGCAGGCCGGCGAGCGCCAGGAAGAGCATTGGCTTGTAGCTCGAGCTCGAGGTGAAACTGCCGTGCAGAACGAGGCGCTCGTCGCTCATGGGGTCTCCTGTGGCGCTGGCCGGGGCCAATTCGTACTCTGTCCCCATCCTCGGAGGAAACAAACATGACGACGCTCAAGCGCCGCAAGGTCGGCAAGACCAAACTCGAAGTCACCGAACTCGGACTCGGCGGGGCGCCGATGGGCGGCTTTCGCGCCACCATCCCCGATACCGAGGCGGTGAAGCTCACCGACGACGGCTACGACGCCGGCATCCGCTTCTTCGACACCTCGCCCTACTACGGCTACGGCCGCAGCGAGCTGCGCATGGGCGCCGCCCTGCGCGAAAAGCCCCGGGACAGCTACGTGCTGTCGACCAAGATCGGCCGGATCATGCATGCGATGAAGCCCGGCGAGAAGCCGCCGAAGGACTTCCGCGACAACGGCCTGCCCGGCTTCGCGCCGGTCTACGACTACACCTACGACGGCGTCATGCGCTCGCTCGAACACTCGCACATGAGGCTCGGCATCGCGAGGATCGACATCGCGCTGATCCACGACGTCGACTTCTGGACCACCAGGGACCGCGCCGTGCTCGAAGAGCGTTTCAAGACGGTGATGGACGGCGGCTATCGTGCGCTCGACGAGCTGCGCAAGGCTGGCATCATCGGGGCCATCGGTGTCGGCATCAACGAGAGCGACACCAGCACGCGCTTCGTCAAGGCGGGCGACTTCGACTGCATGCTGCTCGCGGGGCGCTACACGCTCCTCGAGCAGGGCGCGCTCGAGGAATTCCTGCCGGAGTGCCAGAAGCGCAATGTCTCGGTGATCCTGGGCGGGCCGTACAATTCCGGCATCCTGACCGGCGGCGTAAAACCCGGCGCCACGCACGACTATGTCGCCGCCCCCGCGCACCTGGTCGAGAAGGCGCAGAAGATCGAGGCGGTGTGCACGCGCCACGGCGTGTCGCTCGGCGCCGCCGCGATGCAGTTCCCGCTGTTCCATCCCGCCTTCTGCTCCGTCATTCCGGGCGCGCTCAGCGTCGCGGAGGTGACGCAGAACGTGGCGCATATGAGTGTCAGGATTCCGGTCGAGCTGTGGAGCGAGCTGAAGCGCGAGAAGCTGCTCGACCCCGCGGCGCCAACGCCGAACTAAAATGCATCAGAGTCTTCTGGACCGCGAGCCTCCGGCTCGCTCATGAGCGAGCCGGAGGCTCGCGGTCCGTTTGAGCATGAGGAGAACGTCATGAAGATCGTCGATGCGCAGGTCCATATCTGGTCGCAGACCGTCACGCCGCCCTCCGGCCTGCACCGCAAGGTGGCGAAATTCACGGCCGAGGAGTGCCTGAAGGAGATGGACGAGGCCGGCGTATCCGCCGCGCTGATCCATCCGCCCTATAGCTGGGACCCGACCTCCAACCAGCTCGCGCTCGATGCTGCGAAGAAATATCCCGACCGCTTCGCCGTGATGGGCCAGTTCCCGCTAAAAGATCCCGAGAGCCGCAAGCGTATCGTCGGCTGGCGCAACCAGCCGGGCATGATGGGCCTCCGCTGGGCCCTGCTGCAGCCCGCGGAGCAGAAGTGGCTGGACGACGGATTGCTGGACTGGGTGTGGCCCGCCGCCGAGAAGGAAGGCATTCCGGTCGCGACCATGGGCGGCCTCTTCCTCGACAAGTTCCGCGGCATCGCCGAGAAGCACCCGAACCTGAAACTGATCGTCGACCATTGCGGCCTGAACCGCCACGGCCAGGACGAAGAGGCTTTCATCCATCTCGACAGACTGGTGGCGCTTGGAAAACTGCCCAACGTCGCGGTGAAGGCCACGGGCGCGCCGCACTACTCGACCAAGGGCTATCCCTTCCGCAACATCCAGGACGGGCTGCATCGCATCTTCGACGCCTTCGGGCCCAAGCGCTTCTTCTGGGGCACCGACATCACCCGCATGCGGTGCAGCTATCGCCAGTGCGTCACCTTCTTCACCGAGGAGCTGCCCTGGCTGAAGGGCAGCGACCTCGAGGACGTGATGGGCCGCGGGCTCTGCGACTGGATCGGCTGGAAGCTGAAGTTCGAGTGAATGCCCAGCTTATCTTGATGAATCATGATGTTTCAAGATACAGTAAGCTATCGGGAGTATCCGATATGTCCGCCACCCGAGAGAAGTTCGCGACCCAAGTCAATGCCAAGACGCTGGCAGCGGTTCGGCGCCTCGCAGAAAAAGAGGGCCGGCAGCTCCAGGCCCTGGTCGACGAGGCACTGACGGACCTCGTCGAGAAGCGCCGGCTGGGTCGTCCGCGCGCGCATGTCATGGAAGCCTACCGGCGCAGCCATGCCCGGTATGGCGAACTCTACAAGAAGCTGGCGCAGTGAGGGACTACCTCACTCTCGCCGATGTCCTTGCCATTCATGCCGACCAGATAGACCGATACGGAGGATCGCCCGGCCTGCGCGATGCCGGCCTCCTCGAAGCTGCATTGTTCCGGCCGCAAACGGGGTATTACGCCGACGCGATCGAGGAAGCGGCAGCCCTCTGGGAAAGTCTTTCCCAGAGTCACCCCTTCATCGACGGCAACAAGCGCAGCGCATTTGCGGCGGCTTTCACTTTCCTCGCCATCGACGCTGTCGAACTGAAGGCGTTGGCCGACGAGACTTACGGTTTCATCTCGAACCTTCACGAGGCGGGAGCCTTTCGTTTCGACGCACTCGTAAAATGGCTTCGAGACAAAACCTAGGTACTACTTCTTCAGCGGCAGGATCTGGCCACGGATTTCGCCGTCGGGGAATTTTTCCGTCATGACATTCACGTACCAGCGGCCGGCGAGGACCTCGCTGGCTTGTTGCTCGGTGAGAGTGACGCCGTTGTCGATCGTCGACCGGTCGGCGTAGAACGGCACGTTGATGGGCGCCACCTGCTGGGCGTTCTCGCCCGGCGCCGCCGGACCGTGCAGGTAAGCCATGGTCACCGGCCCGCTCAGCCCCACCAGGTTCAGCCGGTACTCCAGCACCTTGGTCGAGGGCCGATAGACTGCCGCGAAATATCCGGTGCCCCTGGTGTCCGTCGGCGGCACTTCGCCGGCGCCGTTCAGGGCCGCGCGTAAGTCGGTTTTGGGCAGCCTGGGTTCGCCCGGATAGAACGAGCAGCCGGCGGCGGCGAACAGGACGACGAGAAGCAGGGCGCGGCGAAGCATCTTCCTCAGTCTACGTTGCGACCGCACCGATCGTCCCCTTCGACCGCAGGGCAATCGCATATGATTTTGTCCCCGTCGTCCTGAGCGGAGCCGGCCGAAGGGCGGCGCAGTCGAAGGACCTCTTTTCCGCAGTCCATCGAACGGAAAAGAGGTCCTTCGACTACGCTTCGCTCCGCTCAGGACGACGGGAGTGGCCATATGCGATAGCCCTACCTTCGACCGGAGGGGACGAGGCCGGGCCTTTTCGCGGAACGATGCGAAGGGGCTGGCCCGGCGGCCGGAGCGGGAGGATGATTTCGGCCGGGAGGGCCACGCCCATGAAATACGATGTCATCTCCGCCGACGGGCACATCGACCTGATCTGGTTGCCGACCGACCTGTTCACGAAGAACGCGTCGAGCCAGATGAAGGAGCGCATGCCCTACGTGGTCGAGGGACCGAAGGGACCGGAATGGACCAGCCGCAACGGCGCCAAGTTCGGCCTGGTGAACGGCATGGGCTCGGCCGGCCGCGAATATGTGGCGGGCATCATCCACCGCTCCGACCGCATGGCCTCGACCGGCCTCTACGACGACGGCAAGAAGGGCATCCGCCGTCTCACCGAAGTCGACCTGCGTCTAAAAGACCAGGACCGCGACGGCGTGCAGGCCGAGGTGCTGTACGGCGTGCTGGGCTCGAGCGGCCGGCTGAACGATCCCGAGGCCGCGCTGGAAATGCTGCGCATCTACAACGACTGGCTCCATGATTTCTGCAGGCGCGCGCCCGACCGGCTGGTCGGCCTCGCCAACCTCCCGAACTACAACATGGAGGAGTCGGTTGCCGAGGCGATGCGCTGCGCGAGGCGCGGCGTGCGAGGCCTCGACATCGCCAACCGCCCCGACATGACGCCGCTCTGGGACGAGCATTGGGAGCCGCTCTGGAAGTTCGGCCACGAAACCGGCATTCCGCTGCACTTCCACACGATCGGCGGCCGCTCGCCCGACGTCGCCAAGTTCCCGGCGCACGTGCAGCGCCGCATCTTCGCCGTGCACATCACCGGCTTCCAGATGCACATGAGCACCATGCTGATGGGGCTGATCTTCTCGGGCGCCCCGGAGCGCTATCCGAACCTGAAGATCGTGATCGGCGAGGCCGGTCTCGGCTGGATTCCCTACGTGCTGCAGCACATGGATCTCGAGTGGGAGGACCAGTTCAAGGACCTCGACCTCAAGATGAAGCCCAGCGAGTACTGGCATCGACAGTTCTACGCCACCTACCAGACCGACCCGGTGGGCATCGAACTGCTAAAGCACCTGGGCGAGGACAATGTCATGTGGGGGTCTGACTTCCCGCATCCCGACGGCATCTGGCCGGACAGCCAGCAGTTCCTGACCGAGGAGCTGACCGGTGTCCCCGCAGACGTGCGCCGCAAGATCGTCTGCGACAACGCGATGAAGCTCTATCGACTGAACGCGTGAGCAAAACCCAAGAGGGCGGCACCGCACGCACCGCCCTGCTGACGACGCTGGCGATGCTGGCCTTCGCCGGCAATTCGCTGTTTTGCCGCCTCGCGCTCCGCGACACCGAGATCGATGCCGCGAGCTTCACCGCGATCCGGCTCGCCTCCGGCGCACTGGTCCTGGCGGCGCTGCTCATGCTGCGTGGCAAGCGCCCCACGGCGGGCGGAAGCTGGTCGATGGCGGCCATGCTGTTTGCCTATGCCGTGTGCTTCTCCTTCGCCTACCGCGATCTCACCGCGGCGACCGGCGCGCTGCTGCTGTTCGGCGCCGTCCAGTTCACCATGACGGGCTACGGCCTGTGGACCGGGGAACGAATCCGCGGCCTCAAGCTGGTCGGCCTGCTGGTGGCGCTGGCCGGCCTCGTCTGGCTCCTGCTGCCCGGCCTTGCGGCGCCGCCGCCGTTCGCGGCGGGACTGATGATGGTCGCAGGCGCGGCCTGGGGCGTCTATTCGCTTCTCGGCAAGGGCGCCGGCGATCCGACGGCGGCCACGGGCGGCAACTTCCTGCGCTCCCTGCCCTTTGCCGCCGCCCTTGCCCTGACCGCCGGCACGACCACCGCCACTGTCGACCATACCGGGGCGCTCTATGCCGTGCTTTCAGGCGCCGTGACGTCGGGCCTGGGCTATGTCCTCTGGTATGCCGCGCTGCCGATGCTGAGGGCCACGTCGGCCGCCACGGTGCAACTTTCGGTGCCGGCCATTGCGGCCCTGGGTGGGGCAGTGCTACTCGCCGAGCCGGTCACGGTGCGCCTGCTGGTGGCGTCGGTGGCGGTGCTGGGCGGCATCGCGCTCACGATCTATCGGAAGAATTGAAAGAAGGCTCCATGTTCCAGATCTCCGAGCGTCTCAAGAACGTAAAAGTGTCGGCGTCGGCCGCCATGACCCGCAAGGTGCGCGAGTTGCGCGCCGAGGGCGTGAAGATCGTGGGCCTGTCGTCGGGCGAGCCCGACTTCCCGACGCCGCTGCACGCCATCGAGGCGGCGCACAAGGCGGCGCTGGCCGGCGACACCAAGTATCCGCCGCAGGACGGCGTGAAGCCGCTGAAGGAGGCGATCCGCGCCAAGTTCAAGCGCGACAACAGCCTCGACTACGCGCTGGACGAGATCATGGTCTCCAACGGCAGCAAGCAGATCATGTACGACGCGCTGATGGCGAGCGTGAATCCGGGCGACGAGGTGATCATCCCGGCACCGGGCTGGATCTCCTACGCCGACCAGACGACGGTGGCCGGCGCCACGCCGGTGCCGGTGTCGTGCCCCGAGAACAACCAGTTCAAGCTACGGGCCGCCGACCTCGAGGCCGCGATCACGCCGCGAACCAAGTGGATGGTGCTGAACTTCCCCAACAACCCGACCGGCGCGGTGTGCTCGCGCGCCGAGATGCGCGAGATTGCCGACGTGCTGCTCGCCCATCCGCACGTGCTGATCATGGCCGACGACGTCTACGAACACCTGATCTACGACGACTTCGGCTTCTGCACCATCGCCGAGGTCGAGCCGAAGCTGAAGGAGCGCACGCTGACGGTGAACGGCGCGTCGAAGGCCTATGCCATGACCGGCTGGCGCGTGGGCTTCGCCGGCGGGCCGAAACCGCTGATCGCCGCCATGACCAACATGCAGGGCCAGATCGGCTCGGGCATCTCGACCATCAGCCAGGCCGCGGCCACGGCGGCGCTGAACGGACCGCAGGAGCTGCTGAAGGAGCGCGCAGCCGACTACCAGAAGCGGCGCGACGAGGTCGTGGCAATGCTGCGCGCGGCGCCGGGGGTCACCTGCCACAAGCCCGAAGGCGCGTTCTACGTGTTTCCCAACATCGCGGGCTGCATCGGCAAGACCAGCAAGGGCGGCCGCAAGATCGACACCGACACCGCCTTCGTGACGGCGCTGCTCGAAGAGAAGCATGTCGCCACGGTGCAAGGCGCGGCCTACGGCATGAGCCCCTATTTCCGCATCTCCTACGCCACCGACGTGGCCAGCCTCCGCGAAGGCTGCGGTCGCATCCAGGAATTCTGCCACGAGCTGCGCTGAGCCGTGCTCTACATCCTCGACAGCGGGGCGATCGTCCAGCGGCCCGAGATCCTGGCCCGTGCCGCCGCGGGCGACCTGCTGATCCCCGGGGCCGTTGCCCGCGACATCCGCGGCCGCGAGAAGCGCGGGCTGCGCGGCGATCTCGGAGGGCTTCTCGACCGGGCGATCGACGCCGGCGCCGTCGTCGCGCCGGCCGCCGATGGCGGCATCGCCGAACTCGCCGTCGACCTGGTTGCGGAGAATGGCGCCGAGAACGTCCGCGTCGTGACGACCGATCGCCGCCTCGCCCGGCTCCTGGCAGCGAAGGGCGTGACGCCGATCGGCGGAAACGACCTCCTGGCAGCGCAGGCAACGGCGCCTGCCGATGCCGGCATCGCGCAAGCCGCCCGGCGCATCGTGACGGTGCAGCACCGCAATCTGGTGTCCGGCGTCGCCATCGCCCTCGCTGGAACGGGTATTGCGATCGCCATCGTGCGCAATCACCAGCTCATCTTCCACACGGCGCCCGACTGGATCGTGCCCATCGCGCTGTTGCTGGCGGGGCTCCTCTTCTTCTGGTGGCGCGAGCGCGACCGGCTTTCCTACGGGCTGTTCGAGGTCATGGTCGGCCTGCTCATCTCCTCGCAGTCCATCGTCACGCTGCCTGCGCCCTACGAACTGTCGACAGCCAAGTCGATCCAGCTGGTGGGCGGGCTCTATGTCATGGTGCGCGGGCTCGACAACGTCGATCGCAGCATCGAGGACACGCGTCTCGGCGGCTGGTGGAAACGACTGTTTCGCCGACGATGATTAAGAAACGGCCGGCAGACCAGCCTAGACTTCTTTTATCCGTTTGAGCTGCGCCGGGATGCCGAGCTTGCGCGAGCACAGCGGCCAGTGCCACGGCTCCTGCAGGTCGTAGATCATGTACCAGGTGAGGCTGGCGGCCTTCTCGTAGTCCTGCGTGTATTCGGCGGCTTCCTTCATCGTGAGCACCGTGCCGTCGCGCATGCGCGTGTAGGTGACGAAGGTGCGCAAGGTGAACTGAAAGCGTCCGTGGTAGGCGCCGCGGCTGCCGTAGATCGGCCGCGCCGATGGCCCCCAGCTGCCGCTCTCGCAGGTCGCGAGCTGCTGCAGGAGTTGCTCCTTGCGATCGGCCAACTCCTGCTCGCGCGGCGTGAGGCCGGGCGCGACGGCGGCGACTTCCGGCGGCTTGGTGCCGGCGCAGCCGGCGACAGCCAGCGAAGCGGCGACGAGAAAAGGGAGAGTGGCGGCGCGAAGGGCGATCACAACCAACCATTGTTCCCATGAAATCACTGGCGCGGCAAACCTCCTCGACGCAAGCTCAATGACACACAAGGTGCAGTATGAAACGCCGCGAAACGGGCCAAGGAGTGTAGCGTGAGCGACGATGCCAGCGCCGACGAGATCCGCGCCCTTCTGAAACTCGAACCCAACCAGACCTGCGGCTTCGTGCGCGTGACCTATGTCAGCGAGCAGAAGATCGGGATCGAGCGGCCGGTCGGCTCGGCGCTCTACTTCATGGTGACACGAGATGCACCGGTGCGGCTGCATCGAATCCGCAACGACCAACTCTATCACTATTATCGCGGCGATCCGCTCGAATTGCTGCTGCTGAAGACCGACGGCACAAGCGAGAAGGTGGTGATCGGTCCCGATCTCGCCGCCGGCCAGCACGTGCAGTTCTTCATCCCCGGCAACACTTTCCATACCGCGCGCGTGATCGGACGGCGTCGATGGTTTTTGGGCGGCAGCACGGAATGGCCCGGTGTTATCCCCGCCGACGTGGAACTGGGCGATGCCGAGGTGCTGGCGAAGACGTATCCGGCGGTGGCAGCCGAGATCCGCAGCTTTCCGCAACCTGCCACTTGAGCCAGCAAAATGCATGCAATCATGAATTTGACAATTCAGCAGGTTTTGGCGTAGTAATTTGATACGCTGACGGTAATTTGTCGGCACTCCAAAGCCCGCCCGGCCCATGCCGCGCGGGCTTTTTCTGTTCCAGTTCACTGCCAATCCAAGCCGCCCTCCCGGGCGGCTTTTTCATTTTCGGAGACAAGCATGTGCCAAATGCGCAGCCCTGTGCCGCCGGCGTCGTCTGGCGAGCCCACGCCGCCACCGTTCAACGCCGCCCTCGCGCTTTACCCGACCTTGAACAGCGACAACCAGCAGACGTCGCCTTCGCAATCCGATCCGAACCTTCATCTCGCGGGCCTTCTTGTGCCCGGCGCGGCCGAAGCGTTCGGAAAGGCCTGGAACTCCAAGGTGCCGAAAGAGTTCATGGCGCCTGAACTGCCGCCAATCCTTCCCCTGCCCGGGCCAAGATTTGCGCCGACCTTCCCGCGACCCATCGAGCCGGCGCCGGCTCTGCCCGCATCCATCGGGCCGCTTTTCAAGCCAGTCCGTCCGGATACCGATCAAACCAGCCCACCACCATTTCCTGCACCGTCGCCAGCGGGCCCGACGCTTTCGCCACCCTCCAAACCGCCCACGACACCCGAGCCAGAACAAATCCTTCCCGACGGCCTCGCGAAACCCGGTGGCCAGATCATCGGCGGCGGCTTTTCGATCCCGAAGGATTCGCACGCGCCGCTACCTGGCTTCCCAATCCCGGCCAAGGACGATCCGCTCAAAACCTTCGTCTTGGAAATGCAGATTGCTGAGGGGCGTCTGCGGCCTGATGGCAGGCGTCAACTTATTTCCAAGGACTTCGAAGACCTTAAGAAGGAGGATCCAAATTTCGGTCTGGCTGATGAAATCTATCAGAAGGCCGGCCGCATGGTGACGCAGACAGGCGGCAAACTACTAGGGATCGAGTGGCATCGCCTCGCTAAGGACGTTCTGAAGGGCTACGGCGAGAAAGCGAATGGCGTTCGCGCAGAAATCAGCTTCGCGGACGGCGAAGAGACAAAGTATGGCGTCAAGGACACCGCACGCGTCGATCTGGTGTGGACACGCGAAGACGGCACCATCGTGATCGTCGATCTCAAGACTGGCGGCGCCACACTTAGTGCTGCTCAAATCGAGAAAATCGTCAAAAATGTTGGTGGAAAGCCAGACGCGAAAGTGCTCGTGTATCAATACAAGCCATGACCACGGTAACGGACATCGAACGGATTACGCGGGTTGCGCTCCAGCGCAACCCGCACTGGATCCTGCGCAAGCAATGGCTCATCGTCCCGCCGGTCAATCACTATATCTGTGGCTTCTTTTTCGACCGGACGAGGACCGCACACTATTTCCGTCCCAGCCATAGAGTTGCGCCACTGTACGAAGCGGAATTCAACTGGGGCTATGGTGCCCAATTCGAAACGTCCCTTGGCAGTGAGACTTGGGACATGCGCGACGGAGACATCGCCGAAGAGGTCGCGCTTCGATGCGAACAGGAGGGCGCCCGCTTCAGTTGCGCACGATCGCCACAATCTTTTCTGCACTATGCGGCGGATTTTACGGACACCGAGCGGAATTCATCATTGATTTTGACCCATGCTCTGGCGGGAAACCCGCTATTGGCAAAGAAGATCCTGCTCGAGGAACTATTCCGGCTGGAACTCGAACATTGGTACAGGTCGCAAACTTGGTCACATTTCAAGCCTGATCTCCCCCGCGTGAAATGGAGGCGGCGTTTGCGACGTTTGCTGTCCATTCTCAACGACGGACCGGCGCGGGTGGAAGCTCTTGCGCGCACGTTGGAACGCGTCAACCTACACAAACTCGATCTGGAAAAGCACTGGACATCGCCATGGCCGAAACGGAGGCGGTAAGTTCTCATGATGTCGAGCAGATCATGCGCATTGTGCTCAAACGCAACCCGCATTGGTTTGTTCATCGCGGCTTCGTGATCATACCGCCGGTCGACCATTTCGCGCGGGGCTTTCGTCTAGACCGCTTCATCTCCAGCGGCACCGTCACCATAAATTCATGGGTCAAAGCTCTCTACGAGGACGGCGGCAGCGGCGTCACCGACATACATGGTGGTGAACAGCTAAAGGGCTTGGGTTCGGCGAGAGACGCGAAACGCATCTCGGTTTGGGCTGAGGAAGAGTTCCCCCGCTTTGGCTGGGTCTGCACTCCTCGCACGTATCTCAAATACATTGGGAAAATGACCGGTGGCGGGAGCGTTCACTACAAGAGCCGCCTTCCGACTTTCTCATACGCCATGGTAGGCGAACTCAGCCGCGCGCGACTGCTGGCCGCAAGGTCCTGGCAAGAGGGCGAGCTCGATCGCACCTTCCATGCCGAGTTGCGCGAGGAAGCCGCGGCCGAAGGGGAAACTTGGGCCTTCAACAGCCACTACTCGATAGCCTGGGTAAGACGGATGCGACGCGTGCTCCATGTTCTACGGGGCGGGCAAGAGCACGCCGACGCCATGCTTCGAACATTCGAGTGCATCAATGTAAGGCAGCTCGGCTTGGAGGCGCATTGGACATCGCCCTGGCCGGAGCGGAGATGGCGAAGGGGTACTTAGCCGACCTGACGTGCCTGCCCGGCCCAGTACTTGGCCCGCAACACTCTCTTATCGACCTTGCCGACGGCGGTGAGCGGCAGGCTGTCGACGATCTCGATCTGCTTGGGCGCATGCGGGGAGCCCTTGCGGTCCTTCACGAGTTGCATCAGCGCCTCGGGCGAGGGCGTGCAGCCGGCCCTGGCGACGATCAGGGCGGCGACGGCCTCGCCCCATTTCTCGTGCGGCACGCCGAACACGGCGGCCATGGCGACATCGGGATGCGAGGACAGGACATCCTCCACTTCGCGTGGAAAGATGGTGAAGCCGCCGCTCACGATCATGTCCTTCTTGCGATCGACGATATAGAGGTAGCCGCGCTCGTCGGCGCGGGCGATGTCGCCGGTGTGCAGCCAGCCGCCCTTGAAGGTCTCGGCGGTCTGCTCCGGTCGCTTCCAGTACTGTTCCATCGCGTGCGGCGCCCGCACGCAGATCTCGCCCGCCTCGCCCGGTTCGACCTCGTTGTTGTCCTCGTCGCGGAGCGTCACGCTGCAGGACGCGATCGGGAAGCCGCAGGAGGCAAACAGCTCGGGCCGCTTTGCATCATGGTCGGCCTTCCGGAGCACGCTCACCGGATAGCACTCGGTCTGGCCATAGAGCTGGCTGAACACCGGACCGATGCGCTCCAGCCCCTCGACCAGCCTAGTCGGCGACATCGGCGAGGCGCCGTAGAGGATCAACTCCAGCGAGGAGAGATCGGTCTTGTCGAGCCTGGGATGATCGAGCAGCACGTAGACCATCGTGGGCACGAGCAGGGTGAAGTTGATCTTCTCGCGCTCCAGCGTGTCCAGAAGCCGCTCGGGATCGAAGCCCTTCATGAGATGAACCGTGCCGCCCTTCAGCAGCGCCGGCACGACCTTGGTGCCCGCCACATGGGTGATGGGCGCGGCGGCGAGGTAGCGCGGCGTCTCGGGAAATTCGAAGTCGGCAGCAATCGCGGTCGTCATGGCGGCCGTCGAACGGTGGCGGCGGATCGCGCCCTTCGACTTGCCCGTGGTGCCGCCGGTGTAGTTGATGACGGAATAATCGTCCGGCGTCGCGAGATTGACCGCGCTTGCCTCGCCGATCCGTTCGGCCGCAGCCACCAGATCGCGGCCAAAATCCGCCCTGCCCATGGTCAGCACGACTTTCAGCCGATCGGCAGCTTTCGCAGCGATTTCACCGCCGCGCTGGGCGTGTGTCCGGGCATCGACGATCAGCGCGCTCACCTCGGCGTCCTCGATGACGTCGAGATGATCGCCGAAAGCACCCAGCGGATGCAGCCAGGTCGTAACCAGGCCCAGCCCGCTCGCCGCAACGCCCGCACACCAGGTCTCGGCATTATTGGCACTCAGGAACGCCACCGTCTGGCCCTTCTTCAAGCCTGAAGCCGCCATCGCCGCCTGCAGGCGGCCGATCAGCGCCAGCGCGCCGAGGTAGGTGAGGCTGCCGCCATCCCACACGAAGGCCCGGCGCTCGGGAAAGCGCGCCAGGGCACGCAGGATCATGTCCGTGCCGGTCGGAGCCTGGGTGATGGCGTCATGCATCGGATCAACCTTTCGCCGGATGAACCTTCGTCCAGTGCCGCGCGATCTGCTCGCGCGTGGCCACCCAGACCTTGGGTTTGGACGCGACATAGTCGAGGAAGCGGGCCAGCGTGGCGGCGCGGCTGGGGCGGCCGGCGAGCCGGCAGTGCAGCCCGATCGACATCATCTTCGGCGCGCGCGAGCCCTCGGCGTAGAGCACGTCGAAACTGTCCTTCATTGCCTGCAGCCAGCCGTCGCCCGCGGTGTGGCCCGGCGCCACGGCGAACTTCATGTCGTTCACTTCCAGCGTGTAGGGAATGATCAGGTGCGGCGTGCGGCCGACCTTCACCCAATACGGCAGGTCGTCGCTGTAGGAATCGCTCGAATAGAGAAAGCCGCCGTGCTTGATGACGGCTTCCAGCGTGTGCATGCCGAAGCGGCCGGTGTACCAGCCGACCGGCGGCTTGCCGGCGGTGTCCTTGATGGCCTTCACCGCCTGCTTCATGTGGTCGAGCTCCTGCTCGAGCGTGAAATCCTTGTAGTTGATCCAGCGCCAGCCGTGGCTCGCCACCTCGTGGCCATCGCCTGCCATCGCCTTGCCGGCGGCGGGATTGAGTTCCAGCGCCTTGCCGACCGCCCACGAGGTGAAGCGCATCTCGCGCTCCTTGAAGAGGCGCAGGATGCGCCAGAAACCGGCGCGGCTGCCGTACTCGTACATCGACTCGATCGAGAGATCGCGCCCTCCCTGGACCGGGATGCCGCCCGGCGTCTCCGACAGGAATGTCTCCGAGGCCGCATCGCCGTTCAGGATGGTGTTCTCGCCACCCTCCTCGTAGTTCAGCACGAAGCTGACCGCGATCCGTGCCTCCCCGGGCCATTGCGGGTCGGGCGTGTCGGGGCCGTAGCCGATCAGGTTGCGGTCGAGATGATTGTGCATGGCGCGCGGTCTCCGGAACGCAGGTGATTGAAGAGCAACTATGCGGCGGCTATAGCTCCCGCGACAAGCTTCGAGGAGAGATCATGGCGGAAGGCAACGTCGCCGGGGCGGTGCGCGAGGATCGTTTGTGGCAGCGGCACGCCGACATGGCGAAGCTGGGCCGCACGCCGAAAGGTGGCGTCAACCGCCAGGCACTGTCGGCCGAGGACGCCGCGGCACGAAACCTGCTTGGCGCCTGGGCCAAGGCGCGCGGCTTCACCACCTTCACCGATGCCATCGGCAATCTTTTCGTCCGCCGCGAGGGCACAGACACGACAGCGCGGCCGGTGCTGAGCGGCTCGCACATGGACAGCCAGCCGACCGGCGGACGGTTCGACGGCATGTACGGCGTACTGGCGGCCTTCGAGGCGCTCGAGGCGCTGGAGGATGCCGGCGTGAAAACCCGGCGGCCGGTCATGGCGGTGGCCTGGACCAACGAGGAAGGCTCGCGCTTCCAGCCCGGCGCCATGGGCTCGGCGGTGTTCGCGGGCCAGTACGAGCTCGAGAGCATGCTCCAGGTGAAGGACTGGAAAGGCGTCGTGCTGAAGGACGCGCTGGCCGAGACCCTGAAGGCCGCGCCCGCGCCTCAGCGCGACGGTCCGCCCGGCTTCCCGTTGGATTTCTATGTCGAGGCCCATATCGAACAGGGGCCGCGGTTGGAGAACGAGAAGAAAACGATCGGTGTCGTCACCGCCATCCAGGGCAGCCGCCGCTACATCGTCGAGACGGTGGGCGAGGAAGCGCATGCCGGCACGACGCCGCGCGCTGCCCGCAAGGACGCCTTCAGGGCCGCGCTCCGCGTCGCCCAGGCGATGTACGAAGCCACAGACGACAAGGACGACACGCTGCGCTTCACCGTCGGCCGCGTCGACGTTTCGCCCGGCTCGCCCAACACAGTGCCTGGCAAGGCGGTCTTTACCATCGACATGCGCCACCCGTCCGACGCCGTGCTGGAAGCGCATGAGAAGAAGCTGAAGGAAGTCGTGGCGACGAAGGCCGCGCCGTGCTCGGGCACGATCGAGCGCGTGACGGCGGTGGCGCCGACCAACTTCGATCCCATGGTGATCGACTTGGTACGCGCCAAGACCAACGCGCTGAAACTTTCCAACATGGACATGCCGTCCGGCGCCGGCCACGACGCCATGCACATCGCCCACCTCTGCCCCGCCGGCATGATCTTCGTGCCCTGCGAGCGTGGCATCAGCCACAACGAGATCGAGAATGCCACGCCCCAGGACCTCGCCGCCGGCGCACGTGTGTTGGCCGAGGTAATGGCGGAGTTGGCCAATCGTTAACCTTTGTCCGCACCCGCACGTTGTCATCCCGAGCGAAGCGAGGGGATCTTTCCCGTGGCTTCAAAGGTCCCTCGGCCTGCGGCCTCGGGATGACACCAATTCTCGAAGGACCATCTTTCGTCATGTCCAAAAAACTCTCTGCCGAACTCGTCGCGATCCTCACTGATCTGATCGCGCTCCCGAGCCCCTACCCGCCCGGCACCAGTGTCGAAATCTGCGCCTATGCCGCCAAGCGCCTGAAGAAGGTGGGCTACAAGGTCGAGACCGCGACCAAGACCAAGGGGGTCGACAATGTCGTGGCGCGGATGAAGGGCAAGGCGAAGGGCCCCGTCATCGCCTTCAACGCCCATGTCGATACGGTGGGTGTGGGCGAGCGCGCCAACTGGAAGAGCGATCCGTTCAAGGCTCTGGTCAAGGGCGGGCTCGTCCACGGGCTGGGCGCCGGCAACTGCAAGGGCAGCATGGCCGTCCAGATCTGGCTCGCGGAGGAGATCGCACGCCGCGGCGGCCCGGCCAAGGGCGAGCTGATCTTCACCTTCGTGGCGGATGAAGAGAATCTCGGGCCCGACGGCATGGAGTTCCTGCGCAAGACCGGCAAGGTGCGGCCCGATGCGCTGATCCTGGGGGCGCAGACCGAGAACAATCTGATCGTCGCCGAGCGCGGCGTGATGTGGGCCCGCCTCACCACCAAGGGCCGCGCGGCGCACGCCGGCAATCCGGCCGCCGGCGACAATGCCATCCTGCGCATGATGCGGCTGGTGGGAGCACTCAACTCCTACTACGACAAGGCTCTGGCGCGGCGCGTGTCGGGCGCGATGAAGTCGACCGTGAACATCGGCATGTTCCATGGCGGCCACAACACCAACGTCGTGCCCTCGGCCTGCACCGTCGAGATCGACCGCCGCCTGCTGCCGAACGAAAAGGTGAAAGATGCCTTCAAGGAGCTGAAGAGCGTGATCGACGGCGTGCGCGAGCCCAAGGGCACGTATGCCGTGGAATTCCTGACCGGCACCAACGGCTTCTTCGCGCCGGAGAACGGCGCGGCGGTTGGTGCCTTCGAGGCGGCGGTCAAGGCAAAGACGGGTCGCAAGGTGAAGTTCCTCAACGCCACCGGTGTGAGCGATGGCCGCTACTACGCCGACGACGGCATCGAGATCATCAACTTCGGTCCCGGCTCCGGCGCCCAGGGCCACGCCGCCAACGAGAGCGTGCCGATTGCCTCGATGGTGGAGTCGGCGGAAATCCAGATGGACGTGGTGAAGCAGCTGCTGGGGTGATGGACCGCGGGCCTCCGGGCCCGCATCATAGCTGGGAGCGCGCCACTCCAGTGGCGCTTATTCTTGCTCTTCAGGATATCTACTTGCTGATATCCAGGTACTTTTTGAACTTCTCTTTGGCTGGCTCAAATTGAGCGGTTGACCATCGGAGTTCTTTGTATTTTTCTTCAACCAACTTCTTGTGGTCATAACCTGCTGGCTGCTCCTGCGTATAGTCTCGGTACTCAGTATTGCATCTCCAGAGGTTGAGACCCCGCGTATAGATTTCATCGATATACGTCACTATCTCAGGCCCAAAGAGAAAATCGGCCTCAGAAACCGATGTTCGAAATTTCAGAAGATCATCCGTGCCGGCACCTCCGTCGCGCATGGTGATGCTGAGAGTTTTCCTTACTTCTTCATAGATTCGCAGACGTCGATCATAGCGATCCAACACAAGTTTCATTCTGTTGGTCTGCCATTGTTGATATGCAACGTACGCCGCAACGATCGCAATAAGCGGCGTTAGTAGGGCGCTTGACAGCCTTACGATCTGATCCACATCCATGAATTCATGAGTGCCACTGGAGTGGCGCGCTCCCAGCTATGAAGCGGGCCTGGAGGCCCGCGGTCCGGATGATCAAGCCGTTTTCTGCGCCTTCAGCCCGAGCTTGTTGATGGTCTGCTCGCGCATCACGAACTTCTGGATCTTGCCGGTGATGGTCATCGGGAATTCGGGCACGAACTCGATGTAGCGCGGGATCTTGTAATGGGCGATCTGGCCCTTGCAGAACTCGCGGATCTCCTCGGCCGTCGCCTCCTGACCGTTGTGCAGCTTGATCCAGGCGCAGATCTCCTCGCCGTACTTCGGGTCCGGCACGCCGATCACCTGCACGTCCTGGATCTTCGGGTGCCGATACAGGAACTCCTCGATCTCGCGCGGATAGACGTTCTCGCCGCCGCGGATCACCATGTCCTTCAGCCGGCCCACGATGTTGACGTAGCCCTCGCCGTCCATGGTCGCGAGGTCGCCGGTGCGCATCCAGCCCGCCTCGTCGATCGCCTCGGCGGTCTTCTCGGTGTCGTTCCAGTAGCCCTTCATCACCGAGTAGCCGCGGGTGCAGAACTCGCCGGTCTCGCCGCGCGGCACCGCCTTGCCCTCGGGATCGACGATCTTGATTTCAATGTGCGGCAGCACCTGGCCCACGGTGGAGACGCGCTTCTCCAGGGGATCGTCGGTGGCGCACTGCGTCGAGACCGGCGAGGTCTCGGTCATGCCGTAGGCGATGGTGACCTGGTGCATGTGCATGTGACTCTGCACCTTCTTCATCACCTCGATCGGGCAGGGCGAGCCCGCCATGATGCCGGTGCGCAGGCTCTTGAGGTCGAACTTCGCGAACTCGGGATGATCGAACTGGGCGATGAACATGGTCGGCACGCCGAACAGCGCCGTGCAGCGCTCCTCGGCGACGGCCTGCAGGGTCGCCAGCGGATCGAACGCCTCGGCGGGATAGACCATGGTGGCGCCATGGGTCAGGCAACCCAGGTTGCCCATCACCATGCCGAAGCAATGGTAGAGCGGCACCGGAATGCAGAGCCGGTCCTCGGGCGTGAGCTTCAGCCCGAGGCCGACGAAATAGCCGTTGTTCAGGATGTTGTGGTGGCTGAGCGTGGCGCCCTTGGGATGGCCCGTCGTGCCCGAGGTGAACTGGATGTTGATGGCATCGTCGAACTGCAGCTTGGGGCCGAGGTCGGCCAGCTTCGCCTTCTCCGCATTTCCGCCCGCCGCGGCGACGTCGTCGAAATTGAGCATGCCGGGAGTCTTCTCGCGGCCGAGCCGGATGATGTGCTTGAGAAGTGGCAGCTTTTTCGCCTTCACGAGATCCTCGACGATCTCGAGATAGTTGGAAGTCTTCAACGCCGGTGCCAGGATCAGCGCCTTGCACTCGACCTTGTTCATCGCGTAGTCGAGTTCGGCCCGCCGATAGGCCGGGTTGACGTTGACCAGGACGAGGCCGGCCTTCGCCGTGGCGAACTGGGCCAAGGTCCATTCCGAAGTATTCGGCGACCAGATGCCGACGCGGTCGCCGCGCTCCAGGCCCAGCGCCATCAGGCCGGCGGCAAGGTCGTCGACCCGCCGGGCCAATTCGCCCCAGCTCCAGCGCACGTTCTGATGGCGGACCACCAGTGCTTCGCGGTCGCGGAAGGTGTCGACCTGACGATCGAAGAAGGCGCCGATGGTCTCGCCGATCAGCTTCCGGTCGGAGACGCCGTGGTCATAAGAGATTCGAGGGGCGGCCTGAGCATTGGTCATGAAGCCGAGCTTAGCGTCCTGTGGCAGATTTGAAATCATGAAACTCCAGTTCACCACCGTCGATGTCTTCACCGACCGCCAGTTCGGCGGCAATCCGCTGGCCGTCGTGACCAATGCCATCTCCGGTTCGATGAGGGGGCTTTCGACCGAGCGCATGCAGGCCATCGCCGCCGAGTTCAACCTGGCCGAAACGACGTTCGTGCTGCCGCCCAAGGACCCCGCTCACACCGCCGAGGTCCGCATCTTCACCCCCAAGGCCGAGATGCCCTTCGCCGGCCACCCCAATGTCGGCACTGCCTTCGTGCTGGCGCGCGCCGGCGAGAGCTACGGCCGGAAGATTTCCGGGGACCGGATGGTGTTCGAGGAGAAGGCGGGCCTCGTGAACATGGACCTGACCCGCGAAGGCGGGATCGTCGTGGCGACACGGCTCGCAGCACCCGTGCCGCTCAGCCTCGGCGAGGAGATCGCGCCGGAGATCGTGGCCGCCGCCTGCTCGCTGCAGCCCGGCGACATCAAGCTCGATGCCCATCGCCCCCGGGGTGGCCTCGTGTGGCGCCGCGCTGCTGTTCGTCGAACTCGCGTCGCGCGCCGTGCTGAAATCCGCCGCACCCCGCGCCGACGTCTTCGCGCGCGAATTCCCGCGCGAGCGCATCGTCGGCATCCATCTCTACGTGCAGGCCAAAGAGGGCGACATCGACATCCAGAGCCGGATGTTCGCGCCGGAGCACGGCATTCCCGAAGATCCCGCGACGGGCGGCGCCAACGTGGCGCTGATCGGCCTGCTGGCGCATTTGCGGCCCGAGCCCGATCTCATGCTCGAAAAAACCATCGGCCAGGGCTTCGACATGGGGCGTCCGAGCATCCTGCAGGCCGCGTCCGAGAAGAAATCCGGTAAGGTCGTCGCCACCTATATCGGCGGACGCTGCATGCCGATGATGAGCGGGATCATCGATCTCGACTGACGCCGAGCGGCAACGCCGTGCCCTGCTTGACCGGGCGCAGCGCGAACGAGCTTCGAATCTGGGCGATGCCGGGAATTTTTGTGAAGTCCATGACGAAGCGTTCGTAGGCTTCGAGATCGGGCACGACAATGCGCAGCAGGTAGTCGCTGTCGCCCGTCATCAGATAGCACTCCATTACTTCGGGCCGCTCGGCCGCGGCACGCTCGAAATCCTTCAGCGCCTTCTCGACTTGGGTGGAGAGCGACACGCTCATGAAGACATTGACCGATAGGCCAACGGACTTGGCGTCGAGTTGCGCGGCATAACCTTTTATGACACCCGCCTCCTCCAGCGCTTTCACCCTCCGCCAGCACGGCGAGGAGGAGAGGCCGACCTGCTCGGCGAGGTCGGCGTTGCTGAGGCGGCCATCCCGCTGCAGCCGTTCGAGAATGCGCCGGTCGATGGCATCCAGGGAGATCATTGCTGTAGATTCCGCATATGAGGAAGAATCTACCCTATAGAGCCGATTTTGAACCACAAACGCAAGGACCTTCCAGGCGGGCCAGCGTATGCCGATGGCCATGACCATGATCGCCCCCGTCCAGCGCCTGAAACTGCTTCGCGAGCTGGAGCGCAAGGTGCTGTGGCTCTCCGCCTGGACCATCCACCACGCCAATCATCTGCGACCGAACCGCGACGGACTAAAAGTCGGCGGCCACCAGGCCTCGTGTGCGTCGCTGGCGACGGTGATGACGGCGCTCTATTTCTCGGTGCTGCGGCCCGAGGATCGCGTGGCGGTGAAGCCGCACGCCTCGCCGGTGTTCCACGCCATACAATATCTGTTCGGCCACCAGACGCAGGACAAGCTGGAACGCTTCCGGGCGCTCGGCGGCGCGCAGTCCTATCCCTCGCGCACCAAGGACACGGACGACGTCGATTTCTCGACCGGCTCGGTCGGCCTCGGCGTCGCCATGACGCTGTTCTCGTCGCTGGTGCAGGATTATGTCCGGCTAAAAAACCTCGGCGACGGCACGCGGCCGACCGGCCGCATGGTGGCGCTGGTGGGCGATGCCGAACTCGACGAGGGCAATATCTTCGAGGCGCTGCTCGAAGGCTGGAAGCACGACGTGCGGAATCTCTGGTGGGTGATCGACTATAACCGCCAGAGCCTCGACGGCGTCGTCAACGACCGCCTGTTCGGCCGCGTCGCCGAGATGTTCGAGCTGGTCGGCTGGCGCGTGATCACGCTGAAGTATGGCCGCCTGCTGGAGACGGCCTTTGCCCAGCCCGACGGCGAGCAGCTGCGGCAATGGATCGACGCCTGCCCCAACTCGCTCTACTCGGCGCTGGTGTTCAAGGGCGGCGCCGGCTGGCGCGAGGCGCTGACGCGCGATCTCAACCAGTATCCCGGCGTGAGGCAGATCCTCGAGCGCCACGACGATGCCGCGCTGCATCGCCTGATGACCAATCTCGCCGGCAACGACATGCAGGCCGTGCTCGACGCCTTCGAGGGCGTGAACGACGACACGCCGACATGTTTCATCGCCTACACCATCAAGGGCCAGGGCCTGCCCTTCGCCGGCCACAAGGACAATCATTCCGGCCTGATGACGCTCGACCAGATGGCGGGCTTCAAGAAAGGCATGGGCATCGACGACGGCGCAGAATGGGACAGGTTCGCGGGCCTCGCGGCAACGCCCGCCGAGCTGCAGGGCTTCCTCGATGCCGCGCCGTTCAATGCCGAGGGACGCCGCCGCACCGAGGCGCCGGCCGTCGCCATTCCGGCGGCGCTGCCGACGCCCAACGACAGGAAGTCGAGTACGCAGGAAGGGTTCGGCAAGATCCTCAACGGCATCGCGGCCGAGGACAGCGAACTGTCGCGCCGCATTGTCACGACCTCGCCCGACGTCACGGTCTCGACCAACCTCGGCGCCTGGGTCAACCGCCGTGGTCTTTTCGGCCATACCGAGGCCGAGGACGTGTTCCGCGAGCTCAAAGTCGTGTCGGCGCAGCTGTGGCGGCAGACCCCGAAAGGCCAGCATATCGAGCTCGGCATCGCCGAGAACAACCTGTTCATCCAGCTTGCGGCGCTGGGACTCAGCCACGAAATTTTCGACGCGCGGCTGCTGCCGATCGGCACGCTCTACGATCCCTTCATCGCCCGAGGCCTCGATGCGCTGAACTATGCCTGCTACCAGGATTCACGCTTCATGATCGTGGCGACACCGTCGGGCGTGACGCTCGCGCCGGAGGGCGGCGCGCATCAGAGCATCCATACGCCGCTGATCGGCATGGGACAGCCGGGGCTGGTTTCCTACGAGCCGGCCTATGTCGATGAACTCGCCGTGCTGATGCGGCACGGACTCGAATACATGCAGCAGCCCAAGGGTGGCTCGGTTTACCTGCGCCTCAGCACGCGGAGCCTGCCGCAACCCGAACGCCTTCTGACACTCGAACAGCAAAACGACATTGTGTCCGGCGGCTACTGGTACGTCCCGCCGGAGAACGGCGCGGACGTGGCCATCGTCGCCATGGGCGCGGTGACGCCGGAGGCGATCGAGGCGCATGCGAGCGTGGCGCGGGATTTCGCTGGCGCGGGATTGCTGGTGCTGACGTCGCCCGACCGGCTGCACACCGATTGGCTGGCCCAGCAGAGAAGCCGCGGCCGCACGGTGGGCCCGGTCGATCGCACGCCGAGCCCGGTCGAAACCCTGCTGGCGCCGCTGTCGCGCGATGCAAGGCTGGTGACGGTGATGGACGGCCATCCGCTGGCGCTCTCCTGGCTGGGCTCGGTGCGGGGGCAGCGTGTCGTGCCGCTGGGCATAGAAAATTTCGGCCAGTCGGGCGACATTCCGGACCTCTACCGGACGTATAGGCTCGATGCGGCGGCGATCGTCGACGCGGTGGCGCGCGCCCTCTAAAGTGGTGGCGTGAAAGTCGACGGCAAACCCTACCGCACCATCTGGCTGGCCCCGGACGGCAAGACCGTCCAGGTGATCGACCAGACCCTGCTGCCCCACCAATTCGTGGTGCGCGACCTCCGGAACGTGGCGAACGCCACGAACGCCATCCGCAACATGGTTGTTCGCGGCGCCCCGCTGATCGGCGCGGCGGCGGCCTACGGCATGGCGCTGGCCATGGACGAGGACCCGTCCGATGCCATGCTGGCCCGCGCCTACACGGAACTACTCGAGTCCCGCCCCACCGCCGTCAACCTGCGCTGGGCGCTCGACGATCTCCGCGCCCTGCTCTCGCCGCTGCCGCCAGCGAAGCGCCGCGAGGCGGCCTACAAGCGCGCGGCGGAGATCTGCGACGAGGATGTGGAAATCTGCCGCCGCATCGGCGAGAACGGCCTCGGGCTGATCCGCAAGCTCGAGCCGAAACGCGACCGGATCAACGCGCTCACCCACTGCAACGCGGGCTGGCTCGCCACCGTCGACTGGGGAACCGCCCTGTCGCCGATCTACCAGGCCCACAACGCCGGCATTCCCATCCATGTCTGGGTCGACGAAACCCGCCCGCGCAATCAAGGTGCCAGCCTGACGGCGTGGGAACTGGGCAAGCATGGCGTGCCGCACACGGTGATCGCCGACAATGCCGGCGGCCATTTGATGCAGCACGGCGAGGTCGACTTCTGCATCGTCGGCTCCGACCGCACCACCCGAGCCGGCGACGTCTGCAACAAGATCGGCACCTACCTGAAGGCGCTCGCCGCCCGCGACAACGGCGTGCCCTTCTATGTCGGCCTGCCCTATCCCACCATCGACTGGACGATCGGCGACGGCGTGGCCGAGATCCCGATCGAGGAGCGCAGCGCCCGCGAAGTCTCGCACATGACGGGACGCACCGACTCGGGCGGAATGGCGACGGTCGCCGTGCTGCCCGAGGGCAGCCCCGCCGCCAATCCCGCCTTCGACGTCACGCCCGCGCGCCTGGTCACCGGGCTCGTCACCGAACGCGGCGTCTGTGCCGCCAGCGAAGCGGGGCTTCTGTCGCTCTACCCCGAGCAGTCGAAAGCGGCGTGAACCTCAGCCCGGCTGTCCGCGCCACGTCAGGCCTCGGCATCACGCAGATCATCGGCTGGGGCACCACCTTCCTCATGCCGTCGGTGCTCGGCCGTCCCATCGAGCGCGACCTCGCGCTGCCGAGCGAGATCGTCTACGGCGGGATCACCGTGATGTTCGGTGTCGGCGCGCTCTTTGCGCCCTGGGTCGGCAAGTCGATGGACAGGACCGGCGCGCGCAGCCTGATGGCGGCAGGCTCGCTCCTCTACGCCCTCTCGCTCGCGGCCCTCGCCGCAAGCCAAGGGCTCGTGAGTTACCTCCTGTGCTGGGCAGCGATGGGCGTGGCCACCACGCTGGCCCTCAACACGCCGGCCAGCATCGCCTTGGCCCAGGTCGCCGGCGCCCGCGCCCGCCAAGCCATCGCGGTGCTGGCCATCGTGGGCGGCTTCGCCTCCACCGTCTTCTGGCCGCTGTCCGGCGTGCTCGAACCCTGGGTCGGCTGGCGCGGCACGCTGCTCATTTTCGCTGGCCTCCATCTCTTCGTCTGCCTGCCGGTCCATCTGTCGATGCTGCCGGGCCGCCCGCCCGCGGTCCCGGTCAGCACAGCGCCGCCGCCCGTGGCCGGCCTGTCGGCGGCGGAGAGCACCCGCACCTTCGGGCTGCTGGCGCTCGCTTTCTCGTGCGGCGCCTTCATCTTCACCGGCTTCATCGTCCACGCCATCGACGTGCTGCGCGGCCTCGGCCACGCCCCCGCGACCGCGCTGCTGCTGGCCTCGCTGATCGGCCCCGCCCAGGTGGCGGTGCGCCTGGTCGAGCTCACTTTCGGCCACCGCTACTCGATCATGAGCTCGGCGCTGTTTGCCGCCGCCGTCCTCCCCTTGGGCCTCGGGCTCGCCTGGCTGGCCGGCGGCAACCTCGTGATTGCGTTGCTCTGCCTGATGGCCTATGGCGTCGCCAACGGGCTGAAGGCGGTGCTGCGCGCCACGCTGCCGTTGGCCCTGTTCGGCCGCGCCCAGTTCGGCACCGTGATGGGCCGCCTCGCCCTGCCCCAGGGCATCGTCTCCGCCGCCGCACCGCCGGTGCTGGCCGCCGTCATGGCCAACTTCGGCGCCGAGGGCGTGCTGGCGCTTTGCACCGCCATTGCGAGCGTGGCACTCGCCGCCACGATCATGCTCGCCCGCACCAGCCCGGCCATCCGCTAGAATGACGCGGGCAAACTCCCTGCCCACATCCCTGGCCCAAGTCCCCGGCCAAGTCCCACATGGTTTTTCACGACCCGGAGGCCGTTCGATGCCGTGTTTTCACGGCCTTCTCGCATTATTTGTGGACGCCTGAATGTAACGCGTTCTGTCCGGAAACCTGTCCAGAATCGCGTCGCAAACCGGTCGCAAGCCGAACGTCCTGGCCGACGTTCGCCGTCGGCATTGTTTGCTCTCTGGGTCTCGTTTTCGTCGTCAGCGGCATGGTCAGGACCATGCCAAGGCGCAGCGCTCTCCGAAGAGCTTTTTGGGCACGCCGGGGGGAGTCCCGGTGGCACGGACGCCTTGGATTTTCTTGCGTCATTCACGACAGGCAGCCATCCCGGGCAAAGTGACCGGGCGGCTGGACCTCCAAAGACAGGCCTTGTGCGACGATAGCGGATTTATAGGACGAAATCGGCAAAACCTGCAACCATCCTATTTCAATCCTGCCGTGCATTTTCCGCCGGGGTACATGCACTGCTGTCAAATTCGCTACTACTCTGGCGCACGCTATTCCGACGCGCGGTCGAGGATCGCCTGCAGTGTCTTGGCGCCGTGCGCGCCGGGCGGCGGCGCCTGACCGGTCTCCGCGATGCGGCGGCTTTGCGCATCCTCCCAGTGGCGGCCGTCGAAGAACCGCGTGGGCTTCAGGCTGCCTGCGTCGATGTCGTCGAGACACCGGGCATTGACGGTGACGCGGTGCGGCTGCGAGCGCGGGATGTAGAAGGCGTGCATGCCGCACTGGGAGCAGAAGGTATGCTACGCGACGCCGGTGCCGAAGGTGCAGGCTTTCAGCGCGCTCCTGCCCCGCAGCAGCTCGAAATCGGCCAGGTCCGTGCTGAGCAGCAGTAGAGAGCGTGCCATTGTCCCGGGCCAGGGTCCAACGCGGGTCCATCGCGCCGCCGATCCGCCGTCAAATAGCCGGCAAGGCGACACCCGGCCCGCGCCCTATGCCTCCCCGCCCTGCCCCCGGAGGCTCGCCATGACGGCTGTCCCGACCCGCCCGTCCGTCCTCGCGCTGCTCGCTCTTCTCCTGCTCGCCGGCTGCGCCAGCGTGCCGCTCGACTCGGCGCAGGAGGATGCGAGAGGCAAGCAATTCGTGCCGCCGCCGCCCGACCGGGGATCGCTCTATGTCTATCGCCAGGGCCCGATGGGCGCGCCCGTGTCGCTGGGCGTCACCCTCGCCGGCCGCGGCGAGACCAGGCTCGCCCAGGATACCTTTGTGTGGCTCGAGCCGGCGCCCGGCGCGATCGACGTCAGGTGCGCCGGCACCGACGGCGACGGCGGCGCCGACACCGTGGTCAACGTCGGGCCGGGCGAAACCCGCTTCGTCGAGGTGGCGTACCGCCTCGGCCTGATGGGCAGCCGCTGCGCGGTGACGGAAGTGGCGGAGGCCCAGGGCCGTGCGGCGGTTCTGGCGGGCAAGCGGGCGGTGGGGCCTTAGGACTGCCGACGCACCGAGAATAGATGCCAGCACTGCTGTCACTGCCTGCGGGCACTGTTCAAAACGAGACATTTGAAGGGCTTTCTGCCCGCTATCTTTGGACCCGCTGGCGCTTCTCCCCCCCTGCCAGCAGGCTGTACTGCCAAGAGAGGCCCCGCCGGCCCTCAGCCGGCGGGGTTTTCGTTGAGGGAGCGTTGACGACGACAGGACGCGCCCTGGCGTTCGGAGATTGTCGGCACTGCTGTCACTGCCGCTCGCCGACGGGGTCAAGTCGTACGCCTGCCTTCAGGGCGTGACCCTCTGGCAGCCCGCGCCCTGCCAGCGATAGCCCTGTGCCGTGCTGCTCGCCATGGTCCACTCGACGATGCAGCTCTGACGCACGAGCGTCGGCGGGAAGCCGCCCATCGGCATCCAATAGCCGCCCCCCCATCCCCAGCCCCAACCGCCCCACCGCGAATACAGAGGCGGCGTGCCGGGATCGATGTAGGAGGTGTCCCAGCGCCATTGCAGGATCTTCGTGCCATCCTCAAGCTGGTAGGTGTTGTCGGGAATGCGGCCCATGCTTCGGAGCAGCCCGGCCTCGGGCGCGCCGGCCATCTCGCGTAATTGGGTGTCGAAGACCGCCTCGCGCTCCGCGCGCGTGGAGCAGCCGATCAGGGAAAGCAGAGCGAGCATCGCAAGGAATTGACGAGGCATCGAAACCTCCATCACGACCCGCGAAGCCTTGCACGAAGCCGGCGCATTGCCAACGCCTTCACGCAGCCAGGCTTCCTGGACGACGTCCTCCGCCTGGCGCGGGAGCCGACGTCTGGCGATCAACAGGAGTCTCGAAACGAAAGTTGCGTCAGGGCGCGGTGAAGACCTGCGACTGCAGCGGAGAATTGAGCAGAAACGATTTGCAGAGTGCACGACGCAACATCGCAGCCGACGGGACGTTCATTGGTCTCGCATCATGGACATCTCTCCCGACACGACCCACCCCGGCGCGACTCAGGGGGACCTGCGCGGCGGCTATCCCCCGTGGCGGCAACGCGCGCGGGCGCCGGGCCGTCCGGTGCTTGCCGCAAACATGCGGTGCGACGTTCTCGTCGTCGGCGGCGGCATCACCGGGTCCTTCATGGCCGAGCATCTGAGCGCGCTCGGGCGTCAGGTCTGCGTTCTCGACCGCGAACAACCCGGCCTCGGCAGCACGGCCGCCAGCACCGCCATGCTGCTGTGGGAAATCGACGCCTCGCTGACGAAGCTCACGCAGCTTTACAGCTTCGAGAGGGCGACCGAGCTCTATCGGCACAGCCTGCGCGCGGTGAGCGGTCTCAAGAAGCTCGTGGAGTCCGCCGATCTACCCTGCGGGTTTCGCCCAAGGTCTTCGCTTTACCTCGCCGAAGCAGGCGCCGACCCACGCGAGCTGCTGGCCGAACACCTGCTGCGCGAGCGCGCCGGCCTGCCCGGAAGCCATCTCGACCACCGTCGCCTGCTGTCCGAGTTCGCCCTGACACGCGAAGCGGCGCTGCTGTCGCCGGGATCGGCCGAAGTCGACCCGGTGCTGCTGTCGCAGGCGCTGCTCGCCCGCGCCGGCCGACAAGGCGCGTCTCTGCTGGCGGGCGAGGCCGTGAGCTACGAAGCCGCCGCCGGCGGCGTCCTGGTCGGTCTCGACAACGGCTGCGCGATCGAAGCCGGCAAGGTCGTGCTGGCGACGGGCTACGTCATGCCCGAGTGGCTGAACGCGCCGCTGCACGCCATCTCCTCCACCTGGGCCATCGCCACGCCGCCGCAAGCTCCGGGCACCTTGTGGCGCGATCGCGTACTCATCTGGGAGGCGGGAGAGAATTACTCTTACGCCCGCACCACCACCGACAACCGTATCGTGATCGGCGGCGAGGACGATCCCGACCTCACCGACCAAGCGGCGCGCGATGAGGCGATGACGGCAAAGACCAGGGCGCTGGTGAGTAAGCTTGCGGGCCTGTGGCCCAAGGCGCTGTCGCGTGCCGACTTCCAATGGTCGGGGGCGTTCGGCGAAACGGCGGACGGCCTGCCCCTGATCGGGCCCGTGCCGGGCCGGCCTCGCATGTTCGCGGCCTACGGCTACGGCGGCAACGGGATCACCTTCAGCTACATGGCCTCGCGCATGATCGGCCGCATGATCTCGGGCGCCCACGAAGACTGGTTCGAATATCTCGCGGTCGACAGGCCGGTGCCGCTGGGCGCTTGAGAATTATCCGCGCCGGCGCGCCAAGGTGCGGCGAATTTCACGGGTCGCCGCTTCGCTGAGATAGAACGCGCGCTCGCTGCGATAGCCTTGGTAACGCGCAATCTCGATGGCCCCGACGCTCAGGGCCAGACGGTCGGCGTCGGCCTTGTTTTCGAAGGCGCAATGAACGGCCGGACCGCATTCATCCTCCAGCGTGCGGACCGAATAATGACCCTTCGGCGAGAAGGTCACGATCAGATCGTGCAGGTCGCGCGCCGTCTCGACAATGGGGTGGCCACAATCGTCAGCCTGGCCAAGGACCAGATATGGGCTGATCGTTTCGAGGGCCGTTTCAAAAGCCGGTTGCTGTGTCATGCCGGGGCAACGGTGTGCGTTGCACCCAAGTTCCTGCGGCAACAAAGCCACCCGAGGGGCGTTCAGCTGCCATGCCGATCGAGCCCATGCGTTTGTCGCCCCACGAATTGAGCCTCCTGAAAGCCCTCGACAGCGGCGGAAGACCGGCCGTCACGTCCAGCCACCGGACGCGGCTGGAGCTCCTGGGGCTGGTGCGCGACGGGCCCGCCGGCCTGCAGCTCACGCCCGAAGGCCACCGCTGCGCCGGCAACATCGCGGCCACGGCGGAACCCGAAAGGCCCATGCGCTCCGGCGAGGTCCGCTCGACCCCGCGCGATACGATGGGCCGGCGCAAGCGCGGTCGGCGCACGCTGCCGATTTGATCGGCGCAACGCTTGTCGCTCTCGCGCGTTACATCCGCTCGAAGACAGGGCGGTGAAATACATGAAACGTGCACTGATCGTTCTTCCCCTGCTGGCCATCATGGCCGGCGTCGCCAGCGCACAGATGCTGCAGCCGCCTGTCGCGGCGAACGCGCCCGCGCGGGCCAAGGCGGAACTGCCTCCGTCGCCCCAGCCGGAGGCGGTCCCTGCACGAATCTCCCGGACAGTGATCGCGCGCCAGGCTCCGGTGCCGATGCCGATGACCAGCCGGCCCCCGGCACCTGCGCCCGTGACGGCTGGCGCTGCCGCGGCGACAGCGAAGCCTCCTATCCGGCAATTCAGCGAAACCGATGCCAGGACGGCCATCGAAGCCGACGGCTACAAGAAGGTTCGCATCGTGAGCAAGGGCGCCGACGGAACCTGGCAGGCGCGGGCGTTCCGTGGCGCGACCGAGGTGGCGGTACGAGTCGACGCCCAAGGCCACGTCACCGGGGACTGAGGCTGCCCGACTTAGGCTGCCGGACTGAGGCTGGCGGCTGGCGGCTGACGGGAGATCGTTTGCCGTGGATAATGGCGCGATGCGCAAGCCGCCATCGTTCATCCGCCTCTCCACCGTCGCCCATGTCGGCTGGCTCGAATTCAACCGGCCGCCGGTCAACGCCTTCACGCGCGAGATGGTCGAGGAAGTGCATGATGGCATCGCCGTGTCCCTCGCCGATCCCGAGGTGCGGGTGCTGGTGCTGGCGAGCGCGGTCGAGGGCTATCTGAGCGCCGGCGCCGATCTCAATGTCTTCAAGGGCATGAAACCCGACGGCATGCGCGACTGGGCGACGCGCTGTCACCAGATCGTGCGGCTGCTACGGGGCTCGCCCAAGCCGTTGCTGGCGGCGATCGCCGGCACCGCCGTCGGCGGCGGCCTCGAGATGACGCTGCATTGCGACCTGCGCTTCGCCGCCGCCAACGCCAGGCTCGGCCAACCCGAGATCCGCATCGGCTTCATCCCGCCGATCGCCACCACCCAGGCGCTCGCCCATCTGATCGGACGGCCGCGCGCCATCCGCTATCTCTACGAGGGCCGCATGGTGCCGGCGGAGGAAGCGCGGAGTTGGGGCCTGGTCGACGAACTGGTGGCGCCCGACGGCCTGCGCGCCCGCGTCCAGGCCTATGGCGAGGAACTGGCGACGAAATCGCCCGCGGCGCTTGCCGCCATCCGCCGCACGGTGACCCTGGGTGGCGGCCTCGCCTTCGAGGACGGCATGGCGTTCGAGCTCGAGGCGGTGGTCGGCCTTGCCGGCACGCCGGACTTCGCCGAAGGCGTGGAAGCGTTCCTGGCCAAGCGCCCGCCAGTGTGGCCACGCGGCTAGCGGCAGGCGAACGCCAGAAGCGCCTCGTCCTCGCCCGGCCCGGCAATCACGGAAAGGCCGAGCGGACAGCCATCGAGCATGGCCCCGACCGCCGGCCGATCAAGCTGCTGCAAAAAGCTCTTGCCCGTCCTGCGCCAGGCCGGCGTGCCCATCATCTGGGTCAACCGGGGCAACCGGCTGGATCTCGCCAACATACCGCCCAACCAGATCCACCTCACAAGCCAGCGGGCACCGGCATCGGGCTCGGCGAGTTGCCGCCCACCAGCGGCGCACCCGTCCGACAGAAGGATTCCTGGGGCGCCGCCGTGATCGACGAACTCGAGCCGAAGCCGGAGGACATCAAGGTCGACAAGCATCGCATCAGCGGCTTTTGGGACACGCCGCTCGATTCGATCCTGCGCAATCTCGGCATCCGCACCGTGCTTTTCTCGGGCGTCAACACCGACCAGTGCGTGCTGCACAGCCTGACCGACGCCAACTTCCTGGGTTACGGCTGCGTGCTGGTCGAGGACTGCTGCGGCACGACCTCGCCCGACTTCTGCACCGAGGCCACGGTCTGGAACGTCAAGAAGTGCTTCGGCTTCGTGACCGATTCGAGGAAGATCGTGAAGGCACTCAGGAAGTAACCTGCTTTTGCGTTCTCTCGTCCTTCTTCCCGGTTATATGTGCGATCGCGATCTGTGGACCGACATGGCCCCGGAGCTCGAGGCCCTGGGCCCGCTCCACCACGGAAACGTCTACGAAGACGACACGCTGGAGGGCATGGCGCGGCGTGTCCTCGACGGCGCGCCCGAGCGGTTCGTGCTGATCGGCTTCTCGATGGGCGGTTTCGTGGCGCGCGTACTCGCCCTGATGGCGCCGGAGCGCGTGAGCGGCGTGGCCTTCGTCGCCTTCTCGGCACGCGGCTATTCCGACGAGGAGACGGCGCGGCGCCAGGCGGGCCACGGGCCGGGCGACCGGCCACCCCGCGCCGCCGGTGCCATCTCGTCGGCCATGGGTCTGCACCCGGACCGCGAGAAGGATCCCGTCCTGCTCGATCGCCTGCGCGGCATGCAGCGCCGCCTCGGCCCCGAGGTGCGCAAGCGGCAGGCTGCCCTCGTGCGGCGCGACGGCTACGCGGATCTCGAACGCATCGCCTGCCCCGCCCTGGTGATCGCCTGCCGGCAAGACCGGTTGCGCAGCTTCGCCGAGACCGAACGCATGGCAAGGCACCTGCCGCATGCGCGCTTCGAGGTGATCGAGGACTGCGGACACATGGCGCCGCTGGAGCGGCCGCACGAACTCGCGGGGTTGCTGGCGGGCTGGATCGGGCGCGTGGGGCTTTAGCGGTGCCTCGAATTCGCGAGGGACTTTGCGCCTCGTGGGGCGTAGCGTCGGGATCATGAGTGAAGGACAGGCCTTGTTCGCGATCCTGCGGCAGTCGGCGGACGCCGACACCGTAGCCGCCATGGAGCGGCTGGTCGCGGAAGCGCCCGACCGCGATCTTTGCCGCGTCAACGCCCTCGACTTCGCGCGCCGCTACGGCGTCGGGGAGGACGCCGCGATCGCCGCTTTCCTGCACGCCGCCCGGATCGGCCTCTTCGAAATGTCGTGGAACGTGCTCTGCCCGGGCTGTGCCGGCGTTCTCGATACCAACGCCTCCCTGAAGAGCGTGCGCGCCGAAGAGTATGTTTGTGCGCTGTGTGCTGCCGGATACGAAGCCACGCTCGACGAAATGGTCGAAGTGACGTTCACCGTCGATTCCCGCGCGCGCAGGATCGCGGCGCACAGTCCCGACGAACTGCCGATCTGGGAGTACTTCCGGCAGATATTCTGGGGCTCCGGAATCGACCTGCCCACCGGGAATTTCGACGCGCTGGTCGAAGAAGTCACGCTCGATGCCGTCGAACTGCCGCCCAACGGCACGGCGATCCTGTCGCTGCAGCTCCCGGCCGAGTTCGTCATCGTGTTCGATCCGGTGACGCACGCCGCACGTTTCATCGACGTAAAGGGCGAACCCACGCGCGAGCGCCAGGCGCTGTCGCTGGTGTACAACGACATCCGCGCGCCGACCGCCACGATGGAACTACGTCCGGGGCCGCTCAGGCTCTCCCTGGAAAATCGCACGAAGCGGCGGGTTCTGCCCGGTGTGTGGATCGCCGGCCACACGCTGCACGAGCTGCTCGGCCGGCGCAAACCGTTCCTGACGGCCAAGCGCATGCTGTCCAACCAGACCTTTCGCGACATCTACCGGACCGACACGCTCGACGTCGACCAGCGGCTGAAGATCACCAGCCTCACGTTCCTGTTCACCGACCTGAAGGGTTCGACCGAACTCTACGAGCGGGTCGGCGACCTCGTGGCGTTCGACCTGGTGCGCGAGCATTTCCGGGCCCTGCACGAGATCGTCGCGGCCGAAGGCGGCGCGGTCGTCAAGACCATCGGCGATGCGGTCATGGCGACTTTCCCCACGCCCGACCGCGCCCTGGCCGCGGCGCTGCGCATGCGCCATGCCATGAGGGGCCTGAACGAGTCGCATGGCAGCGAGGATCTGCTGCTCAAGATCGGCATTCATGAGGGGCCCTGCCTGGCCGTGACCTTCAACGAGCGGCAGGACTATTTCGGGCAGACGGTGAACATCGCCGCACGCGTTCAGGGCCTCGCGATGTCGCAGTCGATCCTCGCGACCGCCTCCGTCATCGACTATCCGCGAAGTGCCGGCTTGCTCGGAACCGACGGCCTCCGGCCAACGGCGCAGCACCACGCCTTGCGTGGCGTGGCTTCGGAAGTGGCCATCTACGAAATCCCCTGAGATGCCGCGGCCCGACGCCGTACCCGCCGCGACAGCCAGACGGCGCCCCCGAACACGGCGGCGACGGCGAAGGCTGCCGCCGAGGGAAGCCAGATATCCACGAACGACACGATGCGGGCGCGAATCGGGTTCGCCGGATCGTAGATCACGGTCACGCGATCGCCCTGCGCAAATGTTCTCTCGCTTCCGCCCCGACCGTGAAACTCGATCTCGCGCCCACCCTCGCGGGTCGTGAAGCGCACGACGGGCGCAAAGGAAACACGCTCGACGGTGCGATCGACTTCGCTGCCGTCGGCGCGCCGTATGCTCTCGGTCTCGCTGCGCCGGCTCTCGCGGTTCTCGAGGACAATCCCTTCCGTCCGCACGCCGCCGGTATAGAGGTCGGCCGCGCTCATCAGGACGAAGGCTCCGATCAGGCCCGCGCCTGAAGCAATGACGGCGAAAGCCGATTCGCCCACCACCGCCAGGTCGATGCCGCGGGAGAGCGCCCAGGCGACAGCGCCGAACAGCAGCCAGAAGGCGCCGAAGACCGTGACGAAAATCGCCGAGAACCAGAGGCGGTCGAAGGTATCGATACGGAAATCGCGCGGGTCCTGCGGCATGTAAAGGATCGTGACCTTGTCGCCCACGGCGAAGTCGGGCGCTCCCGATGCAAGATCCGGCACCTCCTGTGTCACACCACCTGGCAACCGAAAGCGCACCACGGGCGCGTACATGTCGCCCTCGCGGAGAATCTCGACCACCTTGCCATCGACGCGCTCGCCATGCAGGACATGGCGCAGGCTGCCGAGACCCAGCGCCAGGCCGCCGGCCAGGATCAGCCCGCCGATTCCGAGGACGATCCAGGAAATCCAGCGCCAGTCCCGATCGGCGACCATCGCACGCGGCTCAGCCGGCACGACGGTGAAGCGCTTCGACGATCGCCGACAGCCGGCTGCCCTGCGGCGTGGTGGGATCGAGGAGCTGTTCGCGCGGCGTGCTTTCGGCGAGCCGGCCGAGTTCCATCAGCGAGCGAATATGCTGTTGCCGGGTGAGGCCGTACTCGGACGATCGATGGCGGAAAAACAGCCGGAAGAGCTGGCCCGGACCCACCAGGGCGTTGAACTCGGTCGCGGTCACGTAGACCAGAAAGCAAACGAAGATCCAGAGATGGACGGCGACGAACCGGTGCCAGGAAAAGTCGTTGAGCGCGTCCTCGAACGCCGGTCCGACGCCGCCCGCATCGACGGCAAATCCCGCGACCTTCTCGAGGAAGCGCACGACCAGCACGACGACCGAATAGAAGACGGTCTTGTAGAGGATCGGCCGGATCAGCGGCCCACCGCGGAACTTGTCGATCACGCGGATCTCGTCAACGACCAGGACAACCTTGCCCACAACCAACGCTGTGACGGTGGCCAGGACGAAGCTCGACGACCGGAACCAGTGATTGTGGACCAGCAGGTCGGTCGTGAAGGAAATCAAGTTAAAGGCGACGAAGAAGTAGAGAGTAGGCGGCAGCACATGCTTCAGCATCCTCGACGCTTCGCTCAGGGCCCGGCGTGGCAAGGAACGCGGTGCCATGCTCACATCCGCCCGCCATCGACGACGAAATTCTGCGCCGTCACCAGACGGCTGTCGTCGGCCGCGAGCCATAGCGCCATGCGGGCGATGTCGGGCGGGTAGACCTTTTCCTTGAGGCACTGCGCGACCATCAGCGCCGCTTCGGCCTCGGGCGTCAGCCACAGGTCGATCTGGCGCTGTGTCATGATCCAGCCGGGCGTGATGGCGTTGAGACGAATGCCATCCGGCCCGAGATCGCGGGCGAGCCCGCGCGTCATGCCGATGACCGCCGCCTTCGCCGCCTGATAGACCGAGAGTTGCGGTGTCATGGCGTGGTAGCTGACCGAACTGAAATTCACGATCGAGCCACCACCCGCCTTCTTCATGCCCGGCGCCACGGCCTGGATGGCGAAATACTGGTGCCGGAGATTGACGGCGATGCGCTCGTCCCAGAACGCCGGCGTCACGTCCGCGAGATCGTGGCGATCGTCGCGTGCGGCATTGTTGATCAGGACGGTGATGGGCCCGAACTTCGCCGCGACCGCACCGATCGCTGCCTGGTAGGCCGCGATGTCGCGCACGTCGCACTTGGCAAACAGCGGCGGCGGATAGCCGGCGGCACCCAGTTTCTCGACCAGGGTCTTCGACGCCGCCTCGTCGATGTCGACGAAGCCCACCTTGGCGCCCTGCCCGGCGAAGTGCTCCACGATCGAGGCGCCGATGCCAGAGCCGCCGCCGGAAACGAACACGACGCGGCCGGCGAGGCTGGGATAGGAGGCGAACTTGGACATGGCTCCTCACAAGATGAAGGGACGAAACAGTATCTCGCCCGCGAGGATCTCGCCTGCGGGCAACGATGTTTGCGCGACGCCGCCATTGGCGTGGCTGACCGGCTCGACGCAGAAATGCGGCTGGCCCTTTGGAACATAGATCACGAGATGGCGAAACGGCGGCGTCGCCTCGAGGCTGAGGCCGAGACCCCGCCGCGGCCAGCGGATCGTGGCCCGGCCATCCCAGCCATCGAAGCAATTGTCGAGAACGACGTCGTCGACCGGCCGCGAGACGGCAAAGTTCCATTCCGGCGGCACGGCGATACGGTCGACCGGCAGGACATCGGCATCGGCCCGCCACACGCCCTCGATCCGGCAGGCGAGTTCAGTGTCGGCCTCGCGCGGGAAGAAGGGATGCAGGCCGAGGCCCGCAGGCACCGGCCGGCTCTCGAGATTCTCGATCGCCATTCCGACGGCGAGCCCCTCCTCGCCCAGGTGGAATGCTTGCCGGGCGCGGTAGCGGAACGGCCAGCCTTGCCGGCCGTCATGCTCGTAGACCAGTTCGGCGGAGCGGACATCGCGCCGCACGACCTGCCACGGACGGGCCCAGCCATCGCCATGCATCGGATGGCGTTGGTCCGGCCAGTTGGGTTCCAGAACGAATTCCTCGCCACCGACAACGAGACGACCGTTCGCGATGCGATTGGAGAACGGCACCAGCGAATAGCAGGCCTTCGCATCGGCATCGGTGGGTCGCATCAAATCAACGATCGTGCCCGCCGTCTCGATGACGAAGCGGGCGATCGAGCCGCCGGCGGCGGGCGCCAGATCGACCGCGAGCCGCCCCGCCCGTAACGACAAAATCGTCACCGAATGCCTCGTCCCTGTGTAGACTTCGCCGTTCCCAACAAACCGAGGAAGCGCCGACATGTCGATGAATATGCTGAAGAAGCGGCTGCAGGCGGGCAAGGCCTGCGTCAATGCCTGGCTCGCCATCCCCAGCGGCTTCTCCGCCGAGGTCATGGCGCAATGCGGCTGGGACAGCGTCACCGTCGACATGCAGCACGGCGTGCAGGACTATCAGTCGATGGTCCAGTGCTTCCAGGCGATGGACAAGCATCCGATCACGCCGCTGGTGCGCGTGCCGTGGAACGAGCCGGGCATCGTCGGCAAGGTGCTCGATGGCGGCGCCTGGGGCGTGATCTGCCCGATGGTGAACAACGCCACGGAGGCCAAGGCGCTGGCCTCCTATGCGCTCTACCCACCCAGGGGCAAGCGCAGCAACGGCCCGATCCGCGCCGGCGCCTATGGCGACGCCACGCCCTACCAGGCGACGGCCAACGACGAGGTCCTGATCATCCCGATGATCGAGACCCAGGAAGCGATCGACAATATCGACGCCATCCTCGACGTACCCGGCATCAGCGGCATCTACGTCGGCCCGTCCGACCTCGGCCTGTCGCTGGGCCTGGTGCCGAAGCTCGACCGCGACGAACCGCAGGTCCTGAAGATCTACGAGAAGCTCACGACGGCCTGCAAGAAGCGCGGGCTGTTCGCGGGCATCCACAACGGCACGGCGAGCTACGCCGCCAAGGCGGTCGGTATGGGCTTCCAGTTCAACACCATCGCCAACGACTCCGGCCTGATGGCGATCGCCGCCAAGGCCGCGGTGATCGGCTTCCGCAAGGAAGCCGGCGCAGCCGCCGACAAGTAAAGCGGTGCTGATCGCCAACGCCGTCCTGGCCGACGGCACGAAGCACCATATCGACATCGAAGGAGGGCGGATCGCCGCCCTCCTCCCCGCCGATGCCGGGACGCCGGCAGAGGCCGACGTGCTCGACCTCGCAGGTGCGCTGCTGCTGCCGCCGCTGGTCGATGGCCACATCCATCTCGACAAGACCCTGCTCGGCCTGCCGTGGCTGCCCAACCAGGCGGCCGGCAACAAGGTCGCGGACCGCATCGAGGCCGAACGCAAGGTCCGCGCCGCCCGCACGGTGCCGGAGTTCGAGACCGGCTCCAATCTCGTGCGCCAGGTGGTGGCGAGCGGCACGCTGCACATGCGCAGCCACGTCGATGTCGACAACCGGCTCGGCCTCAAGAACCTCCGTGAGGTCCTGAAGATCCGCGAGCGCTTCCAGGGTCTCGTCACCATCCAGATCGTGGCCTTCCCGCAGAGCGGCGTCGTGCGCTCGCCGGGGACCGCCGATCTCCTCGATGCCGCCATCGCCGAGGGCGCCGACCTGGTGGGCGGCCTCGATCCCGTCGGCATCGACGGCGACCTGAAAGCCCATCTCGATGCAATCTTCGGCATCGCCGAGCGGCGCAGCGTCGGCGTCGATATCCACCTGCACGACGGTGGCGAGAGCGGCATCGCCCAGATCCTCGCGATTGCCGAGCGCACCGTCGCAACTGGCCTGGAGGGCCGCGTGGCCGTGAGCCATGCCTTCGCGCTGGGCTCCGTCGATACCGGCACCGCTGCCCGCACCGCCGATGTGCTCGCCAAGACCGGCGTGGCGATCATGAGCCACGGCCCCGGCGGCGCCCCGATCCCGCCGCTCGCGTTGCTGCGCCAGCACGGCGTAGAAGTGTTCGGCGGATCGGACAATATCCGCGATGCCTGGTCGCCGTTCGGCAACGGCGACATGCTTGAGCGCGCCATGACGATCGGCTACCGCGCCAACTTCCGGCACGACCACGAGCTCGAGTTCGCCTTCGAGATGGTGACCGGCGCGGCCGCCCGCGTGCTCGGCCTCGAAGGCTATGGCATCGCGGTCGGCGGCCCGGCCGATTTCGTGGCCGTCGAGGCGGGCTCGGTCGCGGAGGCCGTCGCCACCCGCCCGCGCCGCAAGCTGGTGATCAAGGGCGGGCGCGTCGTGGCCCGGGACGGCGTCCTGGTCGCCTAGACCCTTCGATTTGGCACACCTCGTTGTGCCACGGCGTGTCCCGTTGCCTGTGCCACAAATCGCCGACAAGCCGTTGATCCCAAAAGTGGATCGCCCCCCGATCGGCCGTGCCACCGACGGCAACTGCTTTCGGGAATGAGTGTGCCGCTGCCCCTCCATCAAATTGCCCATGAAAAACGCCCGGCGGATCGCTCCGTCGGGCGTTTGCCGGCAATGCATGCACACCGCCACCATATAGGAAATATTAGCTCAAACCTGCTGATCTTGCAAATTCACGTCAGCCTCTATCTGCCAGCCTAGCCCACGATCCCGCCGCGGAAGGTCCAGCGGGTCATGCGCTTCTCGACCATGGCGCAGATCGCGTACATCGCCACGCCCAGTTCAACTAGGAATGCTTGCATATTTTACGTAATTTACGTAAAATATGCATCTGCGTTAATGGAGTTCATGTGACCACCCCCCGTGCGACCGCCGCTGCCGTTCAGAAGAATTTCGGCCATTACCGTGATGCCGCCCGGCTACGGCCTCTGACCGTGACCCACCACGGGCGGCCTTCCGTCGTCATTCTGGCGGCCGAAGAATACGAACGCCTCCGTAAACTCGACCGGCAAGTTCTCGCTGTCGAGGAACTCTCCGATGACGAAATTGCGGCTATTCGAAGAGCCCGCATTCCCAAATCGAAACGTTACAAAATCGCGGCCATCAAGGGCTAAGTCGTGGCACTGCCACGTCCGACACCTGGCTTGGTGATCCGCTACGCCTATTTGTGGCGTCATGAGAAGGAGCGACGACGCGAATCGGGCGTCAAGGACCGGCCTTGCGCCATCGTCGCGACCATCGACAAGGTCGCAGGCGTTACTTTTGTCACCGTCGTGCCGATCACACGCGTCCCGCCCGACGATCCAACTCTCGCCGTCCAATTGCCCGCACGGGTCAAACGCCATCTCAGGCTCGATCGAACAGCTTCATGGATCGTCATTAGTGAAGTCAACCGCTTCCGCTGGCCTGGGCCCGACATCCGGCCCGTCATCGACACGAGAGGCCGATCTTCTTACGGATATCTGCCGGTCGAGATCTTCGACGAAGTCCGCCGAAGGCTTCTGGACGTCTACGAACGTCGGAAGCTGACAGTAGTGACGCGCCAGGACTGAAGTGGCAGCCATTCCTCCGTCCATGGATTCTGCAGTTATTTGATCTCTTGTTTCCGAGTGAGTATGTCGAAACCCACGGAAATGGCTTCCTGGAGCAGCCGGATGCGGCCCGCGATCTTCGTCCGGTCGGCAGATTTTCCGGACTCGGCGAACCCGAAAGACTTTGCCAGATTCGCAAACCGCACCATGTCGGCCGGCAGAATGACCGGATTGTGAAGAAGCTCTTCGCGGCATTCGTAGCAAAATACGTCTGAACGTCCTTCGAGCCCCCATGGACAGCTCTGGAATACGGCCTCCGTCCTGGTTCCGGGGCGATTCGCCGACCGGCCAAAAAAGCGCTCGGCAACATAGTGATGCCGGGTAGCATGGCTTCGGCCCGCCACCGTTGGACGGGCATAGGTGTTGGCCGTCCTGTGGATCGAACATCCGCAGATAGCGCAGCATTCCGCCATATTTCTAGCCCACGATCTCGCCGCGGAAGGCCCAGCGGGTCATGCGCTTTTCGACCATAGCGCAGACCGCGTACATCGCCACGCCCATGATGGCGATGGCGAACAGGCCGGCGAAGGTGGTGGGCGCGTCGTTGCGCGCGCTGGCCGACAGCATCAGGAAGCCGATGCCGTTGTTGCCGCCCACCGTCTCGGAGATCACCGAGCCGATGAAGGCGAGCGTGATCGCGACTTTCAGGCTGGCAAAGAGATAAGGCATGGCGCGCGGGATGCCGACCTTGGTCAGGATCTCGAAGCGCGTGGCGCCGAGACTGCGCAGCACGTCGCGCATCTCCGGTTCGATGGTGGCGAGGCCGGTCGCCACGTTGACCACGATGGGAAAGAAACTGATGACGAAGGCCGTGATGACGGCCGGCAGCGAGCCGACACCGACCCAGATCATCAGGATCGGCACGATCGCCACCTTCGGGATCGCGTTGAAGGCGATCAGCAGCGGATAGAGGCCGGAGTAGACGAAGGGCGATGCGCCGATCGCGAGGCCAAGCAGCAGGCCGCCGGCGATCGCCAGCAGGAAGCCGATGGTGGTCGTCCACAACGTATCCCAGCAGTAGGCCATCAGAATGTCGAAGCGCTGGACGAAGACGACGAAGATCTTGCTCGGCCTGGGCAGGATGATCTCGGGCACGTCGAAGACGATGCAGGCGATCTCCCAGACGATCAGCAGGACCGCCATGACCAGCCACGGCATCGCATGCTTCAAGGCTTCGCGCTGAAGCTCGCTCATGCGTGTTCCTGGCTGATCCGGTCGCGCAGCTCGTGCACGACCTCCACGAAATGCGGCTCGAAGGTGGTGGCGAGCGTCCGCGGTCGCGGAATGTCGATCTTCCTGGCCATCACGATGCGGCCCGGCCTCCGGCTCATCACATAGACGGTATCGGCGAGGAAGACGGCCTCGCGGAGGTCATGCGTCACCAGCACGCCCGTAAAACGCTTCTCCAGCCACAGCGCCTGCATGACGCCCCACAGTTCCTCGCGGGTGAAGGCGTCGAGGGCGCCAAACGGCTCGTCGAGCATCAGCAGTTCGGGCTCGTGGATCAGGGCGCGGCAGAGGTTGGAGCGCTGCATCATGCCACCCGAGAGCTGCCACGGGAATTTATCCGCGAAGTCCGCGAGACCCACCGTCTGCAGCAGCTTCATCGCCCGCGCCTCGTACTCGGCGCGGTGGCTGCGGAAGCGGCGCTTGTGCGGCTCGACCACCTCCATGGGCAGCAGGATGTTGTTCATCGTGGTGCGCCACGGCATCAGCGTCGGGTTCTGGAACGCCATGCCGACGCCCTTGATCGGCCCCGTCACCTTCCGGCCGGCCACCCGGACCTCGCCGCCCGTGGCGGGCAGCAGGCCGGTGACCAGCTTCATGATCGTCGACTTGCCGCAGCCCGAGGGGCCCACGACGGCGATGAACTCGCCCTTGTCGATGCTGAACGTGGCGTCGGCAAGGGCCAGAGTGCGGTCCTTGCCGAGCCGGTAGGTGAGACTGACGGCGTTAAGGTCGACGAACGCCATCTCTACTTGGAGATCATCCGGTCGGCCTTCGGCGGCAGATAGGCGTTGGTAAACACCTTGTCCGGCGCGGGCGCCGCCGGCAGGCTGAAGGCTTCGGAGACGTCCTTGACCGCGCGCGCGAAGCGTACGGGATCGACGTCGCCCATGCCGTTGGCCTTCACGTAAGGCGTCAGAACATTGGTCTGCAACGAGATCTGCAGGCGCTCCATCTCGAGCTTCTCGTCGATCAGCGGGTCGCGCTTCTTGGCAGCGGCGATGCCGAGCTGCGGGTTGGCGATCACGTCCTTCCAGCCCTTGACCGTGGCCGCGATGAAACCCTTCACCGCCTTCTCGTTCTTGGCCATCTCCGGCGAAATGACGATGCCGTTGCCATAGACGTCCATGCCGAAGTCGACGTAGCGCATCGACACGATCTCCTCGAATGCCACCCCGCGCGCCTTGAGATCGAGCATCGACGAGAAATAGTGTCCGGAGATGAAGTCGACGGTGCCCTGCACCAGGCTCTGCTCGCGCAGCTGCGGCGTCAGGTTGACGTGCTCCCACTTGGCGATGCCGTTCTTCTTGGCGAAGGCCGGGAACAGGCGGAACGAGGCGTCGAACACCGGCGCGCCGAGCTTCTTGCCCTCGAGATCCTTGGGCGTCTTGATACCGCTCTTCTTCAGGGCATAGACGCCGAACGGCGCGAAATCGTAGGCCATGAACACACAGAGCACTTCCTTGCCCGGGTTCTTGGCGTTGTGCTCGATGGTGGCGTTCACGTCGGCGAAGCCGATCTGGTAGGCGCCGGTGGCGACGCGCTGGACGGCGCCGGCCGAGCCCTGGCCGGGATCCATGGTGACGTCGAGCCCTTCGGCCTTGTAGTAGCCCTTCTCCAGCGCCACGAGGAACGGCGAGGTCGGCCCCTGGAAGACCCAGTCGAGCGTGAATTTGATCGGTGTCTGGGCCTGCGCCGAAACGCTGGCCAGCATCAAGGCGGCAGCGGCGGCGCCGCCCAGCCACTTGGCAACTTTCATCATGTTCCGTTCCCTCGTGAGGTTCCCCGTCCGGCGACTCTTAGGCGGACAACCCACGGCCGCCAAGGGGATATCAGGCAGATTCTATGCCAGCCCGCTGTGTGGCGACGAGCTGGGTGAAGGCGCCACCCCGGGCCGAGAGCTCCTGATAGCCGCCCTGTTCGACCACCCTGCCATGCTCGAAAACCACCACCTGGTCGGCCTCGCGAATGGTCGAGAGCCGGTGCGCGATGACGAAGGTGGTGCGGCCCTGCATGAGGGTCTTCAAGGCTTTCTGGATGCGGGCCTCGGTCAAAGAGTCGAGCGCACTGGTTGCCTCGTCCAGGATCAGAATCGGCGGATCCTTGAGGAGCGCCCGGGCGATCGCCAGCCGCTGGCGCTCGCCGCCGGAAAGCGTGGTGCCGCGCTCGCCCACCAGCGTGTCGTAGCCCTGGGGCTGGCGCATGATGAAGTCGTGCGCCTCGGCCAGCCTGGCCGCCTGCTCGAGCTCGGCCTGGGTGGCATCGGGCTTGCCGATGCGCAGGTTGTCGGCGATCGAGCGGTAGAACATCGTCGAATCCTGGAACACCACGCCGATGTTGCGGCGGAGCGACTCCAGCTTGATGTCGCGGTGGTCGATCCCGTCGATGCGGATCACGCCCGACTGTCCATCCCACATGCGATGCAGCAGCGACAGCGCCGTGCTCTTGCCCGCACCGGTCGGCCCCACGAACGCCACGGTTGTGCCGGCCGGCGCCTTCAGCGAAAAATGCACCAGGGCCGGCCGCTTGCCGTCGTAGGAGAAGCCGATGTCGTCGAACTCGACGTCGCCCCTGGCCCGACCGAGATCGATCCCGTTGGGCTTGTCCGGCACCGAGGAGGTGGCGTCGAGCACGCGGAAGAAGTCGGCCAGCGACGGCATCTGGAAGAAGATGCGGCTGACGAAGCCCGAGGCCTGGTCCATGCGACCGATCAGCATGGTGGCGAAGCCCATGAAACTCACGATCTCGCCGACCGTCGCCTCGCCGTTGATATAGAGCCAGGTGCCGAGCACGAAGATCGAGATCACCGTGACGGTCGAGGCGGCGCGGGTCAGAACCGACAGCAATGCCCACCAGTTCAGTACCGGGAACTGCGCCGCCAGCGTCTGGCGCATGATGCGGTGCATCTCGCCGGTCTCGGCGCCCAGCCGCACGAAGCTCTGGATCAGGTGAATGTTGCCCAAGGCATCGCCGGCGCGGCCGGCCAGCTCGCTGTGCAGGTCCTCGACCTTCTTCTGCAACTGGTCGGTACGGCTCACCACCCAGATGTTGGCCGCCGCAAAGAAGATGATCAGCACCAGCAGCAGCAGGCCGAGGCGCCAGTTCATGAACAGGCTGAGCGGCAGCATGATGAACAACGCCACCAGGGTGGCGAGGTTTTCGCGAAAGAACGACAGCCAGATGCCGAACAGATTGTCGACGCCGGTCAGCATGACCTTGATCAGGCGGCCGGAATGCTGGGCATTGTGGAAGGAGAACGGCAGCACAAGCAGATGCTCGAAATAGGTCGACATCGCCCCCAGCCGGCGACGGTGCGCCATGCGATCGGCCTGCAGCGAGACGACCATGTTGGCCGCGATGCCACCCAGTCCGACGGCCGCCCACAGGGCGAGGATCGAGATCGCATCGCGCCACAGGACTTCGACGGGCTTGTTGCGCGCATTGGTCAGGAGATCGATCATCTGGCCGAACAGCACCGGCTCGTAGAACTGCAGACCCGCCACCGCCACGTTGGCGATGGCCAGGACGATGGCGAGCCCCTTCTCGGCCCGCAGCAGCCCGATCACCCGACCGTAGACGCGAAAGAATTCCATCGCCTGCTGTCACCTCGGGCGGGCTAAGCCCGCCCTGAAATGACGGTCATCCTTCATGTCATGGTCTTCGGGACCGCGAGCCTCCGGCTCGCTCATGATCATGAGGCGAGATGGAAGCTCGCGGTCCGGAGGAGCATGAGCTCCCAGGCAAGATTGAATTTCAACCACCAGCAGTCTTTTCGCCGAGGAAGCGTTCGACGGTCTTCACGAAAAAGCTGACCCCGAACGGGATCGCCATGTCGTTGAAGTCGTAGCGCGAGTTGTGCAGACCCGCGCCGTTGCCGTCCTCGCCGCCATTGCCGAGCCAGACCATGGCGCCCGGCACCTTCTCCAGCATGTACGAAAAGTCTTCCGCGCCCATGCTGGCGGCCACGTTGTCGCGCACGCCGCTGGGGCCGCAGACGCTCGCCGCCACGTCGATGGCGAAAGCGGCACGCTGGGCATTGTTGATCGTCGGCGGATAGCCGTGGCGGTATTCGACATCGATCTTCACGCCGTACATTTTTGCCGCGCCCTCGCAGATCTCGCGGATGCGCGCCTCGATCAGCTTGCGGGCCTCCGGCGTCGTGGTGCGCGTCGTGCCGCCGACATGGGCGTCGGTCGGGATGACGTTGTAGGCCGAGCCGCCCTTGACGAAGCCGACGGTGACGACCGACGAGGCGAACGGGTCCATGTTGCGGCTGACGATGGTCTGCAGCGACAGTACGAGGTTGGCCGCGACGATCAGTGGATCGAGGCTGAGATGCGGGTGCGCGGCGTGGCCGCCCTTGCCGGCGATGCGCAGGTCCCAGCGGTCGGCCGCGGCCAACAACGGGCCGGGCTTGGTGGCGATCATGCCGAGCGGCAGGCCGGGCTTGTTGTGGATGGCGAACACCGCGTCGCAGGGGAATTTCTCGAACAGGCCGTCGTCGATCATCGCCTTGCCGCCGCCGCCGCCTTCTTCGGCCGGCTGGAAGATGAAGTGCACCGCGCCCTCGAAGTCGCGCTTTTCGCTCAGCACCTTGGCGGCACCCAGCAGCATGGCGGTATGGCCGTCGTGGCCGCAGGCGTGCATGCGGCCGGGATTCTTGGAAGCGTGTTCGAAATCGTTGGTCTCGTCCATCGGCAGGCAATCCATGTCGGCGCGCAAGCCGATGGACTTCAACGAATTTCCCTTGCGCAAGGTTCCCACCAGGCCGGTCTTGCCGAGCCCGCGGGTGACCTCGAGCCCCCATTCCGCCAGCTTGGAAGCGACAATGTCGGAGGTCCGGTTCTCCTCGTAGGCGAGCTCGGGATGGGCATGGATGTCGCGGCGAATGGCGGAAATCTCGCCCTGGATCTCGAGCGTACGCGGAATAACGGGCATCAAAGCACTCCGGTTGGAACCTCGGGCATCTTAGCCCAGAGTAGCACCATGTTGTCCCTCCACGACGTCGAAGACGCGGCGGCCATCGTCCATGCCGCCATGCCCGCAACGCCGCAGTATGCGTGGCCGCTGCTGGCGCGCCGCACCGGCTGCGAGGTCTGGGTCAAGCACGAGAACCACACGCCGACCGGCGCCTTCAAGGTGCGTGGCGGGCTGGTCTACATGGCTCGCCTGAAGCGCGAACAGCCCGAGGTCGCAGGCGTGATCAGCGCCACCCGCGGCAACCATGGCCAGAGCATTGCGCTCGCCGCTGCCCGGGCCGGCATTGCCGCCACCATCGTCGTGCCCCGGGGCAACTCGGTGGAGAAGAATGCCGCCATGCGGGCGTTCGGCGCCGAGCTGGTCGAGGAAGGTCACGATTTCGATGCCGCGCGCGAAACCGCCATGCGGCTCGCGGGCGAGCGCGGCCTGTCGATGGTCCCGTCCTTCCACCGCGACCTGGTGCGGGGCGTGGCGACCTACGCCCTGGAGTTCTTCCGGGCCGCCCCGGCGCTCGACACGGTCTATGTGCCGATCGGCCTGGGTTCGGGCATCTGCGGCGTGATCGCCGTGCGCGACGTCCTGGGTCTCTCCACCAAGGTGGTGGGCGTGGTCTCGACCGAGGCGCCGGCCTATGCGCTCTCCTTCGCCGCCGGCAAGGTGGTGGCGACCAACAGCGCCGACACCATGGCCGATGGCATGGCGGTGCGCGGACCCGATGCCGAAGCGCTCGCGATGATCTGCAAGGGCGCGGAACGCATCGTCCAGGTGAACGACGCCGAGATCGCCATCGCCATGCGCGCCTACTACGAGGACACGCACCAGCTCACCGAGGGCGCAGGGGCTGCTTCGCTGGCTGCGCTGCTGCAGGAACGCGACCGTCAGGCGGGCAAGCGGATCGGCCTGATCCTGAGTGGCGGCAATATCGACCGGCCGCTTTACCTGCGCACGCTCGCGGATGGTTGAGGTGCCACGTTCTGAGGTGCCACCTTCTGAGGCGCCCAGGCGAGATCGCTCTTCACGGCCTGCATGATGAACGAGGACCGCGTGCCTTTGACGCCGGGCATGCGCAGCAGCGCCTTCATGGCGAACTCGCTGAAGCTCGCGAGGTCGGGCACGAAGACATGGACCTGGAAGTCCATGTCGCCCGTCACCGCGTAGCAGGCCACGACCTCGGGCCGGGCGCGGATCGCGGCCTCGAAGGCCTCGACGGTCTTTTCGGAATGATCGTCGAGCGTGATCTGGACCAGCGCCTGCAGGCCGAGCCCCATCGCCTGCGGCGAGACGAGCGCGGCATAGCGGGCGATCACGCCCTCTTCCTCCAGCCGCTTCACCCGGCGCTGGCAGGGCGTGGGCGAGAGCCCGACGCGGTCGGCGAGATCGACGTTCGGCAGGCGGCCCTCGGCCTGAAGGGTCGCCACAATGCGTCTGTCAATGTCATCGAGTTCGATCATGGTGTAATTCTCTCAAAACTATCAATAAATTGGAAAATACCTCCGAAATGCCTGTCGTTACAGGCCAACTTCGCGAGGATTCACCAGCTGCCCGCCCCCATATTCAAGGCATGTACACAGCCCCCCTCGAACAGCTCCGTGGCGACTATGCCGGCATGGCACCGGACTGGACCGTGCCGCAGCGTGCCGACCTCTACTCCGACGAGGAGCAGGCGGTGTGGCGGCTGCTGGTCGAACGCCAGAGCGCGCTCGCGCAGCGCTCCGCCTGCGATGAATTCCTGAAGGGGCTGGATACGCTGGGCATCGGCGACACCATTCCGGATTTCGAGGCGATCAACACGCGGTTGACGCCGCTCACGGGCTGGCGCCTCGTCGGCGTGCCGGGCCTGATCCCCGACGCCGCCTTCTACGACCATCTCGCGCATCGCCGCTTTCCGGTGACGGTGTGGATCCGCACCCGCGCCGAACTGGACTATCTGGTCGAGCCCGACCTGTTCCACGATTTTTTCGGCCACGTGCCGCTGCTGACCGACCCGGTATTCGCCGACTTCATGCAGGCCTATGGCCGGCGCGCCATCGCGGCCGGAGCGGAGAACATCGATCGGCTCGCACGACTCTACTGGTTCACCGTCGAGTTTGGTCTGATCCACACGGCCAAGGGCCTGAAAGCCTATGGCGCCGGCATCCTGTCCTCGGCCGCCGAAGTGAAGCACGCGACCGAAGGCGAAGGCGTCGAGCGTCTCCCGTTCGACGCGGCGATGGCGATGCAAAGACCCTACGAAATCGACAAGCTGCAGCCGACCTACTTCGTGCTCGACGAATTCCGCCAGCTCCTGGATCGGCCGGCCACCCACTAGCGCAGCACGACCAACCCGTCGACGGCCACGACGCCGTCGCCGTCGCGCTTCACCAGCAGCGGGTTGATCTCCGCCTCCGAGACGTCGGCAAATGCCTCGTGCGCCAGGGTCGAGAAAGCCGCGATGGTTCCTGCCAGCGCCGCCACATCGCCCTTGGGCAGGTTGCGATAACCACGGATCGTGGCGAGGCCTTTTACCTCCGCGATCATCTCGCGTGCCTCGGCCTCGTCGACCGGCGCAATCCGCGTCGAGGCATCCTTGTAGATTTCCGCCAGCACGCCGCCCAGGCCCACGGTGACGGTCGGTCCCACCAGCGGATCGCGGCGGAAGCCCAGGATCACCTCGGCCAGGCCGCGCTCCATCTTCTGGATCAAAAAGCCGTCGAGCTTCGCATTTGGCGAATGGGCTCTTACGCGGCGCTCGATCTCGCGCGCCGCGACGGCGGCGGACTGGCCGTCCATCAGGCCGAGGGCCACGCCGCCGGCCTCGGTCTTGTGTGCGATATCGGCCGACAGGACTTTCAGCACCACCGGCGCGCCGACCTCGGCCACGGCGGCGACGACCCGCTTGGCATCGGCGATCGCCAGCGACTTGGCCATGGGCACGCCGAGTGCCGCGAAGAGATCGGCGGCGCGGCGCTCGTCGAAGCCGGAGACGCGGCCCACTTCAAGCGCATCTCGCGACTCGCGCGACGGCTCGGCAGGCGCGGGCAACGGCTGCGGCACCGGGCGCAGCAGGCAAAGCGCCATCGCCTCGCTGCAGGACTCGGGATGGCGGAACGCCGCCACGCCCGCCGCCGTCAGCAGCGCCAGCGATTTTTCCGCCGTCGGCGTCAGGGAAACGGCGAAGGGTTTGCGCGTGCGGGCAAAGCGCAGCAGCGGCTCGACCGCCAGCTCGGGATTGAACTGCGCCGAGGAGCCGACGACAAAGATCACCGCGTCGTTGCCGTCGTCCGCCAGCAGCCGCTCGATAGTGCCGGCGACGATCTCGGGCTTGGCGCCGGCCAGGGTGAGGTCGACCAGCTTGCCCTCGCCCGCCGCGATGCCGAGCGGTTTCAGCCAATCGACCAGCGCCTGCGGCGGGTCCGCGATGTCGAGGCCGGCCATCGCCATATTGTCGACCACCATGGCAGCACCGCCGCCAGTCGTGGTCGCGACGGCCACGCGTTTTCCAGTTGCGGGCGGGCGATCGACCAGCAGCGCCGGCACGTCGATCAGCGATTCGAACATCGACACGCGGGCGATGCCGTGGCGACGGCAGAAGGCATCGAAGGTGGCGTCGGACCCGGCGATGGCGCCAGTGTGGGATTTCGCCAGCTCCTGGCCGATCTCGGACCGGCCGAGCTTGTAGGCAATCACCGGCTTGCCCGCGGCATGGGCGCGCCTGACCGCGCGCGCGAGGCGCTCGCCGTCGCGCAGGGTTTCCATGAACAGCAGGATGGCGTCCGTTTTGGGATCGTCGACCAACAGGTCGGCAATCTCGCCGACTGCGAGGTCGACCTCGTTGCCGACCGAGATCAGCCGCGAAAACCCGATACCGCGCGCGTCGGCCCGAGAGAGCAACGCGCCAATGAGACTACCGCTCTGGCTGACGACGGCCCAGCGTCCCGTGCGCAGCTTGTCGATGGCGAAAGCCGCATTGGCTGTCAGCACCATCGGCGGCTGGGTACTCACCGTGCCGATGCTGTTGGGTCCGACCAGCCGAATGCCGGTCTCGGCCACGACGCGCGCAAGATCGTCCTGCAGCGAGGCGCCCGCGGCACCGGCATCGGCGAAGCCGCCGGCCAGGATGGACGCGACTTTTACGCCGCGCCGGCCACAGTCGGCCAGGGCCGCCACCGCCGCCGCGCCGTTCAGCAGGATGTAGGCGTGATCGATCTCGCCCGGGATCGACGCGAGGTCCCTATAAGCCTTCTCGCCCAGGATCTCGCTGCGTGAGGGATTGACCGGCAGGATCTCGCCGGCGAAGCCGTGCTTGCGCAGGAAGCGCTGCGGTCGCGACGTGGTCTTGGCGGCATCGGCCGACGCCCCGATCAGGGCGATGCGCTTGGGTTCGAACAGGGCGGTAAACAGCTTCTTGGGATCGCTCATGCCCCGAGTATACTCGGGGCATGATCACTCGCCGCACCCTCGTTGCCTCGACACTCGCCGCGTCCGCCCTGCCAGCACAAGCCCAGACGCCACCCTGGCCCTCCAAGCCGATCAAGCTCGTCGTGCCCTACGCGCCGGGCGGCACGACCGACGTGGTGGCCCGCATGGTGGCGGAATATCTCGGCCAGCGGCTCGGCCAGAACATCATCGTCGACAACAAACCCGGCAAGGGCGCGATGGTGGGCACCGCGCTGGTCGCCAAGGCAGCGCCCGACGGCTACACGCTGCTGATGTCGGTGATCTCGGGCCTCTCGATCTCGCCCACGCTTTACGGCGGCGGCGATTTCGACCCGATGGCCGACTTCATCCATATCTCGATCGCCTCGCGCAATCCCAGCGTCCTCGTCGTCAATCCGGCCTTCGAGGCCAAGACGTTCAAGGAGTATGTCGCCTACGCCAAGGCCAACCCCGGCAAGCTCGCCTTCGCCACCTCGGGCGCAGGCTCGAGCAATCATCTGCTGGGAGCGCGCCTGCAACAGGTGATCGGCGCGGAGATGGTTCACGTGCCCTATCGCGGCGCCGGTCCCGCCATGATCGACACCATCGCGGGCAACGTGCCGTCGATGTTCGATTCGCTGCCCTCGGCCGCGCCGCACATCAAGGCCGGCAAGGTCCGGGCGCTGGCGGTCAGCAGCGACGTGCGCAACCCCGCCTTTCCCGACGTGCAGACCATGAAGGAGTCCGGCTATCCCGACCTCATCTCCTATTCCCGGTTCGGCATCTCCGTGCCGGCCAAGACGCCGGCGCCGATCGTCGACCGGCTGGCGCGCGAGATGCAGGCCGTGCTGAAGGAGCCGGCGGTCGTGAAGCGCTGGGAGGAACTGGGCGCCGAGTCGAGCACCATGAGCCCGGCCGAGGTGACCCGCTTCGTCCAGGCCGAGATCGACAAATGGGTGCCCGTGGTGAAAGCTTCCGGCGCCAAGCCCGACTGAGGAGACACCCATGGCCATCCGCCGCGTGATATCGCCCGCCGTCCCCGAGCCGCCGCCCGAGCGCTGGTCCAACTGCCTGGTGTCGGACGGCATCGCCTATGTCTCGGGCATGACCGCCCGCACCGGCACCACCGTCTCGGACAGCGACGAGTACGAGCAGTCCAAGGTGATCTTTGGCAAGATCAAGGGAATGGTCGAGGCGGCCGGCGGCACGATGGCCGACGTCGTCAAGATCACGGTCTACCTCACCGACATCAAGAACAACACCAAGGTCTGGGCCGCCCGCCGCGAGTTCTTCACCGGCGACTTCCCGGCCTCCACCCTGGTCGAGGTGAGCGCGCTCGCCGCGCCCGAGATCCTGGTCGAGATCGAAGCCATCGCCCACATCGGCAAGGGTAAGCGCTAGAAGCTCCCCGCACGCCGAGGAGCCAGTAGCGGCGGGCTTTTCGCCCGTTATTTGTGGACGCCTGAATGTAACGTTTCGTGTCCAGAAAGATGTCCACTATTGCGAGAAAAGCCTATTTTTGCAGGCTTTTACGCGTCTCGCGTCTTCTTCGCTTGCACATGCCCCGGCGCGCCGTGTTGCTCGGGCGTCGTCAAGTGTCTGTTCCCACGTCGTTATTCGGCGTGTGGTGGAGACGGGGTCGTTGTTGGGACTGTCCACGGGTCAGGACCCGTGGCGGCTGCACCCGCGCAAGTGCGCAACCCGCGGGCGTGCCGGGGGCGGTCGTGCCGGAAATGGAAAAGGCCAGCACGTTCCTAGCGCCAGCCTACAGAAAGTATAGCCAATTTCCTGCTGAACTTGCAACTTCGGATTGCTCACATCGGCCTGAGCAGATGCAGGCAGTGCTAGCACCCTGCCTGCCCTAGGCGTGTGAGAACATCTTCTTGCCGGCGACGGGCATCGAAGCCTTGAGGATGGTGCCGGCCGCGATCTTGTCGCTCTTGCGCGACACGACGACGTAGAGGTCGGCCCCAGAGAAGGCCACGTTCGTGCAGTAGATGTCGTCGCCGCAATCGACATGATGCGTCGGCCGACCGAGGTGATCGAAGCGCCACGCGGTGGTGCTGGGATGAGCGATGACGAGGCCGCCCTCGTCGTCCAGCGCCATGCCGTCAGGGCCCGCATGGCCACCGCTCATCTGGATGAACAGGCCCACCTTGCTCACCGTGCCGTCGGCCATGATCGGCAGGCGCCACACCGCATTGCCGCGCGTCACACCGACATAGAGTACGGTCTCCGCCTTGTTCATGACCAGCCCGTTGGGGCTGGGCACGGTGTTCACCAGCATCGTGAGTTTGCCCGCCGTGTCGTAGCGGTACACGCGGCCCGTGGGGTCGTGCAGGCCGGTCTGGCCCTGGTCGGTGAAATAGAGATCGCCGTTGGCCGCGAAGAAGAGGTCGTTCACGCCCTTGAAGCTCTCCGAGCCGCGCGTCTCGAGCAGCGACGTCACCTTGCCGCTCGCGGCATCGAGCAGGACGATGCCGCGCTTGTAGTCGGTGATGAAAATCCGGCCATCCTTGTGGATTTTCAGCCCATTCGGCCAGCCATCGTACTCCGTGACCAACGTCCACTCGCCTTGCGGGCTGATGCGGAAGACGCGGCCGAAGGGAATGTCGGTGACGTAGAGATTGCCGGCCCTGTCGAAGCTCGGTCCCTCGAGGAACGAATCGAGCACCATGCCGACGGCATTGGCATCGCCCCACGACGTGCGGCCGGGCTTGCGGAATTTCTCCGGCAGCCGCGTGAACTCGGTGGCCGCAATCGCCTGGGTCAACCCGTACATCTACGCCGCCTTCACTTCGCGTTCGGCCTTGAGCGCCCGCACGGTCTCGCGCAGCGCATGGACGGTCTTCTCGATCTCCGCGCCACCGTGTGTGGCCGACACGAAGCCGCCGGGGGCGCCCATCACGTCGACGCCGTGAGTCATCAGGCCCATGCGGATCTTGCCGGTGAGTGGGCCCGCGCCGCGCGCGCCCTTGAGTTTGGCGAACGGCACCTTGAGTGGATCGAAAGTCGCGGGATCGATCGGATCATTGAATGGATTGGGATAGATCAGGAAGGTCGAGCTCTGGCCGTAGATGCCCCACGGCACGCCTTCCTTGATCAGCACCTCGGTCAACGCTTTGCGCAGCTCCGCCGCCGTCTTGTTGGCCTTCTCCGCCAGATCCTCGTCGCGCAGCAGCGTGAGCGCCGTCACCGCGGCCGCGGCCGACAGCGGATTGGCATTATAGGTGCCCGGATGCAGGATCCTTTCGATCTTCTTCGCGGCGGTCGCATCGTGATCGATGCGGTCGAGAATCTCGCGCTTGCCCGCGACCGCGCCGCCCGGCAGGCCGCCGGCCACAATCTTGGCCTGGATGCAGAGGTCGGGCGTGATGCCGAACGCTTTCTGCGCACCGCCCGAGGACCAGCGATAGCCGGTGATGACCTCGTCCATCAGCATGACGACGCCCTTCTTGCTTGTGGTGTCACGCACGGCCTGGATGAAGCCCGGAGGCAGCGGCGCCTGGCCCCACGACGCGCCCGAGGGCTCGAACATGACGGCGGCGATATCGTCGCGCTCCTCGATCAGCTTCACGACGGCGGCGACGTCGCCTTGCGGCATCACGATCGAGAGCGCGCTCACCTCCTGCGGCACGCCTGGGGTGGAGCCGCCGTCATAGGTGGCCCCGGCGCCGGCCGTCACATTGTCATGCCAGCCGTGGAAGTGGCCGACGAAGCGCACGATCTTGTCCTTGCCCGTATAGGCGCGCGCGAGACGGATCGCCATGTGCGAGGCCTCGGTGCCCGACGCCGTGAAGCGCACCCTCTCCGCGCAGGGCGTCAGCTCGCAGACCAGCTCGGCCCAGCGCACCTCCAGCTCGTGGCTCGAGCCGTAATGCGTGCCGAGCTCCATCTGCTTCTTCACCGCCTCGACGACGGCGGGATGCGAATGGCCCAGCAGCATGGCGCCGTGGCCGCCGAAATAGTCGACATACTCGTTGCCGTCGACGTCCCACTTGCGGGGCCCTTTCGCTTTCGCAACATGGATCGAATAGGGATCGAGGTAGCGGGCGTCGTGGGTGATGCCGCTCGGCAGCACCTTGTGAGCGCGCTCGAACAGGGCGCCGGAGCCCGGTGTGCGGGCTTTGTAGTCGGTGACGATGGCGGAGTTGGTCGGCGCGACAACGGTCATGAGCCCTCACATTAACTAATGGCAGAGCATCGCAAGCCTCGCTTGCGCCGCCAAGGGCTCACAGCCAAAGTCCCGCCTTTCGCAGACCGAGGGTACCTACGTGAACGCCAAACCGCGCGGACGCCAGTTCTTCAACAATCCCGGCCCCACCAACATCCCCGACCGCGTCCTGCGCGCCATGGACCGGCCCGTCCTCGACTTCATGTCGGACGAATTCCTGGCCATCCAGCATGCCTGCCATGCCGGTGTGAAGCGGGTCCTGAAGACCGACCAGACACTCTACATGTACAACGCCAGCGGCCATGGCGCCTGGGAGGCGGCCCTCGCCAACCTTTTCTCGGCCGGCGACACCGTGCTGATCGTCGAGACCGGCTATTTCTCGCTGAGCTGGGCCGAGATGGCGGTCAACCTCGGCATCAAGGTCGAGACTTTCGCCGCCGACTGGCGCACCGGCGCCGACGTCGCAAAGCTCGCGGAGCGCCTGGCCAAGGACAAGGCGCACGAGATCAAGGCCGTGCTCACCGTCCACAACGAGACCGCAACGGGCATGGTCCTGCCGGTGGCCGACATCCGGCGTGCCATGGACGAGACCAAGCATCCCGCTCTGCTGCTCAGCGACACGATCTCCTCGCTGGCCTCGATGGAATACAAGATGGATGCCTGGGGCATCGACGTGACCGTGGGCGGCAGCCAGAAGGGCCTGATGCTGCCGACCGGCATGTCGCTGACCGGCGTCAGCAACAAGGCCATCGAAGTCTCGCGCAAGAACAAGGCGCCGCGTCATTACTGGAACTGGGAGATGATGAACGGCCGCTCGCCGCAGAAGTTCGTCGGCACGGCGCCGGTGCACATGTTCTTCGGTCTCCAGGAATCGCTGAAGATGCTCGAGGAGGAAACCCTCGACGGCGTATTCGCCCGCCACGCCCGCCTGGCCGACGCGACCCGCGCCGCCGTGCGCGCCTGGGGCGCCGACGGCAAGGGACCGCAACTCTACGGCCAGGCGACGGAACGGCTTTCCAACTCGGTGACGGCGGTGACGATGCCGGAGGGTCACAGCTCCGACGGCATGCGCAAGATCGCGGTCGACCGCTATAACCTGTCGCTGGGCGGCGGGCTGGGGCCATTGATGGGCAAGGTCTTCCGCATCGGCCACATGGGCGACCTCAACGAGCCGATGCTGCTGGGTTGCCTCGCCACCACCGAACTCGCGATGAAGACCGCCGGCGTGCCGTTCGCGCCGGGCGGCGTCGACGCCGCGATCGCGTCGCTCGCGAACTAAAGTTCATCATCTTCCGGACCGCGAGCCTCCGGCTCGCTCATGAGCGAGCCGGAGGCTCGCGGTCCGAAAGAATCCTAAAACGCGGGCTTCTTGCCCGCGATCGCGGCCACGAAGCGCTCCGGTGTGATCGACGACAGCGCCGTCCCGCGGCCCACGGTCGGCTCGACCGCGAGGCCCACGACCGGATCGAAAACGGCCGTCGTAGGATTGAAGGCATAGAGCTGGCCCTTGGTCATGTTGAACCACCAGGCGTGCAACACCAGCGTGCCGGCTTCGACCTTTTCGGCGATCCAGCGGAAGCTCATCAGGTTTTTTACGCTGTTCAGAACCGCGGCCTGCTCGACCGCGCGGGCGATCTCGTCGCGCGAGCGGCCCTTCAGTTCCTGCACCACGAGATCGCGCATCTCCTGGGCGATGCTGGTCCAGGTCGAGAGATAGTCGTAGTCGGCATAGATGCTTTCGCGACCGTCGACGAGAGCACCGATGCCGCCGCACAAGGCATGCCCCAGCACCACCACGTGCTCCACGCCGAGCCCGCGCACGGCGAACTCGATGGCCGCCGACGTGCCATGGTGACGGGCATCCGGCGGAAACTGCGCCGGCGGCACCATCGCCGCCACATTGCGCACCGTGAACAGCTCGCCGGGCTTGGTCTGGGTCAAAATGCCGGGATCGACCCGCGCGTCGGCGCAGGCCACGATCAGGATCTTCGGCGATTGGCCTTCCGACGCCAGCCTCTCGAAAAGGTCGAGATGCTCGCGATAGTAACCCAGATGGAAGTCCGAGAAGCCCTTTAGAAGCCGTTCCAACGCCATGGTGTCTCGTCTACGATGCCGAACCGTGAATGGAACCCTGAAATGACCCAAGAACTGCTCTACGACAAGCGTGGCGATATCGGCTGGGTCACTTTCAACCGGCCCCAGGCGCGCAATGCCCTTACTTTCGCGATGTATGAAGGATTGGCCGAGATCTGCATCGGGATCGCCAAGACCCGGGACGTAAAAGCGCTGGTCGTTACCGGCGCCGGCGAAAAGGCCTTCGCCGCCGGCACCGACATTGCCCAGTTCAAGAGTTTCGAGGGTGGTGAAGACGGGATCGGCTACGAGCGCAAGATGGATCGCATCCTGGAGGCAATCGAGCGCTGTACGGTGCCGACCATCGCCGCCATCTCCGGGTTCTGCACCGGCGGTGGTGCGGCCATCGCTGCGGTCTGCGATCTCAGGCTGGCTGCCGCCAACGCACAGTTCGGCTTCCCGATCTCGCGCACGCTGGGCAACTGCCTGTCGTTGTCGAACTACGCCCGTTTGGCCGCCCTGATCGGCCCGCAGCGGGTCAAGGAGATGATCTTCCTCGCCAAGCTAATGGATGCGCCGGCGGCGCTGGCGGCCGGCCTGGTGAGCGAGGTCGTGCCCGACATGACGGCCCTGCATGCCCGCGCCGAGGAAGTGGCGCGGACCGTTGCGGGCCATGCCCCGCTGACCCTGCAGGTGACCAAGGAGGCGCTCCGCCGCCTGCAAGCCCGGGTTGCCGACGAGAGCATCGACGATCTGATCCGGTTGGCTTACGGTAGCGCCGATTTTCGCGAAGGCATGGCGGCGTTCCTGGAGAAACGGGCGCCGAAATGGATTGGCGCCTGATTGGACTGGCGCCTGGGACTGCTCAACGAGGAGGAAGCGATGGTTAAGTTTGGTTCAATGTTTGCAATTCTGGGACTGTGCGCTGCCGTCGCCGCCTGCCAGAATCCGCAGCAGGTCATTGGGGGCAAGGAAGACATGATGTCCGCCGCCGGCTTCAAGTTCGTGCCCGCGAACACGCCAGCCCGGCAGGCCTCGTTCAAGAACCTGCCGCCGCACAAGTTCTCCCGCGAGATCAAGGACGGCCAGGTCTTCTACGTCTATCCGGACCCGACCGTTTGCGTCTGCCTGTTCGTCGGCAACCAGGCCGCCTATTCCAAGTACCAGGCGAACGTCTTCCAGAAGAACCTGGCGGACGAGCAGCAGATGACCGCCAACATCAATTCGATGAACGACTGGGACTGGGGCCCGTGGGGCGGCTACCCGTATCCGGGCTGGTACTACTAGCCAACATCGGTCAATCGCGACGGCGTCCCGCGAGGAACGCCGCGATCGCGAGCGCCTGGACGATCGCGGCGGCGGCGAACACCAGTGTCGCCTCCGCCGGCGACAGGGCGCGCAGCGCCCCGAACGCCGCCGGGGCAAAGGCGTAGGTTCCTTGCCCGATCGCCACGATCAGCGGCACGACCCGCTGGACATCGGCCTTGGCGAATTCGACCTGGGCGATCAGCGGCGGCAGTGACGTGGTGTTGCCGATGCCGAAGCCGAACAACAGCACGCCCACGACCAGCAAAACGACATCGGTGCCGGCGGCCAGGATCAACGCGACGGAGCCTGCGATCTGCACGACATGGCTCGCGCAGGCGATCAGCCGGCGATCGCTGCCCGGCGGCATCAGCCAGCCGACCAGCGTGCGGCCCGCGATGGCGCTGGCCGTCGCCAGTCCCATCAGGATGCCCGCCGCCTGATCGCCGAGCGCCGGCACCAGCAACGAAAAGAGATGGGCGATCAGGCCGATCTGCGCAAACAGACCGAAGGCCATTGCCGCCGCCAGGGTGAGGAAGCGCCAGTCCCGCCAGAGGAGACGACCGGGCAGAGGGTGCGCGTTCGAGAGTGTTGCCGTCGCTACCCCTGCGGATGCGCCACCGTCCGGCACTTGGCCCATGTTCTCCGGCGTGCGTGAAAACACCAGATCCGCGAGCAGCCAGACCGTCACGACCATGCCGAGGCCGATCACTGTCGCCGCTGCCGGGAAGCCGAACCAGGCGATCGCCGCCACCCATAGCGGCGAGAACAGCACGCCGCCGATGCTGGCCCCGTTGTAGGCCATGGAGAGGGCCGCCGGCCGCTTCTGCACGAACCAGGGGGCGATAATGGCGTTCACGGCAGCAGCGCCCATCGCCACCCAGCCGGCGCCACTCAGCAGCGTGGCCACCAGAAGCTGCCAGGGCTCGAGCGCCACGGCCCATCCCAGAACACCCAGCCCCAGCAGCAAGGCGCCGGCTTTCGTCACGCTCGGCAGACCGAAGCGACGATAGAGCGCCGGCAAATTGGCGACCACGATGGCCCCGACCAAAAAATGCACAGTGACGGCCGTCGACACCAGCAGGACCGACCAGCCGCGCGCTTCCCGCACGGCGTGCAGATAGACCGGCGGGCCGTAGAATCCGAGACCCCAGCCGAAGACAGCGAGCACGAAGGCTCCCGACACGATGCGCCAGCCAAAGAACGATGTTTGCATGGCGCCGACCATGACGGTCCGGTGGTGGGCGTTGTTACGGCGGCGGCCGAAGTTTCCCACGGCTCTGGCCGAATCTGATAGGCTGACGCCTGGGGGCAGGCATGCTGACTCGATTTTTGTTGATCGCACTGCTCCTGTTCGCCCGTCCAGTGTTCGCGCAGAACACACAACCCGGATGGACCGCTGATCCCAGCACGGGCTGCCGGGTCTGGAACACACATCCGCAGCCAAACGAGACCGTCAGCTGGTCAGGCGCCTGCTCGAATGGCCTTGCTCAGGGTCGCGGCACGTTGCTGTGGCTCGAAAACGGCAAGCCTACGGACCGTTACGAAGGCGAGTATCGCGACGGCAGGCTGAATGGCCGGGGTGTGTTCACGTGGGCCAACGGCAACCGCTACGAGGGCGAGTTCCGCGACGGCGACCGGAACGGCCAAGGCCGTCTCACGCGGGCAAATGGTGACCGATATGAGGGCGAGTTCCGCGACGGCAAGGAGAACGGCCGGGGTGTCTCCACGCGGGCGAACGGCGATCGATACGAGGGCGAGTTCCGCGACGGCAGGCTGAACGGCCAGGGCGTGTTCACGTGGAAGAATGGCAACCGCTACGACGGCGAGTTCCGCGACGGCCGGGAGAATGGCCGGGCTGTTTTCACCTGGGCGAATGGCGACCGCTACGAAGGCGAGTTCCGTGACGGCAAGCCAAACGGGACAGGCACGGTTCGGCAGGTTGGCGGCAGCACATTCACAGGAACATGGACGAACGGCTGCTTCAGGCAGGGAGATCGCAAGGCGTGGATCGGAACAACCGCGAAGGAATGCGGCTTCGACTGACCCTCAGAAAGAAGCTTCGACTTCGCCGAGGCCGACGAACTCGCCACGCGCATGCGCGCCGGGCGGGAAGTAAAGGAGGCCGGTCCAGGAACCCGTCGTGATCGCCTGCCCTCTGCGGATACCGCCACGTTCGCGCACCGCGTGATCGATCATCCAGGCGAGCGGCCGGAGGGGATCGACGGCGCCGAGACCGCCCTTCTGATCGACGATGGTTTTGCCGTCGACGACGAGCCGCACTTGCAGGTTCGCCCAGTCGAGCCCTTTCCAGTTCGCGATCGACCCGCCGACAACCAGCGCATGGTTCATCTGGTTGTCGGCCAGCAGCCACTCAGGATCGGCCTGCTTGAAGTTCGCGAGCCGTGTGTCGACGACTTCCATGCCGACGAAGGCATCGCCCACGGCGGCAAGCGCCTCTTCGCGGCCGACCGGCTGGCTGCGGGCTGCGATGTCGCGCACGATATGGAAGGAGATCTCGACCTCGACGCCGATCATGTGCATCGCCTTGCCGTCGAACCTGCCCGGCGAGGCGACCAGCGCGCCTGCCAGCAGCGGCGCGGGATTGGGCTCCGCCGTCGGCGTGCGCGCGCCGACCTTCCAGCCGGCGACCGGACCGCTTGCCTGGGCCACGCCATCCTGGATGGCGTAGACCGCACTGCGATCCGGAAGGGCGAAGGGAGGCGCCACCTGAAGGCCGCTGCGCCGCGCTTCGAGCAGGGTGCGCACCGCGTAGGAAATGTCTGTGGTCATGCTAAGCTCGCGCGAAAGAAGTCGGACTGGAGAGGAACAATGCCTTACGCCAGCGGGCGCGTCATTCACGACGCCGACGCCCACATCATGGAAGTTCCGGGTTTCCTGGCCGAGCATCTCGAGGCGAAGCATCGCGCCACCGTCACCGACACGGTGCTGTTCCCGCGCCACGAGGGCTTTCAAAGCACGCGGCTCAAGGCCGATGCGACAGGCGACTTCGACGAGCAGCAGATCATGCTGCGGAAGAACTGGGACGCGCTGGGCTCGTCCGCACGGCAGGACCGTCCCCGCTCCATCGACCTGCTGGGCTTCGCCAGCCAGCTCATGTTCACCACGGCGCTGCTCAACTACTCCTCGGTGCTGGAAGGCGGCAAGGATGCCGACCTCACCTATGCCGTAGCCCGTGCCCATACGCGCCACATGGTGGACTTCTGCTCGGTCGACAAACGCCTGTTGCCGACCGGCTATGTCCCGCTGGTCGACTTCGCGCACACCGCGAAAGCCGCCCGCGAGGCGATCGACATGGGCGCCAAGGCGCTGATGATTCCGTCGCGTTGCCCCGACCACCATTCGCCGAGCCACATCGGTTTCGACCCGCTGTGGGCGATCGCCCAGGAGGCGGGCCTGCCGATCGTGTTCCATGTCGGCGGCGGCGGAAAGCTGCTGGAAGAGGCCTACTTCAACAACGGCCTGCCGCCGGTGCCGGACTTCCATGGCGGCGACGACAATTTCAAGTCGATCGACTACATGGCGATCGCCTATCCGCCGATGAAGGCGCTGACGGCGTTGATCGTCGACCGCGTGCTCGACCGATTCCCGCGGCTGAAGTTCGGCGTCATCGAGCAGGGCGCCTCGTGGGTGCCGGGCTGGATGCGCAACATGGATAGCGCCCACAACGCCTTCTACAAGAACGAGGAGCGGCTGCAGAAGATGTCGCTCAAGCCTTCCGAATTCGTGCAGCGTCAGGTCCGCGTGACGCCCTACCCGCACGAGGATGCCGGCTGGATCATCGCCAACACGGGCGACGACGTCTGCCTGTTCTCCTCCGACTATCCGCATGTCGAGGGCGGCCGTAACCCGATCAGGCGCTTCGAAGCTTCCATGGAAGCTGCCGGCATCGGCGAGGGCCAGAAGCAGCGCTTCTATTGCGACAACTTCGTCGATCTGATGGGCGCGGGCCTCGCGCCCGAGCTGAGGGCAGCTGCATGAGCACCTACACCACTCTCCTCACCGAGCAAACCGGTGCCGTGCGGAAGATCACGGCCAACCGACCGGATGTGCTCAACGCTCAGAGCCGCATTCTGCTGGAAGAGCTCGACGACGCCTTTATCGAGGCCGCGAAGGACGAGAGCGTCCGCGTCATCGTCCTGGCCGGCGCCGGCAAGCACTTTTCCGCCGGCCACGATCTCGGCAGCCCGCAGGAGATGGAAGACCAGAAGAAGAATCCCGTCGAGGGCTTTCAGGGCGAATACCGGCGCCTGTCGGAGCGGTTCTTCGAGAACACCATGCGCTGGCGGGATATCCCGAAGCCCACGATCGCCCAGGTCCAAGGCTACTGCATCATGGGCGGCATGATGATCGCCTCGGCCTGCGACATCATCGTCGCCAGCGAGGATGCCCAGTTCGCCGACCGCGCCGTGAAGTGGGGCGGCTCCCATGTGCAGTATTTCTCGATGCCGTGGGATTTCGGCCCCCGCAAGACCAAGGAATATCTCTTCACCGGCGCCTTCATCGGCGCCGCCGACGCCGAGAGAGCGGGCCTGGTCAACCGCGTGGTGCCACGGGAGAAACTGGAAGAAGAAACGATGGCGCTCGCCCAGCAGATCGCCGAACGCGATCCGTTCGCCCTCAAGCTCGCCAAGGCCTCGGTCAACGAAATGCAGGATGCCCAGGGCTGGCGCCACGCAATGGAGGGCGCCTTCAAGAACTACATGCTCACCATCCCGCACCGCATCGAGATGGGCACCTACGGGCCCAAGGCCCGCGAAAAGGCCCCGAAGGACCGCTTCGCCGTCCTCAACAAGAAGGCGGACTGACGTCGCCTTAATGGAAGTACTCTACGCGTATTTGGCGCGCAGCATCCGGGCGGCTTCGGCCTCGGCCTTGAGCTTGAGATAGACCTCGTCGGTGTCGACCTTGGCGGCCGAACCCGGGGCGAAGCCGCAGTCCGGATTGAGGGTGATGCGCTTCTTGTCGATGCGGGTGAGCGCCCGCTCGACGCGCGCCGCGATCAGCGCCGCCGCCTCGGGCGCGCCGGGCGTCACGTCGACCACGCCGAGGCCCAGCTCGAAATCCTCGCGTAGGCGGCCCAGGCTTTCGAGGTCGTCGGCGCCCGCCGCGGTGAATTCCATGGTGAGGTGCTGAACTTTCAGGTTGTTGAGCTGCTTCAGGATCGGCCCGTAGGTGCCGGCGTGATGCTTCTCGCCGCGCACGCGGGCGCCGGCGCGGCGACAGAGATGGACGGCGAACTTGATGCCTTTGAAGCCCTCGACCGTCTCGTTGATCATGTCGACGGCGAAATCGGCGGCGCGGTCGGGATTTTCGTAGCTGCGGCGCACATCGGGATCGACGAACAGGCAGAGATGCGGATCGTCGATCTGCACCATCTCCACGCCCATGTCCTGCAGCAACGCAATCTCGGCACGGAGCGGCGCCACGCAATCGCGGACGAAATCGTCGCGCCTGGAATAGGCCTTCTTCGACCGCTCGGCATCCCACAGGCGTTCGCCGAGGAGCGCCGGCGCCGGCAGGGTGATCTTGGTCGCGACGCGGGCGACCTGTTTCACGAACTTGGCCTCAGCGGCGATGAAGCCCGCCGGCTTGGGCGTGAGCTTTTCCGTCACCACCGTCCAGGGCCGGCCGTCGGCCGGATTGATCTCGAGCGTAAAACCATGCGCCAGCTCGGCGATGACGCCGATGTAGGAGCGCCGGCGCCATTCGCCGTCGTTCACGATGTCGAGGCCGGCCCGTTCCTGCAGGGCCACGACGAAGCGAACCGCCGCGTCCATCGTATTGGCATCGGTTTCATCCCATCGGGCCTTTTCGATCAGCTCCCGCACGACCAGCGGGCGGGGGATCGAACCCACGATCGAGGCGGGGAACAGCGGCAGTTTTTTCATGTCGGGCTCACGGCTCCCACAGTGTCTGGGCGAGGTTCATGTCTTCCTGCGTGTCGATCTCGCGGTACTTGCCGGGCGTGTCGGCATGTCCGAACGACATCCCCTGCTCGATCATGTCCTGGAACATGTGGATGAGGTACGCCTTCTGGAAGATCGCCGCCTCGCGGTAGGGCCTGTCCCAGAACTCGGCCTTGCGGCGTGCGTAGAAGTCGCGGAACTGCTGCGCGCCCTTCGGGCCGAACCTGGCGACGCCGATGAACTCGCCGGTCGCGTCGTCGTAGGGAATGGTGCGGTAGACGCGCTCGACCTTGCCGCCCCGCATGATCACCTTCTCCGCGTCGTGCGGAGGGTGCTGGGTGCGCGGCCGGTAATGCTCGCGCCAGTCGGTATCGATGCCCAGCGCCAGCTCGTCCTTCGACTCAACGAGGCCGCGCACGACGTCTTTGGTGAACAGGATGTCGGAGTAGCTGGTGACGAACGGCCGGTCCATCAGGTCCTCGGCGCACATCAGCGACACCAGGATATTGTTGTGCGCCCAATCCTTGTTCTCGCGGAAGATGAATTCTGGATAGTCCCGCTTGACCGACTCGATGCGGTAGCCGCCGATGAAGACGATCTCGGTGCAGCCGCCGCCACGCAACGCCTCGACCGTCCAGTCGATGATGCGCTTGCCGCGGATCTCGGCAAAGCACTTGGGAGCGTCTTCGGTGGTGGGCATGAGGCGGCTGCCTCGGCCGGCCCCGATGATGATGGCGCGCATTCCGCGAAGACTCTCCCCCAACCATTCACAGTGCAACTGCGGACTTCTCCTCATATCCGCAGCCCAAATTTCGCTTCGGCTGTGTTACACTGAAATTCATCCAGGATCTTCGTAGTCGGGTCTAATGGCTTCTACCTCCTTCAGAATGCGGCGCGGTCTTCTCCTGCTTGGGGCGCTGCTCTCGGCGGCGCCTGCCAGCGCTCAAACCGCCATTCCCGCCCAGGCCTACGGGCCCGTCTGGACCGGCTTCTATGTCGGTGGGGCCTTCGGCGCCGGCGCCCTGGTCAACAAGGTGAATACGTCGGGCGGCGGCGCCTTGCTCGGCCTCGATGGTCTCGGCAGCAGCGGCGTGCTCGGGTCGATCTACGGCGGCATCGACTACCAGATTCTGCCCAAGGCCATCATCGGCGCCCTGGCCGAGGCGTCGTGGTCCGGTTTCCAGTCCTCCGCCTCGGCCCAGGTGCCGGGCGCAGGCGCCGTCGCCAACACCAGTGCCGGCCTCGGCTGGAGCCTGCTTGGCCGCGCCGGCTTGCTCGCCAATCCCTCGACACTGCTCTACTTCGTCGGCGGCTATACCGGGCAGAACATCAGCACCAGCGGCACGGCCGTGGCCGGTGGCGCCGTGGCGAGCTTCTCGCGCAACGACACGGTGCACGGCTGGACCGTCGGACCGGGCTTCGAGACACTGCTGACGGGCGGCTGGTCGGCCAAGCTCGAGTATCGCTACAGCCAGTTCGGCTCGACGACGCCGTCGGGCACCGCAATCAACGTCACGCCCTCGACGCAGGCGGTCCGTGGCGGCCTGACCTATCGCTTCGGCGGACTGGGAACGCCAGCGACCGGCGATTCGCCGCCCAGCCGGCCGGTCGTGTACAACTGGACAGGCTTCTATGGCGGCGTGGCCGGCGGCGCTGGCGTCGCGGTCAACAACGTCTCTACCGCGTTCGGCGGCACCTCGACCTCGATCGCCGGCGCCGGACAGGGGCTGCTGGGCTCGGTCTTCGCCGGCGCCGACTACCAGTTCGCCCCCCAGGCCCTCGTCGGCGTCATGGGCGACTTCACCTGGGCCGGCCTGCAATCGACCGCCAGCCTGTCGGCCGGCGGCGGCAATGCCTCCATCGCGACGCAGGCCAACAGGGCCTGGAGCGTGATGGCCCGCGTCGGTTACCTGCCGACCCCGGCGACGCTGCTCTATGCCGCCGGCGGCTACGCCGGGCAGAACATCACCTCGACCGCGACGGCCTTCGCCGGCGGCACCAGCGCCTTTGCCTCGCAGGACAACCCGTTTCACGGCTGGACCGTGGGTCCGGGTGTCGAGACGGTCGTGACCGGCGGCTGGACCACGCGCCTGGAATATCGTTACAGCCAGTTCCAGCAGCAACAGATCCTGAGCGGCATCGGCAGCCAGCCGGAGACCCATACGATCCGTGCCGGCCTCGCCTACAAGTTCGGCGGTGGCGCGCCGTCGCCGTCCGTTGCCAGCGAATAGTCCAGATACCTCAGACCATCCCTGGAGTGCCGGCTTCCGGACTCTGCCGGATGAGCACGACTATCGCGTCGAGGACATTGACGGCGTCGTGCCCCCGTCCCTGCGTGGGACGCTCTTCCGCAACGGCTCAGGCCGCAACGATCTCGGCGGCCAGTGGTTCGCCCACTGGTTCGACGGCGATGGCATGATCTCCAGGATCCGCTTCGACGATTCCGGCATCCACTATCGCAACCGCTACGTCGCAACCGCCAATTACCTCGACGAAACAAAGGCTGGCCACATCGTCCATCGCGGCTTCGGCAAGGTGCGGCCGTACGGCCCGCTGGGCAACGCTTTCCGCCAACCGGCCAACGTGTCGAACACGTCGGTCGTAATGCAGGGTGACCGGCTGCTGTCGCTGTGGGAAGGCGGCCCGCCGACGGCGCTCGACCCGGCGACGCTCGACACTCAAGGGATCGATGATTTCGGCGGTGTCGTGAAAGCTTTCTCGGCCCATCCCAAGATCGACCCCGATACCGGCGAGCTGTTCAACTTCGGCATCGACTACGGGGCCAAGACCACGCTCACGCCCTATCGTCTCGACCGCGGGATACTGACGCGGCTGCCGCCGGTCGTGCTGCCCTACCCGGTCATGAACCACGACTTCGTGCTTACCGCCCGCTACCTGGTTTTCTGCCTGGGGCCGATCCTGATGCATCCGCTGAAGTTCATGCTCGGCTTCAGGAGTTTCGACGGCGCGCTGCACTGGGATGGGTCCAAGCCGACCCTGATCCTGCTGGTACCGCGCGACGGCCGGGGCGAGCCGCGCTGGATCGAAACCGACGCTTTCTTTCAGTTCCACTTCGCCAACGGCTTCGAAGAAGACGGCGGCCTGGTCCTCGATCTCGCGCGCTATCCGAACTACGGCACGATCGGCGAGGCCTTGCGGACCTACTGGCGCTCGGCCTGGCCGTCGCGCGGCATGGCGGCTCTGACCCGGCTCCGCATCGACCTGGAAACGGGAAAGGTCGAGAAGCAGACCTTTGCGACAGGGACCGCCAATGAATTCCCCAGCATCAATCCGGCGTTCACCGGCAAACGCCATCGCTACGCCTATGTCGCCAGCAACCCCGAACAGTGCGAGAGCGGCCTGCAGCAGCGGATCTCTCGCATCGACTTCGACAGTGGCGCCGTCGCCTCGCACGACTTCGGCCCCGCGGGCTATGTCGGCGAGCCGCTGTTCGCTCCAACCCGTTGCGGTGGCGCGGAGGATGACGGCGTTGTCCTGGCGATGGTGTTCAATTCAACCGACCATCGGACCGAGATCGTCGGTCTCGACGCGCGCGACCTCGCGGCCCGGCCGCTATTCACGGCCCGGCTGAAACACCACGTGCCCTATCCGCTGCACGGCACCTTCACGCCAAGGCTCTTCTGATCGGTCGACCTGCACGCGAGTAGTCTTGCGTCGGGAGGCATGGCAATCTCGGCATGATCGGCTCCTGCCGGAAGGATCGAGGTCCATGGAAGATTTGGTGATGGCCGCCCTTGGCGGCGACGAGGCGACGGTCGACAGGCTCCTCAAGGCCGGCGCGGATGTAAATCATGCGGATGCCAATGGCTGGGCCGCCCTGATCGGTGCCGCCCGGAGCGATCACGCAGCGCTGGTCGACCGGCTGCTCGGCGCCGGCGCCAACGTCAACCACAAGGACACGAAAGGCATGACCGCGCTGATGCGGGCGGCGGAAGGCGGCCATGTCGCCGTCGCCGACCGGCTGATCAAGGCCGGGGCCGACGTCAATCATTCGGACGCAAAGGGCAAGAACGCCCTGATGCGGGCGGCGGAAAACCGCCGGATCGAGATGGTCGACCATCTCCTGAGGGCGGGCGGCAGCGTCAACCACGCCGACCGGCGGGGAAAGACCGCCCTGATGCGGGCAGCCCTCGGCGGCGACGAGGCGATGGTCCGCCTGCTCCTCGGCGCCAAGGCCGACGTCAACCTGGCCGATGCCAACGGCTGGACCGCGCTCATCTGTGCCGCCGCTGGCGATGTCGCGGTGATCAAACGGCTGATCGATGCCGGCGCCGATGTCGGCCACGCCGCCAGGGACGGCCTGACGGCCCTGAAGAGAGCCGCGGCGAGCGGTCACGCAAGCGCCGTCGCCAGCCTGAAGGCCGCCGGCTAGCCCGGATATCTCACCGTGTTGAGGGTTCGACGGTTTGCCATGCTGACGCGATAGCAGCGTCGCGGAAGCGTGCCGCGGAAGGGTTTCCGGGTTTATCTGGACGAGCCTGAGCATCCGCAGAG
>JAESGK010000055.1_pt1 | contig 154169 bp, 148 predicted proteins | sample 9269681 | NCBI WGS metagenome assembly JAESGK01 (sample SAMN14515347, study PRJNA621673) | algae metagenome | isolation source: Timaviella obliquedivisa GSE-PSE-MK23-08B and co-occurring heterotrophs from... | place: USA: Grand Staircase Escalante National Monument, Utah | collected 2006-08-15 | reverse complement strand
ACCCGACCCTAACCCGGAAATCGCCGGTGACCGCCGCAAGGCCGCTCCCTCGCTACAGCGCACCCGATGGGCGCGCTCGCTCGCGGCCTTGCTCCAACCAGCTACACCACCACCGGGGGCACGACCTAGCGCAGCGGCGTGCGCAGGCTCTGGCTGCGTATTGCTTCCGAGTTTGCGGACAGCTTCGACATGTACCGTTCACGTTCCTCGACGGATCCCTCGCAAATTTGGTCGAACACCGTAAAGCCCAGTAAAGCTGCCTGTTCGCCATAATCGTTGCCACCGACACGCGACGAAAAGCGACCTTGGGTCTGGTACGTTTGTCCTTTTGGCGCGAAGTCGTAGTAAGAGTCGTCGGGACCATCGCTGGTGATCGTGAGTCGAATCCTCACGGCTTCGCCTGAATGGTTTTTCATGATCAGGGTGAGGTTGCCCGTATTGCCACTCGGGCACTGCAACTCGACGGGCATGAATCTTTTTTCCGGCTCGGTGGAATCCTGCGCCGACGCCGTAATCGCCCAACTCGTGGCAGCCGCGGCCGCGATCGCGGCGGCCCTATGCAGTTTCATGATTGCCCCACTCGAGCCCCGAACAGGCACTTCGGCCTGACGCTACCGGGCCGGCATTTCCCGGATGTACCGCCAATCAGCCCCTGCCCGACGGCAGAATAGCCCCACCCGGGGTCTTCGCGGAAGACGGCGCAAAGGCGACACCGGGAAGCCCGGCGAGGCGTTCCATGGCCTACCACACGGTGACGCGCGAGGCGTGAACGACGCGTGTCCCGCACCAAGCCCGATCGTCGACGGAATTCGCCGCGTTGGCTGGGTGACACCCCTACAAAATGTCGCCCGGCGATCCATATTTGTTCTGCGCAGAACCATCTGGTTCGTGTATCATATCCCTCAACAAATAAGGGGTAATGCCATGGCCGACAGGAAGCAATTCTTCGGAGTTACACAAGCAGACCCCGAGCTTGTGGCACTGTTGAATGCCTCGAAGGTCAGGAAGATCACCGAGAAGGAATTGCATGAGCAAAGCATCAGCTTTGCCTACGGCAACGCTCTGGGCTCGGACGCCACCACCAAGGACAGCGTTCGACAGACGGCAGCGAGCATTCTTCTGCGTCCGTAAATCCGGCAGGCGATCATAGCGGGCGACCGTCGTGTCCATTCGCGAGAAAGACAATCCTGACCTCTTTCGGAGAGTGCAGGAGCAAAACCTCCTGCGCCAATACGCACTCCTGACCAACTGCATCGAGATCGGCCTCGAAAAAGGAATCGAGGCGTTCGACAAGTACACGCTGTGGGCGCTCAACCACGTAGCGGTTGCGAATATCGCGCAGTTTGGCGGGCGTTATCGCAAGGAGCCGATCTACGTCGGAAACCACGTCCCGCCGCACTACAGGATCGTGGAAGAGGAGATGGACCGCTTCTTCTCGGTCATTCACGAGAACTGGCACATCATCGACCACCCCACGATGCTGCCCGCCTACGCACTCTGGCGAATGAACTGGATACATCCGTTTGTCGAGGGCAATGGCCGCACGGCCCGGGCGGCTTGCTACCATTTGATATGCATGAGACACGGCGCTCTCCTGCCCGGCACGAAGATCGTTCCCGAGCGCATTCGCGAAAACCGTCAGCCTTATTATGCCGCGCTGCAGGCCGCTGACCGCGCGTGGGAAGGCGGCCACTTCGATGTCAGCCAATTGGCGGCTTATCTTGAAGGTCTGCTCAAGGCCCAGCTTGCCGAGACATAGCGACTGTCGCTCGGCCGTTCCCCGTCTTTTTCGCGAGCCATGTCTTCATGGTCAACCTGATTGGCTTCGCGAGGGACATTCACCGTGCCGCGGCGAGGAATTTCTCGACGGAAACGCCGGCCTGTTTCAGGACGCCGGCGAGAGTGCCGGTCTTCAGTTCCGTGTGATCGGGCACGACACAACCGACCGATCCCCGCCGCAGGCTAGGCATTCACGGCGACCTCGAAGGTCGTGATGAACGACCGGCCGGTGGCGGAGGGCAGGGGAAACTCTTCCAGGTAAAGTTCGGTAGCTTCCCGCAGGTTGGCCACGGCCTCCTCGATCGCCTCGCCTTGCGAGGTCGTGCCGGTCTCGGGATTGGCGGCGGTGTATCCGCCTTCCGGCGCCGGCATGAGGACGGCCGTGAGCAGCATGGTGAACTGTCCTCTGGGAGACTCGTTATCGCCCGGCTGATCGGCGAATCCTAGTCGTCTCACCCACTTCTGCGCCGATCTTGCGAACACGACCTGTCTTCGCCTCGGGGCGTGCCGTCAGCTGGAGCTTCATCGACTTCAACACGCTCATGAAAGTGGTGAGCTTCGGATCGCCTTTCAGGTTGAGCGATTTGTAGAGGGCCTCGCGGGTTACGCCGGCGCTGCGCGCCACCTCCGACATGCCGCGAGCCCGGACGATGGTGCCGAGAGCGTTGGCAATGTAGGCCGCATCGCCTGTTGCAAGAGCGTCGGTGAGCAGCTCGGCCTGATCCTCGGGCGAGCGGAGGTGTTCGGCGGCATCGAACGGTACGGTCTTGAGGGCCATGTTGGTTGCTCCTGCAATGGTATAATCAAAGATCGGCTGCCATCTGCTTCGCTTGCCGGATGTCCGCCTTCTGCGTGCCCTTGTCGCCGCCGCACAGCAGGATGACGAGGACGAGGCCCTGCCTGGCGAAGTACACGCGATATCCCGGGCCCCAGTCGATGCGAAGCTCCGAGACGCCTTCGCCGACGGGCTTCACGTCCCCCAGCAAACCGGACTGAACCCGGACGATGCGCTGGGCAATCTTCGCGGCGGCCTGCTCGTCCCTGAGCGACTTGAGCCACCTGGCGAATTCCCCGGTCTGGCGCACCACGATCATGTGTGAACTGTAGTTCTCAGGGAGGCAAGCTGTCAACTACAGTTCACAGGCCCGTTTGGCGGATCAGGCGGGGTCTGCGCTCCATCTTTTCCGTCTCTCCGCCCGCCCCGGCGCCGTTGGGCAGCGCCCGGCGGCCATGATAGGATCACCCCCATGTCCACGCTCGCCGCACCGCCCCCCGACCGGCTGGAAGCGCCGTGCCGCCGCTGGAAGATTCGCGAGTTGAGTCTTTTCGGTTCGCAGGCGCGCGACGAGGCGCGGCCGGACAGCGACGTCGATCTGCTGGTCGACTACGATCCCACGGCCGACTGGAGCCTCCTCGACACCGCCCGCCTGCGCGCCGAACTTGCCGAGCTGTTCGGCCGTCCGGTCGATCTGGTCCGCGAGCGCAACGTCACCAACCCCTGGCGGCTCGCCTCAATTCGCCGCGATCGTCGCCCGCTCTATGCCGCCTGACGACGAAGACCGGGCTTTCGCGCCGCCGCCCGCGAGCTTGTCCGGCGAGGAGCGCGCCGAGTTGGAAGCAGCGCTTGCCGCCGCCCGGCGGGATGAGTTCTCGAGCGAGGCCGCGGTGAAGGCGATGTACGCGAGGCATGACGGATAGGATGCGGCGGAGACCTGCAACGAGCCGTCCACCCGGCGTCCGGTTTGCCCTGCCTCTCGCTTTCTCCTAGTTTCCCGCCCGGCGGGTGCGATGCTGGTGATTTATCCTGCACTCCAGCGAGCTGGGCGGCGACGCCTTGACCATATTGTGGGGGCGTTGCAGGCCCCACCACCCGCCACCTTCCCGACACCGATAAGTCTCGTTCCGTTGGCGCTCGCACTATCATGCGGTTGCGCCGCCGCTCCGCATCGCCAACACTGCCCACCTGCAACCAGTACGAGTTCCGAGGGGGATGTAAGCGGCCATGGCGAGGGGACGTCCGAAGAAGGCCGACGACGGAGCGGCAAAGGGCAAGAAGGCCAAAGCCAACGGCAACGGCGCCAATCTCGGCTTCGAGGCCCAGATGTTCCTCGCCGCCGACAAGCTGCGGAAAAATCTGGAGCCCTCGGACTACAAGCACGTCGCCCTGGGGCTGATCTTCCTCCGCTATATCTCCATCGCCTTCGAGGCGAGGCGCGCCGCCCTGCTGGCGGAAGACGCCGCCGCGGCCGAAGACCCCGACGAGTACCTCGCGGAAAACGTCTTCTGGGTGCCGAAGGTGGCCCGCTGGTCCCACCTCCAGGCCAACGCCCGGCAGCCGACTATCGGTAAGCTGATCGACGATGCGATGGCTGCCATCGAGAAGGCGAACGAAGGCCTCAAGGGCGTCCTGGCCAAGGACTACAACCGCCCCGCCCTCGACAAGGTGATGCTGGGCGAGCTGATCGACCTCATCTCCGGCATCGCCCTCGACGAGCCGGGTGACAAGGCCAAGGACGTCCTCGGCCGGGTCTACGAATATTTCCTCGGTGGCTTCGCCGGCTCCGAAGGCAAGCGCGGCGGCGAATTCTACACGCCGCAGTCGGTGGTGCGCGTGCTGGTCGAGATGCTGGAGCCTTACAAGGGCCGCGTCTACGACCCGTGCTGCGGCTCCGGTGGCATGTTCGTGCAGTCGGAGAAGTTCGTCGAAAGCCACGGAGGCAAGGTTGGCGACATCGCCATCTACGGGCAGGAGTCGAACTACACGACCTGGCGTCTGGCCAAGATGAATCTTGCCGTGCGCGGCATCGATGCCGACATTCGCTGGAACAACGAAGGCAGCTTTCACAAGGACGAGCTCAAGGACCTGCGCTTCGACTACGTCCTCGCCAATCCACCCTTCAATATTTCGGACTGGGGCGGCGAACGTCTGCGCGAGGATGCCCGCTGGACCTACGGCGCGCCGCCGGTTGGCAACGCCAACTATGGCTGGCTGCAGCATATCCTCTGGCATCTCGCCCCCAATGGGACAGCAGGAATCGTGCTGGCCAACGGCTCGATGTCATCGTCGCAATCCGGTGAAGACGTGATCCGCAAGGCGATGATCGAGGCGGACGTAGTGGACTGCATGGTCGCGCTACCGGGGCAGCTTTTCTACTCTACGCCAATACAAGCATGCCTTTGGTTCATCGCCCGCAACAAGAGTCCTGGCGGCAAACTGCGCGACCGCCGGGGAGAAGTGCTGTTCATCGATGCCCGCAAGCTCGGTACTCTAGTGGATCGTACCCGCAAGGAGTTTTCCGACGAGGACATCGCCAAGATCGCTAGCACCTATCACGCATGGCGAGAGGGTGGGAATTACGAGGACGTGCCGGGCTTCTGTAAGGCAATGAAACTAAATGGAATAAGAGATCGCAACGATGTTCTTACGCCAGCGCAGTATGTTGGTGCGGTTGATGTTGAAGATGATGACGTTCCATTTACGGAGCGGGTAGGCGCTTTGCGAGCGAAGTTGGAGCAGCAGTTTTCTCGATCAGATGACCTGGCTGCAACAATCCGCACAAGGCTGCTGGAGATCATTAGCGATGAGTGAGTGGTGCTCAGATCTTCTCGAGAATTTCCTGGAGCGTATTACTTACGGCTTTACTAACCCAATGCCGACGACTCGTTCTGGCCCCTACATGATCACCGCGCGAGATATTAATCATGGCCGCATTTTGTACGAGCAAGCTCGTTCAACATCGGAGGAAGCTTTTCTGCATGAGATAACCGGCAAGAGCCGTCCCGATGTAGGGGACGTACTCGTGACGAAGGACGGCACCCTTGGTCGGATTGCAGTCGTTGATAGACCCAATATCTGTATCAATCAGTCTGTGGCGTTGCTGAAGCCATCAAAGCGCATTCGTTCGCAATTTCTGCGGTACCTTCTCGAGGAGCCGGGGAACCATGCGCGCATGCTCGATGATGCGGACGGCACAACTATCAAGCACATCTACATAACACGCCTCGCAAAAATGCCGGTGTCTGTTCCATCAATCGCGACTCAGGATGCAGTTATTGGCGTCCTAAGTGCAGTCGACGCCAAGATCGAACTAAACCGCGGCATGAACGAGACACTCGAAGCTATGGCGTGGGCTGTCTTCAAGGACTGGTTTGTCGATTTTGGTCCAACGCGAGCCAAGATGGCAGGGCGCTCCGCCTACTTGACTCCAGAGCTATGGGCTCTGATTCCAGATGAACTGGATGGCGAGGAGAAGCCACTGGGATGGAGTCGACGCCCGCTCGATCAGATTGCCAACTTTCTAAACGGTCTCGCGCTTCAGAAATTTCCTCCGGTGGGATCGGATTTCTTACCGGTGATCAAGATTTCTCAACTAAGAGCCGGGGTAGCCGGAGATGGTGATAGGGCTTCCGTGGACATTCCACCTCGGTACATTGTCGATGATGGCGATATTCTGTTCTCGTGGTCGGGCAGTCTTCTGCATCGGGTCTGGACAGGCGGAAGGGGTGCGCTGAACCAACACTTATTTAAGGTTACTTCAGAGAAGTTCCCAAAGTGGCTGTTCTTTTATTGGATTGCGTTTCACATGGAAGGGTTTCGAGCGACCGCGGCCTCGAAAGCAACAACCATGGGGCATATTCAGCGCCACCACTTGGCGCAAGCAATGACTATCATTCCTGATGAAGAAGTGCTGAAGGCAGCGCACGAGATCATCGGTCCTTTGTTTGAGCGGCAGCAATCGAACGATCTCGAAGCCCGCACGCTTATCCGCACGCGCGATCTTCTCCTCCCCAAATTGATGTCCGGCGAAGTCCGCGTGCGGGACGCTGAGAAGATTGCGGAGTTAGCTGCGTGAGTTCAGGTTTCGCCGAAAGCCACGTCGAGGAAGCCACGCTTGAGTGGCTCGCCGAGCTTGGCTACGCGACGGTGAACGGTCTCGACATAGGTCCCGATAGTGGCAATTCCGAACGCTCGAACTACGGCGACGTCTTGCTGGTCGAGCGGGTGCGTGCGGCGATCACCAAGCTGAACCCAGCGCTTCCGGCAGAAGTGCAAGCCGAGGTGCTGAGTAAGCTGCTGAATACCGAGACGCCGTCGCTGATGACCGAAAACCGGCGCCTGCACCGCTACATCGTCGAAGGCGTGCCGGTAGACGTAAAGCGCGAAGACGACACCATTGGCGGCGAGCTGGTCCGCCTGATCGACTTCGACGATCCCGAAGCCAACGACTGGCTGGCCGTCAACCAGTACACGGTGATCGAGAACAAGACGAACCGCCGCCCCGACGTGGTGATCTTCGTCAACGGGCTGCCGCTGGGCGTGGTCGAGCTGAAGAACCCTGGCGACGAGAACGCCACGCTCGACGGTGCCTTCAACCAGCTTCAGACCTACAAGAATCAGATCGGCTCGCTGTTTCGCACCAATGCTGCCCTGGTGATTTCCGACGGCATTGCTGCCCGCATCGGCTCGCTCACGGCCGACAAGGAGCGGTTCATGCCATGGCGGACGGTGACGGGCGACAGCATCGTGGCCAAGGGCACGCCGGAACTTGAGACGGTATTGAAGGGCGTTTTCGACCGCCGCCGTTTTCTGGCGATCGTGAAGGACTTCATCGTCTTCGGCGACACCGGCAGCGATCTCAGCAAGATCCTTGCGGGCTATCACCAGTTCCATGCCGTCCAGCGCGCCGTCGAATCGACGGTGCGCGCCGTGGCACCGCCGCCGCCCGGCCGGAAGCGTGGTGTTGCCGAAGACCCGCGCGCATTCGGCCTGCCGGGCGTCACCGACTATACTCAGGGCGACAAGAGGATCGGCGTCATCTGGCATACGCAGGGCTCTGGCAAGAGCCTGCTGATGGCCTTCTATGCCGGCCTCATCGTCAAGCACCCGGCGATGGAGAATCCGACACTGGTCGTGCTGACGGACCGCAACGACCTCGACGACCAGCTCTTCGGCACCTTCAACATGTGCAAGGACCTGCTGCGCCAGACGCCTCAGCAGGCCGAGGATCGAGAGGATCTGCGCAAACTGCTGGACCGGCCCTCCGGCGGCGTGATCTTCACGACCCTGCAGAAATTCTCGCCGGCAGCAGACGCGACCGACTATCCGGTGCTGACCGAGCGGCGCAACGTCATCGTCATCGCCGACGAGGCCCACCGCAGCCAGTACGGCTTCGATGCCAGGGTCGACCGCAAGACAGGCGAGATTTCCTACGGCTTCGCCAAGTACATGCGCGACGGCCTGCCAAATGCGTCGTTCATCGGCTTCACCGGCACGCCGATCGAGACGGGCGACGTCAACACGCCGGCCGTGTTCGGCGACTATATCGACATCTACGACATCAGCCGGGCGGTCGAGGATGGCGCCACGGTGCCGATCTACTACGAGAGCCGGCTGGCGCGGATCGAGCTCGACGAGGACGAGAGACCGAGGATCGACGCCGAGATCGCCGAACTCACCGAGGACGAGGTCGAGACCGAACAGGAGCGGCTGAAGCGCAAGTGGGCGAGCGTCGAGGCGCTGGTAGGCTCGAAGAAGCGACTCGCACTGGTGGCCGAAGACCTGGTGACGCACTTCGAGGCCCGCATGGCGGCGCTCGACGGCAAGGCCATGATCGTCTGCATGAGCCGCCGCATCTGCGTGGCGCTCCACGAGGCCATCAAGGAGTTGCGACCTCACTGGCACAGCGCCGACGACGAGGCAGGCGCGATGAAAGTGGTGATGAGCGGTGCAGCCTCTGACCCTCCGTCATGGCAGGAGCATATCGGCAAGCGGCCCAAGGCGCGGCGCGAGTTGCTGGCCAAGCGCGCCAAGGATGCCAAGGACCCGCTCAAGCTGGTGATCGTCCGTGATATGTGGCTGACCGGATTCGACGCGCCCTCGATGCACACGATGTATGTCGACAAGCCCATGAAGGGGCACGGGTTGATGCAGGCCATCGCCCGTGTGAACCGCGTGTTCAGCAACAAGCCGGCCGGGCTCGTGGTGGACTACATTGGCGTCGCCCAGAACCTGAAGAGCGCCCTGGGGCAATATTCGCCGGGCGACCGCGACCAGACCGGGATCGACGAGGCCGAAGCCGTCCGGGTGATGCTGGAGAAGTACGAGGTGGTGATGGCCATGTTCCGGCCCGACACCAAGGGCGGCTTCGACTATCGGAAGGCACTCGATCCCAAGGCCAGTGCCACCGCCCGGCTGGCGATCATGGCCGGGGCGATCGATTGGGTGCTGACGCTGCAGCAGGAAGCGGCAGCGAAGGAAAAGACCGAGGAAGAGAAGAAGCGCGCGCACCGGCGCTTTGCCGATGCCGTCGTCGCCCTGTCGAAGGCCTTCGCCCTCGCTTCGGCCAGCGACGAGGCCCGGGCGATCCGCGACGAGGTCGGCTTCTTCCAGGCCATCCGCGCCGCCTTGGTCAAGAGCGTGCCGGGCGACGGCAAGAAGAGCACGGCCGACCGGGAACTGGCCATCCAGCAGCTGGTGAGCCGCGCCGTCGTCTCGACGGAGATCGTCGACATCATGAAGGCGGCGGGCTTCGAAAGCCCCGATATTTCCATCTTGTCCGACGCCTTCCTCGCCGAGGTCCGCGACTCCGACAAGAAGAACCTGGCCATCGAGGCGCTGAAGAAGCTCATCGCCGGCGACGTGCGCGCCCAATCGCAACGCAACGTGACGCAAAGCCGAGCCTTCTCCGAGCGGCTGGAGGCGGCCATCGTCCGCTATCATCTGAACGCGCTCACGACGGCGCAGGTACTTGATGAATTGATCCAGCTTGCCAAGGACATTCGTGCCGCGCGGTCACGGGGTGCGGAAACCGGCCTGACGGACGAGGAAATCGCCTTTTATGACGCGCTGGCCGAGAACGCGAGCGCGCGCGAGGTCATGGGCGAACCGGCGCTGCGGGTGATCGCGACCGAACTGGTCAAGAACGTCAAAGGCAGCGTCTCGACCGACTGGACCCACCGGGCCAGCGCCCGCGCGCGCATCCGGGTGCTGGTGAAGCGCATCCTCCGCAAATACGGCTATCCGCCCGATCTAGAGGATGCGGCCGTGCAGAATATCCTGCAGCAGGCCGAGGTGCTTTCGGCGGAGTGGGCGAGCTGAGCATTGTCGTCGGGGGCCGCGCTCGCCTTCAGTCGCGCTCGGGAGCGGCGCTCGTATAAGAAGATTAAAAATTTACAATACATCTATAGATTGTGGCGTGCTTTCGCGATCCGCGTTACACCACGATCATGCCATCTGGAGCACAGCCGCGGCCGCCCTGGGTCAAGCCCAGGATCATCGCTGCGCCGAAAATCCGGCAACTCTACTGGTGCGATTTCTGGGAGGATGCCCATCTGCCGGAAATGTGGAAGGTCCGCCCGGTCGTCGTGGTCTCCTTCAAGAACACGCTCCACGGACCTTGCCTCGTCATTCCGTTTTCCAGCGATCCGGGCAACGCCGAGAATCCCTGGGCCTGTCCTCTAACGTTGCCGGATGGAGAATCGTGGGCGCTCTGCAGCCAACCCTCGACAGTCGCGACAAGCCGCCTGTCTCAGTATCGCGGAAAGATCCTCCGCCTTTCGGAGGAGGATTTCAGGCCAATCCTCGCGAAGCTGCTCGACTGGATTCCCAGGCTCTCCTGACTTGAATTTTGGCCCTCGATGAGCGATATACTTCGTACGTCGCGGCCCCGCGAAAGCAGGTGTCCGCTGCCCGAAAGGGAGTCACGAGCCAAGGCAGCCGAAAGGCTGCCTTTGGTTTTTCCGGCGTCGTCTCCTGTTGCTTCTGCGGCCTATACAGCCCGGTCGTTGGCGCTCGGATGTACGTCCGGTCGGTATCCGGCTCGCAGCACCTCGACAGTGGGCCGGGGTGTCAGGACCGTGACCGCTCCGTCGGGCGCGAGGTCGACGGGCGGACCGTAGCCCGCCAGGGACCACGGCCGCACCGCGCCGTCCCACTTGAGGAAGGCCGTGCCGCCTCTGTCGATCATGGTCCCATCGGGCAGGTCGGCGAGCGGCACGTCGAAGGTGATCTTGCCACCCCATCGCTGGAATCGCTCCGCGTGGAGGACGCGATCCATGTCGGCCGCCCGCACGCGCTCGCCAGCGCGGCCCGCGCCGGTGGCCCATGCGTCGGCGAAGCGGCGGAAGGCCTCCCGGCGGCATTCGGCGCAGGGGCGGTGGCCGGCCGCCAGGGCCGTCGCCTCGTCGAGAAAGAACAGCTCGGTGTAGGAACCGGGCCGCATGAGTTCCCGCCGCCGCCCGCCGAACGACAGCAGGCAGCTCAACCACGCGCGCGTCGTCCAGCGGCGACCGCCGAGGGTGCGGTGGGCGTCGTGCAGGCAGCCGCGGTTGCCCATCAGGGTCCCGCGCGCTTCGGAGGAGACGATCTCGCCGAACGGCGTCACGCGGTTCTGCAGCGGCATGCCGTCGTTTTGCATGCGGGGCGGTTCCGGCAAAGCCCAGGTCTATCGCATATGGCCATTTTTCCGTCGTCCTGAGCGGAGCCGCCCGAAGGGCGGCGCAGTCGAAGGACCTTTTTTCGGCGGTCCATCACATGGAAAACAGGTCCTTCGACTACGCTTCGCTCCGCTCAGGACGACGAAATCGCTTCATATGCGATAGCCCTGCGGCAAAGCCTGGGGCCGTGCCCTGCGTTCCGGGGCTCCCAGCCCTGCAAACGCCGATTTGCAAGTTCGACAGGATTATGCTAGGAAATTGACTATTCTGGCGGGCGTGCGTTCCCGCCGCCGTAACTTCATCCGGCCCGCCCGCGTCCTGTTTCTCAGGCGCTTTGGCGGGCTTTTTCATGTCCGAGGAGCCCGAAAATGTCCCAGCCCATCCGCCGCCGCCGCGTCACTGCCGCTTCGCCCACGCCCGAAAAGCTCGGCAACTTCCTGCGCCACCTCGAGGACAGCGGCTCGGTGAGCCTCGCCGCCGAGCGCAGCGGCATCGCCCGCAACACCGTTTACCTCAGGCGCAAGGTCGATCCCGCGTTCGCCCTGGGCTGGCGCAACGCGGTCGAGATGGCGGCCGAGGCACTGCGCGACGCCGCCATCGCCCGCGCCCACGACGGCGACAACCGCCTGCTGATGTTCCTGCTGTGCATGCTGCGGCCCGAGGTTTATGGGCGGCGAGCGCCCGGATGAATTTTGACACGTCCGCGATTCGGGCATGAGTCGAAAGGCTGTTCGGCGTTGTTTGGAAATTCCGGCATAAGAGGTTGGTTCAGTTCGGAAATCCGTCGAAACGACGGCGCCCTTGCGAACACCTGGCCGAGCCGGATCGGGACACTTCGTGTTCGCAAAACCGGCCGCTCGTGCACGGCTCGGGCGCGGACAACGCCGAACACGCCGAACAACTCCGGACAACGCCGAACAGCGGGTGTCCTTTTCGATGTGCCTGAAACGCCCGGTTTACCGGCGTTTTTTCAGGTGCCGTTTCTGAAAGAACGCGTTTCGAGGCGATTGGGCGCGGTTCGGCGTTCGAAAACGCCGATTACTTCACGTCGGCGGCGACCTGGACCTTGATCATCTTGTCGGGCGGCGGCGCCACGGCGCCCGAGCCCGGCGCGCCCTTCTTGATCTTGTCGACGAACTCCATGCCCGACGTCACCTTGCCCCACACGGTGTACTGGCCGTCGAGGAAGTTCGAGTCCTTGAGCACGATGAAGAACTGGCTGCGGGCGCTGTTGGGGTCGTTGGTGCGGGCCATCGAGACCGTGCCGCGCACGTGCGGCGCCTTGGAGAACTCGGCCGGCAGCAACTCGCCCATGCCGCCGCTGCCGGTGCCCTGCGGGTCGCCGGTCTGGGCCATGAAGCCGTCGATGACGCGATGGAAGACGACGCCATCGTACTTGCCCTCGCGGGCGAGCTTCTTGATCTGCGCCACGTGCTTGGGCGCGAGGTTGGGCAGCATCTCGATCACGACGCGGCCGTCCTTGAGGTCGATGTAGAGGGTGTTCTCCTTGTCGGCGGCGCCGGCGGCGCCCACGAACGGAAGGGGGGCAAACGAGAGGAGGGCGGCGGCGGCGATGGAGAAGAGGAGCTTGCGGCGCATGATCACTCCTTCGCGTCGGCGGCGACCTGGACCTTGATCATCTTGTCGGCGGGCGCGGACACGGCGCCCGAGCCACCGGCGCCGCGCTTGATCTTGTCGACGAACTCCATGCCCGACGTCACCTTGCCCCACACGGTGTACTGGCCGTCGAGGAAGTTCGAGTCCTTGAACACGATGAAGAACTGGCTGCGCGCGCTGTGGGGGTCGCTGGTGCGGGCCATCGAGACCGAGCCGCGGACATGCGGCTCCTTCGAGAATTCCGACTTCAGCAGCTCGCCCATGCCGCCGCTGCCGGTGCCGTCGGGGTCGCCGGTCTGGGCCATGAAGCCCTCGATCACGCGGTGGAAGACGACGCCGTCGTACTTGCCCTCGCGCGCCAGCTTCTTGATCTGGGCGACGTGCGTGGGGGCGAGGTCGGGGCGCATCTCGACGACGACGCGGCCATCCTTGAGATCGATGTAGAGCGTGTTTTCCTTGTCCATGACGGCAGCGGCTCCTGCGAACAAAGTGCGACGGCGCGGGACCATAGTGGCCGGCGGTCGAAAGACAAGCGGCAACTTGGTGGCAGCACATGGCGCCAGCCGGTTGTGCATCGTTTGCCGTGGTTTTCGGGGCTCCGCTGGGTACAGTGCCGATCGCGCATTGTCGGAAGTCATTCATTAAGCGGATTGGTCGATGACCGCCCTGAGCGGCGGGGACAGGCTCGGCAACGGGCCGTCTCCCGAGAGTTCCGTGCTCGAACGGCCCAGCCCCCCGGCAGGCGAGACGCCGGCGGGCGCGCGGTCGCTCGACTGGATCTTTCCCTTGCCCGGCGACGCCACCCGCGCGCGCCAGATGCAGGAGACCTGGCAGGCCTTCTGTGGCGGCATGGGCGGGGGCGAGATGAACGGGGCGGTCCGCGCCTTGCTCGACAGGAGCCGCTCGCCGCCGGAGATCGCCTATGCGATCGGCGAGCTCGTGCACAACTCCTTCCGCACGCGCGGCGTCACGCTGACCAGCTTCGAGCTGCGCCGGCTGGTGGCCGAGGCGTTGCTCCTGCAACGGCAGGTGCCCGAGCCGCCGCTGGTCGTCTTCACGGCCGAACCCGTGCCGAACGCCAGGCCCTGGACCGGCGACGAGCCCGCGGCGCCGACGCCTCGCGTGCCGGACGCGACGTTTCAGGCGCCGCCTTCGCCGCTGGTCTCGTTCGACGGGCTGCTGGCCGCGGTTGTCTCGCGTGCCCGCGCGCGCCTCGAGACCGGTGTCGATCGGGCCACTGTCGATAGAGTTGCGGCGCGCGAGGCCATCGACGCGGTGCTGGGCGACTTCCCGGCCGAGGGGCACGAACGACTGGCGCTGCTGGCGCTGAGCGAGATCTGCGGCCTGGGCTTGATCGACAGGCTGTGGGCCGACCGCTCCATCCAGGCGGTCGTCGTCAACGGGCCCGACGCCGTCTTCGTCGAGCGCGATGGCGTCCTCGTGCCGGCGCCGGAGCGGTTCCGCGATCGCGCGCATCTGCTCGGGGTCGTTTCGCGTCTCGCCCGCGCCGCCCCGTCGTGCATCGCCGACTTTCGCCTGCGCGACGGCAGCGAAGGTACGCTGGTGATGCCGCCGGCGGCTCCCTCGGGGCCGGTGCTGGTGCTGCGGCGCGGCGATCCGGGGGCTGCGACCTTCGAGCGCCTGATCGCGTCGGAGATGCTCGATCGTCCGATCGCCGATCTCTTGAGGATCGCGGTGCGCTGCCGTCTGAATGTGCTGATCGCCGGACCGGAAGGGTCGGGCAAGACCGCATTGCTGGCGGCCATCGCCCGCGACCTGGGAGCGGCGGCGCGGATCGTCACCGTGGCGCGACATCGGGCTTTCAACTGGCTGCTGCCGTCGAAGGTCGAACTCGCGGCTCCGTCCGACGCGGCGGGCGGGGCGTCCTTCGCCGCGCTCCTGGCGGCCGGCGCCCGGCTGCGCCCGGATCTGCTCCTCGTCGATTCGGCGCAGGCGCCGGATTTGTCGGCGCTGGGGGCGGCTCTGTCGCGTGGCGAACGGGCGAGCGTGGTCGCCGTCCCGGAGGCAATGGCGGCGGCGCTGGAGGGCCGGGTCGATCTCGTCCTCCGCCTCGGACGGGCGCGCGACGGCCTGTTCCATGCCGTTTCGGTGACGGACTCCACGGGCGCGCGGCTTTTTGGCTACGGGAACGGCCGGTTTCACCGCGGGACGGCCCAGCCGTCCTTCGCCCGCCGCGTGCGGGATGCGGGCTACGGCGAGGCGCTTGCGGCCGCCCTGCGATAGCGACTGCGACCGGCCGCCACATACCGAGCAGGGGTGAAAACCCGTTACCTGCCAGAGCTATATCTGGTACTAACCGCTGTGAAATGCGGGGGATTTTGCGGTTCGGAATCCTGACGGAATTCGGTGCCGCACAAGGGGACGGATGCATGATCGGCAAGCGTGTATTGGGCATTTTGGGCGTTCTGTCGGCGACCGCGGGCCTCGGCGTCGCGAGCGGCGCCGGCGCGCAGCCGGTCGTGGGCGTGCCGCACGAATGGCAGATGGATTTTTCGGCGCCCTACACGCCGCTGATGGTGAAGGTCGAGCAGCTGCACGACATTCTGCTGGTGATCATCACGCTGATCTCCATATTCGTGCTGATTCTCCTGCTTTACGCGATGTGGCGCTTCCATGCGTCGCGCAACCCGACGGCGACCGCCACCACGCACAACACGTTCCTCGAAATCGCCTGGACGATCATCCCGATCCTGATCCTCGTGGTCATCGCGATCCCGTCGTTCCGGCTGCTGTACTACGGCGACAAGGCGGTGGACGCCGCGATGACGATCAAGGTCACCGGTCACCAGTGGTACTGGTCGTATGCCTATCCCGATCAGGGCAATTTCACGGTCGAGAGCCGCATCCTGAGCGAGGCCGATCGCGTCAAGCTGAAGCCGAACCAGCCCCGCATGCTGGCGGTCGACGAGGAGATGGTGGTGCCCATCGGCACCACGATCCGCATCATCGGCACCGCGGCCGACAGCATGCATGGCTGGACCGTCCCGGGCTTCGGCATCAAGAAGACCGTGATCCCCGGCCGCCTCAACGAAGGTTGGATCAACGTCACCAAGGAAGGCTACTACTTCGGCCAGTGCTCGCAGATCTGCGGCAACGGCCATTCGTACATGCCGATCGCGGTGCGCGCGCTGGCCAAGCCCGAATTCGACAAGTGGGTCGAGCAGAAGAAGAAGTCGGCCGGGCTGCTGCCCGCCACCGACGTCGCTTCCGCCACCCCTCCCGCCACCCGCTAAGCGCTCTCCGCAGGAGACTCGACAATGGCCACCGCGCACGGCGCCACTCACGATCATAGCCCTCATCAGCACGGGCACGACGATCACCATACCCCGACTGGTTGGCGTCGTTACGTCTACAGCACGAATCACAAGGACATCGGCACGATGTACCTGGTGTTTTCGATCTTCGCCGCCCTGATCGGCGCGTCCTTCTCGGTCTACATGCGGCTCGAGCTGATGTCGCCGGGCGTGCAGTTCTTCAAGGGCGCCGACGGTACGCCTGACGGTCATTTCTGGAATACGATCGTCACGGCCCACGGCCTCATCATGGTGTTCTTCGTCGTGATGCCCGGACTGATCGGCGGCTTCGGCAACTGGTTCGTGCCGCTGATGATCGGAGCGCCCGACATGGCGTTCCCGCGCATGAACAACATCAGCTTCTGGCTGCTGCCGCCGGCCTTCATCCTGCTGCTGCTCTCCGCCCTGATCGGCGGCGGCGTCGGCACCGGCTGGACGATCTACGTGCCGCTGTCCACCCAGCAGGGGGCGGGGATGGATCTCGCCATCTTCTCGCTGCACATCGCGGGCGCCTCCTCGATCCTGGGCGCCATCAACTTCATCACCACGATCCTGAACATGCGCGCGCCGGGCATGACGCTGCACCGCATGCCGCTGTTCGCCTGGTCGATCCTGGTGACGGCGTTCCTGCTGCTGCTGGCGCTGCCGGTGCTGGCCGGCGCCATCACCATGCTGCTGACCGACCGCAACTTCGGCACGAGCTTCTTCGACCCGGCCGGCGGCGGCGACCCGACGCTGTTCCTGCACCTCTTCTGGTTCTTCGGACACCCCGAGGTGTACATCATGATCCTGCCGGCCTTCGGCATCGTCAGCCACATCATCTCGACCTTCTCGAAGAAGCCGATCTTCGGCTACCTCGGCATGGCCTACGCGATGGTGGCGATCGGCGTCGTCGGCTTCGTGGTGTGGGCGCACCACATGTACACGGTCGGCATGGACATCGACACGCGCGCCTACTTCGTGGCCGCCACGATGGTGATCGCGGTGCCGACCGGCGTGAAGATCTTCTCGTGGATCGCCACCATGTGGGGCGGTTCGATCAGGCTCGAAGTTCCGATGCTGTGGGCGATCGGCTTCATTTTCCTGTTCACGGTCGGCGGCGTCACCGGCGTCGTGCTCGCCAATGCCGGCGTCGACTACGCGCTCCACAACACCTACTACGTGGTCGCGCACTTCCATTACGTGCTGTCGCTGGGCGCGGTGTTCGGCCTGTTCGCGGGCTTCTACTACTGGTTCGGCAAGATGACGGGCCGGCAGTATCCGGAGTGGGCGGCCCAGGTGCACTTCTGGGTCACCTTCGTCGGCGTGAATCTGACGTTCTTTCCGATGCACTTCTCCGGCCTCGCCGGCATGCCTCGCCATTACGTCGACTATCCCGACGCGATGGCGCATTGGAACTACGTCTCGTCGATCGGTGCGTTCCTCTCCTTCGGCGCGACGATCTTCTGGCTGGTCTTCGTGGTGTTCGCCGGAATGATGTACGGCCGCAAGGTCGGCGCGAACTACTGGGGCGAGGGCGCCACGACGCTGGAATGGACGGTGGATTCGCCGCCGCCGTTCCACACCTTCGAGCAACTGCCGCACATCTCTCCGACGGCGCACCACTAGGACCGGAGCGGAGGCGCCCCAAAAAGGCGCCTTCGTCTTGAAAGGCACATGAGCGACGCCGCACACACTTTCACGGGCAACATCGGCAGTGCCGCCGCGCCCGCGCGCGTGCGCGACTATGTCGACCTGCTGAAGCCGCGGGTGATGTCGTTGGTCGTCTTCACCGGCCTGGTTGGCGTGCTGATCGCGCCGGCCCATATCCATCCCTTCACCGCGGCGCTCGCCGTGCTGGCGATCGCGCTGGGCTCCGGCGCGGCCGGCGCCATCAACATGTGGTACGAGCGCGATCTCGACGCCCTGATGGCGCGCACGCGCAACCGCCCGCTGCCGGCGGGCCGGGTCGCGCCCGACGATGCGTTGGGTCTGGGTGTCTTGCTGTCGATCTTCTCCGTCCTGCTGATGGCGGTGGCCACCAATTTCGTCGCCGCGGCGCTCTTGGCGGCGGCGATCCTGTTCTACGTCTTCGTCTATACGATCTGGCTGAAGCGCCGCACGCCGCAGAACATCGTGATCGGCGGCGCCGCCGGTGCCTTTCCGCCGATGATCGGCTGGGCCGCGGCGACCGGCGACGTCTCGGCGGTCGGGATTGCGCTCTTTCTGCTGATTTTCTTGTGGACGCCGCCGCACTTCTGGGCGCTGGCACTTTATCGCAGCGAGGACTACCGCCGCGCCGGCGTGCCGATGCTGCCGGTGGTCGCGGGTCCGCGCGAGACCAAGCGGCAGATGCTGATCTACACGCTCGTGCTCGCGCCGGTGGCGCTCGTGCCCGCCCTGCTGGGCGCCGTCGGCTGGTTCTACGGCGCCGTTGCGTTGGCCTTGTCCGTCGCGTTCATCGGCCATGCCGTTGCGGTGTGGCGCACCGCCGACGATCCGGCCGCGTTCGGTCCGGCGCGCCGGATGTTCCGCTTCTCGCTGCTCTATCTCGCGATCCTGTTCGCGGCGCTGCCGCTCGACCTGCTTCTCGCGCGGATCGTCGTCGGATGAGCGAGGCCATGGTCGAAGACCGCCGCCCCGGCGACACCGATCTGCACCGCCGCCAGCGGGGCAAGAACCTCGTCGTGGCCGGCTTCCTGCTGGTCATGGTCGTGGCGTTCTTCATCCTCACCATCGTGCGGATGGGAGACAAGGCGTGAGCGCGAACCCGGGCCGTAAGAACGCGCGGCTTGCCGGCCGGCTCGTGGCCGTTGCCGTCGGCATGGTCGGCCTCGCCTATGCTTCGGTGCCGCTCTACGATCTGTTTTGCCGCACCACCGGTTTCGGCGGGACGCCAATCGTCGCCCAGCCGGGCGAACGGCCGTTGCTGTCCCGGACCGTGGCCGTGCGCTTCGATTCCAACGTCGACCCCAACCTGCCCTGGCGCTTCGAGCCGCTCGAGCGCGAGGTCAAGGTCCGCCTCGGCGAGGAACGCCTGGTCCACTATCGCGTGACCAACGTCTCGCAGCGGCCGATCGTCGGGACCTCGACGTACAACGTCACGCCGGAGCCGGCGGGTCCGTGGTTCAACAAGCTGCAATGCTTCTGCTTCACCGAGCAGTTGCTGTTGCCCGGGCAGTCGGTCGACATGCCCGTGGTGTTTTTCGTCGATCCCGAGATGGACAAGGATCGGCGCTACGACAATGTCCGCACCGTCACGCTCTCCTACACATTCTTCGAGGCGAAGACGGAGCGGGCGAAGATATTGCTGGGCGGTATCCCCGCCAACGGAACTGGAAAGGGTGGATGAACATGGCCGACGGCGCACCGAAGCATCCGTATCACCTCGTCGATCCGAGCCCCTGGCCGGCGCTCGGTGCGATCGGTGCCCTGTTGTTGGCGCTGGGCGCCGCTCTCGGCATGCATCCCGGCATGTTCGGCACGGGCATCGAAGGTATCGCCAAGTCGGTCGGCTGGTGGATCGTGGTGCCGGGCTTCGCCATCATCTTCGCCGTGATGTGGTGGTGGTGGCGCGACGTCATCGTCGAATCGCGGACCTATCACACCCCGGTGGTCCAGCTCGGCCTGCGCTACGGCATGATCCTGTTCATCGCCTCGGAAGTGCTGTTCTTCGCGGCCTTCTTCTGGGCCTTCTTCGATGCCTCGCTCTATCCCAACTCGCCCGAGATGCCGGTGCGGGCCGAGGCCACCGGCGGCGTCTGGCCGCCCAAGGGCGTCAGCATCATCGCGCCGTTCGACCTGCCGCTGATGAACACCCTGATCCTGCTGCTCTCGGGCACCACGGTCACCTGGGCGCATCACGCCATCGTCGAGGGCAACAAGCGCGACGCCGTGCGCGGTCTGCTCCTGACGGTGATCCTCGGCATCTGCTTCACGGCCGTCCAGCTCTACGAATACATGCACGCCCCGTTCGGCTTCCGCGATGGCATCTATTCGTCGACCTTCTTCATGGCGACCGGCTTCCACGGCTTCCATGTCTTCGTCGGCACGACCTTCCTGCTCGTCTGCCTGTTCCGCGCGCAGGCAGGCCAGTTCAAGCCCAAGCAGCATTTCGGCTTCGAGGCGGCAGCCTGGTACTGGCACTTCGTCGACGTGGTGTGGCTGTTCCTGTTCTTCTGCATCTACTGGTGGGGCGCCGGCAAGGCGCCGATCGCGCTGCACTGATCGCATCAATCGGACTATCCTTGAAACCGCCGGGCGCTCCCCGGCGGTTCGCCTTTTGGGAGCCTCGACGAGATGATCAGGTTGAGACCGGCCCTGTGGCCAACGCTCATTTCACTGCCGATCCTCGTGCTCTCGCTGACGCTGGGCGTCTGGCAGCTCGAACGCCGCGAATGGAAGCGCGACATCCTGGATCGCATGGCCGCGAACCAGGCGGCGGCGCCGATCTCGCTCGACGAACTGCTCAAGGGAGATCCGCTGCGCCACGAGTACGGGCGCGTGAAAGTCACCGGTAACTTCGAGCACGGCAAGGAATTCCATCTCGCCGCCCGCAGCCTCAAGAACAAGGTCGGCCTCCAGGTCGTGACGCCGCTCAAGACCGATGACGGGCGGATCGTGCTGTTCGATCGCGGCTGGATCCCGTCGGAGAAGAAGGACCCGTCGAGGCGGGCCGAAGGCCAGCCCGCCGGCCGCGTCGAACTCGTCGGTATCGTCCGCCGTTCGCAGATCAAGGGCCGGTTCGTGCCGGACAACGCGCCGGACAAGAACGTCTGGTTTCAGGTCGACGTGCCGCTGATGCGCCAGCTGGCGGGCGCGTCGCCCGATGCCAGGCTCGACAGATTCTTCCTCGATGCCGACGCCGCGCCCAACCCGGGCGGCGCGCCGGTCGGCGGCCAGACGCGCCTCGACATTCCCAACGATCATATGCAGTACGCCCTCACCTGGTTCCTGATCGCGCTGGCGCTGGCCGGCGTCTATCTCGCCTATCACTGGGAGAATGGCAGGCTCGATGTCGCCGGCCGGACGAAGCGGAAGCCATGATGGTGAACGATCCTTACGCCGAACTGGAGCGGCGGTTCGCGCGGCTGAGCGCCGTCAACCGCGCCGGCGCGATCCTGGGCTGGGACCGCTCGACCATGATGCCGGACGGCGCCAGCGAGGATCGCGCCGACCAGCTGGCGACGCTGAACGTCGTCGCGCACGAGACGATCACGGCGCCCGACATGCCCGAGCTGCTGGCGCGGGCGGAGGAGGGCCGGGCATCGCTCGGTCGCTGGCAGGCGGCCAACCTGCGCGAGATGCGCCGGTCCTGGGTCCACGAGAACGCCTTGCCGGGTGATCTTGTCGAGGCCCGCACCCGCGCCACCTCGGCCTGCGAGCATGTCTGGCGCGAGGCCCGCAAGAATGCCGACTTCAAATCCCTGCTGCCGACCCTGCAGGAGGTGTTGACCCTGATGCGCCGCGTCGGCGAGGCGAAAGCGGCGGCGCTGGGCACCACGCTCTACGACGCGCTGCTCGACGAGTTCGAGCCGGGCGGCCGGTCCGCCCGCATCGATACGCTGTTCGACGAGCTGCGCGCCTTCCTGCCGGACCTGCTCGGCCGCGTGCTCGAACGCCAGAAGAGCGAGCCCGCGCCGCTGGCACTCGACGGGCCGTTCCCGGTCGAGGCCCAGCGCAAGCTGGGCGAAGAGCTGATCCGGATCATCGGCTTCGACTTCCACCATGGCCGGCTCGACGTCTCGGCCCATCCGTTCACCGGCGGCACCTCCGACGACGTGCGCATCACCACGCGCTACGACGAAGCCGACTTCGCGCGTTCGCTGATGGGCACCTTGCACGAGACCGGCCATGGGCTCTACGAGGCTGGCCTGCCGCGCGAGTGGCGCCGCCAGCCCGTCGGCAACGCCCGCGGCATGGTGCTGCACGAAAGCCAGTCGCTGCTGATGGAGATGCAGGCCTGCCGCGGCCGGAGCTTCATCGACTTCGCAGCGCCTCGCATGCGCGCGGCCTTTGGCAAGCAGGGTCTTGCCTGGACCGAAGACAACATCCACCGCCTCTACACGCGCGTGGCGCCGGGCTTCATCCGGGTCGATGCCGACGAGGTCACCTATCCGCTACACGTCATGCTGCGCTACCGGCTGGAACGCGCGATGCTGGCGGGCGATTTGGCGCTGGCCGACCTGCCGGGCGCCTGGAACGACGGCATGCGCGACTTGCTGGGAGTCGTGCCGCCCGACGATGCGCTGGGGTGCCTGCAGGACATCCATTGGCCGGATGGGGGATGGGGTTATTTCCCGACCTACACTCTGGGCGCTCTGGCGGCAGCCCAACTTTTCGCCGCCGCGCGCCAGTCCGTTCCAGGCCTGCTGGAATCCATCGGAAAGGGCGATTTTGCCCCCTTGCTGGGCTGGCTGCGGGCAAACGTGCACGGTAAGGGCTCGCTCGCCACGACCGACGAGATCCTGACCGCCGCCACCGGGGCCCCGCTGGGCGTTGCGGCCTTCAAGCTGCATCTGGAAAGTCGTTACCTCCAGGCGTAAGAGGAACCCATGCTCGACCTCCGCCCCAACTGCGAATGCTGCGACAAGGACCTGCCCAACGGCGCGTCCGACGCTCTCATCTGTACCTACGAGTGCACCTTCTGCGCCGACTGCGCGCGAACTCGGCTGGGTGGCCTCTGCCCGAACTGTGGCGGCGACCTGGTCAAGCGGCCGACCCGGCCCGAGCGGATGTTGGCCAAGCATCCCGCCTCGACCAAGCGCGTCCGCAAGGACCACGAGGCCTGTCGCCAGGTCGCCTGACTAGTTCGTCATCTCGACCGGAGCGAAGCGGAGTGGAGAGATCTATTTTGTGTCTCGTTGAAAAGAGGCCCCTCGGCTGCGCTCGGGGCGACGGTTGATGCACTACATCAGCACCCGCCACGGCTCGCAGGGAGAACCCGCGCCGCTCGGCTTCGAGGACATCATGCTCGCGGGCCTCGCCCGCGACGGCGGCCTCTACCTGCCCGCCGAGTGGCCGCAGTTCAGCAAGGCCGAGATCGCCTCTCTCAAGGGGCTCGACTACAACGAGCTCGCGTTCCGCATCATGCGGCCCTTCGTCGGCGATACGTTCGACAAGGCGACCTTCCGTCGCCTGATCGGCGAGGCCTATGCCTCGTTCGAGGCGCCTGATGTGGCGCCCCTGAAGCCGTTGGGCGATTCAGGTTTGCATCTGCTCGAACTGTTCCACGGCCCGACGCTCGCCTTCAAGGATGTGGCGCTGCAGCTGCTCGGCCGCATGCTCGACCACACGCTCACCCGCCGCAGCCAGCATGCCACCATCGTCGGCGCCACGTCGGGCGACACCGGCTCGGCCGCCATCGAGGCGGTGCGCGACCGCAAGACGATCGACATCTTCATGCTGTTCCCCAAGGGGCGCGTGAGCGAAGTGCAGCGCCGGCAGATGACGACGGTGTCGGCGCCCAACGTTCACAATATCGCGGTCCAAGGGACGTTCGACGATTGCCAGGACCTCGCCAAGGCCTGCTTCAACGATCTCGCCTTCCGCGACCGGCACGCGCTGACGGCGGTGAACTCGATCAACTTCGCCCGCGTGATGGCGCAGATCGTCTATTACTTCTGGGCCGCCCTGAAGCTCGGCGCGCCCGAGCGGCCGGTGGCCTTCACGGTGCCCAGCGGCAACTTCGGCAACGTCTATGCCGGCTATGCCGCCAGCCAGATGGGCCTGCCGATCTCGCACTTCGTGATCGGCACCAACAGCAACGACATTCTGGCGCGCTTCTTCGAGAGCGGCAGCATGACGATGACCGAGGTCGTGCCGACGTTCAGCCCGAGCATGGACATCCAGATTTCCAGCAATTTCGAGCGCCTGCTGTTCGACCTCTACGACCGCAACGGCAAGACCCTGGCCGATGCCATGACCGCCTTCCGCAGCACCGGCACGCTGAAAGTCGGCGCCAATGCGCTCGCGGGCGTGCGCGCGCTGTTCGACGCCGGCCGAGTCGACGAGCCCGGCACCCTGGCCGCCATCGCCGACTGCCGCCGCCGCTTCGGCGAGACCATCGATCCGCATACCGCGGTGGGCTATGCCACGGCCCAGCAGCATCGCCGCGATGCCGCCATTCCCATGGTCGTGCTGGCGACGGCGCATCCCGCCAAGTTTCCCGACGCCGTCGAGAAGGCAACCGGCGTGCGGCCGCCGCTTCCGGCACGCCTCGGAGATCTGATGGATCGCGCCGAGCGGGTCGATGGCCTGCGCAACGACATCGACGAGTTGAAAGCCATGATCGACGAACGCCGGATGACAGCCGCACCCGCGACACGGAGCAAGGTTCGCACATGAGCGAAGTCAAGGTCACCACGCTGGGCAACGGGCTGCGCATCGCCGTCGACGAGATGCCGGAAGTCGAATCGGTCTCGCTCGGCATCTGGGTCGCCTGCGGCACGCGCCACGAAAGCGCCGAGCTGAACGGCATGGCCCACATGCTCGAGCACATGGTCTTCAAGGGCACCAAGACGCGCAGCGCCCGCGCCATCGCCGAGGAAATCGAGAACGTCGGCGGCAGCCTCAACGCCTACACCGGGCGCGAGATCACGGCCTATCACGCGTCGGTGCTCAAGGAGGACGTGGCGCTGGGCGTCGAGATGGTCTCCGACATCCTGCGCAACTCGGTGTTCGATCCCGACGAGTTGCAGCGCGAGCGCGGCGTCATCCTCCAGGAGATCGGCCAGGCGCTCGACACGCCCGACGATCTGATCTTCGACCAGTTCCAGGAGACCGCGCTGCCCGGCCAGCCGCTCGGCCGGCCGGTGCTGGGCACGGCCGATTCGGTCGAGGCGATCGGTCGCGACGATCTCTTCGCCTTCCTTGCCCGCCACTACACCGCCTCGAACATGGTCCTGTCGGCGGCGGGCCGCGTCGAGCACGACCACATCGTCGATCTCGCCGAGAAGCATTTCGGTTCGGTGCCGCGCACGCCCGCCAACGCCATTATTCCGACGGCGCTACGCTACGTCGGCGGCGACGGACGCGAGACCCGCGTGCTCGAGCAGGCGCATCTCGTGCTGGGCTGCGAGGGCATCGGCTATCGCGATCCCGACTATTTCGCGCTCGCCATCTACTCGACCCTGTTCGGCGGCGGCATGTCCTCGCGCCTGTTCCAGCGCATCCGCGAGGAGCGGGGGCTGGTCTACGGTATCCACTGCTTCAATACCGCCTATGCCGACGGCGGCCTGTTCGGCATCTATGCCGGCACCGGCGAGGACGACCTCGGCGAACTGGTGCCGGCGGTGTGCGAGGAGTTCGTCGGTGTCGCCGACACGCTCTTCGAGCAGGAGCTGGTGCGCGCCCGCAACCAGATCAAGGCCGGCACGCTCATGGCCCTCGAATCGAGCGGGGCGCGCTGCGAGCAGGCGGCCCGCCACTTGATCGTGCACAACCGGCCCATTCCCTACGCCGAGATCGTGGCGCGCATCGAGGCCGTCGACCAGGACGCCGTGCGCCGCGTCGCGCGGCGTCTGCTGAAGGGCGAACTGACCCTGGCCGCGCTCGGCCCGATCGATTCCCTCGAACCGCTCGACAAGATCGCCGCAAGGCTGGCGGCTTAGCTTTTCCGGACCGCGAGCGTCCCGCTCGCTCATGAGCGAGCGGGACGCTCGCGGTCCGGGAGATTAGAGAAACCCTTCTAATGCCGCTCGTCGCTGCGGGCGGCGGCGGGCACGGCCGTGGTGCTGCGGGCGCCGCTGATCAGGCCGTTCGTCGGTTGCGCCACGGGGTTGCGTGGCGGCACGCCGATCGAGGCGCGCTCGATGACCTTCAGCACCTCGGCGCTGCGGCGAACGAGGTTATAGCGCAGGCCGGTGTAGAGGTTGACCGGGAACGGCATGTCGGCGTTGAAGTCGATGATCAGCACGACCCGGGTTTCCTTGGTCTGGTTCTTCACCCAGTGCTCGCGCGTGTCGTCGAACACCAGCGGCTCGCCTTCTTTCCAGAAGAAATGGTGGCCGCCGATCTCGATCCAGCATTTCTCCGGCTCGGTCGGCACGATCAGCGGATAATGGAAGCGCACCACGCCGGCGGCCGACCCGCGATGGGGTTCGATCTCGGCGCCGCCCGCCAGGATGCTGAACAGCGCCGTGTGGACGCCCGGAATCTTGTTGATCGCCGCCATCGTGTCGGGCACCGCAGCGGCGTTTTCCTTGACCTCGTGGCCCCACAGCTTGAGCAGGAACGTGCGCCAGGCGCGGCCGGGCACGTAGAGGTCGCGCGGATGGACCTCGTGCAAAGCCGGGATTTCCTCGTGGTGGCTCAGCAGGTAGTCGAGGTCGGCCTTGATCTTGTCGTGGCTCTTCTTGAGTTCGCCCAGGATGGGGAACTGGCGCATCGCCTCCTCGCCCGCCAGCGGCAGCTTGGGCATGCGACGCACGATCATGTCCGAAAGCTTGAGATTGAAGTTCTCGAGCGGCTCCTGCGGCAACCAGATGTTCTTGGTCAGATAGAACCGACCCTTGTGACCGACGCCTTGCGCAGACTGGTTAGCCATGATGGACATCCTGAGGAGATGGAATCCGGTACAACCTCATACTCCCGATTTGCCTTGCCGAGGCGGGACAATTGACGCGGCTGCCGCGACCGAGGGTCTCAATTTCCTACGTCAAGCCTCGGAAAACATGTAACAATTCTAAACCTAAGCTACACTGGCGCCAAGATGTTCCGTTTCGCCGATGTTCCCCTGTCCCTGTCGGGGATGACCCGGATCGCCGGCCGGCGCGTTTTCCTGCGCGCCCCGAGCATGGACGATTGGGCCGAATGGGCCGAATTGCGGGCCCGCAGCCGGGCCTTTTTGACGCCGTGGGAGCCCACGTGGCCCGAGGATTCGCTGGGACGCGACCATTTTCGCCGCCGTCTGCGCCAGCAGGTGCGCGAATGGCGGGCGGGCGAAGCCTACGGGCTGTTCGTCTTCACCAACGATAGCCGCCGGCTGGTAGGCGGCATCAACCTCAGCAACGTACGGCGCGGCGTCGCCCAGGCCGCCGCGGTCGGCTACTGGATGGGGCAGCCCTACGCCGGTCAGGGGCTTATGACCGATGCGCTCCGCGCCTCCCTGTCGTTCGTGTTCGACGAACTCCGGCTGCACCGCCTCGAGGCCGCCTGCCTGCCGCACAACGAGCCCTCCAAGGGCGTGCTGGCCAAGGTCGGCTTCCATGAAGAAGGCCTGGCGCGCCAATACCTGCGCATCAACGGCCAGTGGGCGGACCATCTGCTGTTCGCGCTGCTGCGGGCCGACTACGACCAGCTCCTGAGGGCGACCAGGTAGACGCGCGGGAGACCCGAATGCGCAATCTCAATCCGACCACTATCACCCAGGCCTTTGCCGACTACGCGCGCAACGCCCCTTCGGCCCGCACGCGCGACTTGCTGGTCGGCCTCGCCGGCCATCTCCACGGCTTCGTGCGCGAAAACAAAGTCACGCAGGACGAGTGGATGGCGGCGATCGACGTGCTGACGCGCGCCGCCAAATTCACCGACGACAAGCGCAACGAATTCATCCTGCTCTCCGACCTGCTCGGTGTCTCCTCGCTGGTCGACATGGTGAACGCCGCGGACTCCGGCACGATATCGTCGTTGCTGGGGCCGTTCCTTATCGAGGGCGCGCCCGAGCTGGCCAACGGCGGCGACATGTGGTGCGGCCAGGAGGGCGAGCCGCTGGTGGTCAGCGGCAAGGTCACGGACGAGAAGGGCAAGCCCGCCAAAGGCACGGTGCTGGCGCTGTGGCAGAATGCCGGCAACGGGCTCTATGCCCAGCAGGATTCGAAGCAGGCGCCGACCAACTATCACGCGCGCCTGCGCGTCGCCGACGATGGCAGCTTCGCCTTCTCGACCGTGCGACCGGTCGCCTACCAGGTGCCCTACGACGGCCCGGCCGGAGACATGCTGCGCGCGCTCGGCCGTGACGCATGGCGGCCGGCCCACCTGCACATGATGGTCCATGCGCCGGGCCACAAGCCGCTGATCACCATGTTCTTCCCCGAGGACGACAAGCACCTCGACAGCGACGCGGTGTTCGGCGTGCGGGTGCCGCTCGTGCTGCCGTTCGCGAAGGTGGCGGACCGTGCGAAGCTGCCGGCCAACCTCGCGGCGCGCGAGACACTGCCGCTGCCGGTGTGGACAGCGAGGCTCGATCTCGCCCTGCCCGCGGGCTGATGCGCCCCGGTTGATGCGCCTCGTCGGCGTCCGCGGCGTCTCCAAGGTCTTTGCCAACGGCGTGAAAGCGCTGGACAGCGCGTCGCTCGACATAGAGGCCGGCGAATTCCTGAGCGTGCTGGGACCGTCGGGTTGCGGCAAGTCGACCTTGCTGCGCCTCATCGCCGGCCTAACACCGCCGAGCGCGGGCACGATCGAGTGGCCTTCGGGCAGGCCCGATCTCGGCTTCGTCTTCCAGGAACCCACGCTGATGCCGTGGGCGACCGCGCTCGCCAACGTCGAGCTGCCGCTCAAGCTCAGCGGCGTGGCGCGAAGTGAACGCGAGGCGCGGGCGGCCGAAGCGCTCGACCATGTCGGTCTCGCGGGCTTCGAGCGCAGCTATCCGCGCGAGTTGTCGGGCGGCATGAAGATGCGCGTGTCGATCGCGCGCGCGCTGGTTACCGGGCCCAAGCTCCTGCTGATGGACGAGCCCTTCGCCGCCCTCGACGAGATCACGCGCCGCCGTCTCAACACCGACCTACTGGAGCTGTGGCAACGCACGCGCTTCACCGCGGTGTTCGTTACGCATTCGGTGTTCGAATCGGTGTTCCTGTCGCAGCGCATCGCCGTGATGAGCGCGCGGCCGGGTCGCGTGCTGTCGGAGCTCGCCATTCCGGCGCCTTATCCGCGCACCGAGGCATTCGGCACTTCGGCCGAGTATGCCGCCCTCTGCCGGCTCGCCTCGGCGCACCTCAGCCAGGCGATGGCGGACGAGGGGGCGGCGGCATGAGCGCGCGTTTCATCGCGCCGGCCGTCATGGGCCTCGTCATGCTGGTCCTGTGGGAGGCCGTCGTGCGCTTGGCGGAGATCCCGCCCTATGTCCTGCCCGGTCCGCTCGTGGTCGCGCGGACCCTGGTGGCTGACTGGGGCACGCTCGCGCCGGCGCTCTGGGTGACGCTCAGGATCACCCTGGAGGCGCTCGCCGCCGCGGTGATCGTCGGCGTCCTGCTGGCGGTGCTGTTCTCGCTGTCGCGCTGGGTCGAGCTGTCGCTGTTTCCCTACGCCATCATCCTGCAGGTGACGCCGATCGTGGCGATCGCGCCGCTGATCATCGCCTGGGCCAACGACGTCGACCTGTCGCTGCTGATCTGCGCCTGGCTGGTGGCGTTCTTCCCGATCCTGTCCAACACCATCCTCGGCCTGCGCTCGGTCGACCACAATCTGCTGGCGTTGTTCGAACTCTACGGCGCCGGCCGCTGGCGGACGCTCGTTCACCTGCGGCTGCCGGCAGCGCTGCCGTACTTCCTGGGCGGGCTGCGCATCTCCGGCGGCCTGGCGCTGATCGGGGCTGTCGTCGCGGAGTTCGTGGCCGGCACCGGCGGCAACGCCTCGGGGCTCGCCTACCGCATCCTCGAAGCGGGCTATCAGCTCCGGATCCCGCGCATGTTCGCGGCCCTGGTGCTGATCTCGGCGGCGGGCATCGCGATCTATCTGCTGCTGTCGTTGCTGTCGCACCTTCTGTTGCGGCACTGGCACGAGAGCGCGCTCGACGAAGAGGGATGAGCGCCGCCGATATGGGCCTGAGTAGACTTGAATTGATGATGTCGCGGCCTGGGATTGGCCGACATCGATCGCTTCCTGGCGGCCTTCGCGGCTGCTTGCGAGGCCGTCGAGGTCAGCTTCCAATGGCGACCGCAGTTGGCCGACGCCAACGACGAGTTGGTTCTGGAAGCAGCGGTCAATGGTCGTGCCCAGGCACTCGTCACGCACAATGTGCGCGATTTCGTGAAGGGCGTGGAAAAATTAGGGGTGCGGGTTTTGCATCCCGGTGAATTGCCGGAGGAGTTACGGTCATGAGCAAGGCATCCCCCTGCAAGCTTTTGCCACAATCGGGCGCCAGATGCGCTTGGCAATTGTAACGGTAAAGAGCGAGGCGGCATGTTCGACGCGAAGCGGTTGATGGAACAGTTTTTTGGTGGCCAGGGTGGCCAAGGTGGCGGCCAGGGCGGCGGCGATTTCCTGCGCGGCGCCGGCGGTGGTGCGCTGGCGGGCGGCCTCGCGGCCCTCGTGCTCGGTACCAAGACCGGCCGCAAGCTGGGCGGCGAGGCGCTCAAGCTCGGCGGCATGGCGGCCGTCGGCGCGCTTGCCTACAAGGCCCATCGCGATTGGCAGGCCGGCAAGCAGGCCGCGCCCGCGACCGCCCAGCCCGCGCAACGGCCCGTGCCGATGCTGCCGGCGCCCGCCGGCACGCCGTTCAATCCTTCGAGCGAGGCTGACCAGCAGACGCTGGCGCGCCACCTGTTGCGCGCCATGATCGCCGCGGCCAAGGCCGACGGCCATGTCGATGCCCAGGAGCAGGCGCGCATCTTCGCCGAGATGAACAAGCTGCCGCTGTCGGCCGACGACAAGGCCTTCGTGATGGACGAGCTGCGCGCCAAGCTCGATGTCGATGCCGTGGCGGCAGCGGCGGCGACGCCGGAGGAGGCGGCCGAGATCTATGCCGCCTCGCTGCTCTCGATCAACGTCGATAACGCCGCCGAACGCGGTTACCTCGCGATGCTGGCGGCGCGCCTCAAGCTCGACGAGGGGCTGGTCGCCCATCTGCACGGCAACGTCGCCGCCGCGACGGGCAAGAACGTGCCGATCGCCGCCTGAGAGGCTTACCGCCGCGCTGCCCGCGCGAGGAAGAACGAGCCCACCGCCACGCCAGCGGCGAGCAGCAGGTAGCCCACGGCGTAGGACTGGGTGAGGGCGAGCACGCCGCGGAACAGCAGGGGCGAGAGCAGCGCCCCGCCGAAGACGAAGAGCTGCGTGGCGCCGGTGAACTCGGCGGCACGGCCGGGCGGGGCGCGTGCGGCGCTCTCGGCCAGGAACACGCCGTTCCAGCCGACGGCGGTGGCGCCCAGGATCGTGAAGACGAGGTAGACGGCGCCCGCCGGCCAGTCCGGCGTCGAGAAGGCCATGGTCGAGGCCGCCACGACGACGATGGCGCCGATGCCGGCCAGCACCGCCGAGGGGCGGCGCAGCATGTCGGCCACCACGCCCCAGAAGACGCGTCCGAGCGCGCCCGCGACCGTCGCCGCCGACAGCAGCGCGCCCGCCAGCACATACGACATTTTCAGGCCATCGACGGCATAGACGACGGTGAAGTTCACCACGATCGCCTGGGTCGCCGAGAACAGCATGCCGATGAAGCACATTGGCCGCAGGATCGGGTCGCGCCAGGCCAGTCGCAGCGGCTCGAAGATCTCGGCGGCGCTTGGCAGAAGGCGGCCGGAGACGGTCGACGAGCGTTCGTCATCGTAGAGCGGGCGCAGCGGCTGGATGGCAAGCGCCGTGATCAGCGAGGTCACGCCGACCGAGGCCGCCGCCCACCGCCAGCCGTGGTCGAGCGCCAGGCTCGGCAGCACGGCGCCGCAGAGCGCGAAGCCCACGGGCACGCCGCTTTGTTTCAGGGAGAAGGTGACGTTGGCCAGGCGCCGCGGCGACACCCGCGCCAGGATGTGGGAACTCGCGATCGTGAGCGGGCCCGAGCCCAACCCGACGACCAGTGCCGAGAGGGCCGCGAAGCCGACGCCGCCGGCGGCAAAAATGAAGGAACCGATGGCTGCGATCGACAGGCCGATCTGGATGAAGCGGATGGGGCCCGTGCGGCGGCTGATGGCGCCACCGCCCAGGGTCGAGAGCATTGCCGCGAGATAGACCAGCGAGATGTAGTAGGCGACGTCGGCGGCCTCGACGCCCAGGTCGGGCGCTGCTGCCGGTGCCAGGACCGACGCCTGGTTGAAGGCCAGGGTCGCCATGACCTGCACCAGCGTGAGCGAGACAAGGGCGATCAGGTAGCGACGCAGGTCGGTCGGCGCGGCGGACATTTTCGCCTTGGCGGGCTATCTCAGGCCGGCGAGAAAGCTCTGGATCAACGGTTGCCAGATGGGCGCGCCGTCGGCGCTGCCAGCCAGGCTGTGGCCGTCGCGGCCGAACGCGCCGACCGGCCTGAAAGTGGCCTTGCCGCCCGCAGCGTCGTAGGCGGCGGCCATGCGCTTGGCGAGGGCGGGCTCGAAGAAGCTGTCGTTCTCGGCGTAGATCCACAGCAGCGGCACGCGGGCCGTGACGCCGTACCTGGCCGCCGCCTGGACGAGCGCCTCGGGCGTGCAGTTGCCGATGCCGCCGCCCGGCAGCTTCTGGTGGCCGCCGCGGCCGCCGGCAAAGTTCACCATGCCGGGGACACCCGGGGGATTGCGACTCGACAGTGCCACCGTGGCCCAGCCGCCGGCCGACTGGCCGACGACGAGGGTGCGGTCCGCCGCGACGTAGGGCTGCGTGCGCATGAAGTCGATCGTGGCCTGCACGTCGGCGGCGCCCTGCAGCCCCGCGTTGTAGTAGTCCGGCGCGTCGCAGCGTCCGTAGGCCTCGGCCCAGCTCCCGCCGCTCTCGCCGTAGCCGCGCCGGAGCGGCAGGGCGACGACATAGCCGCGCGCCAGGAACCACGACGATAGTGCCGTGAAGCGCGGCGGCTCCATCCTTGCGCGCTGCGAACCGTCGGCCGGCGAGCCGTGATTGATGACGACGAGTGGCTGCCGCGCCTCGCCCGCAGGCCGCATCACCCGGGCGACCAGCGTCGAGCCGCTGGGGCCGGGCAACTTCACGATCTGGTCCTGCGCTGCCGCCGGCCAAAAGAAGAGGAAGGCAAGCAGCCAGAGAAGGGCGAGGCGGCGCATCGTGGTCTCCTATCGTCCGCTGCGTCGGCCCGGCCGGCCACCCGCACCCGACCCGGTGCGGACGCCACGGAACACCCTCGAGTGCTGCATCTTGCCGAGATGGACGCCGACGTTGGCGCCGGCGGCCTGTCCCGGCAGCTCGAGCTCGTGGGCTTCGAGGCGGCGGATCTCGTCGCGCAGGCGGCCGGCTTCCTCGAACTCGAGATCGGCGGCGGCGGCGCGCATGCGCTTCTCGAGCTCGGCGACGTGCGTGCGCAGGTTGTGCCCGACCAGATGGACGTCGCCCGAGACACCGGTGTCGACCGTGTAGTGGTCGCGCTCGGCTGTCGACTGCAGGATCTCGCCGATGTTCTTCTTGATCGACGCGGGCGTGATGCCGTTGGCCTCGTTGTACGCGACCTGCTTGGCGCGGCGGCGATCGGTCTCGCTGATCGCGTACTTGATCGAGTCGGTCATCCTGTCGGCATAGAGGATGACCCGGCCGTCGATGTTGCGCGCGGCGCGGCCGATCGTCTGCACCAGCGACGTCGGCGAACGCAGGAAGCCTTCCTTGTCGGCGTCGAGGATGGCGACAAGCGCGCACTCGGGAATGTCGAGGCCCTCGCGCAGCAGGTTGATGCCGACCAGAACGTCGAACGCGCCCAGCCGCAGGTCGCGGATGATCTCGATGCGCTCCAGCGTGTCGATGTCGGAGTGCAGGTAGCGGCAGCGGATGCCGGCTTCGTGGAGATATTCGACCAGATCCTCGGCCATGCGCTTGGTGAGCACGGTCACCAGCACGCGCTGGCCCTTCTTCGCGCAGTCTTTGCACTCGGCGATCAGGTCGTCGACCTGCTTCTCGACCGGGCGAATGATCACCGTCGGATCGATCAGGCCGGTGGGTCGGATCACCTGCTCGATGAAGGCGCCTTGCGTGCGCTCCATCTCCCAAGGGCCGGGCGTGGCGCTGACGAAGGTCGTCTGCGGACGCAGCGCCTCCCATTCCTCGAACTTCAATGGCCGGTTGTCGATCGCCGACGGCAGGCGGAAGCCGAATTCGGCCAACACGCTCTTGCGGTTGAAGTCGCCGCGGAACATGCCGCCGATCTGCGGCACCGTGACGTGGCTCTCGTCGCAGATCAGCAGCGAGTGCTCGGGGAAGTACTCGAACAGGGTAGGGGGCGGCTCGCCCGGCTTGCGGCCGGTGAGATAGCGCGAGTAGTTCTCGATGCCGGCGCAGGCGCCGGTCGTCTCCATCATCTCGATGTCGAAATTCGTGCGCTGCTCGAGCCGCTGCGCCTCGAGCAGGCGGCCGGCGCGGTTGAACTCGTCGAGCCGCTGCTTCAGGTCGGCCTTGATCTGGTCGATTGCCTTCTGCATCGTCGGCTTGGGCGTCACATAGTGGCTGTTGGCGTAGACGATGATGTCGGACAGGGTGATCGTCTTGTCGCCCGTCAGCGGGTCGAACTCGGTGATCGATTCGATCTCGTCGCCGAACATCTCGAAGCGCCAGGCCTTGTCCTCGTAGTGGGCCGGAAACAGGTCGATCGTGTCGCCACGCACGCGGAAGGTGCCGCGCTGGAAGGCGTTGTCGTTCCTCTTGTATTGCTGCTCGACGAAGCGGCGCAGCAGCGTGGTGCGATCGATCTTCTGGCCCTTGTGCAGGCGGAAGGTCATCGCCTGGTAGTTCTCCAGCGGACCGATGCCGTAGATGCAGGAGACCGAGGCCACGATGATTACGTCGTCGCGTTCCATCAGCGCACGTGTCGCAGAGTGGCGCATGCGGTCGATCTGCTCGTTGATCGACGAATCCTTCTCGATGTAGGTGTCGGTCCGCGCGACGTAGGCTTCGGGCTGGTAGTAGTCGTAGTAAGAGACGAAATACTCGACTGCGTTCTCCGGAAAAAAGCCTTTCATCTCGCTGTAGAGCTGCGCCGCCAGTGTCTTGTTCGGCGCCATCACCAGCGCCGGCCGGTTCTGCGAGGCGATGACATTGGCCATGGTGAAAGTCTTGCCCGAGCCGGTGACGCCCAGCAGCACCTGGTCGCGCTCGCCGCCCTCGACGCCGGCGATGAGCTGCTTGATCGCCTCGGGCTGGTCGCCCGCCGGCGTGTAGTCGGACACCAGCCTGAACGGCCGCGCGCCGCCTTCGAGTTCCGGCCGCCGCTGGATGTACGGCATGAGGAGCGGCACGGTCGAAACCGCGAGATTCTTTGAGGGCATGGCCTCCATTATATGATGCCCGCATGGCAGTCCGGCAATGCTAGCGTCTGGCCCGCTATGCCTGACTTGTTGACTTTTCCCTTCCTGATTTCCGCGGTCGTTGCCTGCATTGCGGGCATGGTGCGCGGATTTGCCGGGTTCGGTGCGGCGATGCTGATGACACCGGTATTTTCCGCCCTCTACGGACCGCCGGTCGGCATCGCACTATGCCTGCTGCTCGAGATCGCGGTGGCTTTGCCGCTGCTGCCGGCTGTGGTTCGCGTGGTCGACTGGCGGCAGCTCGGGCTGCTTTTGGTCGCCGCCGTGGTCTTCGTGCCGGTCGGCACGCACGTCTTGACGCTCACCGAGCCCGAGCCGATGCGTTGGGCGATCTCGGCCATCATCCTGGTGGCGGTTGCGCTGCTGGCGAGCGGCTGGCGCTATCCCGGTCGGCCTCGGCCGGCCACAACTCTTGCCGCCGGCGCCGCCAGCGGTTTTCTCAATGGCGTGTCGGGCATGGCCGGTCCGCCGATCGCTTTCTACTATCTTGCCGGTCAGGATACCGCGGCGCTGGTCCGGGCCAACCTCACGACATATTTCGTCTTCGTCGACCTGGCGGCGATCGTGGTGTTCGCCTCGCGCGGTCTGATCGGATGGGACACCGGCGTGCACGGCCTTGTTCTTGCACCGGCGGTCATGCTGGGCGGTCTCCTGGGCCAGCGGCTTTTTCCGCTGGCAAGCGAACGCTTCTATCGCCGCCTGGCGCTCGGACTGCTGGTCGGCGTGGCGACCGGTTCTTTGATGTTGTAAGCGGTCAGTCATGAAGATCTGGCAAAAAATCGTTGAAAGCATGAACGGCCTAGGCATAGCTGGGTTGTTGGGCCTGACCACGCCGCCGGCCGACGAGGGCGTGCACCCGGGCCTGCGCGAGATCGGCTTCACCGTCGGCGTCATCGCGCTCGGTGCCAAGATGGCGCGAGTCGATGGCGTCGTGTCGGATGCCGAAGTCGAGGCGTTCCAGCGGTTTTTCCAAATCCCGCCAGGCGAAGAGAGGAATGTCGAGCGCTTCTTCAACCTCGCCAAGCGCGACGCCGCGGGCTTCGAGACGTATGCCCGGCAGGTGGCCGAGCTTTTCCCCGATGCGCCGGAAATCCTGGAGGGCGTCATCGAGGGGCTGTTCGATATCGCCAAGGCGCACGGCGAGGTCGATGCTGCAGAGGCGGACTATCTCGTCAAGGTCGCGCGCATCTTCGGTCTCGACAGCGCCCGCTTCGAGCGCGCCAAGGCGGCGGCGCTGGGCGTCGTCGAATGCGAAGCCTGTACCATTCTGGGCATCGATCCGTTGGCGACCGACGAGCAGATTCGCGAGGCCTGGCTGGCGCTGGTCCGCGCGAACCATCCCGACCGGCTGACGGCTCAGGGCCTGCCCGAGGAGGCGATCGCCATCGCCACCCGCAAGCTCGCCGTGATCAACGACGCTTACGACCGCCTGCGTCGCGAACGCGGTCTGGTAGCCGCCTGACCGTGCGTATCGTCGACCTACCGTCGCCCAATCACGCGCCGCGGCCCGATGATGCCACCGTCGACGTGCTGGTCCTGCACTACACCGAATTGCCGCTGCAGGAGTCGCTCGAAATCCTCTGCGATGATGCGCGCGAGCTTCGCGTGAGTTCACACTATGTCCTGGCGGAGGACGGCACGGCCTATCGGCTGGTGCCCGAGGATCGCACTGCCTGGCATGCAGGCCGCTCGCATTGGCGCGGCCGCGAGGCGCTGAACACGACGGCGATCGGCATCGAGATCGTGAACCTGCACGGCGATCGCCACGATTATCCGCCGGCCCAGATCGCGGCGTTGATCGAACTCTGCAAGGCCATCCTGGCGCGCCATCCGGCAATCGAGCCGCGCAACGTCGTGGGCCATTCCGACATCGCGCCCAAGCGGAAGATCGATCCTGGTCTTCGTTTTCCGTGGGCGACGCTCGCCGCCGCAGGGGTCGGGCTCTGGCCGAAAGCCGGCGGGCGGCCGCTCGATGGCGACTTCCACAAGGCCCTCCAACGCTTCGGCTACACGCCGCCGATCACGGTGCCGCCCAAGGATATAGTGAAGGCATTCCAGCGCCATTTCCGACCCGCCCAGGTCGACGGCATGCCCGACCCCGAGACGCGGGCACTTCTGGCCGGGCTGCTTGACCAGGTCGGGGGCAGGTCCGACGCGGTGGCTCGACCATAAGAGCAAGGGAGAGTCGATCATGCGGATAGATGTGCACGCCCATCTATGGAGCGAGCGATATCTCGACCTTCTTGCCCGACTTGGAAACAGCCGCACTGAGGTCCATCGCGGCCTTGGTGCCGGGGAGACGGATGGCGAGCTGTCTAAGCGATTTGCACCGATGGATGGCGCCGGGATCCAGATGCAGGTCCTTTCCGTGACACCGGCGTCGCCACACTTCGAGCGCCAGGCAGATGCCGTCGAAGCCGCATGCATGGCGAACGACGAATATGCAGCGATCACACGGCGCTTCCCGGATCGCTTCCGGGCGTTCGCGGCTCTTCCCTTGCCGCATACAGGCCCCGCGCTGACGGAACTGGCGCGCGCTTTTGACGAACTGGGCATGGTCGGCGCCGCGGTCACGACGTCGCTGGCGGGACGCACGCTCGCGGATCCCGCATTTCATCCGGTCTATGCCGAACTCGATCGCCGAAAGAGCGTTCTCTACATTCACCCGGCGGGCTGCGGCGCGGAATCGCCCCTGATCAACGAGCATCGAATCGTCTGGTCGGTCGGCGCACCGATCGAGGACACGATCGCCATCATGCACCTCGTTATTGCGGGTACTCCCAGCCGATATCCCGACATGAAGATCATCTCGTCCCATCTCGGTGGCCTACTGCCCATGGTGGTGAGACGCATCGACGATCACATCGACTACGAGGCGCCGGATACGCCGGAGAAGCCGAGCTTGGCGTTCAGGCGGCTTTGGTACGACACCGTAGGCCACAATTATTTGCCGGCACTGCGGGCGGCGGCCGAGGCGCTGGGTGCGGATCGGCTTTTGCTTGGAACTGACTTTCCCTACCAGTCGGGCGAGTTGTTCCATGCCGCAGTCGACTACGAGCGGCGGGCCGGACTCGCCGAAGACGATGTTCGTGCGATCCTGGACCGCAATGCCGCTTCCTTGTTCGGATTGAGGCCCTCCCTTGACCGGTCCCAGTCCGAGCACTAGCTAGGGCCCGTGGGTCAGACGGCTGGATGGCTGCGCTGTCGCGGGCAACTGTGGCGGTGAGGAAAGTCCGGGCTCCACGGAGACACGGTGCCGGCTAACGGCCGGCGGGGGCGACCCCAGGGAAAGTGCCACAGAAAACAGACCGCCGGGCTGGTTCACCAGCCAGGCAAGGGTGAAACGGTGGGGTAAGAGCCCACCGCGCGACCGGCAACGGAAGCGGCAGGGCAAACCCCACCGGGAGCAAGACCAAATAGGGGCGACACGCCGGGCAACCGGCAGCGGTGTTTCCGCGTCGTCGCCCGGGTCGGTCGCGCGAGGCGTTCGGTAACGGACGTCCCAGAGGAATGGCCATCCATCGTTCCCGGCTTGCCGGGGGCGAGGACAGAACCCGGCTTACAGGCCGTCTGACCCGCATTTCCTGCTCGAATCGAACAAAATCTCAACTGGTTGTGGTTTTTGACCAATAGTGCACAATAGATGTTGTGGCTAAGCTCTTAAGATTCCTCACCGAATCCCACTTTTGGATATTGCGTCCCGGATATTCCCATGATATCCCATAGCATCCCTTAAACAGGGATCCGCAGGGGCGTGGGGCACCTGTCGTGGATTTAGGGGGACAGGGTCGTGGCCTTTCGGTCCGAAATCCTGATCAAGCTCGACAAGAAAGGCCGGGTCCTGCTGCCCGCCGCCTTCCGCGACGAGCTGCCGGCCGACGACCGCGAGGCCTTCGTCCTCTACCACTCACCCAATGTCCCGGGCGTCGTGAACGGAAACTCGCGTCTGGGTTTCGACGCCATGCTCGAACGGCTCCGCGTCGAAGCGCTCGGTCCCAAGGGCTCTCTCAAAGTGTCGCTCGACGACGAGGCCTTCGATCCCGCGGGCTACCTCTCGGCCAGCGCCCGCACCATCGCCATGGAGCCGGACGGCCGCTTCTCCCTGCCGGCCGAATTCGCCCAGGCCCTCGACGCCGACGCCGGCGTGATGCTGGTCGGCAAGGGCGACAAGTTCCAGATGTGGAATCCCAAGCACTGGCAGGCCCGCCGCGACGGCGATCGCGACAAGATGGCGGCGTTCGTGCGCAGCCTCGCCAATTCGGATTCGGGGAGGGGCGACGCATGAGCGGCGCCGCTGGACATATCCCCGTTCTCGCGCGCGAGGTGATCGACGTGCTGCAGCCGCGCGACGGTGGCCGCTATGTCGATGGCACTTTCGGCGCCGGCGGCTACACCGCCGCCATGCTCGATCGCGCCGACTGCCAGGTGATCGCCATCGACCGCGATCCCGATGCCATCGCCGCCGGCCAGGCATTGGCCGCGCGCTATGCGCCGCGGCTGCGCCTGATCGAGGGGCGCTTCGGCGACATGGCCGAGCTTTTGTCCGCGGAAGGCATCGACGACGTCGATGGCGTGGCGCTCGATCTCGGTGTCTCCTCGATGCAGTTCGATCAGGCCGAGCGCGGCTTCTCCTTCCGCAATTCGGGCCCGCTCGACATGCGCATGGAAAAGAACGGGACGTCGGCTGCCGATCTGGTGAACCAGGCGGACGAAGTCGAGCTTGCCGACATCTTCTGGCGCTACGGCGAGGAACGCCGGAGCCGCCGCGTCGCGCACGCCATCGTGGAGGCCCGCAAGACCAAGCGCATTGAGACGACCGGCGAATTGGCCGAGATCGTTCGCCGCGCGGTCGGCCCCTCGGCCAAGGACGAGAGCGATCCCGCGACGCGCGCGTTCCAGGCGCTGCGCATTGCCGTGAACGACGAATTGGGCGAGCTGGAGCGCGGCCTTGCCGCGGCAGACTCCGTCCTGGCGCCGGGCGGCCGCCTCGCCGTCGTGTCGTTTCATTCGCTGGAAGATCGCGCGGTCAAGGAATACGTGCGCCAGAGGGCCGGCCGCACGCCCAGTCCGTCGCGTCATGCGCCGCCGCGTGCCGTCGAACATGAGACCACGCTGCGCGACCTTACGCGCAAGCCGGTGCTGCCGACCGCGTCCGAAGTCGCCTCCAATCCGCGTGCCCGTTCGGCCCGCCTGCGCGTCGCCGAGAAGCTCGGCGTGCCCGGAGGCCGCGCATGATCCATCGCGGGCTCGTCTTCTGGTCGGTTGCCGCCGTCGCCACGGCGGTGGGCCTGTTCACCGTGAAGTACAGGGTGCAGGACCTCGAAGAACGGATCGACCGCACCAATCACAAGATCGTCGAGAGCCAGCAGGCCACGCACATCCTGCGGGTCGAATGGGCTCACCTCAACGAGGCCGAGCGCATCGAGAAGCTCGCCCAGAAACATCTGAAGCTCGAGCCGGCCTCGATCAAGCAGGTCATCCGGCTCGACTCGCTCAAACCCGAATCTGTCCCCCCGCGGCGCGAAGCACCACTCCCTTCCCCCCCACGTACGGGCAACGACGTCCCCTCGTCGACTTTGCCCGGTGGTGCCCGCGTCGCAGCGGAGGCCGGCAGCCCCTCGCCGGCCTCCGCACCCCTTTCAGCACGTTCCACCGGACCCACGACGCCCCCTCGACCGGCCATGATCCAAGAGCCGGCTACATCGGGTCCGGTAGGCGACAACCAGGGCGTTGCAGCCTCGATCGACGAAATCCTCTCGCGAAACGACGGAGGACGCCGGTGAGGCTGTGGCGCAAGTCTGGCTCGCCCGAACCGGCCGCCGCGGCAAACGCGGCGGCCGGCGCGCGTTACAGCTCGCCGCAGGACCGTCTCAAGGGAGACGTCCAGGAGACGGCGCGGCAGCGCCTCGTCATCGCTTCGGCAATCTTCGTGATCGCCTTCGTGGCCGTCGGTTTGCGAATGGGCTACGTCTCGCTGCTGCGCGACGGTGCCGAGCCGACCCAGCGTGTGGCGGCTCGCGGCGGCTCGATCCAGTCGGAGCGAGCCGATATTGTCGATCGCAACGGCGCCGTGCTCGCGACGTCGGTGCCGGTGATGTCGGCCTTCGTCAATCCGCGCCTGCTGCTCGATCCCCAGGAGGCCGCGCGCAAGATCGTCGGCGTCCTGCCCGACCTGAAGTACGACGACGTCAGGGAAAAGCTCGAGGGCGACAAGACCTTTGTCTGGATCAAGCGCGGCCTCAGTCCGCGCGAGCACAATCTCGTCAATCGCCTCGGCATTCCCGGTCTCGAGTTCCAGTCCGAGGAGCGGCGCATCTATCCGCAGGGCTCGGCCGCGGCGCACATCATGGGCTACGCCAGCGTCGACAACGCGGGCCTGGCCGGCGTCGAGCGGTTCTTCGATCAGCAGCTCCAGAGCGGCGAGACGGTGCAGCTTTCCATAGATCTCCGCCTGCAGCGCATGGTCGAGCGCGAGATCGCGCGTGCCGCCCAGAAATTCTCGGCGATCGGCGCCACCGCCGTTGTCATGGACGTGACCAACGGCGAGGTCCTCGCCATGGCCTCGCTGCCGACGTTCGATCCCAACAGCACCAAGACGCTGACCAACGAGGCGCTGTTCAACCGCGCCACCCTGGGCGTCTACGAGCAGGGCTCGACCTTCAAGATCTTCAATACGGCGATGGCGCTCGACACCGGCCGCGTGACGATGAGCAGCGTCTTCGATGCCACGTCGCCTATCAAGATCGACCGTTTCACGATCAACGACGACCATGCCCAGCGTCGGCCGCTGACGGTGCCGGAGATCTTCAGGTACTCGTCCAACATCGCCTCGGCGAAGATGGCCGTGGAGATGGGCCCGGAAACCCAGCGCGCCTTCTTCGACAAGATCGGATTCCTGAAGCCGCTGTCGACCCAGCTGCCCGAGGTTGCTTCGCCGCTCTATCCCCGGCAGTGGCAGAAGATCAGCACCATGACCATCGCCTTCGGGCACGGCATCTCGGTGACACCGTTGCACATGGCGGCTGGGTCGGCGGCGATGATCAATGGCGGCATCCTCTACCAGCCCAGCCTGGTGAAGCGGACCGCGGCCAGCGACCACGGCAGGCGCGTGATCCAGACCAAGACATCGACCAGCCTGCGCCAGCTCCTGCGGTTGAACGTCGCCGAGGGCACCGGCAAGAACTCGAACGTCGTGGGATACGAGGTCGGCGGCAAGACCGGCACGGCGGAAAAGCCGGCACGCGGCGGCTACCGCCAAAAAGCCCTAATCAGTTCGTTCGTTGGCGCGTTTCCCATGCACGATCCGAAATTCGTCATTCTGGTCTCGCTCGACGAGCCCAAGGGCCTTCCCGAAACCGGTGGCTACGCCACGGCCGGCTGGGTGGCTGCGCCGTCGGTCAAGAACATCATCGAAGGGATCGTGTCCCTGTATGGCATCCTGCCCGGCGACCTCAAGGAAGGCCTGCCGCCGCTCGAGATCGCCTCGACGCCGGTTCCGGCGCCGGTGGTGCCGCCGCAGTTCGTGCCGGCGAATGCACGTCATCGCGGCTCCGAGCAACGCAAGGCCGTCCCGGTGCGGCCCGGTGCAGCGCAGACCGCTGCGGCCCCCGCAGCGGGAGTGCGTCGCGTTGCGGCTGAGTGAGCTCATGCGCCATAGCGCACATGACGCCGTGTCCCCCTCCGCGTTGCCGCGCGATCCCGTTCTCGCCGGCCTGACCCTCGATTCGCGAAAGGTCCGGCCGGGCTATCTTTTCGCGGCCCTGCCGGGCACGCACCGCGATGGTGCGGCTTTTGTGACCGACGCGGTTGGCCGTGGCGCCGCGGCCATCCTGGCTGCCCCCGATGCCTCGTTGCCGGCGCTCGATCCCGGCATCGTCGTCGTGCGCGATGCCAACCCGCGCCGTCGCGTGGCGCTGATGGCGGCGGCGTTCGCCGGCCTCCAGCCCGCTACCATCGCCGCCGTCACCGGCACCAATGGCAAGTCCTCGACCGTCCATTTCGTGCGCCAGATCTGGGAGGCGCTCGGCCTCAAAGCGGCGAGCGTCGGCACGCTGGGCATCGTCTCGCCGGGATTGACGCGCGAGGCCGGCCTTACGACTCCCGATCCGGTGCAACTGCACGAGGATCTCGCGACACTGGCCCGCGAAGGCATCGCGCATCTGGCGATCGAGGCGTCGAGCCACGGTCTCGATCAGCACCGGCTCGACGGCGTCCGGCTCGCGGCAGCGGCCTTCACCAACCTCACGCACGAGCATCTCGACTATCACGCCTCGATGCAGACCTATTTTGCTGCCAAAGCGCGGCTGTTCGACAATCTGCTGCCGGCAGACAGCACGGCGGTCGTCAACGCCGACAGCGACCGCGCCGCGGCACTGGCGGCGATCTGCCGGCAGCGCGGCATTCGCTTCTGGACCTATGGCGCCAAGGGCCGGGAAATCCGCCTGATCGGCGACGATCCGACCTCGACCGGCCAGCGCCTGACGATCGAGGTTCTGGGCGCGCGCCATGAAATCGATCTTCCCCTGGTCGGCGGCTTCCAGGCGTCCAATGCGCTCGCAGCCCTCGGCCTCGTCGTGGCGACCGGCGGCGACGCGGCGCGCGCGGTGTCGGCACTGGCGAACCTCACCGGGGCGCCGGGCCGCCTGCAACTCGTTGCCCGCCACCGCTCCGGCGCGCCGATCTATGTCGACTATGCCCACAAACCCGAGGCGCTGGAGACCGTGCTGGACACGCTTCGGCCGTTTGCGCGTGGCAAGCTGGTCGTGGTGTTCGGCTGCGGCGGCGATCGCGACCGGGCCAAGCGACCGGTCATGGGCGAGATCGCCACCCGGCTCGCCGATCTCGCCATCGTCACCGACGACAACCCGCGCAGCGAGGAACCCGAGGCGATCCGCCGCGAGATCCTGCACGGCATCGCGGACGACCGGAAGAACTGGATCGAGGCCGTCGATGGTCGCCATGCCGCAATCGAAGCCGGCATGGCCGCCCTCGGCAGCGCCGACGATCTGCTGTTGATCGCCGGCAAGGGCCACGAGACCGGACAGACCATCAAGGGCGTCACGCATCCCTTCGACGATGCCGAAGTCGCACGCGAACTGGCGGGAAGCGCCGCGCCTGGGAAGGCGCTGACATGACCGCCCTCTGGACCTCCGACGAAGTCAGCAAGGCATTGTCGCCGGTCGCGGCCGTCGTGCCATTTGCAGCGGACGGCGTGACCTTCGACAGCCGCGCCGTCGGCAAGGGCGATCTCTTCTTTGCGCTCGGTGGCGAGACCACCGACGGTCACGGCTTCGTGGCCGATGCGCTGGCGCGTGGCGCCGCGGCCGCCGTCGTCTCGCGCGACATCGAGGACGCACGCGGCGCGTTGATCCGCGTTCCCGACACGATGAAGGCGCTGGTCGACCTCGGTCGCGCCGGCCGACGCCGCAGCAGGGCGCGCATCGCCAGCGTCACGGGCTCGGTCGGCAAGACCAGCACCAAGGATGCCTTGCGGGCGATGCTATCGGCTCAGGCGCCGACCTCGGCCAGCGTGGCGAGCTACAACAATCACGTCGGCGTTCCGATCAGCCTGGCGCGCCTGCCGCGCGAGGCGCGCTACGGCGTCTTCGAGATCGGCATGAATCATCCCGGCGAGATCGAGCCGCTGGCCCGCCAGGTCGAGGCGCATGTCGGCGTGATCACCAACGTGGGGGCGGTCCATATCGGACACATGGGAAACGAAGAGGCGATCGCCGATGAAAAGGGCTGCCTGTTTGCCGGCATGGCGGAAGGTGCAGCCGCCGTGCTCAACCGCGACAGCCGCCATTATGAGCGCCTCGCGGGCCATGCCCGTCGCTTCGGCGTTTCCCGCATCGTGGGCTTTGGCCGCAGCGAGGTAGCCGAGGCGCGACTTCTCGCCTGCGACCTGCAGGATTCGGGCAGCGACGTTGCGGCCTTGATCCACGGCCGGCGGATCGAGTATCGGCTGGGAGCGGCGGGCGAACATTGGGCGCTGAACAGCGTTGCGGCGCTCGCCGTCGTCGAGGCGCTGGGTGCCGACGTGGCCGTTGCGGCGGCAACACTGGCGAAGGTCCAGGCGTCGCCGGGTCGAGGCGCGCGCCGGATGCTGAAATTCGGGGTCGGTGCGATCGAGCTGCTCGACGAGAGCTACAACGCCAACCCGGTGTCGGTCCGCGCCATGCTCGCCGTGCTGTCGCGCACCGAGCCCAAGGGCGGTCGCCGCGTGCTGGCGTTGGGGGACATGCGCGAGCTGGGCGAGGGCGCCGATGCCGACGCCTATCACGCCGGCTTGGCCGACGCGGTGGCGGCGAGTGGCGCGGCGCAGGTGTTCCTGTGCGGGCCGCACATGCAGGCGCTGTGGCAATGCCTGGCGCCGGCACAGCGCGGCGTGCATCGGCCGGATTCAGCCTCTTTGGCGGGCGAGGTCGCAGCAGCGCTTCGCGCCGGCGACGTGGTCGCGGTGAAGGGTTCGCTGGGTTCGAAAATGAAGATCGTCGTAGACGCCATCGTGGCGGCAAGCGGCGGCGAGGTGGGACTCTAACGATGTTCTACAATTTTCTCTATCCTCTGGCGGACATCTTCAGTCCGTTCAACCTGTTCCGTTACCTGACGTTCCGCTCGATCGGTGCGTTCCTGACGGCCCTGGTTCTGAGCTTCCTGATCGGCGGCGTTCTGATCCGCTGGCTGCGCAGCAAGCAGCAGCAGGGCCAGCCGATCCGCGACGACGGTCCCGCCAGCCACCTGCTGACCAAGAAGGGCACGCCCACAATGGGCGGTCTCCTGATCCTGATCACGCTCGCCGTCGCCACGCTGCTGTGGGCCGACCTCAGCAACCGCTATGTCTGGATCGTGCTCGGCGTCACCCTGGCGTTCGGCGCGATCGGCCTGTGGGACGACTTTCTCAAGGTCACCAAGCGCAACTCCAAGGGCGTGCCGGGCAAGGTGAAATTTGCCCTGTCGATCGTGGTGGCCGGTGTCGCGACGTATTTCATCGCCCAGGCCTCGCCGGCGCCGCTGCGCTACACGCTGGCATTGCCCTTCCTGAAGGACGTGTTGCTGCCGCTCAGCCTCGTGGGCTTCGTGGCCTTCGGCGTTCTCGTGATGGTGGGAGCTTCCAACGCGGTCAATCTGACTGACGGGCTCGATGGCTTGGCGATCGGTCCGGTGATCATGGCGTCGGCTGTGTTCGGCTTTATTGCCTATGTCGTGGGCAACACCATCCTTACCAACTATCTCTATCTTCATCATATCCCGCGCTCGGGCGAACTCGCGGTGCTTCTGGCGGCACTGGTCGGCGCCGGGCTCGGCTTCCTGTGGTTCAATGCGCCGCCCGCGATGGTGTTCATGGGCGACACCGGCTCGCTCGCCATCGGTGGCGCGCTGGGCGCCGTGGCTGTCGTCACCAAGCACGAGATCGTGCTGGCGATCGTGGGCGGGCTGTTCGTGCTGGAGACCGTCTCGGTGATCGTCCAGGTCCTGTCCTACAAATGGACGGGGCGCCGCGTCTTTCGCATGGCGCCGCTACACCATCATTTCGAGCAGAAGGGCTGGGCCGAGCCCACCATCGTCTTCCGCTTCTGGATCATCGCCGCCATTCTCGCGATGGCGGGCCTCGCCACGTTGAAGCTGAGGTGAGCGGATGATCGACCTCGCCGTCCTCAAGGGATCGTCCTTCGTCGTGCTGGGGCTCGCGCGCTCCGGCCTGGCGACGGCGCGTGCCTTGACGGCGGCGGGTGCCGGATGCGTCGCCTGGGACGACAGTGCTGCCTCGCGTGCGACCGCGGTCGCCGCTGGCGTGGCGCTCGCAGATCCAGCCTCGATCGACTGGTCGCGGACGACGGCGCTGGTCATCAGCCCCGGCATTCCCAGCAATCTACCCGTGCCGCATCCCGTGGCGGCCGCGGCGCGCGCGGCGGGCAAGAAGATCATCTGCGACGTCGAGCTGCTGGCTCTTGCCGTGCCGAGGGCGCGCTTCGTCGCCATTACCGGGACCAACGGCAAGTCGACGACGACGGCGTTGATCGGCCACATCCTCGCCCAGGCGGGCGTGCGCTGCGAAGTCGGCGGCAACATCGGACGCGGCGCACTCGATCTCGGGACCCTGGGCGAGGGAGGCGTCTATGTCCTCGAATTGTCGTCGTACCAGCTCGAACTGCTCGAGACCTTTCGCGCCAACATCGCTGTCTGGCTGAACGTCACACCCGACCATATCGATCGCCACGGCGACATGGCGGGCTATGTTGCGGCCAAGGAGAACATCTTCGCCCGCCAGCAAGCTGGCGATTGCGCCGTGATCGGCATCGACGACGAGCCGTCGCGCGCGGTCAACGACAGGATCTCGGCGCGGCCGGGTGTCGTTGCCGTCCCGGTGGCCTTCGATCGACCGGTCGCCGGTGGCGTCTCGTTCCGTGCCGGCCGTCTGATCGATGCCGACGGCTATGCAGTCGATTTCTCCGATGTGCCGACCCTGCCGGGTGATCACAACGCGCAGAATGCTGCCTGCGCCTGGGCCGCCTGCCGCTGGCTCGACGTACCGCGCGAGCGGATCGTCGAGGGCCTGCGCAGCTATCCCGGCCTGCCGCATCGTCAGGAGCGCGTCGCCTCGGTGGGCAGCGTCGTCTACATCAACGACAGCAAGGCGACCAATGCCGAGGCTACGGCGCGGGCGCTTTCGAGCTATCACGACATTTATTGGATTCTCGGCGGCCAGGCGAAGGAGGGCGGCGTGGCACCGCTCGCGTCCTACTTCGGCCGCATCCGCCATGCCTTCCTGATCGGCGAGGCGACCGAGCTGTTCGCCGGCCAGCTCGAAGGCAAGCTTCCGTACAGCCGCTGTGGCGATCTGCAGTCAGCGCTCGATGCGGCACACCTGCACGCGCAACGCGACGGTGGCGGTCGGGGCGGCGGGGCGGCCGTGGTCCTACTCTCGCCGGCCTGCGCCTCGTGGGATCAGTGGAGGAGTTACGAGCATCGCGGCGATGCCTTTCGCGCCATGGCGCGGGCGTTGCCGGGTGCCAAGCGTTTGGGGGTGGCGGCATGATCCAGGTTCCACGCGACGACCGCAGCGTGATCGGCCAATGGTGGTGGACGGTCGATCGCTGGTCGCTGGGCGCGATCCTGGCGATCATGGCCTTCGGCGTACTGCTGACGCTGGCGGCATCGCCACCGGCAGCGGAGCGAATCGGCGCCGACTCTTTCATGTTTGCCAAGCGTCAGTTCATCTTCCTGCCGATGGCGCTTTTGGTGATGCTGGCGATTTCGCTGGCCTCGCCGCGCCATGTCCGGCGGCTTGCCCTGCTGGTGTTCTGCGGCAGCGTGGTGCTGCTGGCCGCTACTTTCGTCATCGGCGTCGAGATCAAGGGCGCACGGCGATGGATCTCCGTACCCGGCCTTTCGAGCCTGCAGCCTTCGGAATTCGCCAAGCCCAGCCTCGCCGTGATCTCGGCCTGGCTGCTGGCGCAGAGCCGCACCGAACGCCGGGTGCCAGGCTATTTCCTCTGTACCCTGCTGGTGGGCACGGTGCTCGCGCTGCTGATCCTGCAGCCCGATCTCGGCATGAGCATCGTCGTCGCCGCGGTCTGGGGCGCGCAGCTCTTCGTCGTCGGCTTGCCGATGTGGCTCGCGGGCTTTGGCGCGGTGGGTGCCGCCGGTGCATTGGTCGGCAGCTACTTCACGTTCAGCCACGTCCGCAGCCGTTTCGACCGCTTCCTCGACCCCTCGTCGGGCGACAACTACCAGGTCAATACCTCCCTCGAAGCCTTCATGAACGGCTCGCTGTTCGGCCGCGGCCCGGGCGAAGGCACGGTCAAGGCGCAGCTTCCCGATGCGCACACCGATTTCGTGATGGCCGTCGCCGGCGAGGAGTTCGGTCTCGTCGTCTGCCTGCTGATCCTAGGCCTGTTCGCCTTCGTGACGCTGCGCTCGATGTCGCGCGCGTCGAAGGAGACCAGCCTCTTCATCACCCTGGCGGCCACCGGCCTTGCCGTGCAGTTCGGCCTGCAGGCGGCCATCAACATGGCCTCGACCATCCAGCTCATCCCGGCCAAGGGCATGACGCTGCCGTTCATCTCCTACGGCGGCTCCTCGGCGCTTGCCATGGCGATCTGTCTTGGCATGCTGTTGTCGCTGACGCGCGAGCACGCTGGCTTGAGGGAAGCTGTCTAGTGGGGCCGGCGGTAGGCCCCGTGGTCCTGGCGACCGGCGGCACCGGCGGACATGTGTTTCCGGCCGAAGCGCTGGCCGGCGAACTCGAGGCGCGCGGCCTGCCGTTCACGCTGGTGACCGACTCGCGCGGCCGGCAATGGCAAGGGGCGCTGTCGCGCCGGCCTATCCACTACATCCATTCCGCGAGCCCCACCGGCTCGCTGCGCAAGCGGCTGATGGCGACTTTCGCGCTGGCCCTCGGCCTGTTCGATGCATGGCGTGCGCTGGGACGCATCGGTCCGTCGGCCGTCGTGGGCTTCGGTGGCTACGCCTCGGTGCCGACCCTGATCGCTGCGCGCCTGCGGCGGCTGCCGGCAATGCTGCACGAGCAGAATGCCGTGCTCGGCAAGGCGAACCGCCTCGTTCTCGGAGGGGCTGCGCGCGTGGCGACATCATTCGCCCGCACGCAATACATTGCCGCCGACGATCGGCGCGCCTGCCTGGTCGGCAATCCCGTGCGCGAACCGGTGCGCCTGCTGCGCAGTTTGCCCTATCGCGCGCCGGGCGAGGGCCGCGTCGTCGACATCCTCGTGTTCGGGGGCAGCCAGGGCGCCGCATCGTTCAGCAAGATCATTCCCGAGGCGATCCTTTCGCTACCTCAGGCTTTGCAGGTGCGCGTCCGGCTGGTGCAGCAATGCCGGCCCGAGGATATCGAGCGCGTACGGGCGACCTACACCGCGGCGGGTATCGTGGCCGAGCTGGCACCCTTCTTCGCCGATCTGCCGGCCAGGCTGGCGGCGGCGCATCTCGTGATCGGTCGCTCCGGCGCCTCGACCGTGGCGGAACTCGCCACGATCGGCCGGCCGTCGATCCTGATTCCATATCCCTATGCGGCCGACGATCATCAGAGCGCGAATGCCCGTGCCTTCGAGGCGACGGGCGCCTGCATCGTCATTCCGCATGCCTCGTTCACGGCCGCTGCGCTGGCATCGCATTTGAGCGGGCTGTTCGAGGCGCCGCAGCGTCTGGCGACGATGGCCGCCGCCGCTCACGCCGCGGGACGGCCCGATGCTGCCGCGCGACTTGCCGATCTGGTCGTCGAGATGACCGGCCTCGCACTTTCACCGTCAGGAGTCGCCGCATGAGGGCGCTGCCGCTGGACATCGGTCTCATCCATTTCGTCGGCATCGGCGGTATCGGCATGTCGGGCATCGCCGAGGTCCTGCACAATCTCGGCTACAAGGTGCAGGGCAGCGATGTTGCCGAGGGCGCGAACACGCGCCGGCTAGCCGAACTCGGTATGAAGATAACGATCGGCCACCGTGCCGACAATGTCTCCAACGCCCAAGTCGTGGTCGTCTCGAGCGCGGTCAAGAAGGACAATCCCGAGGTCATGGCAGCCCGTGCCCGGCTCGTGCCGGTGGTGCGACGCGCCGAGATGCTGGGCGAGCTGATGCGGCTCAAATGGTCGATCGCCGTTGGCGGCACGCACGGCAAGACCACGACGACCTCGCTGGTGGCCGCCATGCTCGACACCGGCGGGCTCGATCCGACGGTGATCAACGGCGGTATCATCAACGCCTACGGCACCAATGCCCGACTGGGCGATGGCGACTGGATGGTGGTGGAGTCGGATGAGTCCGACGGCTCGTTCCTGCGGCTGCCCGCGACCATCGCCGTGGTCACCAACGTAGATCCCGAGCATCTCGACCACTACGGCACCTTCGACGCGTTGCGCGAGGCTTTCGTGCGCTTCGTCGAGAACATCCCGTTCTACGGCTTTGCCGTGCTGTGCTCGGACCATCCCGAGGTCCAGGCGCTGATCCCGCGCGTCTCCGACCGCCGCATCGTCACCTACGGCATCGGCGCCAACGCCGACGTGCGGGCGATCAATCTCAAGCTCGATCGTACAGGCGCCGACTTCGACGTCATGGTCGAACATCGAGCCACCAACGATTCGCGCATCATCGCCGGCATGCGCCTGCCGATGTTCGGCCAGCACAATGTGCAGAACGCGCTGGCCGCCATCGCCGTGGCGCAGGAGATGGGCCTGCCCGACGACACCATTCGCCGTGCGCTGGCGTCGTTCGGCGGCGTGAAGCGGCGCTTCACCAAGACCGGCGAGGCACACGGCATCACGGTGATCGACGATTACGGCCATCACCCCGTCGAGATTGCCGTCACCCTGCGCGCCGCCCGTCAGGCCTATGGCGGGTCGGGTCGGGTTATCGCCGTAATGCAGCCGCACCGATTTACGCGCCTCGCCTCGCTCAAGGCCGAGTTCGCCGCCTGCTTCGCCGATGCCGACGCGGTCATCGTCGCCGACGTCTATGCCGCGGGCGAAGCGCCGATCGAAGGCGTCAACCGCGACATGCTGGTCAGCCTGGTGAGCCGCGCCGGCCATCGCGACGTGACGCCGCTCGGCGCGCCGGGCGATCTGCCGGCGCTGATCTGGCAGGTCGCGCGGCCCGGCGACGTCGTGGTCTGCCTGGGTGCCGGTAATATCACCGCCTGGGCGCACGCGCTGCCTGGTCAGCTCCAGCAGCTTGCGACCGAACAGGCGGGCCCACGCGCCATCGCCAACGCCAACGACCCAGGCTCGGCGGCATGATGGCGCTCGCGACATCCAAGCCTCACCTGATCGATCGGCTGCCCAGGCCGCGCGGCCGGCTCGTGGCCGATGCGCCGCTCGGGCCACAGACCTGGTTCCGCACCGGCGGGCCGGCGGAAGTCCTTTTCCGGCCAGCCGACGTCGATGACCTGGCATCGTTTCTGGCGGCACTTCCGGCCGATGTGGCGGTCACGGTGCTGGGTGTCGGCTCGAACCTTCTGGTGCGCGACGGTGGTGTGAGGGGCGTGGTCGTCCGCTTGATGCGCGGCTTCACAGGTATCGCCGTCGAGGGCAACGATCTCGTGAGCGGCGCCGGCGCGCCCGATCTCAACGTCGCCCTGACCGCGCGCGATCATGGTCTGGCCGGCCTTGAATTTCTGAGCGGCATTCCCGGCACGATCGGCGGCGCCATCGCCATGAATGGCGGCGCCTATGGCGGCGAACTCTCGCAGGTCCTGGTGTCGGCCGAGGCGGTTGATCGTCGCGGCGCCGTTCACCGCATCGGTGTCGCCGACCTGGGCTTCAGCTACCGTCACAGCACCGCGCCGGCCGACTGGATTTTTACGTCGGCCTGGCTTCGCGCCACGCCGGGCGACCGGCTCGCGATCGCGCGGCGCATGGCCGAGATCGATGCCGCCCGCACCGACTCCCAGCCACGCAGCCGCACCGGCGGTTCGACCTTCGTCAATCCCGAAGGCCACAGGGCATGGGAGCTGATCGACCGTGCCGGTTGCCGCGGCTTGCGGATCGGCGAAGCACAGGTCTCGGAGAAGCATTGCAACTTCCTGATCAATCTCGGCGCCGCGACCGCTGCCGACATCGAGGCCCTGGGCGAGGAAGTGCGTCGGCGCGTGGCTGCGCACAGCGGCGTGCAGTTGGCCTGGGAAATCAAGCGCATCGGGGAGGCGGAATGACGCGCACCGTCGCGGTCCTGATGGGCGGCTGGTCGCCCGAGCGCGAGGTCTCGCTGGTGAGCGGCAAGGCTTGCGCCGAGGGATTGCGCGAGGGCGGTCACAAGGTCGTCGAATACGATGTCAAACGCGATCTGAGGGCGCTGGTCGAATTCCTGCGGCCGGCCGCGGGCAGTGGGCCGGATGTCGTGTTCAACGCGCTCCATGGCCGCTACGGCGAGGACGGCTGCATCCAGGGCGTGCTCGAGATCCTGGCGATTCCCTATACGCATTCCGGCGTGCTCGCCTCGGCGATCGCCATGGATAAGCCGCTGGCACGGCACGTCTTCGCGTCGCTTGGCCTGCGCGTTGCCGATGGCCGCGTGATCGAGCGCCGGTCGCTCGCGGCGGGCGATCCGATGCCGCGGCCGTATGTCGTGAAGCCGATCGACCAGGGCTCCAGCATCGGCGTCCACATCGTGCGCGACGGCGACAACCTTGCTGCGGTCGAGGCCGCCGAGGCGGCGTTCGGCGAGCGCGTGCTGGTCGAGAAGTTCGTGCCGGGCCGCGAGCTCACGGTCGCGGTGATGGGCGACAAGTCCCTCACGGTGACCGAACTCCGCCCGCGCACCCGGTTCTACGACTACGAAGCCAAGTACACCGACGGCATTACCGAGCATCTCGTACCGGCGCCGGTACCGGCCGACGTCTACGAGGCGGCCAAGCAGTGGGCGCTCGCGGCCTATCGGGAGCTCGGCTGCGAAGGCCTCGGCCGCGCGGACTTCCGCTGGGACGATTCGAAGCCCGGTACGTCGGGGCTCGTCATCCTCGAGCTCAACACCCAACCCGGCATGACGCCGCTGTCGCTTGCACCGGAGCAGGCGAAGTGGGCCGGCATCTCCTGGCCCGACCTCATGACGTGGATGGTCGATCACGCGAGGCATCCGTCGTGAGCGCCTCTTCCGCAAAATCGCCGGCAAAGGCGTCCGCCAAGACGGCGGCGCCGAAGCGCGACTACGACCGCCGCAAGAAGCGCGGTCCCATGCGCAAGACCGGCCGCCCGCTGTGGCGGCAGCCCATGCTGCTGGGCCTCGTCGTCCTGATGCTGGGCGGCGGTGCCGGTGGCGGCTGGTGGGCCTGGCGCGAGGGCTGGCTGATCGAGGTCCAGAGCCGGATCGATTCGGTGGGCCGCAGCATCGTGGGCGCCGTCACGCCGTTCAAGCTCGCCGACGTCACCGTCGAGGGGCGCGACTATGTCGAGCGCGAAGCCATCCTGGCCGCCCTCAACGTCAAGCCCGGCGACTCGCTGCTGGGCGTCGACCTGCAGGCCTCCCGCCAGCGTCTCGAGGCGATCGACTGGGTGGCCGGCGCCACCGTCGAGCGGCGCCTGCCGGACACGCTGTACGTGACCTTGCGCGAACGCCGCGCCGTCGCCCTCTGGCAGAACGGCGCGGAATACACGCTGATCGACCGGAACGGCCGCACCGTGCGCGCCAGCCGCATGCCGCCCGGCGCCGAGCTGCTGCTGCTGCTGGGTGGCGCTGGCGCGCCCGAGCATGTCGGCGAACTGCTGCTGCTGCTCGCCTACGAGCCGGCGCTTAGCCGCCAGCTACGCGCCGCCGTCTGGGTCGGCCAGCGCCGCTGGAACCTGGTGTTGAACAACGGTGTCGAGATCTGGCTGCCGGAGGAGGACGCGGTCGCGGCCCTCCAGCAGATCGCCAAGCTCGAGGCGCAGCACAGGGTGTTGTCGCGTGAGTACGGCGTCGTCGATCTCAGGCTGCCGGACAAGCTCTATCTGAGGAAGCGCGGACCGGGCGGCGATGCGTCCCCCGGTCCGGTGTGACGTCCAATGAAACCTAGAGTGTACGCGTAGAGACGGGGGACATCGTGGCGAAGGCAAGAAATGGCGTCATTGCGGCGCTCGATATCGGAACCAGCAAGGTCGTCTGCTTCGTGGCGCGAGTCGACGGGCAGGGACTGCGCGTGGTCGGCATCGGCCACCAGGCCGCCCAGGGCATGCGCTCCGGCAACATTATCGACATGGAGGCCGCCACGCGCGCGATCTCCTCGGCGGTGTCGACGGCCGAGGAGATGTGCGGCGAGCACGTGCGCGAGGTCATCGTCGGTGTCAGCGGTGGCTCAGCCGCCTCGCACAACCAGAGCCTCGAGGTCGCGATCGGCCATCACGAGATCGGCGAGCGCGACGTCCGCCGGGTGCAGACCCACATCCACCTGCCAGCCGAGACCGCCGACCGCGACATCATCCACTCCGAGGCGATCGGCTACACCGTCGACGGCGTCCCGGTGCGCGATGCCCGCGGCATGTTCGGCGAGCGCCTGGGTGTCGACGTGCACCTGGTCACGGCGACGAGCGGTGCGATGCGCAACCTCCAGGTCTGCGTGCGCCGTGCCCATCTCGAGATCGCCGATCGTGTCGTTGCATCCCATGCGGCCGGCCTCAGCTCGCTGGTCTCCGACGAACGCGACCTCGGCGTCACGCTGATCGACATGGGCGGCGGCACGACGTCGATTGCCGTCTTCTATGAAGGCCATCTCGTCCACGTCGATTCGATTCCGGTCGGCGGCGAGCACGTCACCCGCGATATCGCCCGCGGCCTCGCCACGCCGGTCGCTCACGCCGAGCGCATGAAGACCCAGATCGGCCGTGCCGTCGCCAAGCCCAACGACGAGTACGACATCATCGACGTGCCGTTGATCGGCGAGGAAGATCGCACCCGTCCCAATCACATCCCGCGCTCGATCCTGGTCGGTGTCATCCGGCCGCGCATCGAGGAGACGTTCGAACTGGTGCGCAGCCGCCTCGAAGCCAGCGGTGTGGATAAGTTGGCCGGCGGACGGGCCGTTCTGGTCGGCGGCGGTTGTCAGCTCGACGGCGTGCCCGAGGTCGCGGCGGCCATTCTCAACAAGAAAGTCCGAACGGGCGCGCCCTTGCGCCTCGCCGGATTGGCCGATTCGACCGGCGGGCCAGCTTTTTCGGCGGCTGCAGGGCTGCTCTCGTTTGCACTGCACCATCACGCTGCCGCCCAGGCCCAGCCGGCATCGACGGAGGGACAAGCGAGCCGGATTGGTCGCATTGGTAGTTGGATTAGAGAGAACTTTTAGGCAATATGTTGTGTGGGAAATGGCAATCCCCAACAGGCTGTAGTCAACGATAAGAAAAAGCCCGGTGGCGGTGAAGGGTCTTTCCTTAAAAGGGTCCACGTCGCTACTCCGAGCAGATACCCCCCTCGTTTGCGTGGAGAAAGCCGAATGACAATCAACCTCAGCCTCCCCCAAAAGGAGTCGGAGATTAAGCCGCGTATCACCGTCGTCGGTGTCGGTGGCGCCGGCGGAAACGCCGTCAACAACATGATCAGTGCCGCGTTGGAAGGCGTCGAGTTCATCGTCGCCAACACCGACGCACAGGCGCTCGGCCAGTCGCTCGCCGACCGGCGGGTGCAGCTCGGCATCACCATCACCCAGGGCTTGGGCGCGGGCGCTCGGCCCGAGGTCGGCCGTCAGGCGGCCGAAGAAGCCTTGCCCGAGATCCTGCAGCTTCTCGACGGCGCCAACATGGTGTTCGTCACCGCCGGCATGGGCGGCGGCACCGGCACTGGCGCTGCCCCCGTGATCGCGGCGGCTGCGCGAGAGCAGGGCATCCTCACCATCGGCGTCGTCACCAAGCCGTTCCACTTCGAGGGTCGCCGCCGCATGCAGTCGGCCGAGCAGGGCATCCTGGAACTGGAGAAGGTGGTCGACACGCTGATCGTCATTCCCAACCAGAACCTGTTCAAGATCGCCAACGAGAAGACGACTTTCGCCGACGCCTTCAAGATGGCCGACGACGTGCTGCACATGGGCGTGCGCGGCGTCACCGATCTCATGGTCATGCCGGGCCTCATCAACCTCGACTTCGCCGATATCCGTACGGTGATGGGCGAGATGGGCAAGGCGATGATGGGCACCGGCGAAGCCGAAGGTCCCGACCGAAGCCGCGTCGCCGCCGAGTCGGCAATCTCCAACCCGCTGCTGGAGGACCATTCGATGAAGGGCGCCCAGGGCGTTCTCATCAACATCACCGGCGGCCTCGACATGACCCTGCACGAGGTCGACGAAGCGGCCAACCGTATCCGCGAGGAAGTCGATGCCGAAGCCAACATCATCTTCGGCTCGACCTTCGATGCCACCATGCAGGGCCGCATGCGCGTGTCGGTGGTCGCCACGGGCATCGCCGCCATGGCGGCGCAGCAGCCGGCGCCGAACTACCTCTCGCTCGACATGAATCGCCCGATGCAGACCGGCCAGCCGGCGCTCAGCCGTCCGGCCGCGCCGCCGGTCGGTCGCGTCGCGATGCCGACCGCGGCGACCGCCGCGCCGATGCCCGCGGCACCTGTCGCGATGGCTCCCATGGCGCCGCCGGCTGCACCTGTCGCGCCGCCGGCACCGCCGATGATGGCACCCGCGCCGATGGCCGAGCCCGCCCCGGCACCGATCGCCCACGCCCCGATCGTCCAGGCCCCGATCGCCGAGGCGCCCATTCCGGTGCAGATCATGGCGGCGGCGCCGGTCGAAGTGCCAATGGCCCCGCCTTCGGTTGCCCCTCCGATCGCGGCTGTTCCGGCGCCCGCGCCGGGGGCGGCCCCCGCTGCGCCTGCGGCTCAGCGGCCGTTGGTCGACGAGAACGACTGGCGCGTCAGCCGCCCGCCGATGAAGGCCGCCGTGCGCGCGCCGGAACCAAATGCGCGACCGATGGCCGCGCGCCCCGCCGGCGGCGACAGCCGCTCGCCCAACCTCTTCCAGCGCATCACCGGCGCATTCTCGGCGCCGAAGCCGGTGGCCTCGGCGGCCGCTCCCGCCGAACCGCCGACGGCTCGTGCAGTGCCGGAAAACGTCGTGGCCGTCGCCCCCAAGCCCGTTGTTCGGGCGGCGCCGGTCCAGACCTCGATCAGCCTCGACGTCACCGAGCGGACCAAGCCCGCCCGAGACGACGACGATCTGCAAATTCCCGCGTTTCTGCGCAGGCAAGCCAACTGACACAGACTTCCCGGGTTCTCCACGCATCCTATCGAGGGGCCGTTCGGCCCCTCTTTTTTTGGTCTCGGCGTGATATAACCCGGCGGCACTCTGATTTGACGGATGGGAAATGTCGAAAGCGGGCGTAGGGATCACTCGGCACGTGGTTGCAGGAATGGCGCTGGCGTCGATGGCGCTGGGCCTGGCCGGCTGTGGCTCGTCGGACGACGACAAGAACTACGTCGAGAGGCCGGTGGAGCAGCTCTACAACCAGGCGCTCGATGAGCTGAGTGCCCAGGAGTACAAGAAGGCCGCCAAGGGCTTCGAGGAAGTCGATCGCCAGCATCCCTATTCGGTGTGGGCCACCAAGGCCCAGATCATGGCCGCCTTCGCCTACTATCAATCGAACAAGTACGACGAGGCCGTCATCGCGCTGGATCGCTTCATCCAGCTTCATCCCGGGCATCGAGATCTCGCTTACGCCTACTACCTGAAGGCGCTTTGCTACTACGAACAGATCTCCGACGTCGGTCGCGACCAGCGCGTCACGCAGCAGGCGCTCGAGGCGCTGGCCGAAGTCGTCAAGCGCTTCTCCGGCTCGCCGTATGCGCGCGATGCGCGTCTCAAGGTCGAACTCGCCATCGACCATCTCGCGGGCAAGGAGATGGCGGTCGGCCGCTACTACCAGGCGAACCAGCAGTACGTCGGCGCGATCAACCGCTATCGCGTCGTGATCGAACGCTACCAGACGACGACGCATGTGCCGGAGGCGCTCCATCGTCTCGTCGAGAGCTATCTGGCGCTCGGCGTGAAGAGCGAAGCCAAGGAGAATGCCGCCGTGCTGGGGTTCAATTATCCGGGCAGCGAATGGTATCAGGACAGCTACTTCCTGATGACCGGCGAGGGCGAGAGGCCGCCCGACGAGAAGAATCGCTGGTTCTTCGGACTCTTCTGACCTTGCATGCTGGTTTCGCTTTCGATCCGTGACTTCGTCCTGATCGAGAAGCTCGACCTCGGTTTCGCACGCGCCGGCCAGGGCGGCCTGGGCGCGCTCACGGGCGAAACCGGCGCCGGCAAGTCGATCCTGATCGATGCCCTCGGCCTTGCGCTGGGCGCGCGCGCCGAGTCGTCCGCCGTGCGCCGAGGTGCCGCGCAGGCGTCGGTCGCTGCCTCCTTCGATTTGCCCAAGGCCCATCCCGCCCATGCGATCCTGGCCGACCAAGGCTTGGGCGACGAGGACGTCCTGACGTTGCGCCGCACGGTCGGCGCCGACGGCCGCGGCCGCGCCTTCGTCAACGACCAGCCGGCATCGGTTGCGCTGCTGCGTCGGCTCGGCGATATGCTGGTCGAGATTCAGGGACAGATGGAACAGCACGGGCTGCTCGATATCGCCACTCATCGCGGATCGCTCGATGCCTTTGCCGGCCTGGACAAGCAGGCCGATGCCGTCCGCGCGGCGTGGCGTGTCTGGCGCGAGGCCGAACAGATGCGCGCCGATGCCGAGTCCGCCGCCGAGGCGGCGCGGCGCGACGAGGATTTCCTGCGCCATGCCGTGAGGGAACTCGAGGCGCTGGCGCCCAAAGCCGACGACGAAGAGACCCTGGCTTCGGAACGGCAGTTGCTGCGTGCCGGCAGTGCGCTCGGCGAAGCCGTCGCGCAGGCGCTGGCCGAACTGGAGCAGGGCAGGGGCACGATCGCGTCGCTCGGCAAGGCGCATCGGCTGATCGAACGCAACGTCGACAAGGCCGCGGGCCATCTCGATGCACCTTTGGCCGCGCTCGACCGGGCGCTGAGCGAGGCGACCGAGGCGCAGGCGCAGCTCGAGGCTGCGCGGGACGCGCTGGAATTCGACCCGGCGCGGCTGGAGAAGATCGAGGAGCGGCTGTTCGGGCTGCGGGCTCTTGCGCGGAAACACAACGTCACGGTGCCCGAACTGGCCGCCCTCGCGGAGAAGATGGCCTCCCAGCTCGCGACCCTCGATTCCGGCGAGGCCAGCCTGCAGAAGCTCGCCGCCGCAGCCAAGGTGGCTCGTGCCGGCTACGTGGCGGCCGCTGAAGCGCAGGCCGTGGCACGCCGCAAGGGCGCCGGCCGTCTCGACAAGGCGGTGGCGGCCGAGCTGGGCCCGCTCAAGCTCGAGAAGGCGAAGTTCGTGACCGAATTGGTGCCGCTGCCCGAGGCCGAATGGTCCGAGGCCGGCACCGACCGGGTGCAATTCACCGTCGCCACCAACCCCGGCACGCCGCCGGCGCCGATCGCCCGGATCGCGTCGGGTGGCGAGCTGTCGCGCTTCCTGCTGGCGCTGAAGGTCTGCCTGGCCAAGGTGGGGGATGCCGCCACGATCGTGTTCGACGAGGTCGATTCCGGCATCGGCGGCGCCACCGCGGCGGCCGTGGGCGAGCGCCTGAGGCGGCTGGCCAGGGACGTGCAGGTGCTGGTGGTGACGCATTCGCCCCAGGTCGCCGCCGTCGCCGACCGTCACTGGCTGATCCAGAAGACGACGACCCGCAATTCCGCCAGCACCGGCGTGCTGGCGCTCGACGCCAAGGGCCGCCGCGAGGAGATCGCGCGCATGCTGTCCGGTGCCGAGGTGACGGCCGAAGCGCGCGCCGCCGCCGATAAGTTGCTGGCGCCAGCGGGCTGACATGTCGAAAGCAGCAAAAATCGTTGCCGCGCTGAAGGTGGATGACCTCACCGAGCGCCAGGCGCGCGCCGAGCACAAGCGCCTCGCCGACGAGATCGCCAACCACGACAAGCTCTATCACGAGAAGGACGATCCGGAGATCTCGGACGCCGAGTACGACAGACTGCGCCAGCGGCTGAAGGCGATCGAGGCACGCTTCCCGCAGCTCGTCGACATGTTCAGCCCGACGCAGAAAGTGGCGCCGACGCCAACCACCGCCTTCGCCAAAGTCCGGCATGGCAGGCCGATGCTGTCACTCGACAATGCCTTTACCGACGAGGAGCTGCAGGGTTTCCTCGACCGCGTGCGGCGGGGCCTGGAGCGCGAGACCGATCTCAAGCCCGACGCCGAGATTGGGCTGAGCTGCGAGGCGAAGATCGACGGGCTTTCGATCAGCCTGCGCTACGAGGACGGTGTGTTCGTCCAGGGGGCCACGCGCGGCGACGGCACCACCGGCGAGGACGTCACCGCCAACCTCAGGACCATCAAGGACATCCCGCCAAAGCTCAAAGGCAAAGGCGTCCCCAAGACCTTCGATGTGCGCGGCGAAGTCTACATGGAACGCAAGGCGTTCATGGACCTGAATGCCCGCCAGGTCGCGGCGGGCGAGAAGGCCTATGTCAATCCGCGCAACACTGCCGCCGGTTCCCTGCGGCAGCTCGATCCGGAGATCACCGCCGCCCGCCCGTTGCGCTTCTTCGCCTATGCCTGGGGCGAGGCCGAACCGCGGGCCTGGAAGACGCATAGCGAGTATCTCAAGCTCCTGAAGGAGTGGGGCTTCAAGACCAATCCGTTGACCAAACTCTGCCGCACGGCGGACGAGGTGCGCGCCTTTTACAGGAAGATCGGCGCCGAACGGCCGTCGCTGCCCTACGACATCGACGGCGTCGTCTACAAGGTCGACCGTATCGACTGGCAGGAGCGCCTGGGCTTCGTGAGCCGCGCGCCGCGCTGGGCGATCGCCCACAAGTTTCCCGCCGAGCAGGCGCGGACCAGGCTGAACGACATCGTCATCCAGGTCGGCCGCACCGGGGCGCTGACGCCCGTGGCAGATCTCGAGCCGGTGAATGTCGGCGGCGTCATGGTGGCGCGCGCCACCTTGCACAATGCCGATGAGATCGAGCGCCTCGACGTCCGTGTCGGCGACATGGTGATCATCCAGCGCGCCGGCGATGTCATTCCCCAGGTATTGGGTTTCGTTCCCGAGGAGCGACCGAAGAAGACCCACAAGTACGAGTTCCCCACCCGTTGCCCCTGTCCGCTCGAAACCAAGGTGGCGAGCGAGGAGGGCGGCGTGGTGCGGCGTTGCTCGGGTGGCCTCGAATGCCCGTTCCAGCAGGTCGAGAGGATGCGCCACTTCGTGTCGCGCTATGCTTTCGATATCGAAGGTCTGGGCGGCACCCACATCGAGAACTTCTGGCGCGACGGGCTCCTGAAGACGCCGGCCGATCTCTTTCGACTGAAAGACAAGGCCTTGGACATTCAAAAGCGCGAAGGCTGGGGCGACCTTTCGGTGCGCAACCTGCTGACAGCCATCGACGCGCGGCGCACGATCCCGCTCGACCGCTATATCTACGCCATCGGCATCCCGCTGATCGGCGAGGCCTCGGCCAAGCTGCTGGCCCAGGAGTATGGCGACGCCGATGCCTGGCTGGACGAGATGCTGGCGGCGACCAGGGAACGGAAGAAGAAGCCCGACCCCGTGAAGAAGGAGAAGGCGGCCGCCGAAGTCGGCGAGAGCTACGGCCGGCTCTGCAACATCGAACAGATCGGCGTCACCACGGCCGATGCCATGTGCGCCTTCTTCGGCGAGGGTCACACCGTCGACATCATCGAGGACCTGCGCAAGCAGCTCACCGTCGAGCCGGTGCCGCGTCGCGTGATCGCGGCCGATGCGCTGCTCAAGGACAAGATCGTGGTCTTCACCGGCGAGCTCAGTTCGATGACCCGCGACGCCGCCAAGGCGCGGGCCGAGGAGCTGGGCGCCAAGGTCACGGACTCGGTCTCCAAGAAGACCAGCCTCGTCGTGGTCGGCGAGAACGCCGGCTCCAAGGCCCGCAAGGCGGCTGAACTCGGCGTGCAGACGTTGACCGAGGAAGAGTGGGTAGAGCTAAGCAAGTAGCCTCAGCGCGGCGCTTGCGGCATCATCATCGAAAGTTGGAGTCGATCGAATGGACCTGTCCCGCTTTCCGCGTCGCAGCTACACCCACGCCCCCACGCCGATAGAACTGCTGCCGCACTTCACCAAGGCCCTGGCGGCAAGCTGCCCGGGCGGGGTTGGTCCGGAAATCTGGATCAAGCGCGACGATCTGCTGGGCCTGTTTCCGGGTGGCAACAAGACCCGCAAGCTCGAATTCCTGGCGGCCGATGCGCTGGTGCACGGTGCCGACACGCTGATCACCTGCGGCGCGCCGCAGTCCAATCACTGCCGCATCACCCTCTCGGCCGCGGTCAAGGAAGGGCTGAAATGCCGTTTCGTGATCGAGGAGCGGATTCCCGGCAGCTACAGCAAGACGGCCGGCGGCAACAATTTCATGTTCGAGCTGATGGGCGTCGAGGCCATTACCGTCGTGCCCGGCGGCAGCAACATGGGCGAGGCGATGTCGCGCGTGGCGCAGGAAGTGGCCTCGCTCGGCCGCAAAGGCTACGTCATCCCCGGCGGCGGCTCGAACGCCATCGGCGGGCTTGGCTATGTCGCCTGCGTGCAGGAAATGCAGCAGCAGTGGTTCGACATGGGCGTGGCCTTCGATGCCGTCGTGGTCGGCTCGGGCAGCTCGGGCACCCATGGCGGCATGGTGGCGGGCTTCTTCGGCAACAACATAAAGGTCCCGCTGATCGGCATCGGTGTCAGCCGCGATCCCGCCGACCAGGAGCCGCTGGTTCACAAGGAGGCGCAGGCGGTGGCCGATCTGCTCGGCATCGGCAAGATCCCGCGCGAGGCGGTCAAGAGCTTCGGCGGTTTCTGGCAGCCGAAATACTCCGTGCCCAACGCGAAGATGGTGGAAGCCGTCCAGATGCTGGCGCGGACCGAAGGCGTCCTGCTCGATCCGGTCTATACCGGAAAGATCATGGCCGGGCTCATGGGCCTCGCGCGGCAAGGCCACTTCAAGCCCAACGCCAAGGTGCTCTTCATGCACACCGGCGGATTGCCCTCGCTAGACGTCTATCAAGACGTCGTGCTCGGCCGGACTGTCCTGAAGGATTAGATCGCGCGCGTCGCCTCGGCGAGCCACGCGCGCGTGGCCTCGTCGATGTCGGGCCCCACCGCTTCGCGCACGCGCCGGTGATAGGCGTTGAGCCAGTCGCGCTCCGGGCCGGTCAGCAGGTCCTGGTCGACGCAGGCGAGGTCGATCGGCGCCAAGGTGAGGGTCTCGAACTCATAGTAACGTCGGTCGGCGCCCTCGATCTTTGCCTCGCGCACTGCCACCAGATTCTCGATGCGGATGCCGTAGGCGTCGGTCTTGTAATAGCCGGGCTCGTTGCTGACGATCATGCCGGGCAGCAGGGCCACGTTGTTGGCCATCTTGGAAATGCGGTGCGGTCCCTCGTGGACCGAGAGATAGGCGCCGACGCCGTGCCCGGTGCCGTGGTCGTAGTCGAGGCCGGCCTGCCAGAGGTGATAGCGCGCGAGTGCGTCGAGCTGCGAGCCGGTGGTGCCGGCCGGGAAGCGCGCGGTCGCGAGCGCAATATGGCCCTTCAGCACGCGCGTGAAGCGGTCGCGCATCTCGGGGGAGGGCGTGCCGATGGCGACGGTGCGGGTGATGTCGGTGGTGCCGTCGAGGTATTGCCCGCCGGAATCGACGAGATAGAGGTTGCCCGGCTGCAGCGTCCGCTCGGTCGCCTCGGAGGCACGATAATGCACGATCGCGCCGTTGGGGCCGGCGCCTGAGATTGTGTCGAAGCTGAGATCGCGCAACTTGCCGGTCTGCTCGCGCATTGCCTGCAGGCGGTCCGACACCTCGATCTCGCGCAGCTTGCCGCTCTTCGACTCGCGCGCCAGCCAGCCCAGGAAGCGGCTGACGGCGCCGCCGTCGCGGTGATGCGCCGCCCGGATGCCGGCCAGTTCGACTGCATTCTTGCAGGCTTTGGGCAGCGCGATCGGATCGGCCTCGCGCACCAGCGTGGCGCCGGCTTGGTGCAGGCGGATCGCGGCCCAATGCGGCGCCGTCGCGCTTTCGATCAGCACGCGCTTTTCCATCTTGCCCAGCGTGTCGAGCGCGCTGCCCAGTTCCTCGGGCGGCGCCAAGGTGACGGCGTTGCCGAGCCAAGCCAGCGTGCGGTCGGGCAGTTTGCGGCGGTCCATGTAAAGGTCGACGTGACCATCGCCGTGCAGCAGGGCGAAGCCCAGGGCGAACGGCGTGCGGGGCACATCGCCGCCGCGCACGTTCAGCAGCCAGGCAATGGAGTCGGGGGCAGTGATCAGCGCCACGTCGGCGCCCTTCGACGCGACGATCTTGCCGATGCGGGCGCGCTTGGCGTCGCTTGTCTCGCCGGCGAACTCGACGGGATACGGCAACACGGGTGCCAGCGGCGCCGACGGCCGGCCGTGCCACACAGTGTCGATGGGATTGGTTTCCACCGCGACGAACGTGCCGCCGGCACGCTCGCAGGCGCGCGCGAAGCGGTCGTAGCCATCGGCGGTCTGCAGCCAGGGATCGAATCCCAGGCAGCCGCCCTTGGGCAGGTTTTGGGCGATCCAGGCTTCCGGCGATTCTTCCGGGATCTGATGGGGCACGAAGGCCGCGACATCGACCTGGCCGCGGACGGCCAGGGTGTAGCGACCGTCGATGAAGATCGCCGCGCGATCGGCCAGCACGATGGCGAGGCCGGCCGAGCCGCTGAATCCAGTGAGCCAGCCCAGACGCTGCGAGCGGCGCGGGACGTACTCGCCCTGATGTTCGTCGGCTCGAGGCACCACGAAGCCGTCGATGCCGCGGCGCGCCAGTTCGGCACGCAACAGCGCCAGGCGCTCGGCCGGCGCCGGTGCCACCTCGAGCCCGTCGTCGGCGGTGGCGAGTTCTGCCCGCCAGGCCGTCAGCGCCTTGGTCAATTCGGCATCGGAATCGGGGGCGATGAGTTCGACCCATTCCGGACCGGCCAGCCCTTCGGGTGCGGCAGCCACGCCGCGCATCAGGGCGTCCAGGGCGGACGGGTCTGTCGCGCGGCCACGCCGGCGCAGGAGCTGAAGAACGTCGTCGGGGGCTGAACTCATGGTGCGTCGGACCCTACGCGGGGCGTTCAGCGGAGGCAAATTGAGCAATATTCGGTCGTTCGCGAATGCGGAATGCTAGATTGTTGTGCGGCATGCAGTGAATGCATAGCAGGAGTTCAGCCTCCAGACTTATCGTTGTAACTCAAGGGCCTATATTTACTTAGTGCGATGCAGCATCGCGTACCGCGTCGCACAATTGAAGGAGATGACGATGATGACCCAGCCGATTCAGATGTTTGAAAATCTGACTAGCGAAACTGCGCCGGTGGGGAGGAAAGATGACGTGAAGGCCGGCTTTACCCTCGCCGACCGCCACATGATCGAATTGCGCGCGCGTTATGCCCGCGCCGAATTCGTCGCCAATGCGCTCGGCGACGGACTGCTCTGGATCGGCCGCCAGTACGGCCGTCTCGTGGGTGGGATCAAGGCCGACCTCAAGCTGCGTGCCGCCGAGGCCCAGCTGTTGCGGATGAGCGACCGTGAACTGGCGGACCTCGGGCTTGCCCGGGGCGACATTCAGTTCGCCGTCCGCGAGGCCGCGGAAGGTATCGCGCCGCAGATCGACGCCGTCACCGGCAGCGTGATCGCGGCCAACCAGAACCTGCACCGCGCCGCCTAAGCAGCTTCAGCGTAGCGTAAGCGTACAAAGGGCCGGCGAAAGCCGGCCCTTTTTCGTTGCCTCTTCGTGTTGTCAGTCCCGGCGCAGGAGGAGGCTGCGCCACCAGGCACCGCCGGTCTCGAGGTCGAGGCGCCGCTCGAAAGAGAGCCCGCGATGTGCGTAGGCCGAGAGGACGAGAGCGGCCTGTTCGACGAGCAGGCCGCTCAGCAGCACGCGGCCGCCTGGCCGCACGGCTGCAGCGAACGACTCCGAAAGATCGACCAGCGGGCCAGCCAGGATATTAGCGACGATGAGGTCGTAGGGCGCGCGTGCGGCGAGTTCGGGCGCCTGGAGGCCCGACGCCACGGTGAAGCAGCAGAGATCGCCGACGCCGTTCAGGCCGGCATTCCCTTCCGCCACGGCAACCGCCTCGGCATCGTTGTCGCCGCCCCACGCCTGACGCAGCCACAGCTTGGCCATGGCGATGGCCAGGATGCCGCTGCCGCAGCCGACATCGACGGCATTGGCCGTTTCGGATGGATCGATCGTCGCCAGCAATTCCAGGCAGCCGCGCGTGGTCGCATGCGTGCCGGTGCCGAAGGCGAGGCCGGCATCGATGCGGAGCGGCAGCAGGCCGGTCGGAATGCCGTCGGCAACGTGCGAGGGATGGACCCAGAACGGCCCGACAGCGAAGGGCTGGAAGGAACGTTGGTTCTCCGACACCCAGTCGATGTCCGGCAGTTCTTCCCATTGCCAGTCGACGTCGAGCTTTGGCTTCCTACCTTCGCCGAAGATCTCGACGCGCCACGGGCCGTCGCGCGAAATCTCGCGGCTGGTGACGACGACTCCATCCTCGTTCAAATGTTCAAGGGCCTGTTCTTTTGCGGCTCGTTCGGCGGCAGGCACGACCAGCCAGGCCTTCCAGCCGCTCACGCGGCCTCGATGAAGCTGTCGAGCACCTTCTTGGGGCCGGCCTTCTCGAACTCGATGTCGAGCTTGTTGCCATCGACGGCGACGATGCGGCCATAGCCGAACTTCTGGTGGAACACGCGCTGGCCGACATTGAGGTCGGGCTTGTCGCCCTCCACCGCGCGGCGATCGTCCAGCGTCTCGTCGCGATAACGCGTCCGTCGAACGCCGCCGGTGCCCAGGCTCTCGTAGTCGAAGCCGCTGGCCTGATCGCGCAGGCCGCCGTGATGGCCCGCGGAATAGGTCGCATAGAGTCCGGCATCGCTGCTCTCGGCCAGACGGTCGGCCGGTAGTTCGCGCAGGAAGCGCGACGGGATCGCCGCCTGCCACTGATTGAAGATGCGCCGATTGGCGGCGAAGGAGACATAGGCCCGCCGGCGCGCGCGCGTCAGGCCGACATAGGCGAGGCGGCGCTCCTCCTCGAGCCCGGACAGGCCCTTGTCGTCGAGCGCCCGCTGGTTGGGAAACAGGCCTTCCTCCCAGCCCGGCAGGAACACGGTGTCGAACTCCAGGCCCTTGGCGGCATGGAGCGTCATCAGGCTCACCATGTCGGTGTCGCTGCGGTCGGCCATGTCGGTCAGCAGGGCCACATGCTCGAGGAAGGCCGGCAGCGGCGAGTCGAATTTCTGCAAGGCGGTGGTGAGTTCCTTCAAGTTCTCCAGGCGGCCCTCGGCTTCGACCGAGCGGTCGAGCCGCAGCATGTCGGTGTAGCCCGATTCGTCGAGCATGGTTTCGACCACTTCGGAATGATTGATGCCGTCGAGCATGGCGCGCCAGCGTTCGAAGTTGCGGATCAGATCCCCCAGGGCCTTGCGCGGCCGGGCTTTCAGCTCATCGGTCTCGAGCGCGCGCCGGGTCGCCTCGAACAGCGAGATCTTCTGGCTGCGCTGGATTTGCCGCAGCGTGCGCAGCGCCGATTCGCCGAGGCCCCGCCGCGGTGTGTTGTAGATGCGCTCGAAGGCGAGATCGTCGTCGCGCTGCACCGTCACCCGGCAGTAGGCCAGCGCGTCGCGGATCTCCTGGCGCTCGTAGAAGCGCGGGCCGCCGATCACGCGGTAGGGCAGGCCCATGGTGATGAAGCGTTCTTCGAACTCGCGGGTCTGGAAGCCGGCGCGCACCAGGATGGCGATCTGCGACAGCCGGTGCTTGTCGCGCTGCAGCGCCTCGATCTCTTCGCCGATGCCGCGTGCCTCTTCCTCGCCGTCCCACACGCCGCGTACCGCGATGCGTTCGCCTTCCTTCATCTCCGTCCACAGCGTCTTCCCGAGGCGGCCCTCGTTGTGCGAGATGAGATGAGAGGCGGCGGCCAGGATGTGCGGCGTCGAGCGGTAGTTGCGCTCCAGCCGGACGATGGTGGCGCCGGGGAAATCCTTCTCGAAGCGCAGGATGTTGCCGACCTCGGCGCCGCGCCAGCCGTAGATCGACTGGTCGTCGTCGCCGACGCAGCAGACGTCCTCGGTGCCCTGGGCCAGCAGGCGGAGCCAGAGATACTGGGCCACGTTGGTGTCCTGGTACTCGTCGACCAGGATGTGGCGGAACCGGCGGTGATACATCGCCAGGATGTCGGGGTGCTTCTGCCACAAGGTCACGCAGTGCATGACGAGGTCACCGAAGTCGACGGCGTTCACCTCGGCCAGGCGCTCCTGGTACTGGCGGTAGATCTCGGCCGCCTTGCCGCCCGCGAATTCGCCGGCATCCTCGCCCGAGACCTTGTCGGGGGGGAGCGCGCGGTCCTTCCAGCGCTGGATGATGCCGCTCAGCACCCGCGCCGGCCATTTCTTGTCGTCGATACCCTCGGCCTGCAGGAGCTGCTTGATCAGCCGCGTCTGGTCGTCGGTGTCGAGGATGGTGAAGTTGCTTTTCAGGCCGATCAGCTCGGCATGGCGGCGCAGCACGCGCACGCCGATGGCGTGGAAGGTGCCGAGCCACATGCCGTCGGCGGCGCCGCCGATCAGGCTTGCCACGCGATCGAGCATTTCGCGCGCCGCCTTGTTGGTGAAGGTGACCGAGAGGATCTGCGGGGTCCGGGCCCGGCCGGTGATCAGCAAATCGGCGATGCGCGAGGTCAGCACGCGGGTCTTGCCCGTGCCGGCGCCGGCCAGCACCAGCAGCGGCCCGCCCTGGTGGGTTACGGCCACCCGCTGCTCCTCGTTCAACCCGTCGAGATGGGCCGTGGACACAACGGCGCGCCGCGCCGGCTCGGGCGTGGCCGGAGCGGGATCGTCGGTGATTTCGAACGGGTCGGCGGGGGGCGCCATGCACCGTCATATAGCAATCGGCGCGGCGGACGCCTATCTTCCAGACTGTGGACGCGCCCACTGTAAATGTAGGGGTGTACGAATGGCCCGAGGGTTGAACGGTTCCGCCAACGGCACGAGTCACTTTCCGACCGACCAGGAAGGCGTGGAAGCACGGATCCCGGGCCGGTCGTCGAACGTGCCGTCGGCCATCGCCGAGGTGCTGCCGGCCGTGGTCGGGCTGAAAACCACCATTCCGGAGGACCGCCGCTCGGCCCAGACCCTGGGTTCCGAACGCGAGGGCCATGGCATCGTGATCGACGACGAAGGCCTGATCGTCACCATCGGCTACCTGATCATGGAAGCCGATACCGTCACCGTCACCGATATCGAGGGCAATGAATGGCCCGCCCACATCGTGGGCTCCGACTATGAAAGCGGCTTCGGCCTGGTGCGGACCGATGTACCGCTCCCGGTGAAGCCGATGCACTTCGGCGATTCCGACACGCTGTCGCTGCGCAGCGAGGCCGTGGTCGTGGGCTATGGCGGCGAGAAGGCGACGCTCAAGGTCAAGGTCGCCAGCCGCCGCGAGTTCGCGGGCTACTGGGAATACCTGCTCGACAACGCGATCTTCACCGTCCCCGCCTATCCTCTGTGGGGCGGATCGGCGCTGGTCGGCGCCGACGGCGCACTGCTGGGCATCGGCTCGCTGCTGGTGCAGGAAGCGTTGGGACCGGGTGCGCCGGCTTTTCCCGGCAACATGTACGTGCCGATCAACCGGCTGAAACCGATTTTCTCCGAACTGGCCACCAAAGGCCGGCTGTCGACGCCGCCGCGACCCTGGCTCGGCGTCTATACCGTCGAGCACATGGGCCAGCTCGTGATCGGCGGCATTTCCGACGGCGGTCCGGCCGATCGTGCCGGCCTGCAGCGTGGCGACGTTCTCCATGCACTGAACGACGAGGTGCTGGACGACGTCGCCGATTTCTATCGCAAGCTGTGGGAAAGTGGCCCCGCCGGCACCACGATCAGGCTGCGCATGGAACGCGGCAACGATGCCTTCGAGGTCGCGGTCCGCTCGGGCGACCGGGGGAGCTATCACAAGTACGGATCGGACTGACATCCCGCCCTGTGAATAGTCCGGGGCGTCGCGCTTTGACTTGAGCCGCGCGCGCTGCATAGGTTCCTTGCGAACATCGAACGCGCAGGGGAGACAGACCGATGGCCAGGGCCTTTGCCTCGCAGGCGGACATGGTGGACAAGAAGATCACCTTCAGCCGCCTGTCCGAGCACGCCTACGCCTTCACGGCCGAGGGCGATCCCAACACCGGGATCGTGGTTGGCGACGACGCGGTCATGGTGATCGACACCCAGGCGACGCCGAAGATGGCCGAGCAGGTAATCGAGCGCATCCGCACCGTCACCGACAAGCCGATCAAGTACGTGGTGCTGTCGCACTATCACGCGGTCCGCGTGCTGGGCGCGAGCGGCTACAGTCCCGAGCACATCATCTGCAGCGAGGCGACGCGCGAGATGATCGTCGAGCGCGGCGCCCAGGACTACAAGTCCGAGCTGCAGCGTTTCCCGCGCCTGTTTCAGGCCGCCGAGACCATCCCCGGCCTCACCTGGCCCACCATCACCTTCAACGACCGCATGACCCTGTGGCTGGGCAAGCTGCAGGTCGACATCGTCCACGCCGGGCGCGGCCACACCAAAGGCGACACGATCGTCTGGTTGCCCGAGGAGCGCACGCTGTTCAGCGGCGACCTCGTCGAATACGGCGCCACGCCCTATGCCGGCGATGCCCACTACAAGGACTGGCCCGAGACGCTGCAGAAACTGCGCGACCTCAAGGCCGACGCGCTGGTGCCCGGGCGCGGCGATGCGCTGATGGGCGCGGGCGCCGTGGAAGAAGGCATCGCCGGCACCCAGGCGTTCCTGGCCGACCTCTACAAGGCCGTGTCGCAGAGCGCCGAGGCCGGGGATTCTCTGAAGCTTGCCTACGACAAGGCGATGGCGGCGTTGCAGCCGCGCTACGGCAACTGGGTAATCTTCGAGCACTGCATGCCGTTCGACGTAAGCCGCGCCTATGACGAGGCCAAGGGCCTCGACCATCCGCGCATCTGGACCGCCGAGCGCGACATCGAGATGTGGGCGGCGCTGGAAAAGGCGGACTGATCATGCTCTTCCGGTCCGGAAGGCGATGAGTTCGTACCAGTACCGCCATTATCCCTATCGCCGGCCACCTGAACTCGACGGCAAGAGCACGCGCCGGCCGGTCGTGATCGTGGGCGCGGGGCTTGCCGGCCCGACATTGGCGCTGGCGCTCGCGGTGCGCGGCGTGGCCTCGGTGCTGCTCGACGAGGACGACACGGTCAGCAACGGCAGCCGGTCGATCTGCCAGGCCAAGCATAGTCTCGAGACCTGGGACCGCTTCGGCATCGCCCAGCGCATGGTCGACAAGGGCATCACCTGGGAGCAGGGCGAGGTCTATCTCCACGACACCCCGATCTACCACTTCAATCTGGCGCCCGAGCCCGGCCACAAGTTTCCGGCCTTCGTGAATCTGCAGCAGTACTATGTCGAGGAATATCTGTTCGACCGCTGCCTCGACGAGAAACTGATCGACCTGCGCTTCCGCAACAAGGTGGTGGGCGTCCGGCTGGACGCCAAAGGTGTCTCGCTCGACGTCGAAACGCTGGACGGGCGCTATACGCTCGATGCCGACTGGCTGGTCGCCTGCGATGGCGTACGCAGCACGGTGCGTCACCTGCTCGGCCTGCCGTTCCCGGGCGAGGTCTTCCACGACCAGTTCTTGATCGCCGATATCCGCTTCACCAGCGAACTGCCGAAGGAACGGCGCTTCTGGTTCTATCCGTCGTTTCACCCGACCAATTCCGTGCTGCTGCACCGCCAGGCCGACAACGTGCTGCGCATCGACTTCCAGCTTGGCCGCGACGCCGATCCGGAGGAGGAAAAGAAGCCGGAGAATGTCGATCGCCGGCTGCGCCAGATGTTCGGACCCGACGCTACCTGGGAGCATGAGTGGAGCAGCGTCTACACTTTCACCTGCCGCATGATGGAGCGCTTCGTGCAGGGCCGCGTGATCTTTGCCGGCGATGCCGCCCATGTCGTCTCGCCGTTCGGGGCGCGCGGCGGCAACGCGGCGGTGGCCGATGTCGATAATCTCGCCTGGAAGCTGGCGCGCGTGCTCGGCGGCACGTCGCCGGCCTCGCTGCTGGAAAGCTATTGCAGCGAGCGCCGCGCCGCGGCGCAGGAGAACATCCTGAACTCGACCCGCAGCACCGATTTCATCACGCCCAAGTTCCCGGCCTCGCGTGCCTTTCGCGATGCCACGCTGGCGCTGGCGCGGGAGTTTCCGTTCGCCCGGTCGCTGGTCAACAGCGGCCGGCTCTCGGTGCCGACCGTCCAGCCCGGCTCGTCCATCGATACGCCTGAAGGCGACACCGATTGGCTGCGGGGTCCGGCGCCCGGGACGGCGATGGTCGATGCGCCCGTCGTCGGTGGCCGCGGCGGCTTCCTGGTCGATCATGTCGGGCCCGGTTTCACGCTGATCGCCTTCGCCGCCCGCGCCGCCGATCTGCCCGAGCTGCCGGCGGGAATGACGGGCGTGATGGTAGCACGCGAGGGCTCGGCGCCCTCGGGCTGGACGGCGCTGCAGGACCGCGACGGGCTGGTGCGGCAGCGCTACGACGGCCGCGCCGGCACGGCTTACCTGATTCGTCCGGATCGCTATGTCGCGGCGCGCTGGCGCCGGCCCGACGCCAGCGAATTGGCGGCGGCGCTGCGGCGCGCGACGGGCCACGGTTGAGGGAGAAGGCAATGGCGGACGTGGCAACAGGGGCAGGGGCGCTCCGGCGCACGCTCAATCTCAGGCGGCCCGACGAGGTCTACAACGCCATCGTCGACGCGCATCGCGACTTGAACGACGACCAATGCCGCGCCTTCGACGCCGGGCTGATCCTGCTGCTCGCCAACCATGTCGGCGACGCCGATGTCATCGCCGAGGCCCTGGCCGCCGCCCGCCTGTCGTTGAATGGAGGTTCCCGTGCCGCCTAAGCAAGCCCCGGTCGTCGTCCGTCCCGCAACCGTCGACGACGTCGATCTCCTCCATCGCTTCTCGATCGACCTCGCGACCTACGAGGACGAGCCCGATGCCGTCACCTCGACGCCCCAGACGCTGGCCCGCGACGGCTTCGGCGCCGATCCGAAGTTCGCGGCCCTGATTGCCGAGCGCGGCGGCGTGCCGGTCGGCTTCGCGATCTACACCTTCAACTATTCGGTCTGGACCGCGGCCCGCGGCATCTTCATAGAGGATATTTGGGTCGTGCCCGAGGAACGCCGTGGCGGCGTCGCCCGCGCGCTGATGGTGACCCTGGCCCGCGAATGTGCGGCCAAAGGTTTTAGGCGCATCGATCTCAACGTGCTGGACTGGAACCCGGCGCGCGGCTTCTACGAGCGCATCGGTTTCCGCTGGATTCGCAACTGGCTGCCCTATCGCCTGAGCGGCGAGGCGCTGACGGCGCTTGCTGCTTCTTCTTCGCCCGCTACTTCTTCTTCGAAAGACCCATGACCCGGCCGGCCTTGGCCGGCTTGGGCAGCAACCGGTGGGTTGCCCATAGCGACTCCAGGCGCCCGGCCACCGGCACCGGCCAGGGCGCGGAGCGACGCGAGGCGTAGTCGATGTTCATCACGATGGTTTCGTTGGTCGCCGCCAGGTAGCCCAGTTCGGCTTGGAACATCTCGTGGAAGAGATGGACCTTCTTGGCGTCGCGCGCGAGGAGCTGGGTGGCGAAGCGCATGGGTGCGCCTTCCTTCATCTCGCGATCGTAGGTGACGTGGGTTTCGAGCACGAAGGTCATGCCGAGCTTGCCATCGACGTAGCGCCGGCCCAGCCCCATGTTGCGCATGAAGGCACCCGAGGCCTGGTCGAAGGCCGTGACATAGAAGGCCACGTTCATGTGGCCGTTCCAGTCGACCCATTCCGGCAGCACGGTCGAACGATGCGTGTCGAGCGGCGCCGACGTGACGAGCTCCGGCAATTCGTAGGGCAGTGATTCGAGCATGGACGCTACTTCTTCTTGATGCCGATGAGCCGGGCTGCCTGTTTTGGCTTGAGCAGGGTGGCGTGTGCCGCCGCCAGTCGTTCGATGCGTTCCATGGCGAAGTCGGGCCACGGCGCGGACCGGCGGCTCGCGTAGTCGATATTCATCAGCATGAGTTCGTTGGTGGCGGCGAGGTATCCCTCGTCGGCGTGGTACATGGCGTGGATGTAATGGATGCGCTTGGCGTCGTGGTCGAGGATCTGGGTGGTGATCCTGAGCGCATCGCCTTCCTTGACCTCGCGGTCGTAGGTGACATGCGCCTCGAGCACGAAGGTCATGCCGATCTTGTCGCGCGTGTACTCGAAGCCGCAGGCGAACTGCTGGCAGAGCGTGTCGGTCGCCTGGTCGAAGGCCACGACGTAGTAGCCGACGTTCATGTGGCCGTTCCAGTCTATCCAGTCCGGTTTGACGGTGGCGCGGTGCCGGTCGAGCGGCGCGCTCAGATCGAGTTCGATCATGGGGTAGGGAGCTAATTTCATGCGGCGGGACCGTAGCGAAGAGCGCATGCGCACCGCAAGTTCTCTTCGTATTCGTTTCAAGGAGTATCGAGATGGCCAAGAAGCCTAAAGCCGTGGTCCTGGGTGTCGGAGCGGAACGCGGCGTGGGCGCGGGCCTCACCCGCCGCTTTGCGAAAGAGGGTTATCACGTGCTGGTGGCCGGGCGCACCGCGGCCAAGATCGAGAAGGTCGTCGAGACCATTCGTAGCTCCGGTGGCTCGGCCACGGCCGCCGTGACCGATGGTACGAAGGAAGCCGACGTCATTGCCCTGTTCGACCGCGCCATGGCCGACGATGCCGAGGGCTCGCCGGCCGATCTGCTGGTGTTCAACATGGGCAACAACCAGGCCGTCGACTTCCGCGAGATGACGGCCCAGCATTTCGAGGACTCCTGGCGGGTGGGCTGCTTCGCCGGCTTTCTGTTCGCCCGAGAGGCGGCGCGCCGGCTGGCGCCGCTCGGCCGCGGCACGGTGATCTTTACCGGTGCCTCGGGCTCGCTGCGTGGCCGGCCGCGCTTTGCCGCTTTCAACGCCACCAAGGGCGGGCTGCGGCTCATGGTTCAGTCGATGGCCCGCGAGTTCGGGCCGCAGGGAATCCATGTCGCGCACGTCATCATCGACGGTGGCATCGAGGGCGAGCGGCTGCTGTCGCGCATGCCCGACCGCAAGGACAAGGCCGGCCCCGATGGCTTGCTGGGCATCGAGGCGATCGTCGAGAATTACTGGCACATCCATCGCCAGCCGCGCAGCGCCTGGACGCATGAACTCGACATCCGGCCCTACAAGGAGACGTTCTAGCCCGCCGTCCTGCTCGTCCGCGCGCCTTCGTACCAGCGCGACATCAGTTCGATGGCGAGCCAGGTCAGGATCGCGGAGGCGAGCAACGCCGACAGCGCATTCTGCCAGCCGACCAGATCGACGATCAGCGCGAACAGCGCCGGCGAGAAGGCATTGACCAGCAGGATCGGCGTCGCGATCAGTCCCAGCACTGCGCCGTAGCCCTGGGTGCCGAAAAGTGCCAGTGGCACGGCGCCGCGTACGATCGTGACCACGCCTTGCGAGGCCCCCAGCAACAGGGTGAAGGTGACGAGCAACCAGAACTCGCCGCGCGCCAGCATGAGCAGCAGCAGCGCCGGCGGCAGGACGCCGATGGCTATGCGGGCCACCGTCATGGCCTTGAGGTTCTTTCCGAAGAAGATCTCGACCAGACGGCCGCCGAACTGGCCATGGCCCTTGAGCGAGGCGACCCACACCGCCGCGGCGCCGGCCAGGCCCGCCGCTTCCAGCAACGGCACGAGCTGCAGCGACACGACGCCGAACACGAACCCGTTGAGCGACATGATGAGGGCGAACAGCGCGATGCCGACCTTGCGCCGCGGCCCTTCCAGTGCCGGGCCGTCCTGCGCGCGCTCGGGCGCCTTTGCCGCTTCGGTGTCCGTTGCTCGCTCGCGGCGCGAGAGGCCGAGCCAGTTAAGTGGCAGGCAAACGACAAGGTTGATGGCGGCGAAGATCAGCAGCGTCCCGCGCCAGCCGTAGGCCTCGTTCAGATAGTGGCCGATCACCCAGAAGACCGTCGAGGCGTAGGCGCCGTAGAGCGTGAGATAGGAGATGGCGGCACGGCCGCGGCTCGGCACGGCCTGCACCAGGGCGGCGAACGCCGCGTCGTAGAGGCAGCAGCGCATGCCGACGCCGATCACCAGCCAGGCCACGAAATAGGAGGCGACGTCTCGCACCTGCGACAGGCCGAGCAGGCCCACGGAGACGATGACGGTGCCGATCGACATCACCGAACGGGCGCCGATCCGGTCGATCAACCGCCCGACCGAGGTCGAGATCAGGCCCATCGTCACCAGCGCGACGCTGAAGCCGAGGAAGATCGTACCCATGCTCCATCCGGTCTCGGTGGCGATCGGCTTCGCCAGCACGCCCAGGCAGTAATAGCTCGTGCCCCAGGCCGTGATCTGGGTGATGCCCAGCGCATTGACGGAGATGACCAGGGGGTTGCGCTGCCAATGCCGCCAGCCGCTCATCGCGGGATCTCCAGCAGTTCGCGCGCCACCAGGTCGGGGGCGGAGAGGATGCAGTTGTGGCCGGCCTCGATCGGCCTGTAGCGGACATGGGGCATCGCCTGGACCTTCTCGTGCATGCCGGCCGACACCGGATAGCGCGGCCTGGTGCAGGCGATGTAGGTCATCGGCCGGCCGTTGCCGGCGGGGTGGAACAGGCGGATCGGCTTGGTGTAGCAGGCGAGCGGATGCGGCGTGAGCTGGCGGTGCGTCCAGGCGGCGAGCTCGGGATCGTCGATGATCAGGCTGCCGACCGGCGCGAAAGGAAGGACTTCGGTGCCATCGACGATCTTCACCAGCTTCTTCCGCTTGGCCACGATCTCGGCCGGGATGCGGCCGAAGATCGACTGGCCATCCTGCGCGATGCCGCCATCGATGATCACCAGATGGCCGATGCGCTCGGGCATGCGGTCGGTCGTGAGGCTGGCGATCAGGCTGCCGAAGCTGTGGCCGACCAGCACGACCTCGCGCAAGTCTTCCGCCCGGAGATAGTCGATCGTGTCGGCCAGCAGCACGTCGTTGTCGACGGCGGGCGACAGTTCCGAGGCGCGCTCGCCGACGCCGCGAAAGGGCAGAGCGCGGACGTCGTGCCCTGCCGCCGCGAGACGCTCGACGACGAGTTTCCATGTCCAGGCGCCCATCCAGGCGCCGGGCAGGCAGACATAGGTGCGAGGCTGGGGGGTGCGGCGCTGGTTCATTCAGCGACCGCCGGCGGCTTCCAGGATCGCCGCGATCTCGCGATGGCCGCGCTGGCGGGCATGAGCGAGCGGCGTGATTCCCTGCTTGTCGGCGAGATTGACGTCGGCCTTGTGGGCGACCAGCAGGCGCGCGATCTCGACATAGGGTCCGCTGCCGTCGCCCAGGATCGCCGTCTCGAGCAGGGCGGTCCAGCCGAGCCGGTTGACGTGGTTCACGTCGATTGCGGTCTTCAGCAGCTCGCGCACGGTCTCTACATGGCCGTGATGGCAGGCCGGGATGAGGGCCGTGCCACCGTAGCGGTTGGTGCTCTTTAGGTCGGCGCCCGCCTGAAGCGCGAGCTTCAGTATTTCCAGCCGTCCCTCGGCGCCGGCCAGCAGGAAGGCGCTGTCGCGATTCTCGTCCTGCACGTTGACGTCGGCGCCGGCGGCGATCAGGCGGCGCGCCGCCTCGATGTCGTTGCGCCGCGTGGCCTCGATCAGGGTACGGCCCATGGCTGCTGCGGTGTCCTTGCCGGCGAGGATCGCCTCGATCTCGCGAAAGCCCTTGCTGCGGGCGTGCTGCAAGGCCGTCAGGCCGGCGGGATCGACGATGTCGATGTCGGCTCCGGCCCGCACGAGCAGGCGTACGGTTTCGGTGTGTTGCGGTCCGCCATCGCCCAGGATCACCGCCTCGAGGAGGGCGGTCCAGCCCAGCCGATTCACGTGATCGATCCTGATCGGTGTCTTCAGGAGTTCCCGAATGACCTCGACGTGACCGCGGTCGGCGGCGCGGATCAGGCCGGTGCCGTTGTAGCTGTCGGTCGCGTGCACGTCGGCGCCATGTGCGAGTGTCAGGCGCAGAAGGTCGATGTAGCCGTCCGAGGTGGCGATCAGGTAGGCGCTCTGCCGCGTGTGATCCTTGGCGTTCACATTGGCGCCGCGGGCAATCAGGTCGCGCGCCGCCGCCACGTCGTTGCGCCAGGCGGCGTCGATCAGGGCGCGGTCGTCGTCGGACAAGGATTGAGCGGACACGGCGCCACTCCATAGCAGAACGACAAACGCAAGGAACACGGACCGCATCGTTTCTCCCTTTCGGTCATGCTAGCGTGACTGAAACCAACGGAGGATTCCATGGCTACCAACCGCCGCGTACTGCTGAAGTCGCGCCCCGAGGGCGAGCCGACCCACGCCAATTTCGATGTGGTCGAGCACCCGATCCCCGAACCCAAGGACGGCGAGTATCTCTCGCGCACCATCTGGATGTCGCTCGACCCCTACATGCGTGGACGCATGGCCGAGACCAAGGGTTACGCCGCCAACGTCAAATTGGGCGATGCCATGGTCGGCGGCACGGTCGGCCAGGTCGTGAAGTCGAAGAACCCGCGGTTCAAGGAAGGCGACTATGTCGCCGAATATGCCGGCTGGCAGAGCTACGCCGTGTCCGATGGCGCCATGAGCATGAAGCTCGATCCCAGCGCGGCGCCGCTGTCGCTGGCGCTTTCCGTGCTCGGCATGCCGGGCATGACCGCCTGGTGGGGCCTGATGCAGATCGGCAAGCCCAAGGGGAGCGAGACGGTGGTCGTCTCGGCGGCCTCGGGCGCCGTCGGCTCGGTGGTCGGCCAGCTCGCCAAGCTGCACGGTTGCCGCGCGGTCGGCCTCGCCGGCGGCAAGGACAAGTGCGACTACGTGGTGAAGGAATTGGGCTTCGATGCCTGCATCGACTACCGCGCCGCGGGCGCTAACCTCTTCAAGGAGATCCGCGCCGCAGCGCCCAAGGGCATCGACGTCTATTTCGAGAATGTCGGTGGGGCCGTGCAGGCCGCCGTCGTGCCGCAGCTCAACGACTTCGCCCGCGTGCCCTTGTGTGGCCTGATCTCGCAGTACAACGAGATGCAGATGAACCCCGGCCCCGATTGGCGCCTGCTGCTGGTCAAGCGCGCCACGGTGACGGGCTTCATCGTGTCCGATCACTTCGGCCAGATGGCCGATTTCTGGAAGGAAGTGCCGGCCGCGGTGAAGGCCGGCAAAGTCAAGTATCGCGAGGACATCGTGCAGGGCATCGAGAACGCGCCCGAGGCCTTCATGGGCCTGCTCAAGGGCAGGAACTTCGGCAAGCTGCTGGTGCAGGTTGCCGAAGACCCAACTCGGAAGTAGCCCCGAAAGTAGTTACGCCCGCTTCTTCAGCGCCAGGCCCATGGTGATCCAGCCGGCGCCGATGAAGATCAGGTCGATACCGAGGAAGACGCCGAGCACGAACAGGCTCGAAGCCGGCCACTGGGCGATGATCATGCAGCCCAGCGCAAAGGTGATGACGCCCGACAGCGCGACCCAAGTCCACGGGCCACCGGCGCTCTTCATCTGGAAGGCGAGGAAGATGCGCAGAATACCGCCGACCGCGAGCGCGACGCCCAGCATCAGCGTCAGGTAGGCTGCCGCAAGCAGAGGATTCATGATGGCGATCATGCCGGCGGCAACATAGAGCACGCCCAGCAGCAGCCAGAACAGGAACTTACCCCAGCTTTTTACGCCGAAGGCAGCGATGATCTCGGCGGCTCCGCCCAGCAGCATCATGATGCCGACGACCAGAACGGCCGTCTCGGTGGCGGCAACGACGCTACCCAGCGCGACCACGCCGGCGACCAGGAAGACTGCTCCGAGGGCGACGATCCAACCCCACTTGCCGCGCAGCGTCTTGAGGCCGTCGGCCAGGCTCTGGGGGCCCGATTTGTCTGCCGTCATGGACATGGCGTCCTCCTTCAGTGCGAAACGCACGCGCCGAGATTACACTCGGTCGATGACTCTGTCGCCGGTTGTATGGGAAACTCGGTGCCTCACGGAGACAACGGATACAAATGACCGACACACGGAAGAAGGAACCGGCGCCGCCGCGTCCCGCCACCACCGTCCTGCTGCTTCGGCCGTCCAGGCGCGGCGACAAGGCCTCGCCGCTCGAGGTCTTCATGGTGGTGCGCCATCACCAGATCGATTCCTTCTCCGGTGCGATCGTGTTCCCGGGTGGCAAGCTCGAGGAGGCCGACGGCGACAAGCGCCTGCGCGCCCGCTCGGGCGGTCCTGACAATATCGGCGACGATGAACTCAAGTTCCGCATTGCCGGCGTGCGCGAGGCGTTCGAGGAATGTGGCGTGCTGCTGGCGCGCAAGCGCGGGCAGAAGGCGCTGATCGCCGCCGCCGACCTCAAGCCGATCGAGGACCGCTGGCGCGCCAAGCTTGCCAAGGACGAGGCGAGCATCCTCGACCTGGTCGAGGCCGAGGATCTCGAACTCGCGACCGATCTCATGACGCCCTACGCGCACTGGATCACGCCGACCTTCGTGCCGAAGCGCTTCGATACCTGGTTCTTCCTGGCCGAGGCGCCGGAGGACCAGGTCGCCCTGCACGACGGATCGGAATCGACCGACTCGGTCTGGATCGGCGCCCAGGAAGCGATCGACGAGGCGACGGCGGGCAAGCGCACGCTGGTCCATGCGACGCAGAAGAACCTCGAGTTGCTGGCCGAGGGCGGCACGGTCGCCGGCGCCATCGCGGCGGCTTCGGTGCGCAAGATCGTCACCGTCCAGCCTTGGGTCGAGACCAGGGACGGCAAGCGCTACCTTCACCTCCCGCCCGACGCCGGCTATCGTGGCCTGTCGCGCGAGATACCGGCCGAGTCGGGCGCGGTTCCGCAGACCGGAAGATAATTCCGCGGTTGGTGCAAGTGTGCCAAAACCGGCTCGCACGGGGCGAGCCGGCGCGCTAAGAGCCAGTGAACAAGCATTCATGAGCCGGCGGGCTCCCGCCGGGCAATCGGAGGAAAGACAAGAATGGTCGGAATCGTCGCCTTTGGCGCCTATGTGCCGCGCCTGCGCCTCAACCGTCAGGCTGTCTATGATGCCAACAAATGGTTCGCTGCCGGGCTTCGTGGCCTCGCCAAGGGCGAGCGCTCGATGGGCAACTGGGACGAGGATTCGATCACCATGGCGGTCGAGGCGTCGCGCGATTGCCTGACCAGCCACAAGGCCGAGGACGTCCGCAATATCTACTTCGCCTCGACGACGCATCCTTTCAAGGATCGCCAGAATGCCGGCGTCATCGGCACGGCGCTCAACGTCGAACAGAACCTCTCGGCCACAGACATCGGCGGCTCGCTGAAGGCCGGCACCTCGGCGCTGATCGCCGGCCTTAACGCCTCGAAGGACGGTGCGCCGACGCTGGTCGCTGCCGCCGACAAGCGCATGACCCGCGTCGCGTCGTCCAACGAGTTGAACTACGGCGACGGTGCCGCGGCGCTGCTGTGCGGCACCGAGAACGTCATCGCCAAGCTGGTCGGCCATCATTCGGTGTCGATGGATTTCGTCGACCATTTCCGCGGCGACGAAAGCGACTTCGACTACGGTTGGGAAGAGCGCTGGATCCGCGACGAGGGCTATTCGAAGATCGTGCCGCCCGCCATCAAGGCCGGCCTTGCCGCCTGCAAGCTCAAGGGCAGCGACGTCACCCACTTCATCATGCCGAGCCCGATGCCGGCGGTGCCCAAGCTGATGGCCAAGATGGCGGGCATCGGCGAAGGCGCGGTGCGCGACCTGCTGGGCGCCTCGCTCGGCGACACCGGTGCGGCGCACGCGCTGGTCATGCTGGTCGATGCTCTCGAGAGCGCCAAGGCCGGCGACAAGATCATGGTCGTGGCCTTCGGCCAGGGCGTCGACATCCTTGTGTTCGAGGTCACGGCCGAGAAGGACAAGCTTCCGAAGCGCAAGGGCCTGTCGGGCTGGATGGCGCGGCGCAAGGAAGAGAAGAACTACATGAAGTTTCTCGCCTTCAACGAGATGCTGCCGATCGACAAGGGCATGCGCGCGGAGTTCGACAAGAAGACCGCGCTCTCGGTGCTGTGGCGCAAGCGCGACATGATCTACGGGCTGGTCGGCGGCAAGTGCAAGGTCTGCGGCACGGTGCAGTTTCCGCGCAGCCAGGTCTGCGTCAATCCCAACTGCCACGCCATCGACAGCCAGGATCCCTATGCGATGGCCGGCCTCGAGTGCTCGGTGATGTCGTTTACTGCCGACTCGCTGGTCTATTCGCCGGACCCGCCGGGCTATTACGGCATGATCACCTTTCCGGAAGGCGGCCGCTTCATGGCCGACTTCACGGACTGCGACAAAGAACAGGTCAAGGTCGGCACCAAGATGCGCATGACCTTCCGAATCCGCGACAACGATACGATGCGCGGTGGCTTCAAGCGTTATTTCTGGAAGGCGGCACCGGTTTAGCGAACGAGTTTGTCATCCCGAGGCCGCAGGCCGAGGGACCTTTCGGTAACGGGAAAGATCGCTTCGCTCGGGATGACATGGAAAATGTCAAAGGTATAGAATTCCCACCCCACTACAGGAGGCCTGCCATGGCTCGGGGCATCAAGGACAAGGTCGCTATTCTCGGAATGGGCTGCTCGAAGTTCGGCGAACGCTGGGACAGCGGCGCCGAGGAGCTGATGCTCGAAGCCTACAAGGAGTGCCTGGCCGATGCCGGCATCGACCAGAACCAGCTGCAGGCGGCTTGGTTCTCCACCGCCATCGACGAGGTGCACGTCGGCAAGTCGGGCATCCCGCTCTCGACGACGCTGCGGCTGCCCAACATCCCGGTGACGCATGTCGAGAACATGTGCGCCTCGGGGACAGAGGCCTTCCGCGGCGCCTGCTATGCCGTCGCTTCGGGGGCGGCCGACTTCGCTCTGGCCCTCGGCGTCGAGAAGCTGAAGGACACCGGCTACGGCGGTCTGCCGGGCGGCCGGGGCGGCCCGCTGCAGATGCTGTGGAACGCCAGCGGCACGGCGCCGGGCAACTTCGCCCAGCTCGCCACCGCCTACATGACCGCCCACGGCGTGAGCGGCGAGGACCTCAAGAAGGCGATCGGCCACGTGTCGTGGAAGAGCCACCAGAACGGCGCCAAGAATCCGAAGGCCCATCTGCAGAAGGCCGTCGAGATGGAGACCATCCTGAACGCGCCGATGATCGCCTCGCCCTTGGGCCTGTTCGACTGCTGCGGCGTGTCGGACGGCGCGGCCGCGGCCATCGTCACCACGCCCGAGATCGCCAAGGCGCTCGGCAAGAAGGACATCGTCTCGGTCAAGGCGCTGCAGCTCTCGGTCTCCAACGGCTCCGAGTCGGGCCACAATTCGTGGGACGGCAGCTACTTCCACACCACGCGCATTGCCTCGAAGAAGGCCTACGAGGAAGCCGGCATCAAGAGCCCGCGCGACGAAGTGTCGATGTTCGAGGTCCATGACTGCTTCTCGGTCACCGAGCTCGTGACCATGGAGGACCTGCACATTTCCGAGACCGGCAAGGGCTGGAAGGACGTGCTCGACGGCTTCTACGACGCCGACGGCAAGATCCCCTGCCAGATCGACGGCGGCCTGAAGTGCTTCGGCCATCCGATCGGCGCCTCGGGCCTGCGCATGCTCTACGAGATGTACCTGCAGATCCAGGGCAAGGCCGGCGCGCGCCAGCTCAAGAACCCGCGCATCGGCATGACCCACAACCTGGGCGGCGCGCCGCGCGAGAACATTTCCAGCGTGGCCATCGTCGGCCGCTACGAGTAGCCACGACCGAAAGCGCCCTCTCTCTGACTCGAGAAGTCGGGGAGAGGGCTTTTCTTTGAATCAGCCCGGGAGGGAGCTGCCATGGAGTTCGACAAGAAGCTTATCGGACACACGTTCAAGCCGTTCACGACCACCGTCGAGGCCGGCAAGATCCGCCTGTTCTGCAAGGCCATCGGCGAGGAAGACGCGATCTACAGCGACGAGGCGGCGGCCAAGGCCGCGGGCTATCGCGGCATCACGGCGCCGCCCACCTTCCTGCGCGCGCTGCAGGCCGACGATCCCAACAAGGGTGGGCTGCTGAAGCTGCTCAACGTCGACATCGGCCTGATCCTGCACGGCGAGCAGCACTTCGAGTATTTCGCGCCGGTCGTGGTCGGCGACAAGGTGACCTGCCAGGAGAAGGTGGTCGACATCTACGACAAGAAGGGCGGCGCGCTGTGGTTCGTCGTCCAGGAGATGGAGATGAAGGACCAGACGGGCAAGCTCGTGGCCAAGGGCAAGGGCGTGACCGTCGTGCGCAACCCCGACGCGGCAAAGAAGTGAGAGAGGCAGAAATGGCAACCGTTCCCAAGTTCGACCAGGTCAAGGTCGGCGACGAGCTGAAGCCGCTCGTGCTGCCGCCGGTCAGCCGCCACCAGCTCGCGCTCTATTGCGGCGGTTCGGGCGACCACAACCCGATCCATGTCGATCTCGACTTCGCCAAGAAGTTCGGCTTCAAGGACGTGTTCGCGCACGGCATGCTGTCGATGGCCTTCCTGGGCCGGCTGGTGACCAGCTACGCGCCCTCGAACAGGGTGCGCAAGCTCGGCACGCGCTTCACCTCGATCACCTGGGTCGGCGACGTCATCACCGTCAGCGGCAAGGTCACGGGCAAGCGCGAGGAGAACGGCGAGAAGCTGATCGACCTCGAGGTCAAGTGCACCAACCAGAACGGCCAGGACACGCTGCAGGGCAGCGCCACCGTGGCTGCGGCCTAAATACGTTTCAGGAGAAGTCAGATGGGTCAGATGGATGGCAAGGTGGCGATCGTCACCGGTTCGGGCCGCGGTATCGGCAAGGAGATCGCGCTGCGCCTGGTGCGCGACGGCGCCAGTGTGGTGATCAACGACATCGACGACGCCCCGGCCCAGGAGACCGTGGCCGAGATCGTCAAGATGGGCGGCAAGGCGGTGGCCTGCAACGGCGACGTCGCCAAGCCCGACTTCGGCGACCGCATCGTGAAGACGGCGGTCGATGCCTTCGGCGATTGCCATGTCGTGGTGAACAACGCCGGCTACACGTGGGACTCGGTCATCCAGAAGATGAGCGACGAGCAGTGGTACGCCATCCTCGACGTTCACCTGACGGCGCCCTTCCGCATCCTGCGCGCCTTCCAGATCCACCTGAAGGAAGCCGTCGAGAAAGAGCGGGCGGCGGGCAAGCGCATCGTGCGCAAGGTCGTGAACATCTCGTCGACCTCGGGCGTCAACGGCAATGCCGGCCAGTCGAACTACTCCGCCGGCAAGGCGGGCATCGTCGGCCTCACCAAGACGCTGGCCAAGGAGTTCGGCCGCTACGACGTCACGGTGAACGCCGTGGCCTTCGGCTACATCCAGACGCGCCTCACCAAGCCGCTGTCGCAAGGCGAGTCGGGCGAGATCGAAGTGCAGGGCCGCAAGGTCAAGATCGGCGTCCAGGGCGGCCGCATCGCCGCGATGAACCAGATGATTCCGCTCGGCCGCGGCGGCCTGCCGGAAGAGGCGGCGGGGTCGGTCTATCTCTTCTGCAGCCCCGACAGCGATTACGTCAGCGGCCAGTGCCTGGTGGTCAACGGCGGCCTTTGACCTCTCTTGGAACGCTCGAGGTCGGCGTCGTCGGATGCGGTGTCGCAGGCCAAGCGGTCGCGACGCTGCTCGCGGATGAAGGCCATCGCGTTACCGTTTTCGAGCGCTTTGCCGAACCCAGCCCGTCGGGGGCCGGCCTGCTGCTGCAGCCGACCGGCCTGGCGGTGCTGCGCCGGCTCGGCCTCGATGAGCAGGCGGAGCGTTTGGGCGCCCGGATCGACGGTCTGCAGGGCCTCAATCATCTGAAGCAGACGGTCCTCGATCTCGCCTATGCCGACCTGCATCCGGCGGCCTTTGGGCTTGGGATCCATCGCGGCTCGCTCTTCGAGCTGTTGCACGGCAGATTGCGGCAATCGACGGCCCGCCTGATCGTCGATGCGGAAATCGTCGACATCGTGCGCGAAGGCGGCCGGGCGACGGTGGTCGACAAGGCGGGCGCCCGGCACGGTCCGTTCGATCTCGTCGTGGCGGCCGACGGCGCACACTCGCGCCTGCGGAAACGGCTCATGCCGCAGGCACGGGCACCGCTTTATCCCTGGGGCTGCATCTGGGCGACGGTGGCCGATAGCCGGAACTTCGTCACCGCGCCCGCCATGCTGCAGCAGCGTGTGCGTGGCACCACGACCATGATGGGACTGCTGCCGGTGGGGCAGGATCAGGTCACCCTGTTCTGGAGCTTGCCGGTCGAAGAACTTGAAGCCGGCCGCCCGATCGACGTCGAGGCCTGGCGGATGGTGGCGCTGGATCTCTGGCCGGAGGCGGCGGCGCTGATCGAGCAGGCAGCCGACGCCGACAACTTCGCCCGCGCCACCTACCGGCATGTCGCCTTGCCGCGCTGGAACGATGGGCCGGTCCTGTTCATCGGCGATGCCGCGCACGGCACCAGTCCGCAACTCGGCCAGGGCGCCAATCTCGGGCTGCTCGATGCGCATGCCTTGTCGCGGGCGTTGGCCGCCAGCGGCGGCCTCGCCACGGCGCTGGCCTTGTTTGCGCGCCGGCGCGGGCCGCCCGCGCGCTTCTATCGCCAGGCCAGCCATCTGTTGACGCCGTTCTTTCAGTCCCGTCAGCCGCTGCTCGGGCTGGTGAGGGACGCACTGATGGGCGTCGCCTGCCGCGCGCCGGGCCTGCGCCCGATGATGATATCGACGCTGGCCGGCTTGCGGCGCAGCTGGCTGTCGGTCGACACGCTCGACGCCGAGGGCCGCTACCGGCTCGATTCCTAGGCGCTTGCGCGCGACAGCGCGGCCCAGCGGCCCGGGGTCAGACCGAAGCGGGCCGAGAAGTGCCGGGTGAGGTGGCTCTGGTCGGCAAAGCCCGTCGCGGCGGCGGCTTCCGACAGCGAAATCCCGCCGGCGATCATCGTCCGTGCCCGGACGAGCCGCTGTCCGATCTGGAAGCGATGCGGCGAGGTGCTGAAGGCGGCGCGGAAGTGCCGGGCGAGCGTGAAGCGGTCGAGGCCGCTCAGGCGTTCGAGTTCTTCCGAGGCGATCGTGCGGGGTGCTTCGGCCGTGAGGAAGTCGCGGATGCGCCCGACGGCGCGAATGGCGGTCGCCTCGCGTTTCGTCGGTCGCCCGGAGTCGGCACGCGCGGCCAGGCCTTCTGCCAGCCGTCCGACGACCGCATCGACCGCCAACGGCTCCAGCCTGCGCGGAAAGTCGGCGAAAGCTTCGTGCAGGACGGCCGCGAGGGTGCGGTCCTGGGCCACGGCGTCGGGCACGAAGGGCGGCGGCACATCGCCCAGCGCCGCCGAGATCGGTCCGGGATCGATGTAGAGCATGCGGTAGGCGAAGCCGTCGGCAACGCCGGCGTGGCCGTCATGGGCCTCGTCGGGATGAAGCACGATCACCTGTCCGGCCCGGCTCGCCGTTCGCGTGCCGCGGTAGTGGAAGGCCTGCACGCCGCGCAAGGTCAGGCCGACACCGTAGGTCTCGTGGCGGTGCAGGTCGTAGGCATGGCCGCCAAACCGCGCCGCCAGTCGCTGCAGCCCGGCGTGTGGTTCGTCGAAACGGATCTGATCCGGCGTGGTCATGCACAAACCTTCAAGACGGGGGGCCCGATGCCTCATATGGGCAGCATGATCTACGACACCAAGACCATTCTCGTCCTGCGCCGCGACCTGGCCGGCTGGCAGGCAGCCAACGTCGCGGCCTTCCTGGCCGGCGGCCTTGCCGGTGCCCATCCCCACATCGTGGGCGAGCCTTATCGCGACGGGGGTGGCCGGATTTATACGCCGCTAGTCCGCGAGCCGGTGTTCGTCTACGGCGCCACGCTCGAGGAGCTCCGGCGCACGCATCGGCGCATCCTGTCGCGCGAGCTGGTGCCCGCGATCTATATCGAGCCGATGTTCGTCACGACCAACGATGCCGACAATCGCGCCGCCGTCGCCGCCGCGGCGCCCGATGCGCTGGATTTCGTCGGCGTCGGCGTCCATGGCCCGCGCAAGACGATCGACAAGATCGTGAACGGCCTGAAGTTCCTGTCCTAGAAGCGGCTGACGTGGGCCGACACGCAGCGCCAGCCTTCCGGTCGCCGCTGCCAGTCGTCGGTATAGCGGCCCGCGCCCATCGTGCCGTTCGGCTTCTTGTAGGTCGTGCGTGCGTGAATGATGGCGAAATCGCCGAGAAGGCGGATCTTCACGTCGTGCTCGCGGATGTCGGTGACGGGAGAGCCGCGCCCGATCTGCGCCAGAAACGCCGCGCGATCGATCAGGCTTCCGTCGGGATTGGTGTTGTGGAAGTCGTCGGCGAGGTGCGCATCGAACCAGCGCACATCGGCCTCGTCGACCGACCGGATGTAGTTGCGGTTGAGGTCGGCCAGCACGGCGAGGTCGTTCATGTCGCCTTACTCCGCTCGATGTACTCGCCGAGCAGTTCGAGCGAGCTGCCCCAGCCTTCCTCGTGCGAACGGCAGGCGGCCGTCGACGGGAAGTCGGTCTGGTGGAACGATATCTCCGTCTTGCCGCGACGGTCGGCAAAGTCGACCGTCACCAGGGTCGCGTGGGTGAGGGTGCCGTCGAGGCGCACCCAGGAGTGCGTGAAGGACAAGCACTCGGGCGCGCGGATCGTCCGGTAGACACCGGCTTCCGACAATATTTCACCGGTCTCCTCGGATTGGATGCGCATCCGCCAGGTGCCGCCTTCGTGCAGGTTGAGAGCGCAGGACAGCATCCGATAACCGCGCGGCGCCCACCATTGTTGCATGTGCGCCGGCTCGATGAATGCCCGGAATACCCGCTCGCGCGGCGCGTTCACGATTCGGGTCAGCGTGAAGTCGCGGGGCTCGTGGAGCGACGCGTTGCTTTCTCGTCCGGTCATGGGCCTCGATCGCCTTTTGTTAACCAAATGGTTAATTAATATTCGGCAACCCAGCTGTCAAGGCACGGGCGGCGTCAGGCCAGGAAGAGGCGGGCGCCGGTCGGAGAGGCGCGGGCCTTGTCGAGGCATTCCATCGTGGTGCGGTAGCCGACCTCCACAGCCGAGTCGAAGCTCGTCCAGTCGAGCAGGTCGATGTGGTTCATCGGCGGCACGATCAGCAAGTCGGCGATGGCGCGATCCTCCTGCGCCCGCTCGGTGCTGGCAACCAGGGCCGAGCGCAGCAGGATGCGCACGATCGAGGGGATCGGCAGCGTCTCGTCGCGCTTCCACAGCAGCCGCCGAAAGAACTCCCACGCCGACCAGGGCTCCATGGCGTCGGCGCCCGCCGCCAGCGCGCCGCCGGTGTCGATGTCGACGCCGACGGTCATGCCGCGGCCCAGGCGGCGCATCGCGCGCACGGGGAAATTGTCGATGACGCCACCGTCGACATGGACCTCGCCGGCCTGGTTGAAAGGTGGCAGGACGCCCGGAATCGACACGCTGGCCCTGAGCCAGCGCCACAGCCGTCCGACCGTGTGGATATCGGCCTTGGAGGTCGTGAGATTGGCGGTGACGCAGAAGAAGGGCAGCGCCAGATCCTCGATGTCCAATTCGTCGAATGCCGTGCGCAGCAGGCGCGCGACGCGACGCCCGGCGAACAGAGAGATCGCCGGGATGGTGTAGTCGCTGAGCGGATTGGTATCGACGAACGATCGTCGGAACCGGCTCACCATTTCCTCGTCGGTCCAGCGCGCGGCCACGCCGGCGGCCACGATGGCGCCCATGCTGGTGCCGCCGATCAGGTCGATCGGCACGCCCGAGGCGCGCATCGCCTTGACGACTCCGATATGGGTAAAGGCCCGCGCGCCACCGCCCGCCATCACGAGGCCGACGGCATGGCCGGTGAGCAGCCGGGCCAGCCGGTCGATATCGGCATGCAGGTCGAGTCGTACATGATGATGCTGGCCGTAGAGCCCGCCCGCCAGCAGGGGCGCCGTCGAGCCGGGCGCGGGCTCGTGGCCTTCGTGCAGCAGCACCAGCTCGCGACGGCGATGGAACACCGCGCCGGCCCGCGCCATCTCGATCTCGAACGGAATTTTGGTCGGCAGGTCGGAGTCGGCGCTGCGTACCACGACCAGGCAGTCGGCCTGTCGCAGGCAGAGTTCGGTCCAGGGCGTGAGTGTCGGATCGGCGCGATAGAGGACGAAAGACGATTCCATCTCGCAGCGCGCGAACCACTCCGGCTCCTGCCCCAGGGATTCAGCCCCCAGAAGCTGGACCTGGTTGCCGATCCGGCCGAGGGCACCGGCCAGCAGCACCGCGAACCGTGCCGCCGGCACGTCGGGACCCGATGGCAGGATGGCGAAGGTCCGGGGCTGCCGCCGGCGCTTGCCGGGCGGGACGGCGTTGCGCGCCGCGACGTATCGCATGAGCGTCGGCAGCACCTCGTGATGCAGCGCCGTCAGGGCGTCGAAGTCGGCCCGTGCCAGGCGCCAGACCTCGCTGTCGCGCAGCGCCGCGACGCTGCGCGTGCGCTCGCTCTCGGACAGCAGGGACATCTCGCCGACGATGTTGCCGGGCGTGATCTCGGCGATCAGGATCGGCTCTTCGCCCTCGTCATCCTCGTGCCGGAACACGCCGAGGCAGCCGCTCGCCACGAGATAGACGGCATCGGCGGCCTCGCCCTGGCGGAACAGCGGCGCGCCACCCGGCAGGACGAGCAGCGTCAGCTGGTGCTCGACGGCCATCAGGCTCTTGGTGTCGAGATCGGAGAACAGGGGCGCGTGCTGAAGCGCCCGGCGGAGCCGCAGCCGGGAGGCGTCTTCGCTGGGCGCGACGATGCTCACCGGCGGCGGCTCATGACCCGGTGAGGCCTTTTAGCGCCCAACCGATCGTCTGGTCGGCGCGGGTCCACACCATCTCCCGCCATTTGTCGCCTGCCGGGAAGAAGCGCTCCTTCATGTCGGCCTTCAGGGCGCGGCCCTGCGCCGAGCCGAGGTCGCCGCGCTGGTGCAGCCAGTTGTCGGCCCGCACCGCGCCCAGCACTTCGGGCACGGAATAGGTGCCGTATTCCAGGGCGATCGACGTCACTTCGGCGTCGGGCAGTTCCTGCGGAAAGGCATCCGTCATGCAGCCCACCACCACCGCCGAGGTCGAGGTGCCGTCCTCGGGCGACGTCATTTCGTCGCCGTACCACGCCTTGGACCGGGCGAAGGATTTTGCCGCGGGCGATACCGCGCAGATCAACTCGCCATGGCCGAACGGCCCGAGGCCGGTATGGAAGTCGATGATGCCGACGCGGCGCGCGCGCGCGAGTTCCTTGCGGGCGATGGCGCGGACGGTGCGGTTGCTCCAGGTCGGCGCGCTGCCGCCGAAGAAGACGCCGTCGGGATGGCTGTACTGGCCGGCGCTGATCGCGCCCTGCAGGCCGAAGGCGCCGTGCTTCTGGGCGTAGGCGGCGAACACGGCATCCGACTTTGCGGTGCTGGCCTCGTTCCAGTCCTGGGGCAGGATCGCCTCGGCGAGGGCGCGGTAACCGTCGTTCGCCGGGTAGCCCTTGTCGTGGTCGACGAAGTTGCGGTTGAGGTCGACATTGTCCTCGGTCACCCGGCGGGTCCAGGCGAAGCCGTAGGGGTTCAGGGCGTGGATCATCAGCGCACCGGTGTCCTTGGGAAGCTTGGCGGGGCCGCCGGTCCGCAGCCAGGCGATCTCGGCGCCGGAACCGCAATGTCCTTCGACGCCATGCGTGCCGGCGATCAGCACCAGCATGTTGGCGGCGTCCGCCGGCCCGAACCGCGCCGTATCGAGATAGAGGGCTTCGCCGTTGGGCCCGCGCGCCTTGGGATTGAGCCAGGAGCGCAGCGCGCCTCCCGCCTGTGCCGCCGCGGCGCAGAACTTGGGACGCGCGTCGGCATAGCTTTCGGAAAAACACTCTGGAACTGACGTCATTTATTCCTCCCGCCGCCATCGTAGCCGGTTTGGCGGTGGGGCGGGAAGCGGCTGTGCCTAGCTGTCGTATTTTACCAGCGTTTCGACCGGCACGTTCAGCCGTTTGCGGCCCTCGAGGAAGCTGAGTTCGATCACGCAGGCCGCCGCCGGCACCACGCCGCCGACCTGTTCCAGCAGCTTCACCGCTGCCGCCAGGGTGCCGCCGGTGGCTAGAAGGTCGTCGACCAGTACGACGCGTGCGCCCTTCTTGATGGCATCGTTCTGGATCTCGATCGTGTCGGTGCCGTACTCCAGCGCGTAGGTGTGGCGCACCGTGGTGCCGGGCAGCTTGCCCTGCTTGCGCAGCATCACGAAGCCGGTGCCCAGCGCCACCGCCAGCGGCGCCGCCAAGAGGAAGCCGCGCGATTCGATGCCGGCCAGCACGTCGGGCTTGTAGGGCCGCAGCATGTCGGCCATCCGTTCGATGGTGGCGTGCCAGGCCTTGGCGTGCGCCAGCAGGGTCGAGATGTCGTAGAAGAGGATGCCGGGCTTGGGAAAATCAGGGATCGAACGGATGTGCTTCTTGAGATCGATGTCCTTGCTCATGACTCTTCCTGATCAGCTGTAGGCCGGGGGCGGTTCGAAGCTGCGGTATTCCTTCTCCAGCAGCTTGGCGAACTCGATGCAGGTGTAGTCGCCGTACTGCGGGCCGATGATCTGCACGCCGACCGGCAGACCATCCTTGGTCTGTCCGATCGGCGCCGCCGTCGAGGGCAGCCAGGTGACGCCGGAGTAGCCCGCCCAGAAAATCTGGTCGACCACCGGCACCTTCTTGTTGTTGACCACGATGGTGCGCAGGTGGCGCAGGCCCTTCTGGTCGTGCGGAAAGGCCGCCGTCACGGCGACCGGGCACAGCATCAGGTCGTAGTCCTTGAAGAACTCGTCCCACGCCCAGCGCATCTTGTGGCGCTTCTCGTTGAGCTGCAGCCATTCGCGATGCGCCAGGGAGTTGCCGCGCTGCATCTGGGCGAAATAGCTCATGTCGTCGGACGGCAAAGCGGCCGCGTCCTTGACGGCCTGCTCGTAGACGGCATCGGTCATGCGGGCCGAGGTCGCCGCGCGCAGCAGGCGGACGTAGACGTCATTCAGTTCGGTCGTGTCGATCCGCGGTCGCGCGGTGTCGCTCACCTTCGCCTTGTTCCTGGCGAGGAACGACGCGAGCTTGGAAATCTGCTCCTGCACCGAATCGTCGACCTCGGCGTTGGGATCGGTCAGCAGCACGGCGACCTTGAAGTCGCGCAGCTTGGTCTTCTTCGAACGCGGCAGGCTGAGCGTCCAGCCGCGGCCGTCGAGCGCATCGGGCCCGGCCATCGCGTCCATGGCGATCTCGAGATCCTCGGCGCCGCGCGCCAGCGGTCCCACCACGCCGATATCGCCATAGGCGACGGCACCGGCCAGCGCATGGCCCTTGGGCGAGACGACGCCCCAGCTCGGCTTGTGGCCCCAGACGCCACAATAGTGCGCGGGGTTGCGGATCGAGGCGCCGATGTCGCTGCCGGCCTCGATGCCGGTGAGGCCGGCGGCCAGCGCCGCGCCCGAACCGCCCGACGAGCCGCCCGGCGTGCGGCCGAGGTCCCACGGATTGTTGGTCGAGCCATAGACCTCGTTGTAGCTCTGCCAGTCGGCCAGGTTCAGCGGGATGTTGGTCTTGCCGAATAGCGTCACGCCGGCCTTCTTCATGCGCTGCACGACCAGCGAGTCGCTCTTGACGATGGTGTCCTTGAACGCCGGGTCGCCCCAGGTCGTCGGATAACCCGCGATGTCGAAGGATTCCTTGATGGTCATCGGTACGCCGTGCAGCGGTCCCAGCTTCTTGCCGGTCTTCACCGCCTTGTCGGCGGCCTTGGCCTGCTTGTGGGCGCCCTCGATGTCGGTGGCGATGATGGCGTTGAGCTCGGGGTTGTAGGCCTCGACCCGCTTCAGGTAGAGGTCGAGCAGTTCGAGGCAGCCGATCTTCTTCTTCCGGATCGCCGCGGCGAGCTGCTTGGCGGTCTGGAACGGGAGGGCGAGGGGCATGTGCGGGATTCCGTGCGGACGGTGGACGAGACCCAAGTCCGTACCATATTGTCCGGCCCGTCGTGAAGAAACTCCCCGCCCGTACGATGCATTTTGCGCTGCCGCTCGCGCTTACCTTCATCATGACGTTCTTCGTCTCCGGTGTGGCGACCTTGCGTGCCGTGGGCTTTGCCAGCGGCATGATGTCGAAATGGATGGAGTCCTGGATGGCCTCCTGGATCCTGGCCTTTCCCATCATGCTGTTCCTGATGCCGGTGATGCGGCGCCTGCTGGCTCGCTTCATCGAGCAGAAATAGGCGCTCAGCGCGGCCTGGGATGTCGGACGCGGGCTGTCGGCTCGGCGATCAGGGGATCGTCCGGCCAGTAGTGGCGCGGATAGCGGCCCTTCAGCTCGGCCTTCACGGATTTGTAGCCGGTGGCCCAGAAGCTCGCGAGGTCGCGCGTCACCTGCACCGGCCGTCGCGCCGGGGACAGCAGGTGGACGGTCAACGCCACCTTGCCGCCGGCAATGCGCGGCGTGTCGCTGAGGCCAAACATCTCTTGCAGCCGCACCGACAAAGTGGGCTCTGCCGGGTTGGTGTAGTCGACGGTAACGCGTGAACCGCTCGGCACCTCGACGTGGGTCGGCACCAGCCGGTCGAGGTCGCGCTGCCGGTCCCACCGCACCAGCGCTTTCAGCGCCGCCGCGAGATCGATGCGCGCCAGATGGTCGCGGCGTGAGGCGCCGTCGAGGAACGAGCCCAGCCATTCCTCCAGGGAGGCAAGCAGGGCCGCGTCGGAAAGATCGGGCCAGCTCTCGTCGTGGGTGCGCATGAACGCCACGCGCTCCCGCCATCTGGCGAGATCGTCGCTCCACGGCAGGGCTTTCAGGCCGAGCTGGCGGACGCCGTCGACCATCGCGGCCTTCACGGCGCCTGCATCGGGCGTGCGGAGTGGCTTGTCCTCCAGCAGCAGCGCGCCGAAGCGCCGCCGCCGTCGGGCCAGCACCGCGCCGTCACGTGGGCTCCAGCGCACGATCTCCTCCGCCACGATGCGCCCGGCATGGAGCTCCTCGATTTCGCCCGCGGTGACGGGGGCAGCGAGGAAGATGCGCGAGTCCTGGGCCGAGCCGTCAAGGTCGGCCACGACCAGAAACTCCTCGTTGGCCATGGGATCGCCCTCGGACAGCGCCGCACCGCGGCCGCCCGACAGCAGATAGCGCCCGGCCGTGCCGGCGCGCCGGCGGCCGATGCGGTCGGGGTAGGCCAGCGACAGCAGCGCGCCGGTCATGGAACTGTCGGAGTCCTTGCCCTGACTGAGCCGGCGCGCCGCTTCGAGGATCTGTCGCGGCGCCTTCCCCGACAAAGCGATGTCGACCCGGTGGCGCAGGTCGGCATCGCGTTGCCCCGGCGGCGGGCGCAGGAAATCGCGCTCGCCCAGGATCGCGACGAGCAGGGCGGCCACCTTACCCTGTCCCAGCTCGCGGCCCTTCAGCACCAGGTGCGCGAGGCGTGGATGCTGGCCGAGCCGCGCCATCGCGCGGCCATGCGGGGTGATGGCGCCTGTATCATCGATCGCGCCGAGATCGACCAGCAGCGCCCGCGCCGTGGCAAGCGATGCCTCTGGCGGTGTTGTCAGCCACGGCAGGCTTGCGGCCTCGGCCACGCCCCAGGCTGCCAGTTCGAGCGCCAGCGGCGCCAGGTCGGCATCGAGGATTTCCGGTGGCGTGAACGGCAGCAGCCCGCGTTCGGCCTCCGCCGTCCACAGCCGATAACACACGCCGGGTTCGAGCCGGCCGGCACGACCCCGACGCTGGTCGGCCGAGGCCTGGCTGACGCGCACCGTCTCCAGCCGCGTCATGCCGGAGCGCGGCGAGAAGCGCGGCATCCGCATCAGACCGGAATCGATCACGATCCGCACGCCCTCGATGGTGAGGCTGGTCTCGGCGATCGAGGTTGCCAGTACCACCTTGCGCCGGCCCGGCGGCGAAGGCGCGATGGCGCGGTCGTGGTCGGCGGATGAGAGATCGCCATGGAGCGGGGCGATATCGATCGTGGGGTCGAGGCCCTGCAGCCGCTCCTCGACGCGGCGGATCTCGCCGACGCCGGGCAGGAACACCAGCATGCTGCCGCTTTCCTCGGCCAGCGCCCGGCGAATCGCCGCCGCGACCGTGTCCTCGATCCGGCCCGCCGCCTCGTGCTCGAGGTGGCACGTCTCGACCGGGAACATGCGCCCCGCACTTTCGATCACTGCCGCACCGCCCATCCGCTCGGCGACAGGGCCGGGATCGAGGGTCGCCGACATGGCCACGACGCGCAGGTCTTCGCGCAACGCCATCTGCGCCTCGCGCACCAGGGCGAACGACAAATCGGAATCCAATCCACGCTCGTGCAATTCGTCGAAGATCACGCAGCCGATGCCGTCCAGCGACGGATCGTCCTGCAGCATGCGCAGAAACAGGCCATCGGTCACGACTTCGATGCGCGTGCGCGGGCCCACCTTGCTGTCGAAGCGTACGCGATAGCCCACGGTCTCGCCGACAGCTTCGCCCAGCGTCGCCGCCATGCGGCGTGCTGCGGCGCGGGCGGCCAGCCGCCGCGGCTCCTGCATGACGATCCGGCGGCGGCCGAGCCACGGCGCGTCGAGCAACGCCAGCGGCACGCGCGTCGTCTTGCCGGCGCCCGGCGGCGCGACCAGCACGGCGGCATTGCGCCCGGCCAATGCCTCTTTCAGGCGCGGCAGGGCTTCGTCGACGGGAAGGTCGGTCAAGAATCGATCAAGGGATTGACGACCGAGAAGCCGGCGAACCGGCTGAAGTCGCGATCGGCCGACCAGAGTTGCCGGACGCCATGCTGGCGGCAGAGCGCCGCGACACGCGCATCGTGCACGCGCGGACCGGAAATTCGACCTTCCGAAAGCATGGCTCGCAGCGTCGCCCAGTGCGTCGCCGATTCAGTCAGCAGCGCCACCGTGGGGGAACCAAGCCACGCATCGACCTGCTCGGTCGCCCGCTCCAGCGGCGTCGGCGGTACATAGATCCGGGAGTGGGTGACGATGGCCAGGAATTCGTGCAGGCAGGGCCACGGGATCGCCCAGTTCGACGATCCTTCCGCCAGTTCGATCATCCGTGCAAGCGCAGCCTCGTGAAAGGGCGAATCCTCGCGATGGGCATAGACGAGGATGTTGGTGTCGACGGCAATCAAGTGCCGCGACCCTCATAGGCGAGGTCGCGCAACTTCTCCCAGTCGGCGTCGCGGAGCCCGGAATGAAGACCTTTCCCCTTGAAACTGGCGCGAGGCAGCTTGAAGGGCTTGCCTTGCTGGGTCTCGGCAACGACGCGATGCAGGCCGCGCTCGATCAGCGTTCGCAGCGTAACGCCTTCCCGTGCGGCGACCTTGCGTGCCTCGCGCAACAGGGGATCGGAAATATCGACGGTCGTCTTCATGTGGGCATCTGTATGGGCATCCCGATATGGGTACCCATACTACGACTTTCAAGAAGAATCATCAACCCTAGAGCGGGATGGCGACGAGCGTGTCGAAGCGGGCGCCGTCGCACACAACGATGCGCTCGGCAAACCTGAGGGCGCCGGCGGCGCCGGCGGCAACCTTGTCACGGTAGCAGCCGGTGGCGAACAGCACCATCGTCCCGTCGCGCATGATGCGCACGATCAGGAACGGCGTCTCGGTGACGGCCGCGCCGCCCTCCTGGCCCAGCATCACCGGCAGGCCGACGATGTGGCGGTAGCGCTGCTGCTCGTAGATGTTGGCCTTGCGCAGCGCCGACACGCGGTCCTGCAGCATGGCGCGCGAATCGGCGTAGATGATGCCGGCCTCGTAGCCTTTGGCGACATTCTCCGCCGTGGTCACCTTGTAGAGGCAGCGATCGGTGAACAGCTCGGACCACTGTTCGAACTGCTCGTTGTCGATGGTGCGCGCATAGGCGGCATTCAGCTCGACCAGTCGCGCCACGTCCATGCCGATCGTCTCCTAGTAGTTCATATGGCGGCGATAGGCCTGCCAGAAGCCGCGCACGGCGGACTCGGTGGCGCGCGTCGCCTGGCTTTCGGCGGTGTCGCCGCCCATCTCGACGACGGAGATCTTGTCGCCGGCCTCGGCGATGCCGCGCTGGACGAAGCCGCCGACGCAGCCGTCCTCCATCGACACCAGGCCGGCCGGGCCCACGAGGTTCTGCTGTTTCAGCCGCCGCTTGTTCATTTCCGCCGTGTCGTCGGCGAAGCCAAAGTAAGTCCAGCGCAGTTCCATGCCGCCGGTGCCCTTGGGCACCACCTGGCGCACGGCGAGGCAGTTGTGGACCTGCTGCAGCACGGTGCTGGGGAAGATCGTCAGCATCTGGAGCTGGATGCGGTCGCCGAACTCGTCGACAGGGTCGAGCATGCTGGGATCGGCGAGCTTGTAGTCGTCGCGCTCCGACCTGAGGTCCTTCTCGCGAAAGGCGGCGGCGCCGGGCGCGTCCTCGCTGCCGATGGTGTAGCTCGCATGATGGCCGCCGTCGGGGCTGACCAGCACGCCGCCGGCCTGGGTCAGCCGCGTGATGCGGAAGGTCGCGAAGAAGAGATGCAGCAGGCTCGCGTGATAGGTGTCCTTGACGTTCTCGACGTAGAGCTTCCAGTTGTTGGGTAGCGGCTGGGTGAAGCGGCCCATGATGCGGATCGGGCGGTCGAGCACGCGGCGCACGCGACCGGTGATCTCGGTGCCGAGATATTCCTCGATCGGCGGCGTGTCATCGGAGAGGGTGGCGAACACCAGGCCGCACAGGCTCGTCGTGCGCAGCTTGCGCGGACTGTGGGTCTCGCGCTTGAAATCCTTGGGCATGCCGCCGGCGCCGTTGACCCCGTGCTCGAAGGCGATGCCCCTGAGATTGCCGGCGAGGTCGTAGCTCCAGGCGTGATAGATGCACTTGAAGTTGTTCTGGACGTTGCCGCCGTCGTCGAAGGCGATCAGGGCGCCGCGGTGCGCGCAGCGGTTCTCGAAGCAGTTGATCGAGCCGTCGGCGGCGCGGACCACGATGACCGGCATTCCGCCCACCTGGTTGGTGCGGTAGTCGCCCTTCTCGGGGATGTCGGTTTCCAGGCCGACGAAATTCCAGGTCGCGCCCTCGAAGATACGGCGCTGCTCCCGGGTGTAGTTGTCGGCGTCTTGGTAGACCCAGTAGGGCACGCGGGCGAGCGAGTCCTCGGGCCATGGCCCGTGCGGTGTCGTTGTGAACTCGTGAACGGACGCGTCGTGTCGGATGTCCATGACGGAACCTCCCGCTGATCGCTCGCTTGGCCCGCCATGCTAGCCCATTTTGGCCGACGTTCTACAGCAGGAAGGTGTGCGTCCGGTCGAGATAATCGTGCATGTGCACGATCATCTGGTCCTCTTCGAGCAGGCAGACGCCGTAGGCCGGCGGCTCGTGGCTGCCGGGAATGCGGCCTTCGATGACGAAGTCGAGGGCGACCTGGTGGCTGGTGGCCCGGAGCGTCGAGATCGGGATGCCGCGCCAGCTCCCGGCGATCGGCCGATGCAGGTGGCCGAAGAACATGTGTCGGATGTTGCGCCGGCCCTCGAGAGCCGCGATCAGATGCTTCGGCTCCAGCAGCGAGATGTCGTCCATGCGCCGGATCCGCACCTTGAAGGGCGGATGGTGGATGAAGATGACCGCGGGCGCGGTCCCGAGCTTGTCGAGCGTGGCCTTCAGCCAGGCCGCGCGCATTTCGCAGAAGGTGCCCCACGGCTTGCCGGGCTCGTTGGTGTCGAGGCAGACGCCGGTCACGCCTTCGCCCATCTCCAGCGTGTACTGGACGAAGCCGTTCTCGTCGAATTTGGCCTCGGGGAATGTCGCGTGGAAATTGGCACGGTCGTCGTGATTGCCGACCAGCAGGCGATAGGGGATCACGAGCTTGTCGAGCTCGCGCTTCAGCGCCGCATAGGCCTCCGGTTCGCCCTTGTGCGCGAGGTCGCCGGTCAGGATGGCGAAGGCCGCATCCGGGTGATTGCGGTTCACGTCGGCGACACAGAGCGCCAGCCGGTCGATCGGGTTGAGCCCGTAGAGCAGGTTGCCCGGCGGAACGAAGTGCGTGTCCGTGATGTGAATGAACTTTTGCATTGGCCTCGTGTCATCCTGAGCGCAGCGAAGGATCCTTCGCTGCGCTCAGGATGACAGCCTTGGTTGCTACTTGGGAAGCAGTGCCTGCGTATCCGTCGTCATCTTCTTCAGCGCGTCTTCCGGCTTGGCGCTGCCGTTCACGACGCTCTGCAGATGGTCCTTGATCACGTCGGTGATCTTCAGTCCGTTCTCGCCCGGGAAGGCGTACCAGGCGGTCATGCTCGGGAGCTGGCCGATGGCGACGCGGTGGTTGGGGTTCTGGACGTAGAAGTCGCCCAGCATCGCCGCGTCCTTGGCCGGCAGCGCATTGGCCGGGAAGTACCCGGTGCCCTTGACCATGATGGTGGCGCCGACCGGACCGGTGGCGAACTTGATGTATTCCCAGGCCGCCTTCTGCTTGGCCGGATCCTTGGCCAGCATCATGGCGACGTTGCCGCCGGCCGGCAGGCGCGAGTCGGCGCCGGCGCCCAGCGGGAAGGTCGCGGTGCGGAGCGGGAACACGCCCTGGCTCTGCTTGGTGACGCCGCCCAATCGCGAGGTCGAGTGCGCCCAGATGCCGAGGCGGCCGGACACGAAGTCCTGCAGCGCCGTGGCCTGACTCACGTCGCGCATGCCGCCGTCGGTCATCATCAGGCGGAGCGAATTGATCGCCTTCTGTCCGGCCGGGCCGTCGAACGCCACCTTCGTCTCGTCGGGCGTCAGCATGGTGCCGCCGTTGGAGAAGACCAGCGCCTGCCACATCCAGTTGCCGGTGATGTCCCAGTCGAAATGGAAGCCTGCGATCTTGCTGGCCGGATCGTTGATCTTCTTGGCCAGCGCGAAGATGCCTTCCCAGGTCTTGGGGAAATTGTCGGGATCGCCGCCGGCCTTCTTCACCAGGTCGGCGTTGAAATAGATGATCGGCGTCGAGAGCGAGAAGCCCATGCCGTACTGCTTGCCCTTGACTTGGCCCAACGTCATCAGGGCGCCGTCGTAGCCTGCTTTGGCCCAATCCTTCTCGGCGGCGATCAGCCCGTCGAGCGGCTGGGCGATGTTGCGGTCGGCCAGGATGCGCTGGCGGTTGAGGCCCTGGTAGGTGACGTCGGGCAACTGGCCGGTGACGGCATTGCGCAGCACCTGCTGGGTGGCGTCCTCGTACTCCTTGGCCGGCTGCAGGAACTTGACCTTGATGGTCGGATTCGCCGCCATGAACTGCTTGGCGACCTCCTCGTGCACCTCTTTGAAGAGGTCGGGGATCGGGTACTGCACGACGATTTCGGTTTGTGCTGCCGCAGAGCCCACCAAGGGCCCCACGACGAACGCGGCGGCAGCAGCCGCCAGTACCATGAGCTTGCGCATTCACTTCTCCCTGTCTGAAGCGTTCTCCTCCTTACACACGGCTGTGTTGCCCTTTTCTTTCAGCCTTTGATTCCGCTGAGTGTAACTCCCTCGATGAAGCGCCTTTGCGCGGCCAGGAAGAGAAGGATTAGCGGCGCGGTGATCACCACCGTGCCGGCCATCAGCGGTCCGAAATCGCTGCCCGCCTCTTCGTTGCGGAAGAACAGCGTGCCGAGCGGCGGCGTGGCGAGGTCCCCGGTCTGGATGACGATCAACGGCCAGAAGAAATCGTTCCAGTGGCTCACGATCGAAATCACCCCGAAGGCCAGCATGGCGGGCATCGCCAGCGGCAGCATGATGCGCCACAGGATTTCGAACTCGCCCAGCCCGTCGATCCGGGCGGCATGCATCAGGTCGTCGGGCACGGTTTTGAAAAATTGCCGCATCAGGAAAATGCCGAAAGCGGAGAAGACGAAGGGCAGGATCAGGGCGGCATAGGTGTCGAGCAGGCCGACCTGATAGAGCATGACGTAGCGCGGGATGGCCGGCGCCTGGGCCGGGATCATCAGGCCGATCAGCACCATGGTGAACAGGATGTCGCGACCCTTGAAGCGCAGCTTGGCGAGCGCATAGGCGCAGGGCAGCGACACGACGAGCTGCAGGAGGAAGATGCCGCCGGTTACGATCACGCCGTTCAGCAGGTAGCGCAGCAGCGGCACCTTGGTGAAGGCGTCGCGGTAGTTCTCGACCGCCGCCCAGTTGGTCGGCAGCAGGCTGAGTTTGGTCGAGAAGATCTCGTTCGGCGGCTTCAGCGACGTCGAGATCATCCACACGAACGGCGCCAGCACGATCGCCAGCCCGGCGATCAGGACGGCATGGCGCAGCACATGGCCGAGAAGGGAGCCGCGTCTGGTCATGCGGAGAGCGTCATGAATAGTGGGTCCTCTTCTCGCCAGCCTTCACCTGCAGGAGCGTGAGGGCCAGCACCACCACCAGGAACACCACGGTGATGGCGGAGCCGTAGCCAGTGCGGAAGAAATTGAAGGCCTCGGTGTACATCGTATAGAGCAGCACCTCGGTCGACTTGTTCGGCCCGCCCTTGGTCAGCACCTCGACGGTGTCGAAGACCTGGAACGAGCGGATGCCCGATACCACGGTGACGAACAGCGTGGCCGGCCCCAGCATCGGCCAGGTGACGCAGCGGAAGCGCTCCCACACCGAGGACGCGCCGTCGATCTCGGCGGCCTCGTAAAGGTCGGGCGGGATCGCCTTCAGGCCTGCCATGAACAGCACCATGTTGAGCCCGGCCGACTGCCAGATGCCGATGCCGGCCAGGGTAAACAGGGCCTTGTTGGGGTTCTTCAGCCAGTCGCCGCCGGCGATGCCGACCTGCTCGAGCACGATGTTGATCAGCCCGACGCTGGGATGCAGCAGGAACTCCCAGACCACTGCCATGGCGATCAGGGTCGAGGTCACGGGCAGGAAGTAGGCGGCGCGATAGAAGGCGCGGCCGAAGGTGGCGCCCTCGATCAGCAGCGCGAGGCCAAGCCCCAGGAACACCGAGCCCGGCACCACCACCAGACAGTAGACAAAGGTGTTGCCGAACGATTTCCAGAACACGCGGTCGGCAAACAGCTGCTCGTAGTTGCCCAAACCAGTGAAGTTCAGCGTCGGCGCGCCGAGCTGCCAGTCGGTGAGCGACAGCACGACCACCGCCAGCGACGGGCCCGCCAGCAGCACGACGAACATCGCCCACGCCGGCGAGATCAGCGCATAGGCGGCGCGGCGCTCGCCCGGATTGCCACCAGGATTGCCGCCGTCAATCACGCACCCGTCTCCCCGAGGAGTCGAACTTGAGCACGCGGCCAGGCAGGGGCCGCAGCCCGACCGCCTCGCCACGCCGGGGATCGCGCGCGCTCATGGCTTCCAGCCGGGCGATCAGCGGCAGATCGAAGCCCGGCACCTCGACATGCACCAGGCTCTCCGAGCCGAGATGCTCGACCAGGCGGATGCGACCGGCGATCGCGCCCGGAGCGTCGGCTGCCACGACCTCCATCGCCTCGGGGCGCACCGCGTGGAAGCCGCCGCCCTTGTCGGGCGCGACCGGCATGACGTTGATCTTGGGGCTGCCGACGAACTCGGCGACCTGGAGCGTCTCGGGATCGTCGTAGAGCTGCCGGGGCGGCGCCACCTGCTGCAGCGAGCCCGCCAGCATGACGGCGACGCGATCCGACATGGTCATCGCCTCGGATTGGTCGTGCGTCACGTAGATCATCGTGGCGCCGAGGCGGCGCTGCAGCTCGGTGAGTTCGGATCGCATCTGCACGCGCAGCTTGGCGTCGAGGTTGCTGAGCGGCTCGTCGAGCAGGAAGGCGGCGGGATGGCGGACCATGGCGCGGCCCAGCGCCACGCGCTGCTTCTGGCCGCCCGAGAGCTGCGACGGTTTGCGCTGCAGCAGCGGGCCGATGTCGAGCGCCTCGGCCGCCTCGGCCACGTCCTTGGCGACACTCTTGCGTGCCGCCCGCGTGCCGGGCAGGAGCGCGCCCAGCAGGGGCAGGCGCTGCCAGGCGTTCATGCGCCGCATCGTGAGCGGCAAGCCGATGTTCTCGGCCACCGTCATGTGCGGATAGAGCGCGTAGCTCTGGAACACCATGGCGATGTCGCGGTCGCGGGCGGGCAGGGCATCGACCCGGCGGCTGCCGATGGTGATCGAACCCGCGTCGTTGTGTTCCAGGCCGGCCACGATCCGGAGCAGCGTGGACTTGCCGCAGCCCGAGGGGCCCAGCAGCGTCAGGAATTCGCCGTCGGCGATTTTGAGCGAGACGTCTTTCAGGACTTCGACGGCGCCAAAATTCTTACGCACGTTCTCGAATGAAATTGCGGCCACGCCCCGATCACCCCCGACTCTGGGGCAGGCTTAGCCGGCTTCCGTTACAGTCCCGATGCGGTCGGCGTTTCGCTAGTAGAGCCCGTGCTTGGTGGGCTTGCCGACATGCTGGACGCAGAGCATCTGGGTGGCGGCGTCGCCGCCGATCTTGGCGCGCTCTTCCTCGCACTTGTCGTAGGAGAAGGGGCCGGCGAAGACCCTGGGCCCGGCGACCACCAGCAGGTAGGGCTTCTCGAGGTACCAACCCGGCCCGGTATAGGCCTCGCTTGCGCCTTTTCCGCCACAGGCGGCCAGGGTGGCGGCCAGCGACAGGGCGGCGGCAAAAGCCGACAGGCGACGAATGGACCGGACCGACATCTTTTTCACACCTTCGAGGGCGACTGCGACCAAGTTACAGGGCCTTTTGCGCCGCAACAATTGCTTTCACCCGGCCGCGCTGCCGGGCTAATAATGCCCGGCGGACGCATCCGGGGGGATGCTGCGCCGAGTACCAGCAGGACAGAGTCGATGGGATTGCCCGAGAAACAGGGACTGTACGACCCGCGCAACGAGCACGACTCGTGTGGGGTCGGTTTCGTGGCCGATATCAAGGGCCGGAGAACCCATGCCATCGTCCGCCAGGGCCTGCAGATTCTGGTCAATCTCGACCACCGCGGCGCCGTCGGCGCCGACCCGCTGATGGGCGACGGCGCTGGAGCCATGATCCAGATCCCCGACGGCCTGCTGCGGGACTGGGCGCGTCGGGAAGGCGTCGACCTCCCCGAGCCGGGCCACTACGCCGTGGCCATGTGCTTCCTGCCGCAGGACGAGGCGGCGCGCACCTTCGCGGTCAAGCGCTTCGAGCATTTCGTGAAGGTCGAGAAGCAGAATCTGGTCGGTTGGCGCGACGTGCCGACCGACCTCACGGGCCTCGGCAAGTCGGTCATCGAGAAGATGCCGGTGATCCGGATGGCGATCGTCGGCCGCGGCGCCAAGCTTGCCGACCAGGACGCCTTCGAGCGCAAGCTCCTGGCGATCCGCAAGCAGACCCAGAACCCGCTCGCCGATCTCGAGAAGAAGCATAAGCTGCCAGGGCTGGCGCAACTCTACATGCCGTCCTTCTCGTCGCGCACCGTGGTCTACAAGGGCCTGCTGCTGGCGCCGCAGGTCGAGAGCTTTTACGCCGACCTGCGCAACCCCCTCTGCGAGTCCGCGCTCTGCCTCGTGCACCAACGCTTCTCGACCAACACCTTCCCGTCGTGGAAGTTGGCGCACCCTTACCGCTTCATCGCGCACAACGGCGAGATCAACACGGTGCGCGGCAACGTCAACTGGATGTACGCACGGCGCCGCACGATGGAGTCGGACCTCATCGGCGCCGACCTCGACAAGATGTGGCCGATCATCCCGCACGGCCAGTCCGACACCGCCTGCCTCGACAACGCCCTCGAACTGCTGGTCGCCGGCGGCTATTCGCTGTCGCACGCCATGATGATGCTGATCCCGGAGGCGTGGGCCGGCAATCCGCTGATGGATGCCAAGCGCAAGGCCTTCTACGAGTACAACGCGGCCCTGATGGAGCCGTGGGACGGCCCGGCCTCTATCGCCTTCACCGACGGCCGCCAGATCGGCGCCACGCTCGATCGCAACGGCCTCCGGCCGGCGCGCTTCCTCATCACCGAGGACGATCTCGTCGTGATGTCGTCGGAGTCGGGCGTGCTGCCGATCCCCGACGAGAAGATCGTGCGCAAGTGGCGCCTGCAGCCCGGCAAGATGCTGCTGATCGACCTGGAAGAGGGCCGCATCGTCGAGGACGAGGAGCTGAAGCGGACCCTGGCCGAGGCCGAGCCTTACGAGGAATGGCTGAAGGAGACGCAATACAAGCTGGAAGAGCTCAGCGAGCTTTCCGAGCCGCCGGTGCCGGCGCCGCCCAACGATCCGACGACTCTGCTCGATTGGCAGCAGGCCTTCGGCTACACGCAAGAGGACATCAACTTCTTTCTCGAGCCGATGGCCAGGGAGCCCGACGATCCGATCGGCTCGATGGGCGTCGATACGCCGATCGCCGTGCTCTCGAAGAAGCCCAGGCTGCTCTACAACTACTTCAAGCAGAACTTTGCCCAGGTCACCAACCCGCCGATCGATCCGATCCGCGAGGAGCTGGTGATGTCGCTGGTGTCGATGATAGGCCCGCGCCCGAACCTGCTCGGCCGCCATGCCGGCACGCACAAGCGGCTGGAAGTGGCGCAGCCGGTGCTCACCAACGCCGAACTGGAGAAGATCCGGTCGATCGAGGAGCTGCTCGACGGCGCCTTCCGCACCGCCACCATCGACACGACCTGGCCTGCGTCGGAGGGCGCCGCCGGTCTCGAGGAAGCGCTGGATCGCATCTGTTCGGAGGCGACCGACTACGTGCTGGCCGACCGCAACATCCTGGTCCTGTCGGATCGCGCCGTCTCGGCCGAGCGAGTGCCGATCCCGGCGCTGCTGGCGACGGCCGCCGTACATCACTACCTGATCCGCCGCGGGCTCCGCACCCAGACGGGCCTCGTGATCGAGACCGGAGAGGCGCGCGAGGTCCATCACTTCTGTTGTCTCGCGGGCTACGGTGCCGAGGCGATCAATCCCTATCTCGCCTTCGAGACGCTGGAACAGCTCCGCGTGCTGAACGGGCTGCCGCAGAAGGCCTACGAAGTTCAGAAGAACTTCATCAAGGCAGTCGGCAAGGGCCTGCTGAAGGTCATGTCCAAGATGGGCATCTCGACCTACCAGTCCTATTGCGGCGCGCAGATCTTCGACGCGGTCGGCCTGCATTCCGGTTTCATCGAGAAGTATTTCACCGGCACCGCCACCACCATCGAGGGCGCGGGCTGGAACGAGATCGCCGAGGAGACGGTGCGCCGCCATCGCGACGCCTACGGCGACAATCCGATCTACCGCACCATGTTGGATCCCGGCGGCGACTACGCCTTCAGGCTGCGCGGCGAGGATCATGCCTGGACGCCGGAGAGCGTGGCCAAGCTGCAGCATGCCGTGCGCGGCAACCTGCCCGACGAGTACAAGGCCTTTGCGGGCACCATCAACGAGCAGAGCGAACGGCTGCTCACCATCCGCGGCCTGATGGACTTCAAGTGGGCGGAGTCCGCGATCCCGATCGAGGAGGTCGAGCCGGCGGCCGACATCGTCAAGCGCTTCGCCACCGGCGCCATGAGCTTCGGCTCGATCAGCCGCGAGGCCCACACCACCTTGGCCATCGCCATGAACCGGATCGGCGGCAAGTCGAACACCGGCGAGGGCGGCGAGGAGTCGGATCGCTTCAAGCCGCTGCCCAACGGAGATTCCATGCGCTCCGCCATCAAGCAGGTGGCGTCGGGACGTTTTGGCGTCACCACCGAGTATCTGGTCAACGCCGACGACATCCAGATCAAGATGGCCCAGGGTGCCAAGCCCGGCGAAGGCGGCCAGCTTCCTGGCCACAAGATCGACGAGAACATCGCCCGCGTGCGGCGCTCGACGGCCGGCGTCGGCCTGATCTCGCCGCCGCCGCACCACGACATCTATTCGATCGAGGACCTGGCGCAGCTCATCCACGACCTCAAGAACGTCAATCCGGCGGCCCGTGTCTCGGTCAAGCTGGTGTCCGAGGTCGGCGTCGGCACGGTGGCGGCGGGCGTCAGCAAGGCGCGCGCCGATCATGTCACCATCTCGGGCTTCGAAGGCGGCACCGGCGCCTCGCCGTTGACCTCGCTCACCCATGCCGGCTCCCCGTGGGAGATCGGCCTCGCCGAGACGCAGCAGACGCTGGTGCTGAACGGCTTGCGCGGACGCATTGCGGTTCAGGTCGACGGCGGACTCCGCACTGGCCGCGACGTCGCCATCGGCGCGCTGCTGGGCGCCGACGAGTTCGGCTTTGCCACCGCGCCCTTGATCGCGGCGGGCTGCATCATGATGCGCAAGTGCCATCTCAACACCTGCCCGGTCGGCGTTGCCACGCAGGACCCGGTGCTGCGCAAGCGCTTCACCGGCCAGCCCGAGCATGTGATCAACTATTTCTTCTTCGTGGCCGAGGAGTTGCGCGAGATCATGGCGCGCCTGGGCTTCCGCACGCTCACGGAAATGACCGGCCGGGTCGACCGGCTCGACATGCACCGCGCGCTCGATCACTGGAAGGCGGGCGGCGTCGATCTCACCAAGCTGCTGCACCAGATGCCAGCCCGTCCCGGTGTCGCGATCTTCAATAGCGAACGCCAGGACCACGGGCTCGACAAGGCGCTGGATCACAAGTTGATCGAGGCGGCCCAGCCGGCATTGGAAAAGGGCCAGCCGGTCCGGATCGAATTGCCGGTTGGGAACGTCAACCGCACCGTGGGCGCCATGCTGTCGGGCGAAGTCGCGCGGCGCACCGGCCATGCCGGTCTCGCTGACGACACCATCTCCGTAAAACTGACCGGCACCGCCGGCCAGAGCTTTGCCGCCTTCCTGGCGCGCGGCATCTCGATCGAGCTGGTGGGCGACGGCAACGACTATGTCGGCAAGGGCCTGTCGGGCGGCCGCGTCGTGGTGCGCCAGCCCAAGGGCTCCAGGCGCAATCCGCTTGAAAACATCATCGTCGGCAATACCGTCCTCTACGGCGCCATCGCGGGAGAGGCCTATTTCGAGGGCGTCGCGGGCGAGCGCTTCGCGGTGCGCAACTCGGGCGCGGTCTGCGTCGTCGAGGGCACCGGCGATCACGGCTGCGAATACATGACCGGCGGCGTCGTGCTGGTCCTGGGCGATACCGGCCGCAACTTCGCCGCCGGCATGTCGGGCGGCATCGCCTATGTCTACGACCCGCGCGGACGGTTCACGCCACTCTGCAATCCGGCGATGGTCGATCTCGAAAAGGTCGGCCCGGCGACCGGCGAGGCGGACGATCCGGGCCGTCCGCGCCAGCGTAGCCACGACGTCGAGGACAGCGGCATGGGCGACGTGCTGCGCTTCGACGCCGAGCGCCTGCGCATCCTGGTCGAGCGCCATCATCTGCATACCGGCAGCGCGCATGCGCGTGCGCTGCTGGAAGACTGGGACGCGGCGCTCGAATGTTTCGTCAAGGTGATGCCGCGCGACTACAAGCGCGCGCTCCTGCAGGCACAGGAAAGGGCGACGGCCAAGGCCGTCGCGGCGGAGTGACGGCCCGCGGCCGTCATCCCGAGCCGTTGCGAGGGATCTTTTCGGATCAGTAAAGGCCCCTCGCTAGGCTCGGGGTGACAACGATGTTGGAGTGAACGGACGATGGGCCTTCCCACCGGGTTTCTGGAAATCGAGCGCAAGGACCGGCCCTACGAGAAGGTCGAGAAGCGGCTCAAGAACTGGAAGGAATTCGTGCTGCCGCTGCCGCCGGCCGAGATCGGCCGCCAGGGCGCGCGCTGCATGGATTGCGGCATTCCGTTCTGTCACAACGGCTGTCCGGTCAACAACCTGATCCCCGACTGGAACGACCTCGTGCGCCGCGACCGCTGGCAGGACGCGCTCGAGATGCTGCACTCGACCAACAACTTCCCGGAGTTCACCGGCCGCATCTGCCCGGCGCCCTGCGAGGCCTCGTGCACGCTGAACATCGACGACAATCCCGTCACCATCAAATCGATCGAGTGCGCCATCGTCGATCGCGGCTGGGACGAGGGTTGGGTCGTTCCGCTCGTGCCCGCGAAGAAGACCGGCAAGCGGGTCGCCGTCGTGGGCTCGGGCCCGGCCGGCATGACCTGCGCCCAGCAGCTCGCGCGCGCCGGCCATTCGGTGACGCTGTTCGAGAAGGCCGACCGCATCGGCGGGCTGCTGCGCTACGGCATTCCCGACTTCAAGATGGAGAAGCGCCTGATCGACCGGCGCATGCGCCAGATGGAGGCCGAGGGCGTCGAATTCCGCGCCGGGGTGGAAGTCGGTGCCACGCTCTCGATCAAGTCGCTGCTCGAAGGCTACGACGCCGTGGCGCTCGCCGGCGGCGCCGAGCTGCCGCGCGACCTCGAGGTACCGGGCCGCGAGCTGGACGGCGTCCACTACGCCATGGACTTCCTGACGCAGCAGAACAAGCGCGTCGCCGGCGACGACGAGGCCCGTGCTGCCCCCAAGGGCACGCTCACCGCCAAGGGCAAGCATGTCGTCGTGATCGGCGGCGGCGATACCGGCTCGGACTGTATCGGCACCTCGAACCGACAGGGCGCCGCCTCGGTCACGCAGCTAGAAGTCATGCCGCAGCCGCCGGAGCGCGAGAACAAGGCGCTTACCTGGCCGGATTGGCCGCTCAAGATGCGCACCTCGTCCTCGCAGGAGGAGGGTGCGGAGCGCGATTTCGCCGTCCTCACCAAGCGCGCCGTCGGCAAGAACGGCAAGGTCGAGGCGCTGGAATGCGTGCGCGTCGAATGGGCCAAGGGCGCCGACGGCCGCATGGGGATGCAGGAGGTCGCGGGCAGCGCCTTCCAGCTGAAAGCCGACCTGGTGCTGCTGGCGATGGGATTCCTGGGGCCACGCAAGCCCGGCATGGTCGAGCAGGCAACCGTCGCCCTCGATCCGCGCGGCAACGTCGCGGCCAACGTCGTCGACTACAAGACCTCGGTGCCAAAGCTGTTTGCCGCCGGCGACATGCGCCGCGGCCAGTCGCTGGTCGTGTGGGCGATCCGCGAAGGCCGCCAGTGCGCACGCTCGATCGACGAGGCGCTGATGGGGGCGACTACCCTCCCGCGATAGTGTTTTTCAGCCGGTCGGCAAATTGTTATAGAGTTCTCCGAGACAACCTGGGCGGGCTCGGGGACGCGATGAAGCTGCTGCTGATTCAAGGCGCCAACATGGAATATCTGGGCCGGCGCCAGCCCGAGCTTTACGGCACGACGACCGCCAAGGAACTGGACGCCCTGCTGCGCCGTCAGGCGAAGGCGCTCGGCGTGTCGTTGGACATCCTCTACACCAACACCGAGGGTGCCGCGGTGTCGGCGATCTACAAGGCCGATCGCGCGAAGATCGACGGCATCCTGTTCAACCCGGCGGGCTTCCTCCATGCCGGCCATGCGCTGCGCGACTGCCTGCGCTCGATCGGTGCGCCGGCGCTGGAAATCCACATCACCAACATCGAGAAGCGCGGCTACGGCTCGATCACCTCGGAGGCGGCGATCGGCATGATCGCGGGCTTCGGTGTCGATTCCTACGTCCTCGCGCTGGAGGCCATGGTCTCCCGCCTGCGCGCCGGCAAGTGAGTTACCACACGCCGGTCTTGAGCGTCGTCGGCGCATAGTCGCCGAAGGTCCAGGCGAAGGGAAAGGCGCCCCGCCGACGCCAGCCGCGCTCGATCCTGACGCGCCACACCCGTTCCGCGCCCTCCGGTCCCGCGCCGCCGGGAGCCCAGTCGATCTCCGCATGGCCCTGTAGCTGCAGCAGGTCGCCCGCGGCGAAGTCGATGAACAGCAGTCCCACCCGCGGCTCGCCCAGCAGGTTGCCCAGCGTGTTGTAGAAGCGGTTGCCGCGGAAGTCGGGAATGGCGAGCGTGTTGCCATGGACGCCGACGAAGCCCGGCCGGCCGCCGCGATGCGACATGTCGAGGCCGCCGCTCTCGATCCCGGGCCGCGACCGGCTGGCAACGAAGAACGTGTCGGCTCCCATCGCCAGCGCGCGTGCCGCATCGTCCAGCCCGTCGAAAGCCTCGACCGGTGCCGCCACCCGCGCCATCGCCGTCGGATGCCGCGTCTGGATGTACTGGGCGCAATTGCCGAAGCTCTGGCCGACTCGCACGGTCAGGCCGCCCTCGTCGACCTCCGTCACATGTCCGTTGGCGCGGTTGCGCCGCCGGGTGGTCGGATCGAGGCCGAGCAGGCCGACCTCGCGACCGGCAGCAAGGCCCTCGGCATCGCGGACGCCGTCGATGCGCAGGGTCACCGGATCAGGTGAGTGCACGAAGCCTGGCCGTCCTGAAAGCACCGAAGCGACCGGCCAGCCCTGTTCGTCCGCCGCGGCGACGAACAGATAGGGCAGGCCGGCAAAGAACGCGCGATGCTGGTCCGGCATGAAGGAGCGGATCGGCGCGCGTCCCGCTCCTTCGCCCGCGAGCGCCTGGGCGGCCAGCTCGTCGCGATGGAAGGGCAGGAACTCCGTTGCGGAATCGGGCGAGCTCATGTCGGACCCTCCAGCCTCCTCGATGTGACCCGCGGAAGATAGGCTCTGGCGATTGCGCCGAATATAGAACGAATGTCAAAGTCATAATTCCATATTATGGAACAATAAATGGACCGCCTGGACGAACTCGGCGTCTTCGTGCGCATCGTGGAGGAGGGCAGCCTGGTGCGTGCCGCCAGAAGGCTGCGGCGCTCGCCGCCCGCCGTGACGCGCGCGCTTGCGGCCCTGGAAGATCGTCTCGGCGTCCGCCTGATCGATCGCACGACGCGCCGCCTCGCGCCCACCGAGGCCGGCCGCGCCCTCTACGACAAGGCGCGGTCCGTGATGCAGGACTACGAGGCCGCGACTGCCGGCGCCCGCGAGGCGCCGGTGCGCGGCCTGCTGAGGGTCACCGCGCCGGTCCAGTTCGGTCGCCGTCACGTCGCGCCGCTCGTCTCGAAGTTCCTCGATGCCCACGAGGGCGTGGAGGTCGAGCTGTTGCTGAACGACCGCAACGTCGACCTGATCGAGGAGGGCATCGACGTGGCGCTGCGCATCGGCCCGCTCGCCGATTCGGCGCTTACCGTTCGCCCTGTGGGCCAGGTGCGCCGGCTGTGGGTGGCGAGCCCCGCATATCTAAAGCGGCGCGGCACGCCGCGGACGCCGGCCGAACTGGCCGGGCACGAGGCTCTCTTCGGCACCTCGCGCAGCACGATCGACTGGGTCTTCGCCGGGGCGCGGCGCGGCGTGCCGGCACAGATGACCGGGCGGCTGCGCGTCGACGATGTCGAGACGCGCCTGCGCGCGGCACGCGACGGACGCGGCATTGCGCAGTTGCTGTCCTACCAGGTGGCCGAGGATCTCGCCGCCGGCCGGCTGGTGCGGCTGCTGCAGGCGTGGGAACTGCCGCCGCTGCCCGTCCACCTCGTCACCAAGGGCCGCGTCCATCGCGCCCCCAAGATCGAGGCGTTCCTGGCGTTCGCCGCCAGGCGGTTGCTGGCGCTACAGGTGCTCAGGCCGGATTGACACATTGTGCGCGATTCCCTATCGCTTAACCGATACGTTAAGTATGAGGAGGTAACGCATGTCTTATGTCGACGGCTTCGTGCTGCTGGTGCCGAAGAAGAGCCTGCCCGCCTACAAGCGCATCTCGACCGCGGCCGGCAAGGTCTGGCGCGAGCATGGCGCGCTCGATTACCGCGAGTGCGTGGGCGACGACCTCGACGTGAAGTTCGGCCGGCCCTTCCCCAAGCTGGCCAAGCCCAAGCCCGGCGAGGCGATCGTGTTCTCCTACATCGTCTACAAGTCGCGGGCGCACCGCGACAAAGTCAACGCCAAGGTGATGGCGGACAAGCGCATCACCGCCACCATGAACAAGAAGATGCCGTTCGACATGAAGCGCATGTCGTGCGGCGGCTTCAAGACCTTCGTCGAGGTTTAGTCGGAAGGTGCTCACTTCACCTTGTCGAGCGTCGGCAGTCTGTAACGGTCCTCGGGATCGTTCCAGCCCTTGAAGTTGGGCTTGCGCTTCTCGGCGAAGGCCGCGCGAGACTCCATGAGATCGCTCTTGGCGCCGTGCTCGTGCAGGGCGTCGGCCAGGCGCTGCATGTCGGGGCCGGGAGCGGGCCGCATCTGGCGCATCATGTGCACGGTGTTGACCCGCGATGCCGGCGGCAGGGTCAGCAGATGCTCGGCCATGGCCATCGCCGTCGGCATCAGCTGGTCGGCCTCGACCAGGCGATTGATGAACCCCACCTCGTAGAAACGCTGGGCGGTGAAGCGGAAACCCAGCGCCATTTCCATGGCGATGGGATAGGGCACGTTGGCGATATGGCCGTGGTTGTAGCCGCCCAGCAGCCAGCGCTTGGCCTCGGAGACCTCGAACACCGCTTCGCGCACGGCAACGCGGAGATCGGTGCGCTCGACCAGCATGAAGCCGCCGCCCATGGCGAAGCCGTTGATCGCGGCGATCACCGGCTTCTCGAGCTTGCCCGACATGAACGGGTCCTCGATCGCCGGCCGCTGCCCGCCGGCCACGCCCTTCTGCAGCGACTCCTTCATGTCCTCGCCGGCACAGAAGCCGCGCCCGGTGCCCGTGAAGATGGCGACCTCCAGCTCCTTGCTGTGCCGGAAGTCGGTCCAGGCCTGGGCGAGTTCGGTGCGCATCTCGTGGCTGAGCGCGTTCAGCCGCTCGGGCCGGTTCATGCGGACCACGAGCACCTGCCCATGACGTTCGGTTTCTACGATGGCCATGTTTCTTCTCCCAATGCTTGGTCTGCTAGGCTGCCGAGATACCGTGCGAAAGACAATGCCCGGCGCGGTCTATTGACGCGCGCGGCCTCGCCCCTCAAAACCGCCGCTCTGTTTGGACCGGGAGACTTGCGAGAGCGATCATGGCGCCGCGTCAGGCCGTGCTGGGCATGGAGAATGCCAGTTTCTACTACGGGGCAGGGCGCGTCTTCGAGGACGTGTCGTTCCTGCTCGACGACGCGCGCACGGCGCTGGTCGGCGAGAACGGCGCGGGCAAGTCCACCCTGCTGAAATGCCTGACGGGCGAGTTCGAGCTGAACGCCGGGCAGATCGTCCGCTCCAGGGGGCTCCGCGTCGGTACCCTGCCGCAGGACATTCCCGAGGCGCTGGCCGGACGCACGGTGCGCGAGGTGTTGGGGATCTCGCTGGAACGCGCGGGGCTCGCCGGCGAGGACTGGCGCATCGACGTGCTGCTCGACGAGATCGGCGTCGCCCCCGAGATCGCCGAGCAGGTCTTCGGCACCCTGTCGGGGGGCTGGCAGCGGCTGATGCTGATCGCGGGTGCGGCCCGCCTCGAAGAGCCCGACCTCCTCGTCCTCGACGAGCCGACCAACCATCTCGACCTCGCCAACATCGCCACGCTGGAACGCTGGCTGACGGTCGAGTTCAAGATTCCGATGCTGATCGTGAGTCACGACCGCGAATGTCTGGACCGCGTGACGGAGCGCACGCTGTTCCTGCGCTCGGACGGCGTCCATGCCTTCAAGACGCGGTTCTCGCTGGCGCGCGAGGAACTGCTGCGCCGCGACGCGACGGCGGCGGCGCGCAGCCGGCTGGAGGCCAAGGAGATCGAGCGGCTGGAGCGGGCGGCGGCGCGCTACAAGGTGTGGGCGGTCAAGAACCCCGACCTCAACAAGCGCAAGAACGCCGTCGAGTCGCGGATCGCGAAGATCGAGTCCGACCGGACCCTGACCTACACGACGCGCGAGCGTCGTCTGGAGCTGAGCGAGGGCGAGATCGACGCCAGGGTAGCACTCAGGCTCGCCAACCTCGATGTCATGGTGCCCGGTACGGTTGGGGGCGGCGGGCGCAAGCTGCTGGCGATCGACCGCCTGACCGTGGCCGCCGGCGATCGCGTGGCGGTGCTGGGCCCGAACGGGGTGGGCAAGTCGAGGCTGCTGTCGGCGCTTGCCGTCGCCTACGATCCGGCACTGTAGCATTACGACAGCCAGGCCCCGATCCGCTTCAATCCGTCGTGCCGGCTGGTCTACTTCGACCAGCGCATGCGCGACCTGCCGCTCGACGCGACGCTGCTCGACTATGTCGCCGGCGGCGAGGGCGCTACCGGGAAGGAGGCGATCCGGCTGCTCGCCCAGGCGGGCTTCGCCTTTGCCCGGGTGCGCCAGCCGATCGGTCTGCTGAGCCATGGCGAGCGCGCGCGGCTGGTGTTCCTGCGCCTGAAGCTGCTGCGGCCGAATTTCTACCTGCTGGACGAGCCGACCAACCATCTCGACATCGAGGGGCAGGAGGCGCTGGAGGCCGAACTGGAGCAGGGCGAGGTGTCCTGCCTCTTCGTCTCGCACGATCGCTACTTCACCCGCACCGCGGCGACGCGCTTCCTGGAGATTCGAAAAGGCCGGCTGGTCGAGGTCGAGAGCGCCGACGCCTTCTTCGACGCGCAGCGGTGATGCTTCAGCGCTGCGAGTCGGGCGTTCGCGCGAGACGGTGAACCGTGCGCCCTTCTTCGGTGGTGGCGACATGGTCGAAGCCCGGCTCGACCTGCCAGTCGACGAGGCCCATGGCGTCGCCGTCGCCGCGAATGGTCGTGGCCGCCGCAACGCGCGAGGCGGCGCCGCCCTGGCCGGCATAGACGACAACCATGGCGTCGCCCGGGTCGAGGGCGACGTCGGCCGCGCGCACCACGCAGACCTCGGGCCGCGTGCCCAGAAGCCGGGCGTTGGCGGGATGGTCGACGATCCGCCGCGGCTGTCCGGCGCTGTCGTACAGTCCGGCATGCTGGCCACGGCAGAGAGCGATCGAGTCGCTCCGCGCCGTGGCTTTGGTTTTGGCGATCGACTTCGTCAACTGTTCACGACCTTGCGCAGTGCGGCGAGCGTCGCTTCCGGTTCGGGCCGATACTTGTAGTCGGGGTCGGCTTCGACGGAGCGCACGATCCCGGCGTGGTCGATGACGAACCGCGACGGCACCGGCAGGCGCCACGACGGGTCGCCATTGGCCACCGGAAGATCGATACCGAAGGCCTTGTAGGTAGCCGCGAGGTCGTCGGGCAGCCCGAAGGCGAGACCGAAGGCCTCGGCAACCGCCGACTTCTCGTCCCAGAGAATCGGGAAGGTGAGCTTCTGTTTGGCCGCCATGTCGGCCGTGCGGGCCGGCAGTTCGGGCGAGATCACGACCAGCGAGGCACCGAGGCCCGCAACGTCGGCGTAGATGGTCTGCAGAGCGTCCAGCTCATGCCTGCAATAGGGTCACCAGGATCCTCGGAAGAAGGACAGCATCAGCGGTCCACCAGCCAGAAGATCGGCGGACGCGACCCGCCGGCCGTCGTGGTTGGCGAGTTCGAAGGCCGGTGCGGGTTTTCCGACGGCCACGATGCGGTCGAGGATGCCGGACTTCCGGAGATCGTTCGTCGCCCGCTCCATGATGGCGGCGCGTTCCGGCGGAATCCGCGCCGCACTTGCCGCACGGGTTGCTTCCAGCTTCTCTGCCAATGACATGCTCTACTCCTTGGGTGGGGTTGGGGTGTGGCCGAGCTTGTTGTAGGTCTCGCGGATGGCGAGGATCGTATGCGCGGCGCAGCCGTTGTCGCGCTCGATATTGGCCTCGGCATAGGCCGGCGACGTCATCATGGCGACGAACGCGGCGCGCGAGGGATAGCGGACGAGGGCGGCGTAGTCCCAGCGGTTGTCCTCGGGCCGGCCGAGCGCTACGGCTTCGGCCGTTCCGGTCCACACGATGGTGCCGCCCTGCGCCTTGATCGTCTTGATGGCGAGCGCGCTGTAGCGCAGGTAGGCGTCCCAGCCGCTGCCGTTGCCGTCGAGCGAACGCTCGCGAAAGCGCATCAGGTTGAGCATGACCACCGGCGCGTCGTCCGGCAGGGCGGACAACGCCGCGATGTTGAGGTGCTCGATGGTGTTGCCTGCGCTCATGGCCGCGCCGTGCCGAGGTTCGCGGCATTCTGGCCGAACAGCAGCTTCTTGCCTTCCTCCGTGACCGTCGGGCGGTTCGAGAACGGTTCTCCCTTGGCGTAGGCCCGGATCGTCGCCGGCCGCGCGCGGATCGACTCGAACCATCGCTTGAGGTCGGGAAATGAATCGAGGTCCTGCTGCTGGCGCTTCCACGGCACGATCCACGGGTAAGCGGCCATGTCGGCGATGCCGTAGTCGGCGCCGGCGACGAAGGCGCGATCTTTCAGCCGGCGGTCGAGGACGCCGTAGAGCCGGTTGGTCTCGTTGACGTAGCGCTGGATCGCGTAGGGAATTTTCTCGGGCGCGTACTGTCCGAAGTGATGGTTCTGGCCGGCCATCGGCCCCAGCCCGCCCATCTGCCAGAACAGCCACTCCAGGACCGCGTTGCGCCCGCGCGTGTCGGCGGGCAGGAACCGACCGGTCTTTTCGGCCAGGTAGACGAGGATGGCGCCCGACTCGAAAGTCGTGATGGGTTTGCCGCCGTCCGCGGGAGCGGCGTCGACGATCGCCGGCATGCGGTTGTTGGGCGAGAACTTCAGGAACTCGGGCTTGAACTGGTCTCCGGCACTGATGTCGACGGGATGGATTTTGTAGGCGAGGCCTGCTTCCTCGAGGAACATCGTGATCTTGTGGCCGTTCGGCGTCGGCCAGTAATAGAGGTCGATCATCGCTTTCCCTTTCCCGGCCGCGCGTCGGGCACATCGAGCAGTCGCAAGGCCGGCCAGGCGACGGCTTCGAGCGTCTCGCGGTTCGCGTGCGTGCGGGCCAACACGCGCAAGCCGATCAGCACGCCCAGCAAGTGATGCGAGGTCTCTACCGCGTCGAGGCGGGCCGAAATCCCGCCGGCGGCCTGCGCGGCGGCGATACAACGCTGAAAGAACGCCCGCACCTCGTCGAGGTAGCCGGCGACCGCTTGGCCCACCTCGGCATCGTGCGGCGCCACGTCGAGGGCGGAATTGACGAACAGGCAGCCCCGGCGCTGCGGGTCGGCGAGGGAACGGTCGATGAGTTCGGCGAAGAACGCCCCGATGGCCTCCTTCGGTCGGCCGGTCTCCTCCAGGCGGGCGATGCGCTGGCGCGACGTGCGGTCGGCATAGCGCTCCAGCGCGGTGGCGAACAAGGCGCGCTTGCCGCCGTAGGCGTTGTAGAGGCTGGCGCCACCGATCCCCATGTGCTCGGCCAAATCCCGCACCGAGGTCGCCTCGTAGCCGCGCGCCCAGAAGCAATCGATGGCCCGGTCGATGGCTTTGTCCTCGTCGAATTCCTTCAGGCGCCCCATTTTGCCAGCAAAGCATGATTCTGGAGCGTTCGCTATAAAATACTATACCTGTTGCCGCAGCCGTGCCGGTCGTACGTACTTCACCCTTGCAAGCCACCGAAGGCTTGGCCCGTCCACTCGGCGATATGCGCCGCCCGATCCGGTCGCTCGGCTGCCGTTGTCGCGGCCTTGGACGTTCCGATGGCGAGGAAGCCGACGAGGCGGCTCGGTGCCCGGAAGCCAAGCGCTGCATTCACCCTTGCGTCGTAGGCATTGGCGCCGGTCACCCACATGCCGCCGTAGCCCAGCATGTGGATGGCGTTCAGCATGTTCATGACCGCGGCGCCGGCCGACAATACCTGCTCGAACTCGGGCACGGGATGGTCGGGTCGGACCTGGGCCCCGACGGCGATCAGCAGAGGAGTGCGGAGCACCCAGGCGCGATAGCGGTCCCTGAGGGCCGGCGGCGCCGCGGGATCTCGCACCGTGACCGCCGCGGCGAGACAGTCGCCGAAGGCCGCGCGTGCGGCGCCGCGGATCAGCACGAAGCGCCACGGCCGGAGCCGCCCGTGATCGGGCGCGCGCAGGCCTGCTTCGAGAATCAGATCGAGGTCGGCCCCCTGCGGTGCGGGCTCCTCGAGCGCTCCGACCGACTGGCGCGACAGAAGCGTTTCGACGAGGCGGCTTCGGCGCTGCCGGTCGACGGCTGCCGGCAGGTCGACGATCCGCGGCTCGCTTGCATTTCTCATTGTGAATTCGGCTCCTTTGGGGCGCATTCGATGAAGGACAGGTCGTGACCGATGTCGCCGGTCGCGCGGATCTCCAGCCCCGCGGAGTCGGCCAGCGCGGTGAACTCCACGAGGGATCGCTCGGCACCGCCGAACAACGACAGCATGAACAGGTCCGACCTCAGGTGTGCGAGACTGGGACTTGTTGCCACGAGCCGTTCGATGAGGAGCACCTTGCCGCCCGGTCGCGCCGCGTCGGTGCAGCGTTGGAGGATGCGGACCGCCTCCCGATCCGGCCAGTCGTGGAGCACTTGGGCCAGGATGTAGATATCGCTGCCGGGCGGCATCGGAGCGAAGAGGCTGCCTTCGACGACGCGGCCACGCTCTGCGAGGCCGGCCGTCGCCAGCGCGTCGCGGCCCCGCTCGGCGACGCGGGGCAGCTCCACCAGCGTGCCCTGCAAGCCCGGGTTGGCGGCGAGCAAGGCACAGAGAAGACGACCGATGCCGCCTCCGACGTCGACGACGCGCCGAACGGCAGACCAGTCGCGTGCCCGCACGACATCGGGAATCCATTGCTCGGCCCAACTTGCCATATAGCGGTCGAACGATGCGGCGAGCGCCGGGTCGCGCCCGAGAGCGTCCCAAAGGGGCCGGCCGAACACCGCAGGATAGGCGGCCGATCCGGTGCGGACGGCGTGCGGCAGCCCCGACCATACCTGGCTGAGATGGCCGCCGGCTTCACCGGGATCGAGCATGGCCGTGGCCCGGTCGGCGGCCAGCAATCGCCCGACCGGGGTGAGTGCCACGACGCCGGGTTGAGGCTCGGCGAAAACACCCTTGGCCGTCAGATAGCCGACCAGGCTCTTGACGGCGCGGGGATGCGCGCCGCTGCGCGCGGCCAGCGTTTCCACGGAGCAGGCACCTGCCTCCACGAGTCTCGGCAAATGCAGGCCGACGGCCGCCCGCACCGCGTGGGGTGTCGTGAGGTCGGTCAGCGCAAGCACAGCGGCATAGTGGTCTTGGCGATCGGGAACGGTTTTCTCTGCCATGTTGGCGGCACCTCTAAGGCCGAGAGTGATTGCAGTGCGCGGAATCTGTTGTCATCGGCCGACCCGACTCCGGATGAGCACGAACGCCGTGAGCAGAATGGCTATTGCCAAGCCGACGGCGAACGGCAGCGTCGGCCTGTACTGGTAGAGCGCGGCAAACAGCAGCGGGCCGACCAGAAACCCGGCTGCCTGCGCGGCTGCGACGAGTCCCGCCGCGGCGCCCTGCTCTGCCGCACCGACCGCGAGCGATACTGCCGCCGAAAAGCCCGGTGTCACGCAGGCGAACGATACGCCGAGTGGCAAGGCGAGCGCTAGAAAGTGCCAAGGCCTGTCGGCGGCCAGCAGCGCCGCATGGGCAAGTGCCGATGAGACGAGTCCGGTGGCCATCAGGGTCTCGGCCGACCATTTCGACCGACGGACGACGGCGACTTGGAACGATACGGCGGCAAGTCCGGTTAGCATGAACACCCAGCTCGTCATGACGGCGGTGTCCGAGCCGTCGAGGTCCAACCGGTCCTGCACGCTGAACCCCAAGACCTGGGAGGTGCCGGATACCGACACGAAGTAGACGGCGGCGACGCCGATCCACGGCGCCACGCGCGGATCGCGGGGCGACAGGCGCGGCACGGTGCCGGCGCTGGCCGGAAGCGACTTCTTCATCGCGAACGCGGTCCAGATCGCCGAGCCGATGCCGAGCGCGGCGATCAAATAGAGCGGCAGCGTGATCCAGATTGCCACCAGAACGCCGGCCGCTGCCGGGCCCAGGACATTGCCGAGGGCGAATGCAGACGTCACGGACGACAGCGCCACGGCGCGCCGCTCTGGCGGCGAGTTCTCCGCGATGTGTGCCTGCGTGGCTGGAAAAGCTCCACCCGACGCGGCCGATTGGGCCATCCTCACTGCGATGAGCACGATCAGCGTCAGAAGCGGCGGAACGAAGCCCGACAAGCCGACATCGAGTGCCGCCGCAAAGGCAAGACCGCCAATCCCGAATCCGAGCATTCCGATCACGATCACGAGGCGGCGGCCTTTATGGTCGCTGATACGTCCCCACATGACGGCCGAGATCATGTAGGCGGCGGCGGAGAAGCTGACGATCAGGCCGATCTGCCACTCGATGAGCCCGAGTTGGCGGCCAGCGGGAGGCATGACAGCGAACAACACCGAGTTGGCGCCGCCCAGCAACAGCATCGCCGCCAGAAGTGGCGCCAGAGCCGGCGGTCGCGTTGCACCAACGACGGGCGTCATGTGTCGAAGCCCGTGAGTGGAATCGCCCCGGTCATCGGCGGCTGATGTCCCTGTCCCAGGAGATCGCCCAGGCGCGCGAAAATACGGCCGGCCTCGGCACAGCCGACATTCTGCGCCACGGTTTCGGCGGCCATGTTGAGCAGCGCGTTGCCGGCGAGATCGCGGCAGTCATGCGGCAGTCGCTCGACCGCATCGGCGATCAGCCGCATGGCGCGCTGCAGGTCGGCCAAACGGCGGGAGGCAAAGTGAGCGGGATTTTGCGCAGCCATGGTCAGTTGAGCCTTGCGCCGGCGTTGCCGGGCGGCGGCCCCAGCCGCAACCCCGCGTTCGCGAGCGCCACGGCAAACGCCTTGAGCTGGATGGCGGCCACGCGCGACTCGGTGGGCGCCATCATGACGTCGAGTGAAGCCACGAGCGGTCCGTCGAAGTCGCCCTGCGCCAGGCCGCACAAGGCGACCAAAGTCGCCTCGTCGCGGCTGAGGCACGAGCAGGGCGGCGCGTGGATTTCGAGGGCGCGCAGGGCACCGAACAAAAACGCATCCATGGCGACGGCGAAGTCGGGCAGCACCTCGAGCAAGCCGGCGATTTTGAAGCCGCGATGGAGCGTCGAGCCTTCCGCCGGCAGGGCTCGGTCCTGCTGCCACTGGCGCAGCGCCCACAAGACGAAGCGCTCGCTGATCGGCATCGCACAAACGCAGGCCGGCCGGCTGCACGACCGCTTTGGATTTTCCTGGAGAGCGTCAAGTCCGTGTTCCAGCGGGCTTTCCATGATCTCTCCATGATTTGACTGGGTGTTGACCGTGCACACTATATATGCGATTGAGAGTGATTCGCAACTAGAAAGACTGGAAGCGCATGGACCATCACCCGATCTCGGTGCCGGCGGGGGCAGGTGCGATGGCCGAGCCGTGGGCCGATGTCCCGGTCGGCGACAGCGCCTCGCCGACGAGCAATTGGCGCGAACTGCTCGTCCGGCACGGCCAATACACCTACCGCTTGAGGATCGCCGCTTCGAACAAGATGATCCTCACCAAATAACGCTACCCCGAGGGGCCATCCCCCCTCGGCCAAACTGCCAAGCCTGCCGGTTCATCGCGGACCATTCGCCAGCCAGGCTTCTTTTTCTCTGGGCACCGGACGCAACGACTGAACTGCGGAGGTATCGACACATGAGCAAGACATCGATCGAAGCATTCGCCCGGGGCGCGGTTGCGACGGCAATCGCCAGCGTTGTGGCGGCGCTGTTCGCGCCGCCGGGTGCAGCCGCCGCAGACCCCAAGCCGATCGTCGACGAACTGCGGGGCGCTGCCTTGGTGACGGCTCTGCGTGGTGGCGGCTATGTGATCCATTTCCGTCATGCCGCGACCGAAAAGGATTATGCCGACCAGACCACGGCGGTGATGGGCGATTGCTCGACGCAACGCATGCTAAGTGAGGTGGGATGGAGGGACGCGCGAATGATCGGCGCGGCATTCGCGCGCCTTACCCTACCGGTCGGTGACGTCGTTGCGAGCGAATATTGCCGGGCCTGGCAGACCGCGGACCTCGCGTTCGGGCGCTATCGCAAGGACGCCGCGCTCAATTTCGAGAAGGCCGAGAAATATACCGACGCCCAAGTCGCCGCGATGCGCGGGCGGGTGCGGCCCCTCCTTGCCGCCATGCCGATGGCCGGGACCAACACCATGATCGTGGGCCACGACGATCCGTTCGAGGCGGCAACCGGCATCTACCCCGAGCCGCAAGGCGTGGCCCACATCCTGCTGCCCGACGGCAAAGGTGGATTCGCGATCCGGGCACAGCTCAAGGCAGCCGATTGGGCCGCGCTCTTGAGGTAACGCGCAGCAGCGCGCGTGCGTCAAGTCGCCGGACTCCGGCAGTCGTACCCGCCGGTGGAACGTGCCTGTCTCCTCAGCGCACTGGCGTCAGGGTTTCGGCGCCGGCACTGGGGGTGCTGGTATGGAGCCATGTCCCTTCGAGCACGCCGTCGGGGCGGGCGCGGTAAAGCACCAGGTATTCTCCGGCGAAGAGGACGTTGTGGTCGCCCCGCAGGGTGTCGCCGATGAAGATCGCCAGCGTGTCGCCATGGGCCAGGCCCTTGCCGACGTAGGTATGACGGGTGTCGGCGTTGAAGCAGGAGACCTCGTAGCCCGGACCGATTGCTCCGATCCTGCAGGTCCCGGCATAGGCACTGTCGCGCGGCCCGGAACCCTTCCCAGCCATCGCGTAGTCGCCGGAAAAGTCTCGCGCCGGCGGTGCCTGGGCGCTCGCCGGGGCCGGCCCGCCCAGGGCGACGATGCCGGTCGCCAGCACTGCAATCACTTTCATGTCTGTTTCCTCGCCATACTCGATCGGTCGCACGCTATCGCGCGGCCGCCTTCACGCGCTTTCACGACCGGGTGCTTCACTTCAACGTGACGGCGCGCGGTTCGCCATGCTTGACGAAAGGATAGGAATGTACTAATCCTTTTCATGATCCGATCCAACGAAAGGAAGAAAAGGAGGGGTAAGGCCATGGATAGCTGGGAAGTTTCGGAACTGCCGGGTGGCCCGGCGACGGAGGAGGCGCCAGCCTGGAGTGCCGCGGCGGTGCTGGCGCGGGCGCTGCGCGATCCGGCGAGGCGGAGCACCGTGCCGCGGCTCAAGGTGTTTTTTCTCCGCCAGTTCCGCCTGTGCGGCGAGGTCAGCCTGGCCGCCAAGCGGACCGGGGTGCCGCTGTCGACCGTCTACCGCTGGCGCCAGCGGGACAAGAGGTTTCGCGCGCGCTGGGACGCCATCCAGCTGCAGCGTCGCGACATCGTCGAGGACAGGCTGATGGCGATCGTCCGGGAGGGCGAGCTGCGCACCGTTTACTACAGGGGGCTGGAGGTCGGCCTGCGGCGGACGTTCACCCACCTCGCCTCGATCCGTGTGCTCGACTATTTCGACCGGCGGGCAGGCGGAAAAATGTCCCACGATGTTTCCCGTTCCGAGGTCGCGGAATCGCCGGAAAAGGCAAGGAGATCAGCCGCTTGAGGCGCGGGAGCCTCGCGCAGGATAGGAAGCGTTCAGTCGGGCGTGACTCCGAAGCGGCGCTGCCAGAATTCGCGGCTGCGGCGTTCGCCGACGTCGCAGCCCAGCTCGTATTCGGGCCGCACGAAGCGGGTGTAGTCGTCGGGCGCACCGGCGGTGCGGCGTTGCCCGCTCTGGGCGAACTGCACGCCATCGAGTCCCGCCGGCACGCCGAGATCGCCAATGTCGAAGTCGTGGCCGTACTCGAGCCGCGGCCCGATGTCGGCCACTTCCTGCAGGAGCTTCTTGCGCACGGCGCGGGGGAAGTCCTCGAAGTTGACGGCGACCTCGACGAAGGAGCGCGGGCCGCCGACGACGCAATGGAGGTAGTACTTGTCGAGGTCGGTCTCGCTCGGGAAGCCGTAGGGGTTGGGCCGGTCGTTCATGATCGGCAGCCCGTTGATCACGATGCGCTCCTTCAGCGCGTCGTGCCGGAGGTCGGTGACCAGGCCGCCGTCGTTGTTCGAGCCGTCGCCCGAGATGTCGAGCACTTTGCGATCGGCGTCGAAGGGCGCGCGGCCGAACAGCGGGATGGCATAGCGCATGGCGCCGCTGATCGAGGTGCGGCGCGCGATCGAAATCGGCGCGCGCGCGAGGCGGTTGGTGAAGTCGAGGATGGCTGCCTCGGAGTCGAGCAGGGTCCAGTCGACGAGGAGCTTCTGGATGTAGGCGTCGGCCCATTCGAAGTAGGCGACGGCGATCCTGCCGTGGTTGCCGCCCAGGATGGCTTTTACGATCACGGGATCGCGGAAGGCCTCGACATAGCCCTGGCGCTGCAGGCGGGCCTCGTCGGGGTCGACGCTGCCGGAAATGTCGATGGCCAGTACCAGCACCATGTCGACTTCCTTGCGCTCCTGCGCGGCTGCCGGCAGGGCGAGGAACAGGAGTGCGAGCAGGGAGAGCAACATACGCATGGCCGACCTCCAACCAACGCTGTCTTCAACCGACGTCATGATCTAAGCACGAACCATACCGCCCGTCGGAAGCCTCTGTCAGCCGTGCTCTGGACGGCCGGCGGCGACCGCCGCTAGCCTCTGTGGACAGACCAACCTCTGTGGACCGACCGGAGAAAGCCCGTGGATCTAGCACTCAGCGCCCAGGACGAGGCCTTTCGCGGCGAGGTCCGCCGCTTCCTCGACGACAATCTGACCGAGGACCTGCGCGAGGCCGGCCGCAAGACCGGCGGCGTCTTCGCCGACTTTGCAGCCGGTTTGCGCTGGCACAAGGTGCTGGCCCGCCAGGGATGGTCCGCGCCGGCCTGGCCCCGCGAACATGGCGGCACCGGCTGGAGTGCCACCCAGCGCTACATCTTCTCGCGCGAATGCACCGCCGTCGACACGCCGCGCATCTTCGCCATGGGGCTGCGCATGGTGGGGCCCGTCATCATGAAGTACGGCACGCCGGAGCAGAAGGCGAAGTACCTGCCCGGCATCGTGTCGGGCGACATCGTCTTCTGCCAGGGCTACTCCGAGCCTGGCTCGGGCTCCGACCTCGCCAGCCTGAAGTGCCGCGCCGTGCAGGACGGCTCCGACTACGTGATCGACGGCACCAAGATCTGGACCACCGGCGCGCATATGGCCAACCACATGTTCTGCCTGGTGCGCACGGCGACGGAAGGCAAGCCGCAGGACGGCATCTCGTTCGTGCTGATCGACTCGATGGAGGTGCCCGGCCTCACCGTGAAGCCGATCGTGACCCTGGCCGGCGATCACGAGGTGAACCAGGTCTTCTTCGACAAAGTGCGGACGCCGGTGGCCAACCGCATCGGCCCGGAGAATGCCGGCTGGACGGTGGCCAAGTACCTGCTCGAGTTCGAGCGCGGCGGCGAGGCCTATACGCCCAACCTCTATGCCAGGCTGGAAGACCTGCGGCGTATCGTGCGCGAGGAGGCGGCCGACGGCTCGGGCAAGCTCGCGACGGACCGCAGCTTCGCCGAGCGGCTGGCCGAGGCCGAGATGGACATCCAGGCGCTAGAGATGATCGAGCTGCAGGTCCTGTCCGACCTCAGCAAGGGCAAGAATCCAGGCGCCGCCTCGTCGTCGATGAAGATCCGGGGCAGCGAGACCTCGCAGAAGATCGACCATCTCGGGATCGAAGCGCTGGCCTGGTACGCCGCCCCCTTCGAGCCCGAGGCGCGGCTGCTCGGCCATAACGCGCCCAACGTGACGCCGGAGTGGGGCACGACCGCCATGCCGCTCTATCTCAACAACCGCGCCGCCACGATCTATGCCGGCTCCAACGAGGTCCAGCGCAATATCATCGCCAAGGCGGTGCTCGGCCTATGAACGACTTCTACACCCTGCACGGTATCGACCCGTCGCCCTATTCGGTGAAGATGCGGGCGCTGATGCGCTACCGCCGCTTGCCTTTCGTGTGGCACGCCACCGGCAACCCGCGCGACGTCGCGGTGGCGGCGGGCCTGCCGCCGGTGATCCCCGTGCTGCGCTTCCCCGACGGCCGGGTCATGAACGACTCGACGCCGCTCGCCCATGCGCTCGAACGCGAGCACCCGGGCCAGCGCTCGGTGATCCCCGACGACGCCGGCCTCGCCTACTTGAACGACCTGCTGGAGGACTTCGGCGACGAATGGATCACCAAGATGATGTTCCATTACCGCTGGTACTACGACGCCGACCGGAAGTTCGCGCAGGTGTGGGTCGTGAGTTCGCGCGATCCGGCGATGGAAGCGGGCGCGCGCCGGCAGGCGATGCAGGCCTTCAACGACCGCCAGGTCGGGCGCATGGCCATGGTCGGCTGCACCGAGCAGAACCGGCCGGTCATCGAGGCGAGCTACCGCCTCGTGCTCGACACGCTCGATCGCCACGTGCGCGCGATGCCGTTCCTGCTGGGCTCGCGCCCGTCGCTGGCCGACTTAGGCTTCTATGGCCAGCTCCAGATCCTGTCGGTCGATCCGACGCCGGCCGCCGAGATGCGTGCCCGCGCGCCCGACGTCTTCTGCTGGCTGATGCGCCTCGACGATGCCTCGGGAGTCGACGGGGAATGGATCGACGCGGCAGCACCATTGCCGTCCGGCGTTGCGGCGCTGCTCGAACATGCGGGAGAGACCTACCTGCCGTTCCTCGCCGCCAACGCCCATGCCCTGCAGGACGGCGCCGAGACCTTCGAGGTCGAGCTGTTCGGCCGGCCCTATGCGCAGGCGCCCTTCCGTTACCAGGGCAAGTGCTTCGACGCGCTCCGCAAGCGTCTGGCCGCGTTGCCGGCGTCGGTCCGCCAGGGGCTCGATCCGGTGCTCGAGGAAGCCGGGTGCCTGCGCTTTCTTGCGTGACGCCATGGTGGATCGGGTCGTGGTGTGGTCGTGGAGACTCGAACTGGAGCCGCTGTCCTTCGAGGCCGCCGAGGCGCTGCTGTCGGACGACGAGAAGGCGCGCGGCCTCCGCTTCGTGACGGCCGCCCTCCGGCATCGCTTCGTCGCCGGCCGGGCACGGCTCCGCTCCCTGCTCGGCGCGCATCTGGGCCTCGATCCACGTGCGCTCGTCTTCGTCCAGAACGCCTTCGGCAAACCGAGGCTCGCCGATCGTCCGTCCGTGCACTTCAGCCTCAGCCACTCGGGCGACCGGGCTGTCCTCGCCGTGAGCGAGCAGCGCGAGATCGGCATCGACATCGAATGCGTCCGCCCGCTCGACCACCTCGATCTGGCGCAACGGTACTTCCACCCGAACGAAGTCTCGGCAATCGAAGCCGTGAAGGCGGCGGACGAACAGCGGCTGGCCTTCTACCGCATCTGGACTCTCAAGGAGGCCGTCGTGAAGGCGATCGGCAAGGGCCTGTCGATCCCGCTCGACACCTTCGACGTGTCGATCGCGACATCGCCGCCGACCATGGTCGTTGCCCCCGAGGGCGGGCCGCGGGCGTGGTGGCTGCATCAGACGACAGGAGGCTATTGCTGCGCGCTGGCCGCGCCCGGCGGCGGCGAGGTCGGGTTGATCCAGCGGACGGTCTGATCGTTGCGGCCGATCAGGCCGAGCAACGGCGCATGCTCGCCCAGGAGGGCGCTCTGGAAAAAGGCGACTTCGAAGGTCTGGATCGCGGAGTTCACGGCGCGTCGCTGGGCGTTGGTGCGGAACATCGTCCGCCTCGACCTCTCGAACAACGCGTCGGCGAGGTCGATATGCTGGACCTTCGGCAGCTGCACCCAGTAGCTGCCCGGCCGGGCCATGCGGAGCCTGTTGCGCGGAATGTCCAGGGCGCTGATCTGCGAGTAGCGGCGGACGAAGGGATCGGGCGAGGCGAGCTCTTGCTCCGTCGGAAACGCCTCGATGCTCGAGAGCAGGAAGTAGGACTCGGTCCCGATGCGGTCGGCGGGCGGGCCGAACAACCCGCCGTCGATATTGAAGACCGCGACGATGCGCGGGTCCGTCAACGCGGCCTGCAGGCCCGAGCCGCCGCCGATCGAGTTGCCGAGCACACCGACGCGCTGGAGATCGACGCGGCCGGCCAGCAGCGGCACCTGGCCGGCCTCGAGGGCGCCGAGGACCATTAGGAGGCGGTTGGCCTGGCCGACGACGTGGCGGCCGAACCGCTCCAGCGTGGCGGCAGCCGCCGCATCGGACGCGAGGTCCATGACGACGCCGCGGTCGGGATCGGTGGCGGGGTCGCTGGCGAGGTCGTCGCAGCCCACGACGACGAAGCCGTGACTGGCAAGGTTCTGCACCTGGATGCTGCTTTGCGTGCGCGCCCCGCCCCAGCCCGGCGCGTACAGGATCAGCGGAGCGGGCGTGTGCGCATCGAGCGGGCTTGCAATGGGGTACCAGACCGTGATCGGCAGGGCCTCGCCGCGCGAGCCCTTCAGCGCGACCTCCAGCCGGCCGACCGGCTTCGGCCCGCTGGGCGATGGCCGGAGCGGCGCGAACACGAACCAGCCGACTCCGGCCGCCACGAGCGCGAGGACCAGGCCGGCGACGACGAGAAGGCGCAGGGCGCTCACCGGGTCCGCAAGACCGCGGCGATCTCGCCGGCGGGTCGCTCGCGGAACATGTCGAAATGGCCGCTGTCGACATCGACCTTCTTCAGATTGCCCGACACCACCGGGCCCCAGCCCATCCGCTCGTCGAACAACCGGCCCCGCAGCGGCTCGTTGCTGCGGAACAGGATCACGTCGCCGTCATAGGGGCTTGGCCGGTAGCGCGTGACCGCGTCGTAGAGATGGTCGTCGAACCATTCACCTGCGAGCGCCTGGCGCTGCGGACCACCCGGTTCCGGCGGCAGCAGGCCGGTATGGAAGAGGATGGGTTTGCGCACGAGATCGTCCAGCGTGGCCTCGCCCCGCCGGAACTTCTTGAGCCGCTCGCCGTAGCGATGAAGGCGAAGCTGCTGGCGGCGCAGCATGCGGTTCCAGCTCGACATGGTCTCGCGATAGCCGGGACCCCAGCTGTCGAAGAGGGCGACAAGAGAGACCTTCTCGCCCATGCGCTGCAACTGACGCGCGGCCTCGAACGCGAGCACGCCGAACACGCAATGACCGCCGAGGATGTAGGGCCCATGCGGTTGCGCCCACTGGATCAGTCGTGCAGCGTAACTGCCGAAGTCCTCGAAAGGACGAGATCTCCAATCGAAGGGACCATCCTGGGGGTAGAGCATGAGGTCGATGAGGGGCCGGTCCTCGCCCAGCATCCGCGCCAGCTGGTAGTAGACCGACCGGTTGTTGAGCACGGTCACGGGCGTCTGCGTGCCGCTCTCGTGGAAGCGGACGACATGGCGCGCCGGGTTGCGGAGCGGGATCGCGCCAGGGATCTCCTCAGGTTCATCCATGACAGGTGCGATGTCGGCAGTCGTCGCCAACCCATCCAGGCAGCTGCGCCAGCTCTCGATCAGGCGCCGCACGGTTGCCGGCTCGTAGAGGGCGGCATCGGCCTCGCAGGACAGGCGCCAGCCTTCATCGCGGCCGATCATGAAGAAGTTGAGAGGCCATACGGCTCCCGAGGAATACGACGGCAGCGAGACGAGGCTGAAACGACCGGCGTGGTTGGCTTCGGTCTCCGCCGTGCCCGAATAGGAGCGGTGGACGATGAGATTGACGGCGTGCAGCCGCTTGCCGTTGCGATGGGGCGCGTACTTCGCGGCGATCTCGAACGGCAGGCGTTGATGCCTGAGAGCCTCGTGGACGGTGTCGGCCACCGTGCCCACGAACGCCCGGCCGCCGGAATCGTCGTGGACGCGCAGGCGAAGGGTGATCGCGTTGACGGTCGGTCCGACCAGATTCTCGGCGATCGGCTCCTCGCGATTGGCCACCTGCGATCCGATCACGACTTCCGTGTCGCCCGTCGCGCGGCGCAGCATCAGGGCGAGCCCGGCGACGGCGAGCGTGAAGAGGGTGACGTTCTGCTGGCGGGCGAAGCGCTCTAGCGTCCGGCTGAGGTCATCGGGCAACAGGATCGATGAGATGTGACTTGGCTCGCTCTCGCCCTTGCCCTTGGGGGCGGCGTGCAGGCGGTCGGGCGGCACTTCGGTGCCTACGGCATCCCGGAGTTGCTGCTGCCAGAAGGATTGTGCCTCGTCGAGGGCGCCGCTTGCCAGCAACGCCTGCTGCCAGAGGGCATAGTCGACGAACTGCAGCTCCGGCTCGGACATGTCGGGAGTGGCGCCCGAGCCGATCGCGCTGGCGGCGGCGCGGAACTCGCGGGCGATCAGGCCGGTCGACCAGCCGTCGGCCGCCATTGCGTGGAAGGTGAGCAGCAGGACGGCGCGATCGGTGCCGAGGCGCAGCAGGGTCGTGCGCATGAGCGGTGCTTGGCCGGGATCGAGGGGCTCCAAGGCCTCGGCCCTGGCGATCTCCTCGGCGCGTGCCGTGCTTTCGTCGGCCGGCAGAAACGACAGGTCGATGTCGCGCAGCTTCAGCGGGCATTGGGGCAGGACGACCTGGGCGAGCTTGCCGTCGACCTCGCAGAAGCCGGTGCGCAGGATCTCGTGCCGCTGCACCAGCGACCGGAGCGCGCCTTCGGCGGCCGCCTGCGACAGGCTCCCCTTGACCAGCCAGCGCATGGCGATGTTCAGCCCTTCCGGACCCTCCGTTCGGAGCTGCTTCCAGAGTCGTTCCTGCAAGAGCGTGCACGGAAACAAGCCCGAAGCGTCGTTGTCGGGGACGGCCTGCCGATCGTCGGAGTCGCCGATGCTCACGGAGCGAGGGTACGCCTTCGGGCACCGTGGCGGAAGTCGGCAAGCGCGGGGGCTTTCTTGGCGGCTGCCTCGCGCGCCGCCGCAGGCTTGCCTTCCAGTCCCTGCGCAAGCGTCGCGACGGTGGGGTTCTTCATCAGATCGCGTGCGCTGACCGGGATGTCTTCTCGCTCCAGATGTGCGGCGATGCGAAAGACCTGAAGCGAATCCGCACCCAGGGCGAACAGTGGATCGTGGATGCCGACATGCGGCAAGCCGATCACGCTCGCCCACACCGCGGCGATCCTGGTCTCCATCGGTGTACGCGGCGGGCTGTCGGCCGGCGCCGTCGCCGTCGCCGCTGCAGCAGGGGCCGGCGGTGGCAGCGCGCTGCGGTCGACCTTGCCGTTGGGTGTCACCGGCAGCGCCTCGAAGCCGACCCAGCGCGCCGGGACCATGTAGTCCGGCAGCCGGTTGGCGAGGTAAGTCGAGAAGTCCGTGGACCTGGCGCCGGCCGTGGCGACGACATAGGCCACGAGCACAGGCTCGGGGCCGGCATCGGAGCGCAGCAGGACGGCGCAGTCGCGCACGCTGGGCACCTGCCGTAGCACGCTCTCGATCTCTTCCAGCTCGATCCTGAAGCCGCGCAATTTGACCTGGCGATCGACGCGGCCGAGCAACTCGAACTCGCCTGACGGCAGCAGGCGAGCGAGATCGCCCGTTCCGTAGAGGCGCTTGGGCGGCCGGCCGGCGAGAGAGATCGACCTGAAAAACTGCGCGGTGAGGTCGCTGCGGTCGAAATATCCTTTGGCCAGGCCGTCGCCGCCGATGAAGAGGTTGCCGACGGCGCCTGGAGGCGCGATGTGATCGCGATCGTCCAGTACGTAGAGCTGCGTGTTCGCGAGCGGCTTGCCGATGGTGACGTCAGGCTCGCCGGCCCGCATCTCTCGGCCGGAGGAATAGAGGGTGGTTTCCGTTGGCCCGTAGAGATTCCAGAGCCGGCCGCCGCCGGCAAGCAGCCGATCGACCACGTCGCGCGACACCGCTTCGCCGACGGTGATCATCTTCAGTCCCGGATGCGACGAAAATCCTGCCTCGAGGAGCATTCGCCACAAGGTCGGTGTCGCCTGCATCAGCGTGGCGCCGGCCTTCCGCACCTGCGCCACCAGCTCGAACCCGCTCTTGACCTCCTCGACTTCGCTCACGACCAGACGGCCGCCGACGATCAACGGTGTGTAGAGCTCCGCTGCAGCGACATCGAAGGTGATGGCGCTCGAGGCGACGGCGACATCGGCTGCGGTGACTTCGCATCGATGGGCCACGTCGCAGATCACGTTGGTCAGCGCGCGGTGGCCGACCTCGACACCCTTGGGCGTTCCGGTCGAGCCCGATGTGAAGAGGATGTAGGCGGTGTCGTCCGGCGACACGCGCGGCAAGGCATGACCGTTCAGGCGTTCGTCGAGATCGAGCCGATCGGGGCGCAAGGCGAAGGCATAGGGAGCGATCGCCCGGATGCGGTCGTCCTGGCAGATGATGCCGTCGATCTGGGCCGCGATCGCGATCTGCTTCAGCCGTTCCAGCGGCTGATGGACGTCGAGCGGAACATAGGCGTGGCCCGACTTCATCACCGCGAGCAGCGCGATCGGCAGCGCGCGGGAACGATCCATCGCGATGGCGATCCTGCCCCGGCGCTTGATACTGACGCCCAGGATCTCCTGCGCCAGGCGCGTCGACCGGGTGTCGAGGTCGGCGTACGACATCGAGCCTCCGCCGTCGATGCAGGCGATGGCGCCAGGCGTCTTTGCCGCCTGGACCTTGAACAGATCGTGGATGCAGCTTTCGCTTGGATAGGGCGCGGTGCTGTCGTTGACCACGTCCAAGATGAAGTGCTCCTCCTCGACGGACAGGACGGGCAGCGCCGACAAAGGCGTTTCGGGCGCCGCGCAGATGCCCTCAAGGATACGCCGGTAGTGCATCATCCAGCGGCGGATCGTCTGCTCGTCGAACAGGTCGGTGTTGTAGTCGCAATCGATCCGCAGGCCCGCGGCGGACTCGACGACATTGACGAAGATGTCGAAGTTGACCGCCGCTTTGGCGTTGGGCGTTACCCTGGCGATGGGTCCACCGAAATCCAGGTCGTCGCGCAGACGCTCGAGGTTGAACTGGATCTCGGTGAGCGGGAGCCGGTTGGCGACACGCAGCAGCGGCAACGCCCGCACCAACGTGCCGTAGGTGCAATGCGGATGGTCGAAGCCGTCGAGGAGGCGCTGTGCCGCCGCCTGGACATGCGTGCCGAACGGCGTGTTCCAGGCCAGCGGTGCGCGGCAAGGCAGCATGTGGACGCAGTGCCCGACCAGCTCCGGTTCGTCGTCGATGGGCTGGCCTGAAACCGGCACGGCGATCACGATGTCGGCTGTGTTCGTGAGCCGCCCCAGGACAGTCTGGAACGCTGTAAACAGCATCGTGAAGAGGGTCGTGCCGTGTGTCGCGCCCGTCCGCTTCAAGGTAGCGAGAAGCCCAGCGTCGAACCGGGTCGAGTAGGTGGCGCCGGCATACGAGCGCGACGCCGGTCGTTGCCGGTCTGCCGGCAGATCCGCCAGTACCGGCAGATCCTCATAGAGGGTGGTCCAATAGGCGAGATCGCCCGACGGCGCGCCGTTTGCTGCCGTCTCGGCGCGTGCATATCGCGAAAAGCTGGGGGCCGCGGGCAGGAGTGCGGGCTGGCCGGCGCACGCGAGCCGGTAGTGCGCGGCAAGGTCGTTCAGGATGATGTTCATCGACCAACCGTCACAGACGATGTGGTGGGCGGTGAACAGAAGGACGTGGCGATCCTGTGCGAGGCGAACGAGCGCGGCGCGGACCAGCGGCCCGGTCCACAGGTTGAACGGCGTGCGCGCATCGGCGGCGACGAGGGCGGCGAGTGTCGCGTCTGGATCGCGTTCGTTCGAGTAGTCCAGGGACTCGAGCTTCAGTTCGAGCGATGGCAGAAAATACATGCGCTCGTCGTCGCGGCCCAAGCGCCCGCGCAGGGCGTCATGGCGCGCAATGACGGCATGCACCGAGGCCGCCAGGACGGCAGGATCGATCTCGCCGTCGAGCGCGATGCTGATCGATTCGTTGAAGGCGCACGAGGCATCGTCGCCCATCTGGGCGGCAACCAGGATTTCCAGCTGCGGCTCGGTGAGCGGTGCCGACTCGTGGGCCCCGGTCGGTCGTGCGGCTTCGAGAATTCCTCCGGCCTCCAGCGCATCGAGCGCCGAGACGAAGGCACTCTCGATGGCCGCGATATCGGCATCGGAATGAGCCGTGGTGAGGAAGCAGGGAAAGCCTTCCTGGACGTGGATGCCAAGCGCGCGCATCTGCGGCCAGAAGAGCGACGCCAGCGCGCCTTCCGTCGAGAAGTCGATGTAAAACCAGCTCGAGTAGGCTTCGGCGCGTGTCGCCAGGCCGCGTCGCGCCAGGTCGCGATTCAAGGTATCGACCAGACGTCCGGTGCGTGCGGCAAGCTGCTCCTGCAGCGCAGCGCCCTCGGCCTTGAGATGCAGCAGGACCGACCTGGCGGCGGCCAGCGCCAGCGGATGGCGCACGAAAGTGCCGGCGAAGAAGGTCGGCGCGGTCTCGGGCACCGAGTCGTCGCCATAGCGCCACATGCCGCCGTCCAGGGCATCCATGAATCGCGCCTTGCCGGCCAGGATCCCGATCGGCATGCCGCCACCCACGACCTTGCCGTAGGTCGCGAGGTCGGCCTTTACGCCGAAGACCGCCTGCATGCCGCCCGGGTGGACGCGGAAGCCGGTGACGATTTCATCGAACGCGAGGGCCGAGCCGCTGGTTTCCGTGAGTGCGCGCAGCTTTTGCAGGAAGACCCGGGGTTGCAGCGCGGGATGGCGGCTCTGCACCGGCTCCACGAGCACGGCCGCGATGTCGTGGCCGTTCGCTTCGATCCATGCCAGGCTCCGTGGATCGCCATAGGGCAGGACCGTCATGTTGACGACCGCCTCGGGCGGGATGCCCGGAGCGATGGGCAAGGCACGATGTGCGGCGCCGCCGCCGGCCTTCACCAGCACCTCGTCGAACTGGCCATGGTAGTCGTGAGCAAAGACGACGACGCGCTCGCGCCCGGTCACCGCGCGCGCCACGCGCATGGCCGCCATCACGGCTTCGGAGCCCGTGTTGCAGAAGGTGACCCGCTCGTCGCCCGTCATCTCCGAGACGAGTGCGGCCACCTCGCCAGCCAGCGCGGTCTGTGGCCCGATTGGGAAGCCTTCGTGGATCTGAGCGATGACCGCTGCCGTCACGAAATCCGGCGAGTGGCCGAACATGGTCTGGCCAAAGCCGTTGACCAGATCGACATACTCGTTGCCGTCGATATCCCAGAGCTTCGATCCCTTGGCCCGTGAGGCGACGAGCGGGTAGACCAGTTCCTTCCACTCCTGGCGGAAGCCCGCGGCCGTTCGTGGATCGGCGTGCACCGCGCGATCGCGTTGAATCAGGGACTTGGAAAGCGGCGTGCGCAGGTCCAGCCGGCGGACCAGGCCCTCGACATAGTCTCGTTGGGCGTTGGTCAGCGCTGTCGAACTCTTGCCCACGATTGGCCGGTAGACCCGAACGCGGGCATCGGCGTCGTCCACCGCTTCGGATACGGGTGCCGTGTGCGTCTGGACGAGGGTCGAGAGCGCTTCCGCCGATGGTGCATCGGCACCAGGTATTGCAGTGGCTGGCACCCGCTCCGGCGGCAGGATCGCATCGAGATGAGCGGCGAGGAGCGCCGTCGACGACAACTCCTTCAGCAATTGCCGGAACGTGATGCGAATCTGGAATTTCTTCTCGAGTGCGCGCGCGACCTGGCCGAGCAGGAGCGAGTCGAAGCCGAGTTCGAGGAAGCTCGCCTGGGGATCGATGTCGGACACTCCCGACAGTTCCGCGAGGATCTCGACGATCTGGGCTTGCAAGACGCCGATGCGGGACACCGGAAGGGCGGCCAGGGGTGCAGCAGTCGTACTGGATACGGCCGGCGCGGCGACGGCCGGCAGCGACGGCGCGATGCTGCGCTTGCCCGCGCGGTCGATCCAATGGCGCGACCGCTGAAAGGAATAGGTCGGCAGCGGGATCCGGCAGCCATGCGTGCCCACGATGGCGCTCCAATCGGGCGTGAAGCCCGCGCGCCACAGCGCAGCGAGAGCGTCGGACAAGCCGTCCGTGTCGGCATCGGCGAGGCTCGTTGCGACACCGCGCATCCGTCGCCGGTCGACGATTTGGGCCGACAGCGCCGACAGCGTATGGCCCGGCCCGACTTCGAGCAGGAACGGCTGGTCGTCCTGAGCCACGGTTATCAGAGCGTCTGCAAATCGAACCGGGGCCCGGCCGTGCCGCGCCCAGTATTTGGGATCGGTTGCTTGCGTCGCTTCCACCCAGCCGCCCGTGACGCTCGACGCAAAGCCCATCTGGGGAGGCGCCAGCGGCACCGCGGCAGCGGCGCGCTCGATCTCGGGCAGTGCGGGATCGAGCGAGCGTGAATGGAAGGCATGCGAGACGGCGAGCAGCCGGCAGGCCACACCACGTTTGGTCAGCCTGTCATTCAGAGCGTCTATCTGCTCGCGCCGGCCCGAGGCGACGCAAAGCGATGGCGCGTTGATGGCGGCGAGGTCGAGCGCGTCGCCCAACTCGGCGCGCAGTTCGGCTTCCGGCAGACGCACCGCCAGCATGGCGCCGGGTGCCATCGTTTGCATGATCCGCGCGCGCGTGGCGACGAGCCGGCAGCCTTCCTCAAAAGAGAAGACGTCGGCCAGACATGCCGCGACGAACTCGCCGACGCTGTGACCCACCATGGCATCAGGGCGCAGGCCCCAGGATATCCAGAGCCGCGCCAGTGCGTACTCGAAGATGAACAGGGCCGGCTGCGTGAGCAGGGTTGCGTCGCCGCCGGTCGCTGCCGGGTCGAGCAATTGTGCGCGCAGGCCGGCCCCGACGATCGGGTCCGCAATCGCGATGCCCTCGTCCATCAAAGCCCGGAAAGATGCGTGATCCCGATAGAGGTCGCGCGCCATGCCCGGATACTGCGCGCCCTGCCCGGGAAACATGAAGATCAGCGGCGCCCGGCCGGCCGGCCGGGGCGCCGGCGTGGATAGTCTGCGTAGCGCCTCTATTGCCTCTTCGCGAGAGGAGCAGGCGACGGCAGCGCGGCGCTCGAAGGCGCGGCGGCCGACCTGTAGCGTATAGGCGACATCTTCCAGCGCCATGTCGGGGTGGTGGATGAGATGCTCTGCGAGGCCGACGGCCGCGGCGGCGAGCGCCGCGTCATTCTTGGCGGAGAGCGGCAGGACGTGGCGGCGCGGGGTAGTGTCGCGCGCCGGCGTGGCGGGCGGCGCTTCCTCGAGCACGACATGCACGTTCGTGCCGCCGACGCCGAAGGAGCTGACGCCGGCGCGTCGCGGGGACCGTCCCTGCGGCCAGGCGACCGGGGCCGTCGGGAAGTAGAACGGCGTTCCGGCGAGGTCGATGCGCCGGTTGGGCTTGTGGAAGTTCGCCAGCGGCGGGATCTCATGATGATTGAGCGCAAGCGTCGCCTTGATCAGTCCCGTGGCGCCGGCGGCGACGTCCAGATGACCGATGTTGGCCTTGGCCGAACCCAGCGCACAGTAGGGCCGGTCGACGCGGCCCGATCCAAAGCCCTGCACCAGCCCGGCGAACTCGATGGGATCGCCGAGCGGCGTCGCCGTGCCATGGCATTCGACATAGCCGATCGACGCTGCGTCCACCTCCGCCGCTGCGAGGGCCGAGGCGATGACCGACGCCTGTCCCCGCACGCTGGGCGCGGTGAAGCCAACCTTGTCGCTGCCGTCGTTGTTGACCGCACTGCCGCGAACGACGGCGTAGATGTGATCCCGATCTTCGACGGCGTCGGCCAGGCGCTTCAACACCACGATCGCGGCACCGTCGCCGAAGACGGTGCCCCCGGCATCGTCATCGAACGGGCGGCACACGCCATCGGGCGACACCATGCCGCCGTCCAGATGCTGATAGCCGCGCTTCTGGGGAAAGGTGAGGGAGGCGCCGCCGGCCAGCGCCATGTCCGACTGATAGAGCAGCAGGCTCTGGCAGGCCTCGGCGACGGCGAGCAGCGACGTCGAACAGGCGCTCTGCACCGTCATGGCCGGACCGCGCAGGTTCAGCTTGTAGGCGATGCGCGTGGCCAGCGTGTCGGGCAAGGCGCCGAGCAGCGCATCATATGAGCCGACCTGGTAGTCGCTGGCGAATCGGTCCGCATCGAGCCGTTCGGCCAGGACGTTGTTGAGCAGGTAGGTGTTCATGCTGCAGCCGGCGAAGACGCCGATCGCACCGGGAAACCGCGCGGGGTCGTAGCCGGAGTCCTCGAGCGCGGACCAGGCGCACTCGAGCAGCAGCCGGTGCTGCGGATCGGTCAGGGCTGCTTCGCGAGGCAGCATGCCGAAGAACCCGGCGTCGAACTGGTCGACATTCGCCAGGATCGGCCGCGCCCTCACGAAGTTGGCAGCGTTGCGGATATCGGGTGGGAAGGAGTCCTCGAGTTCGGCGTCCGAGAAGCGGCTGATCGAGGTCTTGCCGGCGCGGATATTGGCCCAGAACTGGTCCAGGTCGTCGGCGCCGGGAAACCTGCCGGAAACGCCAATGATGGCTATGGCGTTGTCCGGGAGACTCATTCCGCCGGCCGGGACGTTCGCAGCCGCTTCAGGGCGGCGGCCTGCAGTTGCGCGCGGTGCTGGCCGGCGCTCTGGACCGATGCGGTCCGCCCTTCGATCGCCTGGGAGAGCTCGCGGACATTGGGGTGCTGGAAGAGGGCGAGGACGTCGACACTGGGCCAGATCAGCGCGATCAACGCATGGGCCTCGACCAGCTTCAGCGACGTGGCGCCGAGGTCGAAAAAGTTGGTGTCCGGCCCGATGTCGCGCAGGCCGAGCGTGCGCGCGAAGATGCCACTCAGGATCCCTGCGGTTTTACCTGTTGCGGAACGCGCCGGAGGTGTCTCGCTCAACCGGCGCACGGGAAGGCGTTCCTGGTCGATCTTGCCGTTCTGCGTCAATGGAAATTCGTCGAGAACGACGACCTGCGAAGGCCGCATATGGGGTGGCAAAGCCCGTAAAAGCCTTGCGCGCACCGCCAACACCAGCGCCGCGCGATCATGAACGCTCGATGCCGGCTTGATGCAGGCGGTCAGCAGAGTCGCACCGGCTTCGTTTCGGACCGCCGTCACGACGGCGTCGGCGACGCCGTTGCTGCGCCGCATGGCCTCTTCGATCTCGCTGAGTTCGACGCGCTTGCCGTCGATCTTGATCTGGCGGTCGCGGCGGCCGATGAAATCCAGACTGCCGTCGGCGCGGCGGCGCGCGAGGTCGCCGGTCTGATAGAGCGTCGCGCCGACATTCAGTGGATCTGTCACGAAGTGCGTTGCCGAATGTAGGGCATCACCGAGATAGCCGGATGCGAGGCCCAGGCCGCCGGCATAGAGCATACCGACGTCGCCTTCGGCCACCGGCTTCATGTCGTCGTCGAGAAGGCGTACGTAGGTTCCGCGAATGGGCACGCCGATCGGCACCGGCCCGCTGCCCCAGCCTTCGCGGGGAATCCGGTAGCAACAGGTGAACGTCGTATTTTCCGTCGGCCCATAACCGTTGACCAGCTGGCAGTCCGGGTGCGCGGCCTGCGCGCGCTGGACGTGGGTGGGCGACAGCACGTCGCCGCCGGCGAGGATTTGGCGAAGGCCTCCGAGAGCGTCGAGCTGATGGTCGACCAGCGCATGAAAAAGACCGGCCGTGAACCAGGCCGTTGTGACCCGGTGGTCCCGGATGGTGTCGGCGATCGATTGAAGCGACGCGCGATCATCCTCGATGAGGACGCCTCGCGCGCCGTGCAGCAGCGTGCCCCAGATCTCGAAGGTGCTGGCGTCGAAGGCGAGCGGTGCGTTGTGGAGGAAGGTTTCGTCGGGGCCGAAATGGGCATAGGTCTGGTCGATGACCAGTCGCACCACGGCTCGATGGGGGATCAGCACGCCCTTCGGTCTGCCGGTCGAACCCGACGTGTACATGATGCAGGCGATATCGGCGGGTCCGCAGCCGATTTCGACCACGGCCTCCGGCTCGGACTCGGCGGTCGCGAGCGCCTCCTCGAGGTTCAGTGTCGGCACGGCGAACTCGGCGATCCGGTCGCCCGCGGACAGGACCATGTCGGCGCCGCAGTCGCGCAAAATCCAGTCGTGGTAGGCGATCGGCGCCGATGGGTCCAAAGGCATGTAGGCCGCGCCTGTCTTGAGAGTGGCCAGGATGGCCAGCAGCGACGCGATCGATCGTCCGGCATGCAAAGCCACGACGCTGCCCGCCCGCACGCCGTGGCGATGCAAGAAGCGGGCGAGCTGATTGGAACGCCGATCGAGGTCGCCGTAGGTCAGATTTTCGACGCCCTGAACGACCGCTACAGCCGAAGCGGCAGTTTGCACGCTCGCGGCAAACCGCTTCGTTATTGTCTCGCCGATCGCTCCGAGTTCGAAATCGTCGTCGCCACGATGCGCTGCGGACACCGCTACGCCGGGTCGCCAACCAACCATTTGTCTATCCGCCCACTTCGAAACAACAACGGTCGTTCCCGCGTCGAGCTCCCCAGCTCCACGCCCCACAACCTGACCGTAGCAAAGCCTGCGTTCAGGTCAATACAAGCTTCATTAGAGGTGCGATAACATCGGCGCTGGAGAGAGGGACGCCAGAGTAGATTGGTAGTTAACACGTTGTAATAACTCATGAATATATCGAATATATGTCCGACGGCAGCGGCGCCTCGAGGCCTGGGACATAGGGCTTGTCGGTCCTGGGCATAAGAGCAGCGAAGTGCAGTTTGCCTTCACGTCCGGGCAACGTTGGGCCGGCAGGGCGCCTGCGCCCGAGTCCTTGCAAGTAGGCAATCTACACCACATTTCTAGGAATATGAGAGATCCCTACTCAGTGCTTGGCGTGCCGCGGTCTGCGTCCGAAGACGACATCCGAAAAGCGTTCCGCAAGCTCGCCAAGAAGCACCATCCCGACCTCAATCCGGGCGACAAGGCGGCCGAAGCGAAGTTCAAGGAGATTTCGCAGGCGAACGACCTGTTGTCCGATGCCGAGAAACGCCGCCGGTTCGATGCCGGCGAGATCGACGCCACGGGCCAGGAGATGCCACCGCGCGGCTTCTATCGCGACCAGGCAGGCGGCTCCGGCGGCGCCAAGTACGCGCACGCCGGCGGCCATGACTCCTTCGTCGACATGGGCGGCATCTTTTCCGAGATGTTCGGCGAACGGCGCGGCTTCGGCGGCGGCGGCCCGGGCGGCGGCTTCGATATGGGCGGCATGCCGGTCACCTACAGCCTGCGCGTGCCGTTCCTGGTGGCCGCGCGCGGCGGCAAGCAGCGCGTTACCCTGCCCGACGGCAAGACGCTCGACATCGACGTTCCCGAAGGCACGACCGACGGCCAGACGTTGCGACTGAAGGGGCAGGGCATGCCCGGCGCGCAGGGCCGGCCGGCGGGCGATGCCTATGTCGAAATCCATGTCGAGCCGCATGCCTTCTTCGAGACGCGCGACAACGACATCCACGTCGAACTACCCGTGACAGTGACCGAGGCGGCGCTGGGCGGCAAGATCCGCGTGCCGACCGTGGGCGGCGCGGTCATGCTGAACGTTCCCGCAGGCTCCAACACCGGCACGTCGCTCCGCCTGAAAGGCCGTGGCCTGCTCGACCGCAAATCCGGCCAGCGCGGCGACCAGTATGTGAAGTTGAAGGTCACGCTGCCCGACCGGCCCGACGAGAAGCTGAAAGAGTTCCTCGAGAAATGGGAAGCGGGGCGTGCCTACGATCCGCGCAAGGCCATGGAGCAGTTCACGTGACGACCCTCGACGAGCTGCTGCGCCAGCACGGCGGCCTCACCACCGTCCATGTCGAACGCTGGGTGGCACGCGGCCTGCTGCGGCCCGGTGGCGATGCCGATTCATGGACGTTCGAGACGGTCGACGTGGCGCGTACGCACTTGCTGGTCGAATTGACGGACGACCTCGGCCTCGACGACGAGACGGTCGCCGTCGTGATCGACTTGGTCGATCAGGTCCATACGCTGCGCGGCCAGCTCGACCTGATCGCCAAGGCGATCGCCGACCAGCCGGCGGCGACCCGGGAGGCGATCGCGTCGGCGCTGGCGAAGCAGAGCCGACGCTAGTTCCTCCCGCCGGCCCCTTATTCGGGTTCGACCCCGGCGCGCTTTACGGCGTCGCCCCAGGCGGCGCAACCGGTCTTCATGATCCCGGTCATCTCCGCCGGCGTGGTGCCGGTCGCGAGCAGGCCCATGTCGAGGAGCTTCTTCTTGCCTTCCGGCGTCTGCACCAGCTTGCGGATCTCGGCGCTCATGCGCTCGACGATCTCCTTGGGGGTGCCCGCCGGCGCCAGAATGCCGTTCCATCCGACCAGGTCGATCTTGTAGCCGGCCTCGCCAAATGTCGGCACGTCGGGCAGGCGCGGCCAGCGTACGGCCGAGGTGACGGCCAGCGGCGCGAGCTTGCCGCCGGAGATCGCGGGACCGCTGGAGGCGAGATCCTGGATGGTCATCGGGATGTGGCCGGCCAGCGTGTCCTGGATCGCCGGGCCCGCGCCCTTGTAGGGCACGTGCGTCATGTCGAGTTTCTCGGCCTGGTTCAGCATCTCGCCCCAGATATGCGACGACGAGCCGATACCGAACGAGGCGAAGTTGACCTTGCCCTTGCGCTCGTTCGCCCAGACGACGAACTCCTTCACCGACTTCGGCCCCAGGGTGGGCGGCACCACCATCATGAGCGGGGCGAGGCCATGCTGCGTCACCGGCACGAAGTCCTTCAAGCCGTCGTAGGGCATCTTCTTGTAGACGTAGGGGTTGATGCACATCATCGACGAGTTGACGTAGACGAACGTGTAGCCGTCGGGCGCGGCGTTCTTGGCGATCTCGGCGCCGACCATGCCCTGAGCACCGGCCTTGTTCTCGACGATCACCTGCTGGCCGAGCACGCCCGTGAGCTTCTCGGCGAAGTAGCGCGCGACGACGTCGGTCTGGCCGCCGGGCGGGTAGGGGGCGATCAACTTGATCGGCTTGTTGGGCCAGGCTTGGGCCATGGCGTCGACCGACAGGAGCATCAGGGCGCCGGCGAGCGCCCCCTTTCAGCATCTTCATTGTTCGTTTCCTCTGCTGCTTTTCAAAGCTTGCCATATTTTAGGGGCCGTTATTGGCATGTCGATATGGTAGATGCCGAGCGGGCGCAGCGCATCGACGATGGCGTTGCCCAGGGCGGCCGGTGCGCCGTTGGTCGGCAGCTCTCCAACACCCTTCATGCCGAGAAAGTTGTTGGGCGAGGGGGTGGCGATGGTTTCGACATGCAGGTCCGGCATGTCGTCGGCACGCGGCAGGGCATAGTCCATCAGGGTGCCGCTGAGCAGCTGGCCCGTGTCCTCGTCGTAGACGGCTTCCTCCATCAATGCATTGCCGAGCCCGTGCACGATTCCGCCGTGCATCTGGCCTTCCAGTAGGCGCGGGTTCACCACCACGCCAGTGTCGGCCACGGCGGTGAAGCGGTCGATGCGCGTCGCGCCGGTGTCGGGATCGACCTCGACCTCGCAGACCATGACGCCGGTCGGGAAGGCCTCGATCTTGTCGGCGAACACCGCGTCGCCGTCGAACGGCTTCCACGCCGCCAGTTCGAACAGGCCGACGCGGCGGTCGGTGCCCACGACCTCGAAGGCGCCGTCGCGGTAGGCGATGTCGGCCGGCGCTGTCTCCAGCCGTTCGGCGGCAAGATCGCGGCCGCGCTGGATCACCACGTCGGCGGCGCGCGCGAGCGTCGTGCCGCTGACGATGGTCGAGGACGAGCCACCGGTGCCGCCGCCGCGCGGGATGCTTTGCGTGTCGCCCTGGCGGATTTCGATGCGTTCGACCGGCACGCCCAGGGCCGACGACAGGAGCTGGGCGAAGATCGTCTCGTGGCCCTGGCCCTGGCTTTGCGTGCCGAGGCTCGCCACCAGCCGGTCGGGCTCGACTTGGACCACGACATGCTCGTCGGCGATGCCGCCGGTGCCGTGCAGATGACAGGAGAGGCCAAGGCCGCGCCGCTTGCCCACGGCCTCGCTGGCGGCGCGCCGCGCGTCGAAGCCCGGAACGTCGGCTTCGCGCAAGGCCGTCTCGAACAGCCGCGGACAGTCCGCCGCGTCGTAGGTATAGCCGCTCGCTGCCGCGTAAGGCATGTCCTCGGGTCGCAGCAGATTGAGGCGGCGCAACTCGACAGGCGTGCGGCCGGTCTCGTGGGCCGCGATGTCGACCAGCCGTTCGAGCAGGAACAGCGCCTCGGGCTTGCCGGCGCCGCGGATCGCATCGACCGGCACGGTATTGGTGAAGGCGCAGTCGAAGTCGAGGCGGATCGCCGGGATGCGGTAGAGGCCGGAAATCACCTTGGCCATCCCCGTGGTCGCTATGGTGGGCGCGAACATCGAGACGTAGGCGCCGTAGTTGGCTTCGGCCTTGACGCGCACGGCCAGGAACTTCCCGGCGGCGTCGAGTGCGAGTTCGCCCGTCGCCACGAGGTCGCGCGAGTGGCTGTCGGCCAGGGCGAGCTCGGCGCGGTCGGCGGTCCAGCGCAGGCCACGCCCGAGCTTGCGCGTCGCCCAGGCGATCAGGGTCGGCTCGGCATAGATCGGATACTTCGGCCCGAAGCCGCCGCCCACGTCCTCGGTGACCAGACGCAGTTTGTCCTTGGCGACATTGAGCACGCGCTCGCACATCAGCCGGTGCGGGATCTGCACGCCTTGCGAGCCGAAGGTGACGGTGACGAGATCAGCGCCGGCGTCGTAGGCCGACCAGGCGGCACGGGTCTCCATGTAATGCACGATCTGGCGCGGCGAGCGGATCGTCAGCTTGGAGACGTGCGCTGCCTTCGCGAAAGCGGCCTGTGTCGCGGCAGCATCGCCCTTGGCCCAGCGGCACATCAGGTTGCCGGGCACCTCGTCATGGACCAGCGCCGCGCCTGGGCGGAGCGCCTGCGCCACCGTCACGACGGCGGGCAGTTCCTCATAATCGACGACCAGCAGATCGGCCGCATCGCGTGCCTGGTCGAGCGTGCTGGCCACGATCATGGCCACGATATCGCCGACGTGACGCACCTTGCCGACCGGCATCGGCAGGTGCGGCGGCTCGCGGTGGCGGTTGCCGGCCTCGTCCTTGATCTCGCTGATGGCGGGCAGGTGGCCGAGCTTGTCGCTGGCCGTGTCCTGGGCGGTGTAGACGGCGGCAACGCCCGGCGAGGTAAGGGCTGCCTCCTTGTCGATGCCGGCGATCCGGGCATGGGCATGTGGCGAGCGCACGAATAGCACGGCCAGCGTCTCGCCCGGCGCGGTGTCGTCGGTATAGCGGCCGGTCCCCGTCAGGAACCGGCGATCTTCTCGCCGCGCGATCGATTGGCCGAGTTTCAGCGGCGCGTTCATGGGCGGTCTAAGCCGCCAGCGCGTCGCTGATCACCTTCAAGGCGGAGTCGATGTCCGTACGGTTGACGTCGTGATGGGTGACGGCGCGGATGCGGTTGCCGGCGGCGGTGCCCATGCCGACGCCGCGCTCCCTGCAGGCTTCGACCAGTCTGGCCGTGGTCCAGCCGGGCTTGGTGATCTCGAAGAAGACCAGGTTGGTCTCCATGCGCGGCACGTCGATTTTCAGGCCCTTGATGTTGGCAATGCCCTCGGAGAGGTGGCGGGCGTTGTCGTGGTCCTCGGCGAGGCGGTCCCAGTTGTGCTGGAGCGCATAGAGCGCGGCCGCGGCGATCACGCCGGACTGGCGCATCGAGCCGCCCAGCATCTGCTTCTGGCGCCAGGCTTCCTTGATGAAGTCCTTGGAGCCGGCGAGGCTCGCGCCGACCGGGGCGCCCAGCCCCTTGGTGTAGTCGAGCCAGAGCGAGTCGACGCAGGCAGCGTAGTCGCGCGCCTTGGTGCCAGATTTGACAGAAGCGTTACAGAGCCGCGCGCCGTCCATGTGAAGGCTGAGCCCGGCCTCGCGCGCGACCTTGGTCACGCCCTGCATGGTGGCGAGCGGCCAGACCGTGCCGCAGCCGCCGTTGGAGGTGTTCTCGATCGACACGAGGCGCGAGCGCGGCGCGTTGCGGCTGTTGGGGTCGCGCAGGGCTTCCTTGACCTGCTCGCCGGTGAAGACGCCATAGGGCCCATCCAGCATGCGGATCATGACGCCGGCATTGGCGGCGGTGCCGCCGCCCTCGGCGTTGATAATGTGCGCGGTGCGGTCGGCGATGACCTCGTCGCCCAGCCGGCAATGAACGCGGATGGCGATCTGGTTGCCCATGGTGCCGCTCGGCAGGAAAACCGCATCTTCCTTGCCCAGGAGTTCGCAGACCCGATCGCGCAGGCGGTTGACGGTGGGGTCTTCCATCTTCTGCTCGTCGCCCACCTCGGCATCGGCCATGGCTTTCCGCATGCCGGGCGAGGGCTTGGTCTTGGTGTCGCTGTAAAGGTCGATGAAACGGTTTTGCATGGCGTGGCGTGTTCTCCTGCGCCACCATAGCCGCATAAGGCAGAGGGAGGAAACATGAGCCAGTTTGTGGCCCAGCCCACACCGGCGCTAATGCCCGATGAGTTGCTCTACGGTGTCGACGGCGCCATCGCGACCGTCACATTGAACGCGCCGCAGCGCATGAACACCATTTCCGGCCCGATGGAGAAGCAGCTCACCGAGGCGCTGGTCAGGGCGAGCGAGGACCCGGCCGTGCGCGTCGTGATCCTGACCGGCACCGGCCGGGCCTTCTGCGCCGGGCTCAACCTCGAGGCGCAATCCAAGGGCACCGACAATCTCAGCGTCGGTTCAGGGGCGACACCGACCAATATCGACCTGCGCAACACGCCGCCGCCGGTGTTGCATGCCATGGACAAGCCCGTGATCGCCGCGCTCAACGGCTCGGCGGCTGGCTACGGCCTCGACCTGGCACTCGGTGCCGATATCCGCGTGATGGCGCAGTCGGCCAAGCTCGCGGCCTCCTATGCCAAGCGCGGCGTGCTACCGGAATCGGGCGGCACCTGGTACCTGCCGCGGATGCTGGGCTGGGCCAAGGCCGCCGAGCTGATCTTCACCGGCCGCACGCTCAGCGCCGCCCAGTCGCTCGAGATCGGCCTGGTCAACAAGGTGGTGGCCGACGCCGAGGTCATGGGCGCGGCCCGCGATCTTGCCCTGGAAATCGCCGCCAACGCGCCGCTCGCCATCCAGGCCGCCAAGCGCATGATGCGCATGGCCTGGAACGAGCCGTTCAACGAGCATGTTCACCATGTTTTTCTGCAACTTTTGCCGCTGATGCAGACACACGACATGAAGGAAGGCATCAGGGCTTTCCTCGAAAAGCGGGAGCCCGATTTCAAGGGTCGCTGACCTCTCAAAATCCCCCGCGATGCCCTCAAAAAGGCGATTTTGTCTCCGAAATTGGTTATGGTCTGGGGATGCCGCGTAGGCTGTGGAACATGACGGGCGGCGAGCCGTTGGTGATCGCGGACTTTGTATTCAGGGAGAAGGATTCGATGTTCAAGGCAATCGCAGCAGGAACTTTGGCGACTGTTCTGCTCGCCGGTGCGGCCCAGGCCGATGGGCCAGCCTACACTTGGACCGGCTATGGCGTCGGTTCGGGCAAGTGCCCGACCTACAAGATGACGATCGACATCACGACGGACGGCAACGAAGTGAAGGGCCTCTTCCAGCAGGAAGGCCGGCCGCAGCGCTTCTTCAACGTATCGATGGGTGCCGACAAGAAGTTCAAGACCAAGGCCATCGTCGGCAACAACAATACCATCGATGTCGTCGGATCCCTCCAGGATGGCGCCCCGAAGATCATGCTCGATGGCTACTGCCTGTTCGAAGGTCCGCTGAAGAAGAAGTAACGACGCCGGTTTGCGTGGCGGTCATTCCATCACGATCGCCACGCGGCCGGTGACGCTGCGTTCCAGCAGGGCGCGCATGGCCTCGGCCGCCCGATCGAGCCTGAAGGTGCGATCGATATGTGGGCGGCAGAGGCCTGCCTCGCACCAGCCGCGAATGCGCTCCATCAGGGCAAAGGTGCGGTTCGCTTCCTCGAAGCGCGCATCGTGCGGGCTCCAGCCGACGTAGTAGCCATAGTTGAAACCTGTCACCGCCAAGGTCTTGACCAGCAGGATGTTGGCCGAGATCTGCGGGATCGTGCCGCCGGCAAAGCCGATCGGACAGATGCGGCCTTCGACCGCCATGCAGCGCAGCGACTGGGTAAAGACGTCGCCCCCGACCGGATCGTAGACACGGTCGACGCCGCGGCCGTTGGTCAGCTTCAGCACTTCCGTGCGGAAATCGGTGGCGGTGTAGTCGATCGCATGATCGGCGCCATGCGCCTTGGCGAATTCGGTCTTGCGTGCGCCGCCGGCCGTGGCGATTACCGTGGCGCCCAGGATCTTGCCGATCTCGACGGCCGCCATGCCGACGCCACCCGCCGCCGCATGGACCAGGAGCGTCTGGCCCTTCTGGACGTCCAGCGCCATCGGCCAAGTCAGCGCCCCGGCCGAGGTCGGGTAGGAGATGGCGAGCTGGATTGCCTCGACGAAGCCAAGGTTCTTTGGCTTGGGGAACACGTTGACCTCGTGCGCCACAGCTTCCTCGGCGAGCCCGCCCCAGTCGAGAACGGCGACCACTTCGTCGCCGACCTTCAGGCGCCGGCAGGCCGGGTCGACCTCGGTCACGACGCCTGACGCCTCCGTGCCCGGCGCAAAGGGGAAGGCCGGACGGCGCTGGTATTTGCCGGCGATCACCAGCGTCGTGGCGAAACTGACGCCGGCGGCATGGACCTTGATACGAACCTGCCCGGTCTCGAGCGGCAAAGGCTCCACGGTTTCCAGCCTTAGGTCTTCCGGGCCGCCCCATTGGCGGCAGATCATTGCCTTCATGGTATCGGCTCCGTCAGGCGTTCAGGGCCCCGACGATGGCGACGGAGCAGACGTTGCGGGCCGGGAAACCGCCGAGATTGTGGGTGAGGCCGAACCGAACATCGGGACGCTGGCGGGCGCCGGCCCGGCCCTGCAGCTGGAGGTACATCTCGTAGATCATGCGGATACCGGAAGCGCCGATGGGATGGCCGAAGCATTTCAGCCCACCATCGATCTGGCATGGCACCTGACCGTCCGAATCGTAGAAGCCATCCAGAACGTCCTTCACGGCGCCGCCTTCGGGCGAGATGTAAAGGTCTTCAAGCGTCACCAGCTCGGTGACCGAGAAACAGTCGTGGCATTCGACCAGGCTCAGCTGCTCGCGAGGCCGGTCGATACCGGCCTCGCGGTAGGCCCGCTTGGCGGCGACCCGGGCGGTGGCGAAGTAGCTGCCGTCCCAGCTATTGTACTGTTCTTCGATGCCGTTGGACCCGGCGATCTGCAACGCCTTCACGGAGACGATATCTTTTTTGCCGAGACTGCGGGCGATCTCGGGCGTGGTCACGATGGCGGCCGCGGCGCCGTCGCTGACACCGCAGCAATCGTAAAGCCCGAGCGGATCGGCGATCAGCGGTGCGTTCAGCACATCGGCTTCGGTGATGGCGCGTTGCAGATGTGCTTTGGGATTCCTGACGCCATTGGCGTGGCTCTTGACCGAGATGTGCGCCATCGCGCGCTTGAGTTCGTCGCGGCCGATGTCGTGCTTGGCGCGGTAGGCCGAGGCGAGCTGGGCGAAGCTGCCGGGCGCCGTCAGGTTGGCCCACCACAGCGGGGCGCCCGTGCCGGCATTGAGGCCGGGGAGGCCGCCGAAGCCTGTGTCCTTCAGTTTCTCGACACCCAGAGCGAGTGCGATGTCGCAAGCGCCCGCGGCAACGGCATAGACGGCGGAGCGGAAGGCATCGGACCCGGAAGCGCAGTAGTTCTCCACCCGACTGACAGGGATGTAGTCGAAGCGGAGGGTTTCGGAGAGCGGCAGGCCCGACTTGCCGACGTGGACCTCGTCGAGACAGGTCGAGAGCCAGGCAGCGTCGACCTGTTTGCGCTCGATGCCTGCGTCGGCGATCGCCTCTTCGAAGGCTGCGACCATCAAGTCCTCGGCGCCCTTGTCCCAGTGTTCGCCGAATCGCGTGCAGCCCATGCCCAGAATGGCGACCTTGTCGCGAATACCCGATGCCATGGTTGCCTCCTTAGCCGAGTTTTACCGGCAGCCGCTTGACGCCACGCAGGATGAGGGAATCGTGCCATTCCGGCTCGCTGCCGGAAAGGCGGATGTGAGGCAGGCGCTCGGTCAGCCGGACGGCGGCGATCTGCGCCTCCAGCCGGGCCAGCGGCGCACCCAGGCAGAAGTGGATGCCGTGACCGAAGGTGAGATGCGGGTTCTGTACGCGGCCGATATCGAAGCGCTCGGCGTCGTCGAAGGCCTCGGGATCGCGGTTGGCTGCATTCACGAAAGCGAAGACGCGTTGGCCCTCGCGGATCGCCTTGCCGTTCATCTCGAGATCGGCCGAGGCGACGCGCGCCAGCGCGCCCGACGGGCCGTCGTAGCGCAGGAACTCCTCGACCGCAGTCGATGCGAGCGACGGTTCGGCGATCAGACGCTCCCATTCTTCGCGATGCTTCATCGAATAGAAGAAGCCGTTGCCGATCAGGTTGCTGGTCGTCTCGTGGCCGGCGAACAGCAGCAGGATGGCGGTCCCGATGATCTCGTCGGTGCTGAGGGCGTCGCGATCGTCGCGCGCCAGCACGAGATGGCTGATCATGTCGTCCCGGGGCCGGGCGGTGCGGTCCTCGACCAGGACACGGAAATAGTCGGACATCGCCTTGGCGCCCGATTCGGCGCGCAGGTACTTGTTGCCGGCGACCTGGGCGGTACCGATGAAGAGCGCGATGTCGTCCGACCAAACTTTCACGCGTTCCAGGTCGGCGCGCGGCACGCCGAGCAGATCCATGATCACCGAGGCGGGCAGCGGATAGGCGAAGTCGGCAATGTAGTCGACGGTCTCGCCGCGGCGGGCCTTGGCCTCCATGCCGTCGATCAGGTGGACCACGATGTCTTCGATGTTGGGCCGCAGGTTCTCGACCGAGGTCGGCGTAAAGGCCTTGTTGAACAAGCGGCGCAGGCGGGTGTGATCCGGTGGGTCGCGGAACACCATCCAGTGGTTGAGGTAGCGCACCAGGCTCTCGATCGAGCCCTGCCGGTACTCGGGGTTGGTCTTGAAGAACGGTGTCAGCCGGTCGGCCGAGATCTGCCGATTGTTCAACGCCACCTGTTTCACGTCGGCGTGGCGGGTCACGATCCACGCCTTCATGGCCGGCGACCAGTGCACGGGATCCTCGGCGCGAAGCCGCGCAAATTCGGGGAAGGGGTTGGCGTTGGTCGCCGGATTGCTGAGGTCGAAGACATGAGCCATGGCCCTAGGCTAGCGCCTGGCGGTTTACCAAACAAGTGTTTGGTTGCTACAATGCCTCATGTCCCGCGACAGACTCCTGGCGATATCGGCGCGCCGCTTCGCGAAAGGCGGCTTCGAGGCCACGTCGATGCGCGACATCGCGGGCGAGGCCGGCATGCTCGCTGGCTCGATGTACTACCATTTCCCGTCCAAGAACGAGCTGATCGCCTCGGTCTATGAATCGGGCGTGGGCGAGATCGGCGCGGCGGTCGACGCCGCGGTTGCCCGGGCGCGCACGCCTTGGAACCGGCTGGAGGCCGCCTGCATCGCCCATCTCGACTCGTTGCTGGGCGACAGGGCGCACGCCGCCGTCATGACGGCCGATCTCGGCCGCCTCGATGCACGCCTCCGGCGCCGGCTGGTCGCGATGCGCGATGGCTACGAAAAGCGCTTTGTCGAATTGGTGGCGGCATTGCCGCTACCCCCAACGATCGACCGGACCCTGTGGCGCCTGCAGTTGCTGGGCGCCCTCAACTGGACGCCGACATGGTATCGGCCGGGCGGCAAGTCGCCCGCGACCATCGCCCGCGCCCTGGTGGCGGCGCTGCGCTAGTACCTCTGCACAGTGATTAAGACTCTTTGCCAAGTACGGGATAAGCGCGGCTCATTTTGCGTCGCGCTTTGTCGGTAGTGAACATCCATCTGATTTTGGCGCCGGCGGCATTTCGTTGTCGTT